>JAESFO010000831.1_pt1 | contig 12963 bp, 12 predicted proteins | sample 9269421 | NCBI WGS metagenome assembly JAESFO01 (sample SAMN14502839, study PRJNA617101) | algae metagenome | isolation source: Nostoc desertorum CM1-VF14 and co-occurring heterotrophs from rocky... | place: USA: Clark Mountains, San Bernardino, California | collected 2000-06-05 | reverse complement strand
CCCAGATCACGACGTCGCCCGGTGCCCACCGGTGGTCCAGCACGTTGTCCGGCCGCGTCGAGTGCTCGATCAGCTCCCGCACGGTCGCCGCGGACTCCTCGGTGTCCATCCCGCCGACCTCGGCGCAGCGGGCCGCGGTCGACAGGTAGAGCGCGGTCCGGCCGGTGCGCGGGTGCGGGCGGAACACCGGGTGCCAGGCCTCGGTCTCGGTACCGGCGTCGTCGGGGGACAGCCCGGTGACGACGTGTCGGATGCTGCGGCCGTCGAGCCGGGTCCGCAGCGGCTCCGGGAGCGTCTCGTAGGCGCGGTACTGGTTGGAGAACTGCGTCGCGCCGCCCCGGGCGGGGACGGTCACCGCCCGCAGCGCGGTGTAGGCGGGCGGGGCCGCGACGTAGCTGGTGTCGACGTGGAACGAGCTGCGCGGCGGGGTGTCGCGGCCGACGTTGGAGATCACGTTGAGGTCCGGGTGGGTCTCCAGCGGCGTCTCACCGGTGGTGAACGCCAGCGGGCCGAGACCGCGGAGGAAGGCGAGGAAGCCGTCGTCGCCGACGTCGTCCTGACCGGGCAGGACGAGGACGCCGTGCTCGGCGAGCAGCGCCCCGAGCGCGTCCGGGTCGAGGTCGGGCAGGGACGTCCCGGTGACGCGGGCGCCGACCGGGTGCAGGGCCTCGATGTCCATCACCCGAGTGTGCGGGCGCCCGCGGTCACCCGCGCGCCGGACGCGGGGCCTGCCCCGGGGGCGGACACGGGCCGGACGCCGGGGTCAGGACGCCGTGCGGCCCCACCGGCGGCGACGCGGGCGGTCGGCGGGCTCGTCCTCCATCGGGGCGGCGATCGCGAGCCGCCCGACCTGCTCGTTGAGGACCTTGAGGTGTACCCGGACGTCGTCGTGGGTCGGGTCCAGCACCGCCTGCTCGGCGATCTCCGCGGCCTGGTCGACCGACTGCTTCAGCGACGCCTTGGCCTTGTTCAACCGGGCGGCGATCCGCTTCGCGGGCGGCTCGGTGAGCCGGAACCGTGCCGGCTCGATCGAGTCGCCGACGGCGGCCAGGCGCTGCACCGCCTCCAGCTCGGAGTCCAGCCGCTTGCCGATCTCGGTGAGCCACGTCCGCACCTGCATCGCCGAGATCACCGTGGTGATCCGGTGGAAGCGCTGCACCTGCTCGGTGCACTCGGCCACGTAGGTCCGCCAGTACCGCGAGAGCGGTGCGGGTGACGGCTCGGATCCGGGTCGCAGGAGTGACACGTGCGCAGGCTACCGGTGATCACGACGAGGTCGTCGTGGGTCACGGGATGCGCCCGTCCGTCGCCAGCACCGGCGCGTCGGCGGTCACGGTGTCGGGGTAGATCAGGCCGCTGCCGGTGTTCAGCACGACGACCGTCTCCGACCCGTCGAGCCACCCCGACTCCCGCAGCCGGCCCGCCGCGGCGACGCAGGCCGCGCCCTCCGGGCAGATCCAGGTGCCCTCGTCGCGAGCGAGGGCGTGCTCGGCGGCGAGCAGTTCGTCGTCGGAGACGGCGACGGCGGTCCCGCCGGTGTCGTACACGGCGTCGAGGACGAGGAAGTCGCCCAGCGCCTGGGGCACGGTGATCCCGAACGCGACCGTGTGCGGGTCGGCCGGGGCGGTCGACTCGCGCAGCCCGGCCTCGAATGCGTCGACGATCGGCGCGCAGCCGGTGGCCTGCACCGCGACGAGCCGGGGCAGGGGGCCGGAGATCCAGCCGAGCTCCCGCATCTCCGCCAGGGCCTTGTGGATCGCGATGATCCCGACGCCGCCGCCGGTGGGGTAGAGGATGACGTCCGGGCAGCGCCAGCCGAGCTGCTCGACGATCTCGTAGCCCATCGTCTTCTTGCCCTCGATGCGGTAGGGCTCGCGCAGCGTCGAGGTGTCCTGGTACCCCGCCCCGACGGAGTTGCGGCGGGCGACGGCGTCGGCGACGAGCTTCCCTGCGTCGCCGATCAGGCCGTCGACCAGGTACAGCTCCCCGCCGGAGACGACGACCTCGCGCCGGGTGATCTCCGGGGCGTCGACCGGCATCGCGATCAGCGCACCGAGCCCGGCGCGCGCGGCGTAACAGGCCCAGGCGGCACCGGCGTTGCCGTTGGTGGGCATCGCGACCGCCCGGACTCCGAGCTCGGCGGCCCGGGACACCCCGACGGCGGCGCCGCGCGCCTTGAACGCCCCGGTCGGGACCAGCCCCTCGTCCTTCATCCGCAGGCCGGGCAGCCCGAGGCGGGCACCGGCACGGGGGAGCGGGAGCAGCGGGGTCATGCCCTCGCCCATCGTCACCAGGTGCGCGGGGTCCCGCACGGGCAGCACCTCGTGGTAGCGCCACAGGTCCGGCGGGCGGGCGGCGATGTCGGCCGGGGTCACCAGCGTCCGGGCCCGGTCGAGGTCGTAGCGGGCGAGCAGCGGGGCACCGGAGGCCGAGGTGCCCTGCACCGTGTCGGCGTCGAGGACCTCGCCGGTACGGGAGCACTCCAGGTGGGACAGCGTCGAGAACTCGGGCACGGGTCCAGCTGATCTCCCGCCGTGCCGCGGCGCAACCGGAGGGTGACGGCGGCGCGGGCAGGAGCAGGTCGCCACGACTACGCCGTTGCGACGATCCTGTTAGCCTCGGGAGCGCAAGCGTGAAAGTTCAACAATCGAGAGGAACCCATGCGACCGCTCCCCGCGCCGCTCTCCGACACCGCACTCCTGCTCGTCCGGCTGCTCGTCGGCGTCGTCCTCGTCGCCCACGGCCTGCAGAAGCTCTCGGGTGGTGTCGGCGGGGTCGCGTCGAGCTTCGCCGGCATGGGCATCCCGCTGCCCACGGTCTCCGCGCTGTTCGTCATCGCGGCCGAGCTCGGGGGCGGTCTGCTGCTGATCGCCGGTGCCGCGACGACCGTGGCGGGGCTGGCCGTCGTCGTCGCGATGGCGGGGGCCTACCTCTTCGCGCACGTGGGCCTGAACCCGTTCGTCGACTCGGGCGGCTGGGAGCTGGTCGGCGTGATCGCCGCCGGTGGACTCGCGCTGGCCGCGACCGGACCGGGCCGGTTCTCCGTCGACGCGCTCGTCGCCGGACGCGGTCGCACGCCCGCCCGGCACGCGGTGGGTGTGTCCGCGGGGGAGTAGTACCCGCCCGCACGGGGGATCCCTCCGCATGCCCGAGGGACACACCGTGCACCGGCTCGCGCGGCTGCAGCGCCGCCGCTACGCCGGACGGCCGGTGGCCGTCTCCAGTCCGCAGCGCCGGTTCACCACCGGCGCCGAGATCGTCGACGGGCGGGTGCTGGTCGACGTGCAGGCCCACGGCAAGCACCTGTTCCAGCACTACGGGCCGGACACCACCGTGCACGTCCACCTCGGACTGTGGGGCCGGTTCCCGAACCGGACGCTCCCCCAGGAGCCGCCCCGCGGCCAGGTCAGGATGCGGATGGTCGGCGAGACGCACTACGCCGACCTGCGCGGCCCGGCCGCCTGCGAGCTGCTGGACGACGTGGGCGTGAAGGAGCTGCGGGCCCGCCTCGGCGAGGACCCGTTGCGCGACGACGCGGACCCGGCGCGTGTCCGGGAGCGGTTCGCCCGCTCCCGTGTCCCGCTGGCCGCCCTGCTCATGGACCAGTCGGTGATCGCGGGCATCGGCAACGTCTTCCGCGCCGAGACGCTGTTCCGCACCGGACTGGATCCGATGACCCCGGCCCGCGACCTCGACGATCGGTCCTTCGCCCTGCTCTGGGACGACCTGACCGAGATGCTCCGCGACGGCGAGCGGCGCGGCCGGATCGAGACGCTGCGCCCCGAGCACGACCCGGCCCAGCTGGCGCCCCCCGACCGCGGCGCGGTCTGCGCCAGCGTCGTCTACGCCTACCGCCGCACCGGACAGCCCTGCCTGGTCTGCGGCGCCCCGATCGCGCACGCCGAGGTCCGCACGCGGAACCTGTTCTGGTGCCCCGGTTGCCAGGCCGGAGGCAGCGCCCGGCCGCTCACCGAACGGTGACGATGGATGTCCGATCTGTCCTGTACCGGGCGGTAGCGGTACCGTTGACGTCATGCTGTCGACCGGTCCCGCTCGTCCGGAAGCGGGGCGTCGGCCGATCATCCGCTGGGACGCCGCGCTGTCCGGGGCCGCGCTGGCCGCGACCGGGATGCTCGTCGCACTGGGCGTGTTCGGCGCCGTCTTCCTCGTCGCGTTCCTCGACTACTGCCCGCCGCGGACGTGCAGCTCCTCGGCGGTGCTCGTCTCGGTCGGCGGGTCGCTGGTGGTCGCGGCCGCCGCCGGTGTCGCCGGGCTCGCCATGACCGTCCTGCGCATCGTCGAACGGCGCCCTGCCTGGCCCTTCGCGGTGGTCACCCTCGCGGTGACCGGTTCCGCCGTCGCCTTCGGCGCGGTCCACTACGCGAGCGCGATCGGATACTGAACCATTCAGGGTTCGATTCCCAGAATGCGTGCCCCGAGCCGGGTCTCGCGGCCGGAGCCGTTGCACGCACCGCAGTTCCGCCAGGACTTCGTGGCGAGTGCGCCGTAGTGTCGCGGGCTGCCCTTGCAGCGCCCGCACCGGGTGAGGGGATGCAGGTAGAGCGACCCGATATAGAGGACGAGGGCCACCGCGCCGAGGATCACCAGAATGGTCGTCCCACTCGCCCCGTCCTGTTCCTCGGCCGCAGACAGCAGGAATTGCGTCATTCTCGTCGCCCCCGATGAATGGAGCGCGCGACCCCCTGTCGCCGCCCCGGCCACCGAGATTACGTCGCCGTTTCCGGAATCCTTGACCGGTTCATCACTGTTGATGATCGCCGGCCCGGTCGGCTGCATCGGCCGCCGGAACCCGTTGCGCCGTCCGGCGGAAGCCGAGCACGATCGCGGCGGACATCAGCATCATCACCGCGACCACCCACATCCCGGCGCGGGAGTCGCCGGTCAGGTCCTTCAGCCACCCCGCGACGAACGGCCCGGCGAACCCGGACAGATTGCCGAAGGAGTTGATCAACCCGATCCCGGCGGCCGCCCCGGCACCGGTGAGGAACGCGTTCGGCAGCGCCCAGAACGGCGGGATGGCGGCGAAGACCCCGATCGCGCAGACGGTCACGCACGCCATGACCAGCAGCGGTGAGTCCATGTACAGCGCGCCCGCGATCGCGACCGCCCCGACGACGGCCGGGACGGCCACGTGCAGCCCCCGCTCGCCGCTGCGGTCGGAGTGCCGGGCCCACAGCACCATCGTCACCGACGCGATCGCGTACGGCACCGCGGTGATCAGACCGACCTCGACCAGCGAGTAGTCGGCGCCGAACTGCTGCTCGAACCCGGCGACGATCTGGGGCAGGAAGAACGCCAGCACGTAGAGCCCGAACACGATCCCGAAGTAGACCACCGAGAGGGCCACCACCCGGCCGTCGCGCAGGGCGGCGGCGACGCCGCGGTCCTGCCCGGCCGCCGCCGCGTCCTCGGCGGCGATCCGCTCCTCCAGCGCGACCGCCTGGTCGGCGGGCAGCCACCGGGCCCGGGTCGGGCGGTCCGGCAGCAGCCACAGCACCGCGATCCCGAGCAGCACCGCCGGGATGCCCTCGACGAAGAACATGAAGCGCCAGCCGGCGTCGAAGCCCAGGGCGCCGTCGCCGACCGAGATCAGCCACGTCGACAGCGGCCCACCGACCACCGAGGACAGCGGCACGGCCAGGAAGAACAGCGCGACGATCCGTGCCCGCTCGACCCTCGGGAACCAGTAGGTCAGGTACAGGATGATGCCGGGGAAGAAGCCGGCCTCGGCGATGCCGAGCAGCACCCGCACGACGTAGAAGCCGATCTCGCCCTGGATGAACGCCGTCGACGACGCGACGACGCCCCAGGTCACCATGATCCGGGCGATCCAGATCCGGGCGCCGACCCGGTGCAGGATCACGTTGGACGGGACCTCGAAGAAGAAGTACCCGATGAAGAACAGCCCGGCGCCCAAGCCGTAGGCGGCCGCGGACAGGCCCAGGTCGGCGTTCATCGTCAGCGACGCGAACCCGACGTTGACCCGGTCGATGTAGTTCAGCAGATAGGCCAGGGCGAGCAGCGGGATGAGCCGCTTCGTCGCCGTCCGTACGGCCGTCGAGACCAGCACGCCTTCCCCCTCCGTTGCGGTGCGCACGCCCGCGCAGTCTCTCCGCCGGAAGGTCAGTCCTTCAACCAGGCGTAGGCGGTGTGCCGGGAGACACCGAGCGCCGCCGCCATCGCGCTGACCTCGCAGCCGGCCTCGCGCCCGGCGCGCAGCAGCGCGCGGCGACGTTCGCGCGGCGCGTCCGCCGCCGCCCGCAGCTCCTCCAGCACGGCCGCGGACTCGGCGGATCCCCGGCGGCGGCCCACCCCGGGCCGGGAGAACGCGCGGACGGCGTCGGCGTCCCAGACCTTGCGGCCGCCCGGTCCGGGGTCGGGCAGCGGGGCCGGCGCCTGGCCGCGGGAGACGTAGGAGTTCCAGGTGCCCACCTGCACGCCCCAGTGGGCGGCGCACTCGTCGCTGGTCCAGGTCGTCACGAGGGCCGAGCCTGCCACGGCGCGCCGGGTGCGTCGCCGTCGGACGATGTGTCGACCGTGGTAAGCCGTTGTCGACGGACCGCCGGGGTCATCACACGTGATGATCAGGTCGTCACGGTCGGCGCCGGTCGAACCGGACGAGGTGTACCGGCGCGATCCTGCGCGCGCCTACGGCCGCAGCGCGGCGACCACCCAGCGCAGCGACGTCCGGTCGGTACAGGTGGCGAGCAGCTCGGCCTGCTCGGCGCTCCCGGCGTCGCGGCGACGGGCGTCGAACAGGTCCTCGACCAGGCCGGGCACGTCGCGGTGCTCCCCGGGCAGCGGCTCGTCGCCACCGGGCAGTCCGAGGCGGGCGACGACCAGGCGCAGCGTGCGGTGCCCGATCAGTCGCATACCCGGGGACAGCAGCGCGGAGTTCCGCGGAGGAGTGGTGCCGGCGGCGGTCTCCTGCCCGGGCAGCGGCACCGCGCCGGGTGGCGTGCCGGGCAGGCTCACCGCGGACACGGCGATCACACCGCCGTCGAGCATGGCCCAGGCGTCGATCGCGGGACGGTGCGTCTCGCGCCCCGACGCGGTGGCCAGCCCCTGGTCGGCCAGCCACCGGCGTAGTCGCGGCCGCAGGTCCCAGCGCACGTCGAACACGCCCTCGGCCAGGTCGGACGGGGTGAACACCTCGTCCCACCGCGGGCCGCCGGACGCCCCGTTCCCGACACCCGTCTCGGGCTGGATCGCCATCTTCGTCCCCCGACCCGGGGCACGCGCGTTCCCGGGAGATCAGGATAGGACGGTCCGGACGGGCGCACAGGCTGGTGCACACGGCCGTACCCACAGGTGTGATGACACGACCGACGCGGCGGTGAACGGCGTCGCCGACACGCCGATCAGCAGGCGATGTCACAGTGTGTGAGCGGATATGCCGGTGTCTGCGTGACAGATGACACGATCGAGCGAGCCCGCCGCAGGCGGTAACGAGGCAGGATGAGTCGAGCGATCCACAAGTGACGGCGACGTGGAGGCGACATGGACGGGCAGTTCGACAGGGTTCCGGCGGTGCACCCGGGGATGATCCCCGCGGCACGGCGCTCGGTGGAGAACCTGCCGTCCGGACGAGGTGTGGTCGACGGCGAGCGGGGCCGCGTGCTGGCCCGCTACGCGCGGCTGATGCGGTCCGGCCGGCCGGAGGTCTGCCTCCCCGGGCGGCGCGAGATCGAGGACCGCGAGCGGTTCGGCGCCTCCGCGACCGGCAGCGACGGCAAGGTCATCTACCCGGACCGGGACGCGGCCGAGAGCGCCGCCCGTGAGCTGGAGGCCCTCGGCGGGCGCCCGCAGCGGGCCTACCTGTGCCGGCGGTCCCGCCGCGGGCACTACCACCTGACCACCGACGCCGTCGCCCAGCGCCGTCGCGGCCCGGCGGAGCTCATCCCGCAGCCGCGCCGCGGCGACTGACCCGACCCGACATCCGACGACCCCCGGTGCCCGCGGCACCGGGGGTCGTCGCGCGTCCGGGGCCGGTTCCCCTCGGATGTCACACCGATGTGATGCGCGGCACACGCTGATCGTCTAGCGTGGGATGTGTCGGCGGTCACGTCACGGTCGAGCCGACGTTCCCACCACCACGCATCGGAGGGCCCCGTGAACCCGCACCTGCTGGAGGAGCGCGTCGCCACCGTCAACGGCGGCCGCGATCTCGCCGACCCCGCCCGTGCCCGGCTGCGCGCCCACAAGGCCACCGCGGACGCCTGCCGTCGGCGCGCCGCCGAGCGCCGCGCCGAGCTGGAGCGCGTCCTCTCCGGAGGGACCACCGGTGACGCCCTGGACCTCATGTTGGAGCTCGACGCCCTCGAGCGGGTGCAGGACCGCATCGACAACCGGCTCTCCGAGCTGTGCGACGCGCTCACCGAGCCGCGCACCCCGCGCTACGGCGACGCCCAGCCCGTGTAGCCCCGCCCCGCGGCCCGTGTGGATCACCTGCGCCCGTGGTTCGATGACCGGCGGACACCGCCGTCGGACCACGAGGGAGAGCACACGTGCGTGCAGTGCAGGTCAGCGAGCTGGACGGGCCGTCCGCGGTCCGTGTCGCGGAGGTCGAGCCGCCGGTCCGCGGTGACGGCGAGGTTCTGATCGACGTCGCCGCGGCCGGGGTGAACTTCCCGGACGTCCTGCTGACCAAGGGGATGTACCAGTACAAGCCGGAGCCGCCGTTCACCCTCGGCTCCGAGTGCGCCGGCACGGTGCGCGAGGCGGGCCCGGACAGCCGGTTCGCCGCCGGGGACCGGGTCGTCGCGTTCACCATGTCCGGGGTGTTCGCCGAGACCGTCTCCGCTCCGGAGCAGCACGTCTTCCCGCTGCCCGACGAGGTGGAGTTCGCGGCGGGCGCCTGCCTGCCGATGAACTACCTGACCGCGCACTTCACCCTCGACACCCGCGGTGGCCTGCGGGCGGGGGAGACGGTGCTCGTCCAGGGCGCGGCCGGGGGCATCGGGACCGCGGTGATCCAGCTGGCCGCCGCGATGGGGGCCACCGTCATCGGCGTCACCTCCACCGAGGCCAAGGCCGAGGTCGCCCGGCGCGCGGGTGCTGCCCACACCGTCGGCGTCGACGGGTTCAAGGACGCGGTCAAGGGCCTGACCGGCGGAGCGGGAGTCGACATGGTCGTCGACCCGGTCGGCGGGGACCGCTTCACCGACTCGGTGCGCTGCCTCGGCCCGCTCGGCCGTCTCATGGTCGTCGGATTCACCGCGGGGGACATCCCGACGGTGAAGGTGAACCGGCTGCTGCTGAACAACGTCGACGTCCGCGGGGTCGGCTGGGGTGCCTACGCGCTGGGACGCCCAGACTTCATCCGCTCGGAGTGGGACGCCCTGCTCCCGCACCTGCGTTCCGGCGCGCTCGACCCGCTGATCAGCGAGCGCTTCGGTCTCGACGACGCCGCGACCGCCCTGTCGCGCATCGACGACCGCACCGTCACGGGCAAGGTCGTGCTCCTGACCTGAGCCGGGTCAGCCTGCCGGCTCGAGGTTGTGCCGGACCGCGGTGCGCGGCAGCGGCGCCGTGGTCTCGGTGGCCGCCGCCGCGGTCCGCGGCGCCGGGGTGGGGCCGACGTGGCGGTGCGGCGCCGGCACCACCACGGGCTCGGCGACGTGCAACCGGTGGCGGGCGGCGACCGCCCGCCCGGCCGGGCCGGTCGCGGTCAGCGCGTGCAGCGCGAGGGCCCGGTGCGCCGGGACCTCGCAGCGGCGCAGGAAGCGGTCCAGCTCGCGCACGGCGTCCCCGGGGTGGCGGGCGAGCGCCCACGCGGCGAGCTCGGCCTCGGCGACGTCGGCCCGCACCCCGCTCATCCGCACGCACACGTACTCGACGTCCTCGTCGGCCAGCTCCCCCGGCGCGGGCAGGTGCATGCCCTGCTCGGTCAGGTACTCGTGCACCGCCCACAGCCCCATCGGGGTCAGCGCGACGACCGTGGGGTCCGGGTCGTCGCGGTGCGCGACCCGGGACAGCTCGTCCAGCTCGTCGGCATCGAGGGTCTCGGTCAGCTCGATCGCCCCGAGCAGCTCGCAGGCATCCAGCAGGGCCGTGACGTCGCGGCGCCACAGCCGCTGTTCGACGTCGCCTGCGAGGTCGTCGACCACGCAGCCGGCCTCGTCGTTGACGGCGTCGCGGACCTGGCGGTGGAAGTGCTCGAGCGGGACCTGCCCGCCGCCGGTGGCGTAGAGGCCGACCCACAGCATCGGGAACGCCTGCGACATCGACATCCCGAACAGCGACGGTGCGCCGAACACGTCGGTCCCGCCCAGGCTGTCGCCGAGACGTCCGACCGACTCGAACACCCGGCGCCACAGCTCGATCGGCCGGTTCAGCAGCGGGCCCGCGCTCTTGACCGGCAGCAGCCGCCCGCGCACCACGCGGACCAGGCGCGCCGAGCGGGCCCAGCGCAGCAGCAGCGACACCTCGGGCAGGTCGTCGCTGGTACGGGCGGTCTCGCGGTAGATGTGGTCGAGCTGCAGGTGCGCGGCGAGGTCGAGCGCGTCGGTGCGGTCGAGGCGACCGTCGGAGGTGAGCCGGCGCCCCGCCCGCACCCACAGGGTCAGCTTGCGGAGCAGCTCGAGGGCCTCGGAGCGCTCCGCGGCGTCGACGAGCGCCGCGGCGCCGGGCATCGGTACCGGCGGCAGCTCGGGGTTCCACTCGGTGCGGGTGGGACGCTGCGCCTCGCGCCGCATGATCTCGGCGAGCGCGTGCCGGTCGACGTCGGTCTGCCCGGCGCCGGCGCGGTCGAGGAACCGCTGTACGGCGGCCGGGTCCGCGGGGTCGACGCCGTGGCGGTGCAGCTGCACGCCCCAGAACTTGCCGAGGTCGTAGTTGCGCTCGTCGGCGAGACCGTCGTGGAGGGCGGGGGTGGAGTCGAGGACCTGACGGTGCAGCGCGTCCGCCGGGTGCGACTGCGGGTCGAACCAGTCGTGCTCGTCGACGAAGTCGATGAGTGCGTGGAAGGCGGGGGCGACGTCGTCGGGCTCGAGCACGGTCACCTTGCGCGGGAACCACATGCCCAGCGCGTCGGCGATGTGCGAGCGCGTCCAGCGGCCCAGCCTGCGGTCGCGCGCGTACTTGTAGTCCAGCACGGCGGCGACGAGCGCGGTGTCCACCTCGACGCGTCGGCGGCGGGCCCAGAGGGAGAACTGCTCCAGCAGGCGGCTGCGGGCCTCGGCGTACCCCTGGTCGTCCCCCGGGGTGAAGACGAGACGCATCCGGCCCACTGTGTCAGGTCCCTCCCATCCGCTCCGGCTGCGGCGCAGCACTTTCCGATGATCGTCGGTGCGCGCGGGGGCCGTGCACCGGGTGGTCGCAGGAGGTCCAACGAGCGCGGTCGGCCCGGGTCACTCCCGACCGCTCACCGTCGGTGGGCGGTCGCTCACGGGTCGTCCGATCGTCCGGCCGTCCCCGCGACCGTGAGCCCTCGACCCTGCCACGGACGACGGCGGCCGGACACCCCGGGGAGGGTGTCCGGCCGCCGTCGTGTGCGACGAGAGGTGGTCAGTCGCCGCCGACCGGGCTGTCGCGCCGTTCGGCGGTCGCCCGCGTCGACTCGTCGCCGGTCCGCCCCTCCGGCTCGTCGGCCCCGGCCGCGACGGGACCGTTGCCGGAGCTGTCGTTGCCGTCGGCGGGTGGGTTCCCGTCGGTCGTGTCGAACGCACCGACCTTGACGTAGAAGTTCTCGCCGTGGTTGTCGGTGGCCCAGTCGACCGCCTGCTCCAGCACCTGCGCGCCCTTCTCGTCCCGCAGCACGACCTTGTCGCGACGCAGGTCCTTGAACAGTGCGAAGCACAGCAGCACCATGATCACGACGAACGGCGCCGCGACCAGGATGGTCAGGTTCTGGATGCCGTCCAGGGCGTTCTCCCCGCCGGTGACGAGCATCAGCACGGCGACCGCACCCATGACCGAGCCCCAGAAGACCACGACCCACTTGCTGGGCTCGATGGTGCCGCGCTGGGACAGCGTGCCCATGACGATCGACGCGGCGTCCGCGCCGGACACGAAGAAGATCGCGACCAGGAGCATGACCAGCAGGCCGGTGAAGGTCGCCCACGGGTAGGCGCCGAGCATCTGGAAGAGCTGGACGTTGGAGTCGTCGGAGAACTGCGTGCCCTGCTGGGCCTGGGTGATGGCGGTGCCGCCGAAGATGCAGAACCAGACCAGCGAGACCAGGCTCGGCGCGAGGATGACGCCGCCGACGAACTCACGGATGGTGCGGCCGCGCGAGATCCGCGCCAGGAACATGCCGACGAACGGCGTCCACGAGATCCACCACGCCCAGTAGAAGACGGTCCAGCCGGACAGCCACTCGAGCATCGGGGCGCCGCCGACGGCCTCGGTGCGCCCGACCATCTCGAAGAACTGGGAGAAGTACGCGCCGATCGACGTCGGGATCAGGTCGAGGATGATCACCGTCGGGCCGACGACGAACACGAAGAACGCCAGCACCGCCGCCAGCACCATGTTGGTGTTGGACAGCCACTGGATGCCCTTCTCGACGCCGGAGACGGCGGAGAGGATGAACGCGGCGGTCAGCACGATGATGATCGCGGCGAGTACCCAGGGGCTCACCTGGCCGTCGACCCAGCCGACGGTCTGCATGCCGCCGCCGATCTGGAACGCGCCCAGGCCCAGCGAGGCCGCGGAGCCGAACAGCGTCGCGAAGATCGCGAGGATGTCGATGCCCCGGCCGATGGAGCCCTCGGCGGCCTTGCGGCCGATCAGCGGGACGAAGGCCTGGCTGATGAGCTGACGGCGGCCCTTGCGGAAGGTGGAGTAGGCGATGGCGAGGCCGACGACGGCGTAGATCGCCCACGGGTGCAGCGTCCAGTGGAACAGCGAGGTCGCCATCGAGGTCTGCAGCGCGTCGATGGTGCCGGGCTCGGCCGCGCCGGGCGGCGGCGACTGGAAGAAGGTCAGCGGCTCGTTCAC
>JAESFO010000830.1_pt1 | contig 12982 bp, 14 predicted proteins | sample 9269421 | NCBI WGS metagenome assembly JAESFO01 (sample SAMN14502839, study PRJNA617101) | algae metagenome | isolation source: Nostoc desertorum CM1-VF14 and co-occurring heterotrophs from rocky... | place: USA: Clark Mountains, San Bernardino, California | collected 2000-06-05 | reverse complement strand
CAGGGCTACGAGTCGCTGCTCGCGCTGACCGCGGGGACCGAGGCGCAGAAGCGCATGGTGCAGGAGTCGGTGGACCGCTGGTGGTGGCCGTCGCTGATGATGTTCGGCCCGGCCGACGGCGACTCCCCCAACACGCACCAGTCGATGGCGTGGGGCATCAAGCGCCACACCAACGACGAGCTGCGCCAGCGCTTCGTCGACATGACCGTCCCGCAGGCGGCGGTGCTGGGCGTCACGCTGCCCGACCCGGACCTGCGCTGGAACGACGAGCGGCAGGCGCACGACTTCGGCGAACCGGACTGGTCGGAGTTCACCGCCGTGGTCTCCGGGGCGGGGCCGGCGAACCGGCAGCGGCTGGACCACCGGCGTCGCGCGCACGAGAACGGGGCGTGGGTGCGCGAGGCGGCGCAGGCCTACGCGGAGAAGCAGGGGGCACGGGCATGAGCGAGCAGGACATGAGCACCGGGCGCAGCGCAGGCGGAACGAGCATGAACACCGAGAGCAGCGCAGGCGGAACGAGCATGAACACCGAGGGCGGCGCAGGCGGAACGAGCATGAACACCGAGGGCGGCGCAGGCGGAACGAGCATGAACGCCGAGGGCGGCCACGGCGCCGTCCCGACGACGGGTGTCGAGACCGGGCGGGGTGCGAAGCCGAGCCGGCGCGCCTGGCCGCTCTACGAGGTGTTCGTCCGCGGCAAGCGCGGGCTCAACCACGTCCACGTCGGGTCGCTGCACGCCGCGGACGACGAGATGGCCCTGCACAACGCCCGCGACGTCTACACCCGCCGCAACGAGGGTGTGAGCATCTGGGTGGTCCGCGCCGACGCGATCACCGCGTCCAGCCCGGACGAGAAGGACCCGTTCTTCGGCCCGAGCGGGGACAAGATCTACCGGCATCCGACGTTCTACGCGATCCCGGAGGAGGTGCCGCACCTGTGAGCGGCTCCGTCTACGACGGCCTCACCGAGGAGGGCGACGACCCGCGCTGGGCGTTCGGCTCGGGGTTCGAGGACAGCGAGGCGGACATCGTCGCGCCGGTTCCCGCAGGCACCGATCCGGCGGACCTCGCGGAGTACTGCCTGATGCTCGGCGACGACGCGCTGGTCCTGTCCCACCGGCTGACCGAATGGGTCTCCAACGCCCCGGAGCTGGAGGAGGAGGTGGCGCTCGCCAACACCGCGCTCGACCTGCTCGGCCAGGCCCGGGTGCTGCTGTCCCGCGCCGGGCACCTGACCGGCCGCGACGAGGACGCGCTGGCCTACTGGCGCGAGGTGTCGGAGTTCCGCTGCGTCGGGCTCGTCGAGCCGTCCGACGACCTGGACTTCGCCCGCGCCATCGCCCGGCTGCTGGTGTTCTCCAGCTGGCGGCTCGCGCTGCTGCACCGGCTCACGGACTCCGCCGACCCGGTGGTCGCCGCCGTCGCCGCGAAGGGGGTCAAGGAGGTCACCTACCACCGTGACCACGCCGCGCGGTGGACGCTGCGCCTCGGCGACGGCACGCCGGAGTCGCACCGGCGCATGCAGGACGCGCTGGAGTGGGTGTGGCCGCACCTCGGCGAGCTGTTCCGCACCACCGACACCGAGCGACGCCTGGTCGCCGCCGGTGTCGCCGTCGACCCGGCGGACACCCGCGAGGAGGTCGACGCCGTACTCGCGCAGGTGATCGGGCGGGCCACGCTGACCGTGCCGCAGGTGCCGCCGACCGGCACGATCGGGGGCCGCGGCGGCCGCCAGGGCGTGCACACCGAGAAGCTGGAGCCCGCGCTCGTCGTGCTGCAGAGCCTCGCGCGCCGGCACCCCGGGGCGTCCTGGTGAGCGGGGCGGGCACGGTCGTCGCGCAGGTCGTCGACCCCGAGATGCCGATGCTCACCCTCGACGACCTCGGCGTGATCCGCTCGGTGTCCGAACAGGACGACACGGTGACGGTCACGATCACCCCGACCTACTCCGGTTGCCCGGCGATCGAGGAGATGCGCGCGGACATCCGCGGCGCGCTCACCGCGGCCGGGTACGCGCGCGTCGAGGTGCGGACGGTGTTCTCCCCCGCCTGGAGCACGGACTGGATCAGCGAGGCCGGGCGGCGCAAGCTCGCCGAGGCCGGCGTCGCGCCGCCCGGGAGCGCCCCGCGGACGGGCGGACCGATCCCGCTGACGCTGGACGCGCCGTCGACGGTCGTGCCCTGCCCGCAGTGCGGGTCCCGGGCGACCGAGGAGCTGTCGCGCTTCGGCCCGACCGCGTGCACCGCGCTGCGGCGGTGCACCACCTGCCGTGAGCCGTTCGAGCACATGAAGGAGATCTGAGGGTGCGTGAGCATCGCAGCGAGCCCTGGCGAACGAGGAGCGGAGCGTGCCCGGTGATCGACCGGACCGGCGAGGAGATCTGATGAGCGAGCGGCGCGCGGCGGCGTGGCAGGCCCGGGCCAACCAGGCGTACGGCCGGACGACGCTCGCCCTGGACGACGAGATCGAGGCCCTGCTGGCCGAGGACGACGCGCTGCCCGCCGGCTTCCACCGGCTCGTGGTGACCGAGGTCGACCGGCTGTGCGACGACGCCGTGGCCGTCACCTTCGACGTCCCCGAGGATCTGCGCGGGCACTACGACTTCCGGCCCGGCCAGTATCTGACCCTCCGGAAGGACACCGCCGACGGCGAGGAGCGCCGGTCGTACTCGATCTGCTCCGCCGCCGGGACCGCACCGCGGGTGGGGGTGCGCCGGGTCGACGGCGGCCTGTTCTCCGCCTGGCTGGTCGACGAGGTGAGCCCGGGCGACGTCGTCGAGGTCGGCCCGCCGGCCGGGTCGTTCACCCCGGAGCTGACCGCGGGCACGCACCACGGACTCGTCGCCGCCGGGTCCGGGATCACCCCGGTGCTGTCGATCGCGGCGTCGCTGCTGGCCGCGCACGACGACACCCGCGTCACCCTCGTCTACGGCAACCGGCGGACCGACACGGTGATGTTCACCGAGGAGATCGCCGACCTGAAGAACCGCTACGGCCCGCGGCTGCACCTGCTCCACGTGCTCTCGCGCGAGCCCACCGAGGCCGAGATCGTCAACGGCAGGCTGGACGCCGACCGGCTGCGGCTGCTGTTCACCGCGCTGGTCGACACCGGCGACGTCGACGACTGGTGGCTGTGCGGCCCGCTCGGCATGACCGAGGCCGCGGTCGCGGTGCTCGGCGAGCTGGGCGTCGAGCGGCGCCGGGTGCACCGCGAGCTGTTCTACGTCGGCGAGCCGCCGCCGGAGCTCGACCGCCATGAGCCCGGGCCGGACGGCGACGGCGCGCAGGTCACGGTCGTCCTCGACGGACGGTCGACGACGCTGGCCGTCCCGGCGGGCGAGTACGTCCTCGACGCCGCCCAGAAGGTCCGTGGCGACCTGCCGTTCGCCTGCAAGGGCGGGGTGTGCGGGACGTGCCGGGCGAAGGTGACCGGCGGCGAGGTGACCATGCGGCGCAACTACGCGCTGGAGGACGACGAGGTCGCCGCCGGGTTCGTCCTCACCTGCCAGTCCCGCCCGGTGACCGACACCGCCACGGTCGACTACGACGCCTGATACTGGCGGGCATGACCACGTCGCGTCGCGGCCACCCGGTGGGACCGACCGGGTCGGTCGTGGTGCGCGCGCTCGGCCTGCTCGACGCGTTCGGACCCGACCGGCCCGCGCTGTCGCTCAGCGACCTCGCCCGGCACGCCGACGTCCCGTTGTCGACCGCGCACCGGCTCGTCGCCGACCTGGCGGCGTGGGGCGCGCTGGAACGTGACGACGAGGGCCGCTACCGGATCGGGCTGCGCGTCTGGGAGCTCGGCGCGCTCGCCCCGCGCGGGCAGGCGCTGCGCGAGACGGCGCTGCCGTTCCTGGAGGACCTGTCCCGGGTCACCCGGGAGAACGTGCAGCTCGCGGTGCGCGAGGGCGCCGAGGTGGTGTTCGTCGAGCGGCTCGCCGGCTCCGGCGCGGTCCCGGTGCAGACCCGGGTCGGGGGGCGTTTCGCGCTCACCGCGACCGGGGTCGGGCTGGTGCTGCTCGCGCACTCGCCGCCGGAGCTGCAGGACGAGGTACTGGGCGCGCGGATCGAGCGCTACACCCCGTTCACGGTGACCGACCCGCAGCGGATGCGCCGCATGCTCGCCGACGTCCGCCGCGACGGCCACTCGGTCAGCGACCGGCAGGTCACCGACGACGCGCTGTCGGTCGGCGCCCCCGTCTCCGACGCCCGTGGTCAGGTCGTCGCGGCCGTCTCGCTCGTCGTGCGACACGGCAGCGTGTCCGCCCGCGCGCTCGCCCCGCTGGTGCGCACCACCGCCGCCGGGATCAGCCGCGCGCTCAGCACCTCCACGCGCTGAAACCCTTCCATTATCCGGAAGGAACGTACGGCGCGGCCCCCGTCGCCCCGCATCCTCGCTGCACCACCACGACCGCGCGGAGACGACGGAGTCCCACCATGCGCCCATCCCCCGCGGCGGACACCGTCCGCCGCCTGCTCGACGACGCACCGATGTCCCGGTACCAGTGGGGCGCGGTCGCGGCGTGCGTCCTGCTCAACGTCCTCGACGGCTTCGACGTGCTGGTCATGGCCTTCACGGGCCGCTCGGTCGCCACCGAGTGGGACCTGTCCGGCAGCCAGCTCGGGCTGCTCCTGTCCGCGGGCCTGGTCGGCATGGCCGCCGGTTCGGTCCTCATCGGACCGTGGGCCGACCGCGTCGGGCGGCGGCCGATCGTGCTGGGCTGCCTGGTCGTGGCGGGCCTCGCCATGCTGGGCTCGGCCGCGGCGCAGTCCCCCGGCCAGCTCGGCGCGCTGCGACTGATCACCGGGCTCGGCGTCGGCGGCATCCTCGCCACCAGCAACGTCGTCGCCGCGGAGTACGCCTCGGCCCGCTGGCGGGGGCTCGCGGTCAGCCTGAACTCCACCGGCTACGCGATCGGGGCCGTCCTCGGCGGCGTGCTCGCGGCCACGCTGATCGGGCAGTTCGGCTGGCGGTCGGTGTTCCTCGCCGGGGGCCTGGCGACCCTGGCCGCGGTCCCGCTGGTCTGGTGGCGGCTGCCGGAGTCCCTGGACTTCCTGCTCGTGCGCCGCCCGGCCGGCGCGCTGGAGCGGGTCAACGCGCTGCTGGCGCGGATGGGGCACGCCGCGCTGCCCGCCCTCCCCGACGGCGCTCCGGTGCGGACCGGCGTCGCCGCGGGGTACGGGGCGCTGCTGCGCCCGGCGCTGCGCCGCACCACGGTGCTGCTCTGGATCAGCTTCTTCTGCGTGATGGCCGGGTTCTACTTCGTCACCAGCTGGACCCCGACCCTGCTCGTCGAGGCCGGGCTCTCCCCGGACGCGGGCATCGCCGGCGGCACGCTGCTCAACGTCGGCGGCATCTTCGGTGCCGCCGGGCTCGGCCTGCTCGCCGCCCGGTTCGCGCTGCGGCACGTGCTCGCCGGGTACCTGCTGGCCACCGCGGTGCTGCTGGCCGTGTTCATCGCCAGCACCTCCTCGCTCGCGGTGGCGTTCGTCGTCGCCGCGCTGGTCGGGCTGTTCGTCAACGGCTGCGTCGCCGGGCTGTACGCGATGGCACCGACCTCCTACGGCGCCGACGTGCGCACCACCGGCGTCGGCACCGCGCTCGCGGTCGGCCGGTCCGGGGCGATCCTCGCGCCGACCCTGGCCGGGGCGCTGCTCGACGGTGGCGCGACCCCGCAGTCGCTCTACCTGCTCTTCGCGGCCGTGTTCGTCGGCGCGGCCGCCCTCGTCCTGCTGCTCCGCCGATCCGACACCCCCACCACCCAGGGAGTCCCCGCATGAGCTCGATCCCCCGCGACCAGTGGTACGTCGCCGCCTACTCCGCCGAGATCGGCCGCGAGCTGTTCGGCCGCACGATCTGCGACGAGCCGATCCTGTTCTGGCGCACCGAGGCCGGCCAGGTCACCGCGCACGCCGACCGCTGCGTGCACCGCCGGTTCCCGCTGTCCCAGGCCCCGAGCCGGCTCGTCGGCGACACCGTCGTCTGCGGCTACCACGGCTTCACCTACGGCGCCGACGGGAAGTGCGTGGCGGTGCCGGGGCAGAACCGGGTGCCGCGCACGGCCCGGCTGGCGGCCTACCCCGTCGTCGAGCAGGACTCGCTGATCTGGGTCTGGATCGGGGACCCGGAGCGCGCCGACCCGCTGCGCATCCCCCGCGCGACCTACCTCGACGACGCCGCGTGGACCACGGTGCGCGGGATGGAACCGCTGGCCGCCCGGTTCTCGCTGCTGGTGGACAACCTGCTCGACCTGTCGCACGAGACCTACCTGCACGGCGGCTACATCGGCACCCCCGAGGTCGCCGCCACCCCGATCTCCACCGAGGTCGACGAGGACGCCGGCGTCGTCTACGTCTCGCGGCACATGGCCGACGCCGAGTGCCCGCCGTTCTACGAACGCTCCACCGGCCTGTCCGGGCGGATCTCGCGCTGGCAGGACATCGAGTACACCCCGCCGTGCCTGTACAAGCTGCACTCCCGGATCGCGCCGGTCGGCTCGGTCCCGCACGCCGACGGCTCCGACCCGGACGCCTTCCACGTGGAGGTCGTGTACGCGATCACCCCGGAGACCGAGCACTCCACACACGACTTCTGGATGGTCGCGCGCGACTTCGCCCTCGCCGACGTCGAGGTCTCGGCGTTCCTCGCCGAGCAGAACCGCACCGTCGTGCTGCAGGACGTCGAGGCGCTCGACGTGCTGGAGAAGGTGATCGCGACGGAGCCGGCGGGCTACCAGGAGCTGTCGGTCAACATCGACACCGGCGGGCTCGCCGCGCGCCGGATGCTCGCCCGGATGGCCGGCGCGGCACCGGCGGTCCCGTCCCCGGCGCCCGCCCGGTGAGCGCGATCCCCGAGGCCCCGCCCGTCCTGCACGGGCACCGTGTCCAGCGCATCCACTGGGTGCTGGGCACCGACCTGCTGCGCGCGGTGTGCCACTGCGGCGCCGAACGGGTCTTCGACGACCCGGTGCCGCTGTGGGACTGGCTGCTGGGCTGCCCCGTGGACCACGAGACCTGGAGTACGTCGTGACCGAACCCGAGCTGCACCTGGTGGTGGAGAAGAAGGAGCTCCTCGCCGACGACGTCGTGCTGCTGACCCTGCGCGACCCGTCCGGCGCCGAGCTGCCCGCCTGGACGCCCGGCGCGCACCTCGACCTGGTCCTGACCGAGGACCTGGTCCGCCAGTACTCGCTGTGCGGGGACCCGGGCGAGCGCTCGGTCTACCGGGTCGCGGTGCTGCGCGAACCCGCCGGGCGGGGCGGCTCGGCGTACGTGCACGACGTCGTCTCCGAGGGCGACACGGTGCTGGTCCGCGGGCCGCGCAACCGGTTCGCACTCGTCGACGCCCCGGGCTACGTGTTCGTCGCCGGCGGGATCGGCATCACCCCGCTGGTCCCGATGATCGCGGCGGCGCACGCCGCGGGCGCGGACTGGCAGCTCGTCCACGGCGGGCGCAGCCGGGCCTCGATGGCGTTCACCGAGCTCGCCGGGCGTCACCCCGACCGGGTGGCCCTGGTGCCGCAGGACGAGGCCGGGCTGCTCGACGTCGCCGGGATCCTGGCCGCGGCCGCCGGGCGACCCGTGTACTGCTGCGGGCCGGAGGGGCTGCTCGCCGCCGTCGAGGCCGAGGGGGAGCGTCTCGGCGTGCCGGTGCACGTCGAGCGGTTCTCCGCCCGGCCCGGCGCGCTCGACGGCCCGGACGAGGCGTTCGAGGTGGAGCTGTCGGGGTCGGGGACGGTCGTCGCCGTCCCGGCGGGCTGCTCGATCCTCGACGCCCTGGAGGGCGCCGGGATCGCGACGCTGTCCTCGTGCCGGGAGGGGACCTGCGGGACCTGCGAGACCGGGGTCCTCGCCGGCGAGCCGGACCACCGGGACTCGCTGCTCACCGAGGAGGAGCAGGCGTCGAACGAGGTGATGATGCTGTGCGTGTCGCGCTCCCGGTCGCCGCGGCTGGTGCTCGAGCTCTGAGGCCGGGCGCCCCGTAGGGTCGGGCGCGTGTTCGTCAAGGTGTGCGGGCTGCGGACCCCCGGTGACGTCGACGCGGCCGTGGCCGCCGGCGCCGACGCGGTCGGGTTCGTCGTGTATCCGCCGAGCCCCCGCCACGTCGACCCGGCCGACCTCGGTGCGCTCGTCGCCCGGGTGCCGGACGGCGTGCGGTCGGTCGTCGTCGTCGCCGACCTGCCCGCCGACCGGGCCGCGGCGGTGACCGCCGACGCCGGCGCCGACGTGCTGCAACTGCACGGCCGCTACACCCGCGACGACTTCACCGCGGCCGCCCGCGCGCCGATCACCCTGTGGCGGGCGACCTCGCTGGCCCACGACCCCGACCTCATCGTGGGCCTGTACGGCGAGGACGTGCTGCTGCTCGACTCCCCCGTCGCCGGGTCCGGCGAGCGCTGGGACGCCGAGGCGCTCGACCCGCGACCGGCCGGGAGGTGGCTGCTCGCGGGCGGGCTGGACCCGGACACCGTCGCCACCGCGGTGCGCCGCGTCCGGCCCTGGGGCGTCGACGTCTCCAGCGGCGTCGAGTCGTCCCGCGGTGTGAAGGACCACGCCCGCATCCGCGACTTCGTCGCCGCCGCCCGCGCCGTGGGCTGAGGACCGCGCGGCCGATCCGAGCAGCACGTCTCCGCCCCACCGGGGACCGGAACGTGCTGATCGACGTGGCTCGACCTCGGGGATGCATGACCTCGCCGGATCGTGCATTATTCCGGCGATCAGGCACCGTCTCGACGTCGAGGAGCCGTCATGGCCGCGGGCGCACTGCAGGGCAAGGTCGCGATCGTCACCGGGGGTGCGTCCGGCATCGGCCGGGACGACAGGCGGAGCATCTGATGGCGCTCCCCCTGGACGGGCTGCTCGTCGTGTCCTGCGAGCAGGCCGTCGCCGCACCGCTGGCGACCCGGCACCTCGCCGACCTCGGCGCCCGCGTCATCAAGATCGAACGCGAGGGCTCGGGCGACTTCGCCCGCGACTACGACGAGACCGTCCACGGCATGTCCAGCCACTTCGTGTGGCTGAACCGGTCCAAGGAGTCGGTCACCCTCGACCTCAAGTCCGACGACGGCCACGCCACGATGCTGCGACTGCTGGACCGGGCCGACGTGTTCGTGCAGAACTTCGCCCCGGGCGCCGCCGAGCGGCTCGGGCTCGGTGCCGCGGCGCTGCGCGAGCGGTACCCGCGGCTGGTGACCTGCTCGATCTCCGGCTACGGCTCGTCCGGCCCGTACCGCGACGCCAAGGCCTACGACCTGCTCATCCAGTCCGAGGCCGGGCTGGTCTCGATCACCGGCACCGAGGACGCGCCCGCGAAGAGCGGCATCCCGGCCGCCGACATCGGCGCCGGCATGTACGCCTTCTCCGGCATCCTGTCCGCGCTCTACGAGCGGGAACGCACCGGGCAGGGCACCGACCTGGAGGTCAGCCTGTTCGACTCGCTGGTGGAGTGGATGGGCTACCCGCTCTACTACGCCGGCTACGGCGGCACCGCCCCGAAGCGGACCGGCACCAGCCACGCCGCGATCGCCCCGTACGGCACCTTCTCCGCCGGGGACGGCACCGACGTCGTCCTGTCGATCCAGAACGAACGGGAGTGGGCGACGTTCTGCGAGGTCGTGCTGGGACGCCCGGAGGTCGCGACCGACCCGCGGTTCGCGAGCGGCCGGGCCCGGGTGGAGAACCGACCCGACCTGCACGCCGAGATCGACACCGTATTCACGGGCCTGACCGGCGACGAGCTCGTCGCGCGGCTGGTGGAGGCGCGGATCGCGCACGCCCGGCAGCGCGAGGTCGGTGAGGTGCTGGAGCACCCGCAGCTCGCCGCGCGCGACCGGTGGACCGAGGTCGGCAGCCCGGTCGGGCCGCTGCGCGCGCTGCGGCCGCCGATCACCGTCGCCGGACGGACCGCGCGGATGGACCCGGTCCCGGCCGTCGGCGAGCACACCGACGCCGTCCTCGCCTGGCTCGACGAGCGGTGAGCACGAAACGCGACCGGATCGTCGACGAGCTGCGCCGCGACATCCTCGGCGGCGGCCTCGCCCGCGGGACGCCGCTGCGCCAGGACGAGCTGGCCCGCCGGTTCGGCGCGTCCATCACCCCGGTCCGCGAGGCGCTGAGCCTGCTGTCCGCGGAGGGGCTGGTCGTCGCCGAGCACCACCGCGGAGTGCGGGTCGCCGGCGTCGATGTGGACCGGGTGACCGCGACCTACGTGGTGCGCCGGCTCACCGAGGCCCACGCGGTCCGCCGCGCGACGCCGCGGGTCTCGCGGCACGACCTCGCCCGGGCCCGCGCCGTCCTCGACCGCCCCGCCGACGACCCGGCCGCCGCCCGCGAGCGGAACCGCGAGTTCCACTTCCTGCTCTACGACCGGTGCGGCGTGCCCGCACTGCCGGAACGGATCGCCGCGCTGTGGCAGGCGTTCCCGTGGGACCTGACCCTGCACGACGACGACCGCGCCGCCGCCTCGGCCGCCGAGCACCGGGCGATCCTCGACGCGGTGACCGACGGCGACGCCGACCGGGCCGCCGCCGCGACCGAGGAGCACGTGGCGGGCGGGTTCGCCTCGCTGCTCCGCGCGCTCGGCGGGGCGCGCGCCGGGGACCCGTTCGACGACTAGGGTCGCGCGGATGGACTGGGTACGGCACGCGATCTGGTGGCACGTGTACCCGCTGGGGTTCACCGGGGCCCACCCCGACCGCGGCGACGGCGCGGACCACTCGCTGCGGCGGATCATCGGCTGGCTCGACCACGCCGTCGCGCTGGGGGCGAACGGGCTGCTGCTCGGCCCGGTGTTCGCCTCGGCCACCCACGGCTACGACACCACCGACCACCTGCGGATCGATCCGCGCCTGGGCTCGGACGCCGACTTCGACGCGCTCGTCGCCGAGGCGAAGGGACGCGGCCTGCGGATCCTCCTCGACGGCGTGTTCAACCACGTCGGCCCCGAGCACCCGCGGCTGCTCGCCGCCCGCGCCGACCCCGGCGGGCCGGACGACGCCTGGTTCCGGCACACCGACGACGGGGAGATCGCCGTCTTCGAGGGCCACCCCGGCCTGCACACCCTCGACCACGACAACCCCGCCGTCCGCGACCACGTCGCCGACGTGCTCTGCCACTGGCTCGACCGCGGCGCCGACGGGTGGCGGCTCGACGCCGCCTACACCGTCCCCGACGACTTCTGGGCCGACGTGCTCCCCCGCGTCCGCGAGCGCCACCCGGATGCCTGGTTCCTCGGCGAGGTCATCCACGGCGAGCACGACGCGGTCACCGCCGCCACCACGATCGACGCGCTCACCCAGTACGAGCTGTGGAAGGCGATCTGGTCGAGCCTCAACGACGGCAACCCGCACGAGCTGGCGTGGGCGCTGCAGCGCCACGACCGGTTCGTCGCCGCCGCGGTGCCGAACACCTTCGTCGGCAACCACGACGTCACCCGGCTCGCGTCGCAGCTGCACGACCGCCGCCACATCGAGCTGGCCGTCGCCGTGTTGTGCACCGTCGGCGGCACTCCCTCGGTCTACGCCGGCGACGAGCTCGGCCTGACCGGGGTCAAGGAGGAGCGGGCCGGCGGCGACGACGCGGTACGCCCCGAGTTCCCCGCCGACGGGTCCCTCCCCTCCGGCGCCGACCCGCACGTCCTGGCCGTGCACCAGGAGCTGATCGGCCTGCGCAGGCGTCACCCCTGGCTGTACGACGCGCGGACCGAGGTGGCCGAGGCCACCGACGACCGGCTCGTCTACGTCAGCCACGGCGACGGTGGCGCCCTGCGGGTCACCCTCGACTACGCCGCGGGCACCTGGGACGTCCAGGACGTCTGACCCGACCTCGGCAACAGGTGGATCACGGTTGATCCTTCCGGCCGAGCGGCCCGCCACTCGCAGCACCGCGACGGCCGGTGGTCGCGGACCGGCCCCACACGGACAACCCGATCCGTACGGTCGATCACGGAACGGTCACGGTCCTGATCCCCAGCAGGACCCGCGCGCCCCGCTCCCCAGGCACCCGGGCGCAGCCGTCTCCGACGAGGAAGGACGCCCTGCGTGCCGAGGAACATCCCCGGCTCCGTGGCGGCCCGGCGCTCCCCGAGCCGGACCGACCCGAGCCGACCCCTGCCGTCGACGACCGTCGTCACCCGTGACGTCGGCCCGGAGCGGGGCGGGAGGCACCGCCGCGCGGGGCGGGCCCGCACCCTGCAGGCACTCACCTCCGCGCTCGCCGGTGGCGGCCTCGTCGCCGCGCACGCCGCGACGGGCGGTGGGCTCCCCCGGGTCGACGACCTCGCGTTGCAGGCGTTCAGCACCCCGGCCGCGGACGCCTCGCTCGCCGACGCGGTCCCGGCCACACCGACGGCGCACGCCGGCGCGGCCCGGTCGCTGGCCGAGCCGCCGCCCCCGGTCGACGTCGACGCGATCGTCGGCGCCGCGGACGGTGCGGTCGGCTCCGCGGTGAAGGCCCGCGACGAGGCGCGCGAGCGCGCCCGTGCCGCCGCGCGCGAGGCACGGGATGCGGCCGCCCGCGCCGCCGACTCCGCGCGGTCCTCGGCCGGGACCTCCGGCGCCCCCTCGGGTGGCGGCCCGACCGGGTCCACCACGTGTGCCCTGGGCACCGCGGGCATGGAGGGCGTCGCCGCGAACGTGGCGACGGCCGGGGAGAAGCTGCGCTGCCTGTTCGGCGTCGACTCCGTGCTGGGCATCGGCAGCCGCGGCAACGCCTCCGACCACCCCAGCGGCAAGGCTCTGGACTTCATGGTCGACAAGGCGACGGGCGACCGGCTCGCCGCCTACGCCCGGCAGAACCGGGACGAGCTCGGGATCTCCTACATCATCTGGCAGCAGCGCATCGACACCGGCAGCGGCTGGAAGGCCCAGGAGGACCGGGGCGGGGCGACGGCGAACCACATGGACCACGTGCACATCTCGTTCACCTGACGTCTCGACGACGATCGCCGCGTCCGAGGGGTCCGGTGCCGGTCCCGGCACCGG
>JAESFO010000829.1_pt1 | contig 13001 bp, 12 predicted proteins | sample 9269421 | NCBI WGS metagenome assembly JAESFO01 (sample SAMN14502839, study PRJNA617101) | algae metagenome | isolation source: Nostoc desertorum CM1-VF14 and co-occurring heterotrophs from rocky... | place: USA: Clark Mountains, San Bernardino, California | collected 2000-06-05 | reverse complement strand
TTAGGGCGTGAGAAGTTTCTGCCAGCTTATTATAATAGGTATTTACCCTGTGAATAGAAAGTGTAGCTTCTTTCACCTGCTTGGCATATTCTTCAGTTTCAACAACACTGTTAGAAGCGCTGCTGATTTTATTGATATTAGTTTCAAGTGATCTGAAACCTTCGCTTAGCCTGTTTAGTGAATCCGGTGTAATGTCCGCTGCCTGCAACATTTCGTCCATTGATGCCAATGCACTGCCGGTACGCGATGTTTTTACCGGAGCTGCTTCAACTACAGCTACCGTTGTTGCATCATCCAGAACTTCGGGTTTAAAAGCGTATACTGCTGCATATATTAAAAAAACCAATGCCTCTGTGTACATACCAAACTTTAACCAGGTATCAGGATCCCCAATGGGAGCCGTATTAGTTAGTTTGAACAAGGCTCCTAATAACACAGGAACAGCGCCCAATGAGAAGAAAATATTCAAATAACGCTGAATGTTGGAGTTTTTTTCTGCCGGCATATAGTTTATTTTTTGTTATGTTTTTATTGTTATTGATGGGTGTTATATTATTCTGGTAGGTTTATTACTACACGGAAGCCGATATAAGAGTGGGTGGCATCCATATCTTCATACGATCGGTTATTTGTGTTAACCAGAGACGGTGAATCTTTCCAGCTTCCGCCTCTTATTACTTTTCTTCTCTGAAATTTAGATTGGGACTGTGGTGTTCCGAACTGTATATCCGGGTTAAACCGGTTCTGGAAATTTTCACCGCCTTCGTAATAGGAAGTAATCATCCACTCAGATACGTTATCAGCCATATTATACAGTCCCGCCTGCCCTTTCTTACCATCGTTTACATAAGCCGGGAAGATCTTACCCTGAGCCTCTACGTTACCCTGGTCACTCTCTTTCGATTTCGAAGATTTCTTTTTTTCGTTGCCGGTAATGTCAAGGCTGGCAGCATAGGACCACTCGGCTTCTGTTGGGAGACGGCATTTACCGCCTTCGGCCATTTTGTTCTTAGCCTGGTAAGAATTGATTTTTTGTTTGGTCATCCAGTCACAAAAAGCGTTGGCCTGGTTCCAGCTCACACCAACAACCGGGTAGTTTTGAAATTTAGGACTGCTAAAATAACCCACCGCCATTTGTTCATTATTAGAATACCCGAAATCCCTCATCCATGAAAGGGTGTCGGGATAAACAGGAACCGAATATTTATAAATGAATTCGCTAGGTGCTTTGTCTTTGTTTTCTTTCTTCGCAGCCTCCTGGTAGTTAAAACCTTGTAACAGGTAAATAAGTTTTTGAGGATCAATAGCTCTTTTGTTGTTTATGGTCTTAGAAGGATCCATCAGCAAATCGCCCAATTGACTCATAACCTGGGGATCAGAATAGTTGATTTTTGATGCCTGTTTCCAGTTTACCGCAGTGTCACCCGCAATAATGGTAACATATTCTCCTCCCAAAGCGCGGGCAGCAATGGAATCTCGTACCCAGTAAACAAACTCTTTGTATTGCGCATTGGTAATTTCTGTTTGAGACAGGTAAAATCCGCTGATTAACACTGGTTTGGATAATTCTTTCTTTAAAACCGAGGAAGTATCAGCTTCATCTCCCATTACGAAGGTTCCTGTAGGAATTTCAACAACCGATAAGGGTAAAGTTGCAGAGATATCAGATTTTTTACTTACCAGTTTTTTTAAACGCTGCCCTTTTTGTGCAAAGGAAAAATTTGTTGCCAAAGAAAGAACAAATACTATAGCCAGAAGTCTCTTCATGTTATAACAGATAAGGTTTAAAACTTTACAAAACTCATTTTTCGAGCAAAACATATACCAAAAAATGACTAGTTCCGCAAATATAAGTGTTGCATCATATTTGACATCCCGGGTTTAGCCGGGTTCGGCTTCAAAAAGGATGAAACCATCGTTTTGGAAGACCAAACCGCTTTCTGATATGGATTTTAATAAATAATTTATAATGGGCATCTAAGCTGATGCCGACTCCCGAAGTGCATTTCGAAGGTCCTTTATTAAATAATCAGCATCCTCCAGGCCAAAATAAAGCCGGATGTGACGGTGACTTTCATTGTCTTCATCGTACACGTTTTCTTTCACAAACGCGCAGCGGGGAATAACCAGACTTTCATGCCCTCCCCAGCTTACTGCCATTAAAAAGTGTTGAAGACTTTCGCAAAATTTGATGATGGCCGCCCTTTTTTTATTTTTGATAATGACGGTAACCAGTCCCAGGGCCGCTTTCATCTGTGTTTTAGCGAGGTCATACTGGTCGAAGGACGGATGGAAAGGAAAGATCAATCGTTCAACTTCTTCGTTCAACTCTAAAAACCTGACAATTTCAGTTGTCGTTTGGTTGATTCGTTCCAAGCGCATGGGAAGTGTTCTCAGACCACGCAATAGCAGCCACCCGTTAAATGGCTGTAGCCCGCTGCCAATTGTCATAAATTCTGTGTCAAAAATTTTTTTCATCATGACATTTGTCCCACAAAGAACACCGCCCAGCGTATCGCTATGTCCACCAATGTATTTGGTGGCGGTTTGCATAGCTATGTCAATGCCCAGTTCCATTACATTCTGATAGATAGGAGTGCAATAAGTATTATCTATAAAGGTGATAATATTTCTTTCCCGTGCAAATTCGGCTATTTCCTTTAAGGGCTGCAACTCGTAGGTCCAGCTGTTGGGCGATTCAAGATAAAATAAAACCGTATTGTCTGTGGTTGCTTCCCTCCAATTGTCTGCCAGCTTGCCGTCGATGTAGCTTACCGTAACATTAAAACGGGGTAAAATGGCATCGAACATTTTTTTTGCAGAACTGTACGGATTTTTAACTGATACGATATGGTCGCCCGCTTTTACATTGGCCAGTATACCTGCAAAAATGGCCGCTGCACCACTGCTAAAAAGCAAACAATCTTCCGAACCTTCTAAAGCTGCCAGTTTTTTGCGCAGGATGTCGGTAGTAGGGTTGATACCTCTGCTATAGATATAATCGTTTCGTTCGTCTTCGAAAGCATTGCTAAAGCTTTCCACATTTTTAAACGAAAAATTACTCGCCTGCCAAATAGGAGGCGCTACCGCATTAAAGTATTGATCCCTGTTTTCTCCGAATTCATTTATTATATGTGAGAGGTCCATTTTATAACGAAGTTTTTTTATTTTTTCGATAGAATAGAAAATAGATAGCTACAAAAACTGCCAATACAATAATACCGGTTAACGCAGCATAGTCGTTTTTTTTATAATCTGCTGCAATACTTACAGCCAGGAATGCATAGGCTGCTATAAAGATAACCGGCAGAAGCGGATAAAGCTTCATACTGTAAATGCCTGTACGATCCAGGTGCCGCGTTTTTTTCCTGAAATAGAAAATGCTTCCTGCTGAGAGCGCCATACCAAAACAATCCAGGAAAATAGAAAAGCTCAGGATTTTATCAAATTCTTCAGCCCAGAAAACAACGAGTACGGCGATCAGTGAAAAAATAGTTAAGGAGGAAGTAAGAACGCCGTTTTTATTGGTTTTGGAAAATAAGGCGGGGAGTACCTTGTTGTTACTCATGGCATACATAACACGGGGATTACTTAGGAGTGAGCCATTGATATAGCCCAATACACCAAGGAACAATAGTACTGATAAAATATTTTCGGCTTTGGTACCCAGTACTTTCGAGGCCATAATGGCCGCGATGTTCTTACTGTCTTTTAGCTGTTCGAAACCAATTACCCTGACATATGCATAGTTTACCAGGAGATATAAAGACACAATAATAAAAATGCCCCAAAAGATACTACGTGGTACAGTGCGCGACGGATCTTTTACCTCTTCTCCAAAATTTATGGTTTGCTGGTAGCCGCCATAAGTAAAGCTCACCGCAACCAGTCCTATGCCAAAAGCTTTGATATAGTCAGTAAGAGCCGTTGTTGTAGCATTTCCCGGTATTGTAACAGGCGCGGCGGGTGCGAATAAGATAGATACGATGAGCAAAAGAACCATTCCTATTTTGATGATCATCAAAATATTCTGGGCGCGGGAGCTTAGCCTAAGCCCCAGCATGTTTACCCCATAAAAAATGATGATGGCAATGATGGCAAACGATAGTTCTATTGTTTTGATCTTATCTGATGCCGGAAACAATACGCCAGAGAGGTACTCGCTCCCTACCAATGCCACCATCGCCAGCGAAGCTGCATTACTGACCAGGATGATGCAATTGATAGCAAATGCTATTGACGGGTGGTAGGCATAGGAAAAAACTTTATAATATCCTCCCGTGGCAGGAGTGCGGGATCCTATCTCGGCATAGGTTAATGCTCCGCAAAAAGCAACGATGCCTCCTGCCAGCCAGCAAAGAAAATAAGTAAATACATCGGGCGTTGCCTTGGCCACGTTTACCGGAGCCCTGAATATCCCCATCCCTATCACAAAGGATACGCAGATCATTGTCAGATCAAAAAGACCGAGCTGTTTTTTCATTCGTAAATTTTTGGGCAGCAAGCTGCAGTAGTGAGTAAGAGTTGTTTTCTCAAGTCTTGTGTTTAAAAGTCGGATAGTTTATGCCAATTGCTCGCCGTTTAAAAACGTTTATGAGTGCTGAAGATAAAGAATTATTGAAAGGCTATCCTCCTTTAGTACTTTAAAACATGCATATTTGTATATTAATATATGGAGATTGCGGGCTACATAGCGGCATTATTGATTGGCTTAACATTGGGACTTGTTGGTGGCGGCGGGTCTATATTAACCGTTCCCATACTGGTATACCTTTTCCAGGTATCGCCGGTGCTGGCAACTTCCTACTCATTATTTATTGTAGGGGTGACCAGCCTGGTTGGCTCAGCCAATAGCTTCGCAAATAGAAAAGTTGACATTACAACGGTTATCGTATTTGGAACCTTATCAATAATTACCGTTTTCTGCATAAGGCATTATCTTATACCTCATCTCCCTTCATTGATAAGTCTTGCCGGATATCAAATGCCAGTATCTTTTCTGACCATGTTGTTGTTTGCCATCCTAATGATTGTGTCCTCTTTTTCAATGATAAAGGATGGCAAGGAAAAGAATAGGAGCGTTGTTCACAAGGCAGGAGCCGGCGCCATAGCTTTATATGGCATTACAGTAGGACTGGTTACAGGTTTATTGGGTGCAGGAGGGGGCTTCCTGTTAATACCTGCTTTAACAGTATTGCTACGGCTGCCCATAAAAAAAGCTATTGGTACTTCACTGGTGATCATTACACTCAATAGCCTCATAGGTTTTGCCGACGATGTAACTCATCATGAAATGAATTGGCCTTTGCTGTTAAAAATAACGGCAATATCTGTTATAGGAGTTCTCATTGGTTCGGTGATTGGGCAAAAAATTGATGGAGGTTTTTTGAAAAAAGGTTTTGGGTGGTTTGTTTTGCTAATGGGCATCTATATTCTCCTGCATGAACTAATAGGGTTGTTTTCACCTTAATAATAAATAATAATTGGGCAATTGGCTAACTTTATAGAATATGATAGAGTTAATTAAAAAGCCCTGGCCCTGGTATGTGGCCGGCCCTCTGATTGGGTTAATTGTACCCGCTTTATTATTGTTAGGTAACAAGCATTTTGGCATATCGGCCAACCTTCGGCATATTTGTGCAGCCTGTTTTCCTGCCAATATTCCCTTCTTTCAATACAATTGGAAAAAAGAGATTTGGAACCTGTTTTTTGTAGCAGGCATCCTCGTTGGTGGATTTATAGCCGCGCATTGGTTATCTGACAGTAACGCTATTTCGATAGCGCCTGCGCTGGCTGCCGAACTGCGGGCCTATAATGTTACGGATACCCGGCATTTGCTACCACAGGAAATATTTAGCTGGGAGCATTTACTAACCTTGCGGAGTTTTATACTATTGGTAGTTGGCGGGTTCCTGGTTGGTTTCGGCACCCGTTATGCAGGTGGCTGTACAAGTGGTCATGCCATTATGGGGCTAAGTAATCTGCAATGGCCATCTCTTGTGGCAACGATATGCTTTATGGCCGGTGGCTTTGTCATGGCTAATGTTTTACTTCCTGTCATCATGAAATTATAAAACTACATCAATGAACAATAAGGTTACTGATTTTGAAGTTCAGTCTTCAGATAATACCAATCCTGTCAATACCAATATTGCGTATAATTTAAGGTATTTATTGGTGGGTGTTATTTTTGGAATTGTGTTTGTAAAGGCCGAGATCGTTTCATGGTTTCGTATACAGGAGATGTTCAGGCTGCAGAGTTTTCATATGTATGGTGTAATAGGAAGTGCAGTGGTTGTGGGAATTATTTCTGTTTGGATCATAAAGAAGCTGGGTTTAAAGGCCATAGATGGAACTCCTGTTACTTTTCAATCTAAAAAATTTAATAAAGGCCAGATTTTCGGAGGGCTTATGTTTGGATTAGGTTGGGCCATGACCGGGGCCTGTCCGGGTCCTTTATTTGCACAGATCGGGTCGGGGTTCACTGTTGTAGCAGTAGTGCTGCTAAGTGCAATTGCCGGTACCTGGGTGTATGGTTATATAAGGGAAAAGCTCCCTCACTAAGAGAAAGCTTTTCTTTACTATGAGCCGATCCTAAAATATTTTTATAGTCATTATCTTTTTTGTAAGGGTTATCTGCCACCTCCGGGGCCTGCGCTTCCGCCCGCGCTTGTAACCATGGATGATGTTGTAAAGGTGGTTCCCGAAGTGGCACTGCCTCTGACATAAGATCCGCTGGTATACAAGCCGTTTAAGTTAGTGCCACCTGTAACCGATCCTCCTGTATATAGAGTATAGGTTGTGGTAGCTTTCAGCTTCGGACTTGAAAACAACAGGGTGGCATAAGTGCGAGGCACTGTAAAAGTGAGGGCCTCAGCCGAGCCATCGCTGGCCTCGATATGAATTAACTGGCTGGCGCTGGCGCCTCCCAGCCTTACGGAGCGCTGCGTACTCACTGTAGCGGTTGGCATACTCGTGGCACCGCCAATGCCCACTATAATGCCACCGGTTATTTTAAAGGTATTGTTATCGCAGTCAAAGCCCTCTTCAGGTGATCCGGATCCTACGGATACCGTTTTGCCACCGGTTACCGTTAGTATTCCATTAGAGTCGATACCATCATTATTGCTGCTATACACATAAGTAGTACCCCCGTTAATATAAAGCGCTTTACCAGCATTCAGTCCATCGTCGTAAGTTTTTAATACCAGTGTGCCATCGTTAATGGTTAGCGTGCTTTTACTCTCAATACCTTCTCCACTGGTGGTAGTAATATTAAACGTGCCGCCATTAATGGTAACATAAGGATCAATGGTGGCATCGGTGTTGTAAGATGCTGCTATGCCATCATCGCCTGTTTGTATGATAAATGTACCGTTGTTGATCACGATATAACCTTCTTCGCATTCAATGCCGTCACTGGTTGCTTTTATATTCAAAGTGCCACCATCTGCAATAAATGCATCGTTGGTGTGGATGCCGTCTGTTGCAGCTCCCGTAATATTGATGTTGCCGCTACGCACGCGTACATAATCGTCGCTTACAATGCCATGTTTATAATTCCCTTTTACATTAAGCGTTCCATTACCACTGAAGATCATTTGGCCTTCACTGAAAAATGCGCCCTTCATGTCTTCCGTACTGGTAGGGTAAGTACTGCCGTCTGTTAGGGTGTTTGTTGTATTGTCTGACAGAACGATAAAAGATCTTTTGCCGGATTGGATATTAATAGCCGGACCATCATTATTGGTTATGGTGACGCCGTTAAGGGTTAACTTAAATTTATTATCGCTGTATATTTTTAATGATCCGTTGCTGGTAGTACCCGAAACCACATACTCAACAGCCTTGGCGGTAGAGGTAATAGTTATGTCGCCGCCACTTTCAGTAATACTAACTCCTGAAGATGCCAAGGGGTTTGTAATGGTGTTGCTGCTGCCAAAAGCGACGGTTACAGTGCTGGTAAAAGAAGAGTTTTCAATCAGGTCATCCGCATTATAGGCGCTGTCTGTATTACCCTCTTTCGCGGTGCTGATGGTTGCAATGTCTGCAATATTGAGGCTGGTGCTGCTATTTCCTCCGCCGGTGCTTCCTGTGCTCTCTTCCGTATCTGTTGAAGTGATATCTGTCTTAGAACAGCTTAACAGAGATGTTCCAAGAAGTAGTATAAGCATATATGTTGTTAGCCTGGCGTTAGTATGTATTTTCATGTCGTTTAAATTTTAAAGTTGATCAAATGAATCATCGGGCCAAATCAATAAGCAAGAGAATAGATTCCTTACCTAAAGACTCTATGTCTAATAAATCGGTGTTCCACACAGCCAGCGCATCCCGCTCATGTAGCAGCCTGCCTTCGATCTCAAAAGACCCCTGTACTACAAAACAAAGGGTCGATCTTTGGTGACGGTCAGAATAATAAATCGCTTCCCGGCGCATTTCTAATTTCCCTAAAGAAATTTTTATCTCCTCTTGGCAAAAGACCTCGACAAGTTCATTTTTAGCGCTGTCAAGATCGAATACTTTTTTTGCGATGCCTGCTTCCTGTCTATTGCTTTTGTTAATAGATAACAGCAGATAGTTGACAAGATGGTCTGTATAGGGGTTGTATACTTTTAATGGTGTACCTGCATTAACAACCAGCAAGTCTCCACATGCAATTTCTGTTTCCGTTTCATTTATTGCTGCGATGACCGTACCTACGATAGGAATTAATACCAAGCTGTCAACTGAGTGATACGCTGTAGATTTGCCTGCCGCCAATGTCTCATCTTTTATTGAGGTAAGGTGTTTGAGCCCGGCTGGCTCCCGTAGCACGTCAATACTACGTCCCCCTTCTGTTCGAAAGACCGGATAGTAATCAGCTAAGAATATTGTTGCCGAAGATTGATGTTGCATGATGAATATATTGAATAGAGTAAATGCTTAGAAAAGGTTGCAGCTTTACGAGTTCTGTTTGTACAGCTTTTCTTTCAGGGTTTTTGTCTTCGGCATCTAAGGAAATTAATAGGTGATCGCCTATCGTTTCATGTAAAACAACGGTGTCGCTGTAAAATATCACCGCTACCCTATGCTCTTTTTTGTTACTAATATCTGAGTCGATAATTTCAAAGCGGTACAGGTTGAAAGGCAGGAATGTTTTACCCAGCATATTTTGAACGGATGGTATTTTGCCCAATTGGGCTATGTGGCCTGCAATAGCCGCGCTAACCAGGAAATGCAACTTATCGGCCTCCGGGTACCGGGCTAGCAGTTGAGAAAAACTGTTGTGCTTTTTCTCTTTATTAAATAGCTGGAACTGCATAAGAAACTCCTTATAAGAATCTTCAAATACATAGCGCTCCCAGTGGGCCTTACTTTCTATATCAATGATCTTTCGATAAGCAAGTTGTATTAATTTCATTGTAGTGATTTTTACAGTTGGATCGCGATATGCTAACCATTTACATTAATGGTATGAGTGAGTGTATAACCATTGGCAACAGTTCCACTTACAGATGCCAGCTCCAGCGAAAGCGAATCGGAAAAAATATTGTCCCTTGAATTTTGTGTGTCTTGTGTGCCTCTCGAACTATACGGACTTGCCGTAGTGTAAACCGTGTTACATATATCGGTAGGGAAAGCAATTTGTGTAACCAGCAAAGAAGAGCCACTGGCATTGTATATGTGTACATGAATATGCGGTGCACGGCCCGAATACCATCCGGGGAAAATTGAAGTGAACGTAACCAGTCCGTCAGTACCAGTTGTTTGCCTGCCGCGCAGCCAATGTACGGAGGTATAGTTAGTTGATTGCATACCCGAGCCGCCGTACTCTGAATAATTGCCGGCAGCATCGCAGTGCCATACATCCACAATCGCACCAGCCAATGCGGCGCAACTATTGTTTTTGTTGGTGATTTTGATTTTGGCAGTTAGCAATACTCCTGTACGATCTCCTGTAATATTGGACTGCACTAAAGAGGACGGCGTTTTTGTGGGAAACGGCCCTTCTGTTTCTGTGGGCGTTGTAGTACAACTACTGTCGATTACTTCTTCTGTTTCCCCGGCTATGACATCTTTTTTTGAACAAGCCTTTGTAAGGGGCGCTACGAACGCTACGCCAAGCGCTGTTAAACCTTTAGATAAAAATTGTTTTCTTTCCATAAACCTTGATTTTTTTCGTTCCATACAAGGTTACTACACCCTGGAAGCGAATAAAAATCGGATAGGTGAAATGGAAAAATGTATCGGCGAATCACTTAAAATACTGTTAACGGGGCTTGATCCTTGTCTGCACATCAGGTAGATAGCTCTCACTTACAGGCAGCTCCAATCCTGTAGACAATTTAATTTTTCTGCCCGATAAAGCAGAAAGATGATCTGTGGCTATGATATAGCTTCTATGTACGCGAATGAATTTTTTGGGAGGGAGTTTAGTGGCCATTTTCTTTAATGACATCAAGGTCATCACCGGCTTACTATTGGTAAGATGTATTTTTATGTAATCGTCCAGGCTTTCGATATAAATGATATCCTGTAAGTCTATTCTTATCATCCGGTATTCCGAATAAACGAAAATAGGTTCCATCTCGCCGGCTGTGTTTCCTATTTGATATTTAGACAGCGCCTTTTGAAAGGCTTTTTCAAACCGTTCAAAACTAAAAGGCTTTAACAGGTAGTCAACGGCTTCCAGTTCGAAGCCTTCCAGCGCGAATTCTTTATAGGCAGTAGTAAAGATGATCATTGGTCGCGATTGTAACTGGTTTACCAGGTCAATTCCATTGATGTCCGGCATATCTATATCAATAAAAAGCAGCGAGGGGCGTTGACTGTTGATATAATCCAGTCCGGCTATCGCGTTATCAAATGTTTGAGTAAGATCGATCTCACTGATTTGAGTACAGTATTGTTTAATGATCTCTAAAGCAAGCGGTTCATCATCTATGGCGACGGCTGATAATTTCATGGCGTTTTTTAAATAGCTATACTCTTTTTATGGAGAGAATGACTTTAAATAACAAGTTGTCCGGTTCTATGGTAAGCCGGTAATTGTTTTTATAAAGATGTTCCAGCCTTTGGTTTACATTTTGCAGTCCCACACCTGATCTTTTCTTATCATCATCATTTTTTATAACGGGGTTAGACGTCTGCAACCCAATCTGGTCCTGGTCTACGTCAATCTGAATATTAATTTCCGATTCCACATTATTGCTGATACCATGCTTGAAACAGTTTTCTACAAAGGCCATCAGTATAAGAGGTGCTATCATCGCGTCGCCATAAATGCCGGTTACGGTATAGTGAACGGTGACTTTTTTACTAAGCCTTAATTTTTGTAAGGCGATATAGTCGTTAATACAGGCGATCTCTTTTTCAATGGGAACAAAGTCGGTACGGGCCTCGTCCGTAACATATCTCATAATATTGGAGAGCCTTAAAATACTGGAGGCCGTTTGTTCATTTTTGGTGATCGCCAGCGCATAGATATTGTTAAGTACGTTAAAAAGAAAATGCGGACTGATCTGCGCTTTCAAAAAGGCCAGTTCAGCATTGGCCTTCTGGGCTTCAACAAGCGCTTTATTACTTTCAGCCTGGCGCCATTGTTTTGAAAGAACCAACATTGCGCTCACCGCCATCGACATGAAAAAAAGGATCAGGCTAACAATATCTATTCTTTGATTGCTTTGTGGTCCTGGTCCCCTGTTTCTGCCCGGAGCCCGGTCATCAGGTGGAGGAAACCTTCTTTCCTCATTTCCCAGGGGAGGAGGACGAAAGTCTGCACGATTATTATTCCTGAACATCTGCATCGTTTGTTCAAAGGGTTTAATGTAGAAGGTGACGGAAAGTAAAAGAACAAAAATGGCAGCGAATGTGATATACCTCTTTTTTAAAAACAGCTGAGGCATGAAAAGGTGCTGGTTCAGGTAGAATATGAAAATGTAAAATGCGACGAAAAGAATAAAAGATCCCGAAGAAATGATGTGCAGGGCTGTTTGACTACTGGTACTGCCATTGTGCAGAAATGCGGCTACCAGGCAAATAAAAAAGAGCCAGCACAGTAAATGGGTAAGTATTTTAAAGCCCCTTTTGTTCATGCTAAACAAACTTAATACATTTCTGTACTTTTGCGGCGATTTTTGGTCTCCGCAGTCGCGGAGTTAAAAGGGAAGTCCGGTGTACATGCCTGCCACAGGTATGGAGTCCGGCGCTATCCCCGTAGCTGTAAGGTTTCAGGAATACAGATTCCTGTTTTCGCTCATGATCCACTGTTCGCCTACCGGCGGATGGGAAGGGAGCGAAGTTGAACCAAGCCAGAAGACCTGCCAATTTTCATTCAATATTATTCAGGCTTTCGGGTGAAAAGCGTGAAATGTAACCGCTGCTGCGTTTATATTTCCTTTTGCCCTGCCGTTCAACTAAAACACTTTAAGAGTGAAAAAAGTAATTTTATCGATGTTGACGTTTGCATCAGCCACATCAATAATGGCCCAGCAAGATGCAATGAATCATGATCTGGAAAAGGTAACCGTAACTGCAACAAGATTTCCAAAAAAACTAAGTGAAACCGGTAAAGTGGTAAGTGTTATTAGCAGGGCCGACCTGGAGCGAGCTGGCGGCAAAGATCTGGCCCAGGTGCTTAATGAACAGGCAGGACTAATTGTGAATGGTGCTAATAGTAATCCCGGCAAAGATAGAAGTGTCTTTTTACGGGGAGCAGCTAATGCCTATACAGTTATTCTTATAAACGGTGTTCCGGTGAACGATCCCACAGGTGTCGGTGGTGCTTATGACCTGCGCATGTTGCCGGTTGAATCAGTAGAGCGGGTGGAAATTTTAAAAGGAGCGCAGAGCACGCTATATGGCACTGACGCAATAGCAGGCGTCATTAATATCATTACCAGGAAGGGGGAAGGGAAGGCCGCTAATTTGTTTGGTGGAATTAGTTATGGTAGATATAATACGCTTAAAGCAAATGCGGGATTAAACGGTAGCTTTAACGAATCTTCTTATAACATATCTTT
>JAESFO010000828.1_pt1 | contig 13021 bp, 10 predicted proteins | sample 9269421 | NCBI WGS metagenome assembly JAESFO01 (sample SAMN14502839, study PRJNA617101) | algae metagenome | isolation source: Nostoc desertorum CM1-VF14 and co-occurring heterotrophs from rocky... | place: USA: Clark Mountains, San Bernardino, California | collected 2000-06-05 | reverse complement strand
TATCTGGCCATCGTCGAAGCCAACTTTAGCCGCTAATGCCATCTCTACGTTCCTTGCTAACCCTAAAGTGGCATTGATACCGGGTGACAATACCGGCAATCTTAAGAAGATTGTGACACAGGCATGGCTCACTGCCTTGTGGCAACAGCCCGAGGCCTGGGCAATTGCCCGGAGAACAGGATTAACACCTAAAGCAGCCGGGTATAGTCCCCAGGTATTCAACAAGCTGCCTTATCCTAACGATGAGGAAACTAATAACCACGATAACTGGATGAAGGCTACTAACGGAGCTAATCCTGATGCACAGGCTTTACAAAAAGTATATTGGGCACCTTAGTCCAATGAATTACTATACAAAGAGAGAACCGCCTTCGGGCGGTTTTTTGTTGTATCAAATTAGCTAAACCAGCATTCAGCCTCTTATCATTTTCGGCCGCCGTTTAACAAAAGTTATAAAAAAAATTTAAAAAGTATTGTATATTATAAAAAAGATTGTTTACATTTACTTAACAATTAAACCAAAGAAACTGGTGTGTGCCATAGGAAGCGTTGGAACGATTACTACATCAGTAAACAGGGCTATCAAGATATCCATACTACTAACAAAACTAAGAAAGAATACGTAAGAAAATTGAATCACGAACTGTAATGCTACGCTAATGATATAGACGAAGCAGGTGGCTATTCTGTAGCCGGGAAATAAATAGTCAAAACTTTATTAAATCAAAAACAAAAGGCATGAAGAAAACAATGCAAAAAATGCTGCTTGCGTTGCTTATGAGTTGCACCGCAATGCTCTCCTGGGCTCAACAAAGAACAATAACCGGTACTGTTACCGATGACCAGGGAGTTGTACTTACCCGCGCCACCTATATAATCAAAGGAACAACGAGTGGTGGCGTAACAGATGAGAAAGGAAATTTCTCGGCTCAGGTAAACGGGAATAACACTGTGATCGTATTTAGTTCAGTTGGTTACAAAACAACTGAAGTATCTGTAGGTCAAAGCAACAATCTGAACGTGGTGCTACTTGCAGCAGATGCTACCGGTATGGACGAAGTAGTAGTAACGGCCTTGGGAATTAAGCGGGAAGCGAGATCGCTTGGTTATGCTACATCAACGATTAAGGGAGATGAATTACTCTTAGCCGGCGCTACTCAAAACCCATTTCTGGCATTATACGGAAAAGCGGCCGGCGTAGGTATCAATATTGGTTCCGGTGGCCCGACTGCTGGTGTAAATGTTCGTATTCGCGGCGCCGGTGGATTGGAAAGCAACTCTAATACACGCCCGCTATTCGTCGTTGACGGCGTACCTATTTATGATCGCCCAACTGATATGGTAGACAGATCTTATGATCCGTTAAATTCTTTTGATCGTGGATCCGGTATCAATGATCTAAACTCTGAGGATATAGAATCGATGGAAATTTTAAAAGGTGCTAAAGCTTCGGTTTTGTATGGCAGCCAGGCGCTTAATGGAGTTGTGCTAATTACTACTAAAAGCGGAAGAAAAACAAGAGGTCTTGGAATTCAGGCGTCTCATCAAATGACCTTTGACAAACCTTTTACTTTTATTGATTTTCAAAATGAATACGGATCAGGTGCAAGTGTGCTCGATACTCAATTTGCTGTAGTTAATGGTCAAAGAATAAGGAGACTCCCTATGAGTCGCCTAAGCTTCGGGCCTAAATTTGACGGAGTACCAATGATGCTATATGATAGTACAGTAGGCCCCTACCAGGCTTACCCCGATAACTTTATTGACTTTTTCCGAAATGCAGTATCTAACAGAACTAACGTAGCCATAGCTGGTGGCGGCCCCATGGGAAGCGTTAGGGCTTCATATACTCACAATAAATATGAAGACATCCTTCCGGGTTTCAATCAAAAGCAACATAGTTTTAGTTTTAATGGAAATTTTAAGGTTTCTGAATTTGCAACTTTTGAGTTCATCAATAATCTGTATAGTGTCAATACAGTAAACAGGCGACCCAATATAGCACAGTTTGTGGCTACAGGTCTTAACCGGGATTATGACTACAATTGGATGAAAACATTCTACAGAGACGCTGAAGGATTCAGAAGGGATCTTGAACCCTATGGATTGAATGCTAATACTCCGGGATTCTGGCCTAACGCAGTTGCCGGGATTTTGTGGGAACAGAATGACAACCAGGATATAGATAAAAAATTTCACCTGATAAGTTCAGTAAGATCCACACTTCAATTTTCTAAAGCCTTTTCATTTATAGGTCAGGCATCAATTGATTACACGAATACGGATATTATTACACAAAATAAAATAACCCGTCTTAACCCTGTTCGTATAGGAGGAAAATATGCATGGAACAAAACTAACAGCATGGTTCAGAACTATCAGGGTTTAATCAAATTCGACAAAAGTATCTCCGATTTTGACCTGTTCGCGTTTGCGGGAGCTGCATATCAAAAAAGGGAAGATAATAATGTGTATGCCTCTACCGGCGATGCGGGGCTATTATTTCCCGATTGGTTTTCTTTGAACAATGCAGATACCAGGCGTTGGGCTACAGCAGGTGACCGGGGTAAAGTTCTTGGTTCAGGAAGAGGCTCAGATGTATTATACAGCTTACTTGGATCAGCAACGTTATCCTACAAAAGCAAGTATTACCTGGAAATACAGGCTAGAAATGACTGGAACTCAACATTAAAGTATCCAAATAATTCTTACTTCTACCCTGGCGCTTCACTTACATGGAACTTTAGCGATGACTTCAAAATACCTAAATTGCAGTTCGGAAAATTCAGATTCTCATGGGCTGATGTAGGTGGTGGACCTTCAACGGCGCTCACTAACAGATATTTTGCTAATGACGTAATTAGTGTGGGCCAAATTCCTTACCCATCGGGGCCTATAGTGGTTACTCCCAATTCATCCATATTTCTTGCAGACATCGTTCCGTTTAGAAAAAGAGAGTTTGAAGCAGGTTTTAATACCAGATGGTTTAAAGGCAACCGATTAGAGATCGATCTATCTTATTACACCAACAACCTTTATAATCAGATAGTTTCGCAACCCATCACTCCCGCTACCGGAGCAAGTTCGGCCAGTATCAATACCGGTAATCACAAAAACTGGGGCTTTGAACTTTTTGTTAAAGGAGCTCCTATTACCACGGAAAAATACAGATGGGAACTTACCTACACTGCGGCAAGCCAAAGCTCCAAAGTAATCAGTTTATATCCGGGCCTTACACAAAAATCGATTGGAGGAGCAGGAGGTTTTCAAATATGGCAAATTGAAGGTCAGAAAATTGGACAGATACGCGGGTATGATTACAAACGCGATCCCAATGGCAACAGGATTGTTGGCACCGATGGTAACTACGACTTATCTGAAGAGGCTACTGACATAAAAGGAAAAACTATCAACCCTGCACTTTTTGGTGGGCTGTATAGTGACTTTTTCTTTAAAGGTTTTAATTTCCATTTTGGCGTAGATTACAAATTCGGAGGCACCGTATTCTCTTACACGAATAATTACCTGCTTGGTTTAGGCGTAATTAAAGAATCTTTACCGGGCAGAGATGAGGCTAATGGAGGCCTGGCCTACTATATAGATAATACAACCGGTAATAAGGTTCCATGGCAACATAACCAGGCAGCACCTGCGGCAGCAAGAGGTGGCATTGTTTATCATGACGGAATTGTACTTGACGGCGTTAAAGAAGTTACTCAAAATGGTGCAACGACTTATTCAAAAAATGACATTATTGTATCGGCACCCTCATATTATCAAACTTTCATAAGCGATATAGGCGGATTCTGGCCAACAGACAGGCTATTCAAAAATGATTATATCAAATTGAGGGAAATTTCTATGAGTTATACATTACCGGCCAAAGTATCACAGCTTGCAAAACTTCAAAAAGTCACTTTGACTGCATCTGTAAGAAATCTTGGTTACCTATACAAAACAGTTCCGAATATCGACACTGAATCAGCTTTAGGATCAGGAGAATTCGTTGAAAATTCATTTTATCCTTCTTTACGCTCTTTCATATTCGGTGTAAACGTCAGCTTCTAAAAATCAAAAAGAATTTTATGAAAAAAATACTTTTACTAATAACTATTACTTTTTCCTTGGCATTTTCTGGTTGCCAGAAGACACTTGAGAAAGAGTTCTATAATCCTGAGGTTTACTCAAAAGTGGGCAGTGCTTTTTCAGGCTATTTCACAAAAACACTGTATACCTGGAAATTGTATGTTCAGGACTATGGTGAATGGTGGTGGGAAATAGCGGGTACTGGTGCCATGGGTGTAGCGGGCTATTCCCAAGTTTCCCAAAGATACATTACTGATAGATATGCATGGTTCTCTGGTTATGATGACCTTTCGGGTACCAATGGGTTTGGCAATGAAGGACAATTATATAACAATCGTTTCGGTGCATTTTACGTAGGTATGAACGCATGGCCTGCAATGAAGAATCTGATTGGTACGGTAAATGGACAAGAACTTGATGATAACCAGATTTACTATGCGTTAACCACCATGATGAAGGACTACTTTGCGTTGATGACTGTGGACTTTTATGACAACATACCCTATAGTGAGGCTTTTAGTGGTAAAAACTCCATATTCTTTCCAAAATACGATGATCCAAAATCAATATACCTGAGTGTTCTGGACGAGCTCAAAACTATATCTGAACAACTGCCAGATATGTACAACAAAATGTCTGCTTCAGCGAAAGCAACATTTTCTGTACAGGATATCGCGTTTCAGGGTGATGTTACGAAATGGGTACAGTATATCAATGCCATCAGGTTACGTCATGCTGTTCGCATTTCTGGCGTGGAAGAAGCAGTAGCGAAAACCCATATCCAGGATCTGTTAACAAAAAATAACTTTCCGAAACAAGATCTTACATGGCAAATGCCATATGCTCTTTATGGTAATGCAGGTGGAGAGTGGATCAGAGGTATCTCTGAAGGTTGGGCGGGTACGTTTATTCCTGATGTTATTCTTAAGAGAATGAACTTAGGTGACAGTACGTACCAACCGGGTATTGACGACCCAAGATTACCTGTTATCGCCATGCCAACTGCAACCAGCGACTATACCAATAGCAAAATTGTTTACAAAGGTGTAAGCATGAATGCTGACGGACAAAAGCCCGGGTACGTTGGGGGGCAGACCTACTACACGGGTGGGCCTTATGGAGATGTAAACAGGCATTTACGCGAAAACCATAGAAGCCTTTACAATCTTGCTACATTTTACCGCAATGAAAACTTTCCGGTATACATGATGTCATTGACTGAAGTTGATTTGTTCCTTGCAGAAGTTGCCGCAAAAAACCTTGGAAATACAGGTAAATCAGCAGCTGATCATATTAAAGATGCTATTACTCACTCTACAGATTTCTGGTATATGGTAAACGGCAAAACACCTACTAGTGCGGGCTCGCCGGGTTCGTTTGCAATCCTAAAACCCACCAAACCGGCATCGGCTATAGTGGATGCTTTCGCAAACAGTGTTGCCGCTAAGTTTAATGCTCAATCCACATTAGATAATAAAATGGAAATTATCATGCAACAGAAATATGTTCATTTTAATTTAATGTACCCCTATGAATTATGGGCTGAGCTGCGGAGAACAAGACATCCAAAATTGGAGCCGCTCACTTTCGCCGGAAAAGTAATGAAACCTTTGCCTGAAAGACTCAGGTATCCCGTTTCGGAACGAAACAACAACCCGGATAATTATGAACTTAATAAAGCAAAAGACAATTTCACTACACCGATATTTTGGGTTCCGCAGGCCCTACGTACGGTAAGTGCTTACAAAGACAATTACATTTACGACTAGATTTTCCCTTTTTAAAAAACCGCCTTGGGCGGTTTTTTAATTTTGGTTATTGTAATTTTAAGCCTAGAAAAATTGCCATTCTAGTATACTTGATTGATATCGAATATGGGATTACCTGCCCATCTATTTTTTTTGCTGATTACCGCCTCACTTATCGCCCAACAAAGGCATCCCCCCGCCTTTGCCCGATACGAATGGCCAACCGATCCGCGGGTTAAACAAAAGCCGGATCAGAAATGGAGATAATTATCCTTTCAGGTTGCCATACAATGCCTGGCATTGTGGAGGCTTGGACTTTATTAAAAAAAAGCTTTTTGGACATTTTATAGACTCTTTTATGTACATTTAATGTTAGCTAAGACGTAATAGAAACTCATCTTTAAAAACTAGGTACACTACATAGAACAATTAAAAAAAATCAAAAGCTAAGCTATAGAACAGTGAAGATCTAAGAAGATATACTAGTCCGATGCTTAATACACCACAGCCCAGAGCATACAATTTCGTTCACACTTAAAATACAATTATGAAAAATTCACCATCAAGTCTAAGAATTTCTTCTGCAGCATTAATCGTTGCGATTTCAATATTTAGTTGCAAAAAAAATGCAACAGAGAAAAATGAAAAAGTAGATACGTTTCTGCAAGATAAATTATCAATTCTAAAGCTAGGACTTGACACAGCTACAGTTGTTGATATGGGAGAATTCTATCTTGTTGGAGGAGACATCGGCGTTAAAAAAGAAAGTTTAAGCAAGACAACTGAAAGACAGGTGTATTATAATGCAAATCCATTTGTTTCATTGTCGAAGCAAAATAATATAACCGTAAGAATAGATGGCAGTGTTCCTTCAGATGGTTCCAATTATGATTACCACACAGCAATATCATTAGCTATACAAGAATGGAACTCACTAGTATCGAATATAAAATTCACTTTAGTAACTACTCCAATGGCAGATATTACAATTCATTGTCAGACCGTATATGATGCCAGCTTATACGCATTTATTGATGATTGGCCAACCGGTGGCCAGCCCTCTCAATACATATCCATAAATACTTATTGTAATTATAATTATACAACCTTTACAAACGAACAAAAAAAATGGATTATCGTACATGAGCTAGGACATGCTATAAATATAGCACATACCCAAGATTATAGTCAACCTTATGCAAACAAAATAGGATTTTCTCCAAATGATGACTTAAACTCTGTTTTTAACGCGGGTATTGCCGGAGCTGTATTCTCTGGTTTCAGCAGTTGGGATAATTATTCTATCAGGTATTTGTATCCTACTATTTTTCAAAAATACATCGCCGCTCCTGGTTATACAATCAACGGAGGGGGAACTTTGACTTGTAATGGTACTACAGCAACAGCAAACTTCCAATTCAGCAGCAATACAACGATGAATCAATCCCAATTCTACAGTATAGGCAGCGTAAACTGGTGTATCCCGTCAGGAACTGCAGTAATACATAAGACCATCGGTAGTAGAACCTGGACTATTAATATTGGTCCAGACAGAACAATAAAAGTTATGTTTTACGATGGCGGTTATGGCACAATCGCGGCAAATACTACAGTTGAACTACTAAACATCACTTACGATTTAAATCCCGTTGATTATTGATATTATATATTTGTATGAGGTTCTGCAATCATATTGTTAATTTCCTAATTGTCGTGAAACTACAAAAGCCATACTCGTGATGCCTTATATAGTAAAGTTATAATACCTCTGATTGATATAGATACTTATATTAAAGAGAAATTAAAAACAATTAAATGAAGCATTTTCTTTTTCTTACTCCTCTGCTTTTCACGATACTTTGTTCCGCCCAGCAACAAGGCGTCCACCCCTCCTCTACCCAATACGAATGGCCAACCGATCCGCAGGTAAAACAAAAGCTGGATCAGTGGCAGGATCAGAAATTCGGCATGATTATTCACTGGGGCCTGTATGCGGTGCCGGGCATTATTGAATCCTGGTCCTTATGCTCGGAAGACTGGATTACCCGTGATAGCAACTCTTATTATGGTGATTATAAAAAATGGTATTGGGGCTTGCAAAAGGATTTTAACCCCGTAAATTTTAATCCGGAGCAATGGGCCAAAGCCGCAAAAACGGCTGGTATGAAATACCTGGTATTTACTACCAAGCATCACGATGGCTTTTGCATGTTCGACACCAAAGAAACTGATTTCAAGATCACTAACGGTCCGTTTAAAAACCATCCTAAAGCCAATGTAGCCAAATATGTTTTTGATGCTTTCAGAAAAGAAGGGATGATGATCGGCGCTTATTTCTCAAAGCCCGACTGGCATAGCGAAAATTACTGGTGGCCAGTATACGAAACGGCCAATCGTAACAATAATTATGACATCCGGAAATTTCCCTGGCGATGGAACCAATTTAAACAATACACCTACAACCAGATCAGCGAACTGATGACCGATTATGGCAGTATGGACATCCTTTGGCTGGATGGCGGCTGGGTGCGCCCGAAAGAAACCGTAAACGCGGAAGTATTAAGCTGGGGTGCACCGATACCTGAATGGAGCCAGGATGTGGATATACCGAAAATAGCAGCCATGGCACGCAAGAAACAACCAGGCTTGCTGGTAGTAGACCGTACCGTTCATGGTCCTTATGAAAATTACCAGACACCGGAACAGCGTATACCCGATCATAAGATCGACAATCCGTGGGAAAGCTGCATGACATTAGGCGGCGCCTGGGGTTATGTACCCAACGAAAGTTTTAAATCGGCACCTAAAGTAATTGCCAGCCTGATTGAAATTGTAGCCAAAGGAGGAAGTTTGCTACTAGGCGTAGGACCCGGCGCTGACGGTACTTTACAACAACCGATTATTGACAGGCTGGCGCAAATAGGTAGCTGGATGGATGCCAATGGCGAAGCGATCTATAACACAAGGGCCACTGATATTTACAAGGATGGCAACGTATTTTTTACGCGCGCTAAAGCCAGTAAAAAAATGTATGCGCTGATGCCTATTCCTGATGGAAGCGCTGTACCATCTGTTGTTGAATGGAGCGGCAATATCCCGGCTAAAGGCACTACCATTACTTTATTGCAGACAAAACAAAAATTGAAATGGACAATCGAAAATAATAAGGTTATTGTGCAGCTTCCTAAATCCGTTAAAACTGCAGCCGTAGCACTATCCTTTACATCTGCCAATTAACCATGCTTTACATAGGTATCAGTGGCGCATCTAAAGCCCGCCATAGATACCGGCAGGCGTAGGTTCGGTAAGGAGACCAGTTACCGGCAATGATATTCATTTTTTCAAAAAGCTCTTTGTGGTTGGAATATTCCACATTGTAAAGTTTGATCATAGCTTTTTGCAGGCCCAGGTCGCCTGTAGCAAACACATCGGGTCTTGCCAGCGTAAACATCAGCAACATTTCAACCGTCCACTGCCCTACTCCCTTTATCCGGGTCAACAAGGATAGGATTTCTTCATTGCTCATTTTATAGAGCCTGGCATCCGTCAGCCGGTGTTCAATAAAGAAATTGCAAACATTTTTTACATATACTGCTTTTGCATTAGAAAGCCCGATACTCCTCAGGGTTTCATGCGGCACTTGCAATATAGCTGCAGGTTTGGGCGATTTCGATTTAAAAAGGTTCAGAAACCGGTTTTAAATGACAGTAGCCACTTTGGTACTCAACTGCTGGCTCATAATGGAAGCACAGAGTTGCAGGCAAACATTCTTTTTCTGCTCAATGGTATAAACAACCTGCGACTTGATCAGGGCCTTCATCACTTTGTCTTTATTTAGTTGCTTGCGGTACATGGTGCCGGATATTCGATGCTGGATACTTGATATTAGATGCCGGATACGGGATACTAGATGTTGGCTGCCGGATAATATGCGTGCTGATCTTCACTATTCAATACTTCTCTACTTCTCTACTTCCCACTCATCTTCTCTACTCTCTATTCACTATTCACCGCTCTCTATTCACACCTTCAACTCTCCCAATTTCATCAACGCATACAACATACAGGTTACATGCATCGATTGTATAAATTCATTGTTCCTGAACTTTTCTTTGAATACTTCCAGGTCCATCAACTCTACATGTATCTCTTCATTCTCATCGAGACTTTGATCAGCTGTTTTTTTGCCGCCTCTTGCCAGGAACATATGCATCCAATTATTATTGGTGGATGGATTGGCGCAGGTTTTTCCCAGGTATTCAAAACTATCGAACTCGTACCCGGTTTCTTCAAGCAACTCTCTTTTTATGGCGAATTCCAGGTTATCATCCGTATCATCTACACAGCCGCCCGGGATTTCCCAGCAGGTTTCACCTATGGCATGACGGTATTGTAATTCCATCACCACTTTGTTATCCGCCGTCAACGCAAAGCAGGTAACCCAGGTCGGAAATTCATATACATAGTAGGGATCTACAATTTTCCCTTGCGGTGTTTTACAGGTATCCTTTCTCACTTTAAACCAGAGATCATTAAATAACTGCTCTGATTTCAGTATCTCCCATTTCAAATTCATTGTTATTTTATTTGCCAATAGTTCATGTTAATGGTTCATTGTTTGTAGCCCTTATCAACCTGTTAACCTGTTAACCAACCACCTCATCAACCAGTCAACTTGTCAACCAATCAACCAGTTAACCAACTACCAATACCCCCACCTCATCTTATCTCTTAATCCGTTTATTTGCGCTACATGGTGCCTGCCATGCCATGAATACATTTGCAGCAAGTACCATAAGGATAATTCTTTTTGTGATGCAGGGTGAAAAACCGTTCGTTCCCAGGCGGCATCATCCAGGTCTTTGAGAGCGGCGTACCAACGCTGATGCAGGGCAAATAATAATGTAATGGACACATTGATGGGAATAGACGCTACATCATTTAACCCGGCCCACAATTGTTCTTCGTATGGCTTAATAGTAGGCGTTGCCTCCGTTAAACCCAGTTTAAACCTTATATATGCATTCATATGACTATCGGCCACATGATGCACCAGTTGGTTAACCGTCCAGCCACCCTTACGGTAAGGTGTTTGCAACTGTGCTTCATCCAGGTTTAAGATGGCAGCTTCCAGTGCATTGGGCAAGAACTGTATATCGCCCAATGCACTTTCTTTTGCCGCAGTAGAAAATTCTACAAAAGAAGCAGGCCCAATCGGGTATTGGTTTTCTATTTCCAATGTATTATTTATTAACTTTTAATAACTCTACTTCAAACAATAAAGTAGCGCCTCCGGGGATATCACCGCCGGCACCCCTGTCTCCATAAGCCAGGTCTGAGGGAATCCATAATCTCCAGTGACTACCTTCTTTCATTAAAGGAATGGCAATTTGCCAACCACGGATCAATTGAGTAAGACGCGCAGTAAAGGGCTGATTGCGTTTGAAAGAACTATCGAATTCCTTACCACTTAATAATGCCCCTTTGTAATGAGCAGTTATAGAGTCAGACAACTCAGGCTGTATACCCGCACCCTCTTTAATTACTTCATATTGGATACCGCCTTCCAGCTCCTGCACCCCTTCTTTACTTTTGTTGGTTGCCAGAAAATCGCGGCCTTCCTGTTTTTGTTTTTCTATCTTTTCATTCATAGCGGAACGTAATTTGTGTTGTAAATTCAAATCCATAAAAACATTTTTTCAAAAATAATTCATAAAATCTATACACCTAGAAGATTCACCTCATAAGTCAATCAGGCATCTCTAAGCGTCTTACCTGTTAATTGTATAAATACATCTTCCAGGTTGGCTTTTTTAACTTCCCGTGGTCTTTCAAAACCAGATGCAACCAAATGATCGATCAGGTTATCGGGCGTATCCAATGCTACAATCTTACCGGCATCGATGATGGCAATCCTGTCACATAAATATTCTGCCTCGTCCATATAATGCGTGGTGATAATCACCGTGGTGCCCTGTGCCTTAATCGTTTTAATTAACTCCCATAAATTACGGCGGGCCTGGGGATCTAAACCGGTTGTAGGCTCATCCAGGAATATGACCTGCGGCTGATTAATAAGGGTAGTAGCTACAGAAAACCGCTGCTTTTGTCCCCCGCTTAATTCTTTAAATTTAGCTTTTGCCTTTTCTTCCAGGTTTACAGAACGTAATAACTCCATCCCATCCACATTTCGATTGTATAAGCCGGCAAACAGATCGATCAGTTGCAGCAAATTCAGACCGGGGTAATAACTGCTGGCCTGCAACTGCACTCCTATCAAACCCTTAATAATATTAGGACTTTTATCCAGGTCATATCCTCCTACCTGTACCGAACCGCTTGTTTTTTTACGAAGGGTTTCTATTATTTCGAGTGTTGTAGACTTGCCCGCGCCGTTAGGTCCCAGCAATCCAAATATTTCGTTCTCAAATACATCAAAAGAAATACCTTTAACTGCATTGAAATCGCCGTAGTTTTTTACCAGGTCCCTTACAGATATCTTCACATTTGCCATGCGCTAAAACTACAACTTAATTGTCATTCCATTATACCCGCGGAAACCGGACGGGCAACTATTACAATCTTATTCTGTTAAAAATAAAAGTTCAGAACAAGTTATTGTTATTATCTTTACGCTGCTAAAAAATTTATGAGAAATTTATTCTTTTTACTTCTGTCTCTCTTATTTATTGCTGGCTGTGGAGATAAAAAAGCGGCCATTGATAGTTATCAGGGTTATATAACTATTGAAATAAACAACAAAAACCAGGCGGACTATACCCGATTTGTCTTAGCATCCAGTCAGGGTGAAGAAACCTTTGATGTGGGATCAAATAAGGATGTGACCAAACGATTTAAGGCCGTCCCCGGAACGATGTATAACTTGCGAGCCATTAAGGGAGCAGAAGATATTCATGTAAAAATCACGGATAACAAAGGGAAGGTTGCGTTAAATATAACTTCGATTATTTATTATCCGGGTCATTCGGGCGTACCTTCTTCCTTGCTGGATTTTGCTGCGCTTATTTACGACCCCAACTACAACGAGGAAGACCCATCAAAATACAAGACCGGGTTTGCCAAAGATGCATTCTGGCTAGTCGGAAAAACCTTTAAACTATTTCAAAGATATTATGAAGACAATGGAGAAAACAATATGAAAGATGCTCCGTCGTGCAGCTATGATG
>JAESFO010000827.1_pt1 | contig 13026 bp, 8 predicted proteins | sample 9269421 | NCBI WGS metagenome assembly JAESFO01 (sample SAMN14502839, study PRJNA617101) | algae metagenome | isolation source: Nostoc desertorum CM1-VF14 and co-occurring heterotrophs from rocky... | place: USA: Clark Mountains, San Bernardino, California | collected 2000-06-05 | reverse complement strand
CCATCGCAAAATGAACGCCTTTTAATTCACGGCCGGGAACCGGCAAGTCGCGCGGTACGGTACTTCCGCCGCTTAAAACGATCGCATCAAACTGACGCATCAGGTCGCTTATTTTTACGTTCTTGCCTACATTAGAATGACATTTAAAGGTAATGCCCTCTTCCTGCATTAAAGCAATCCTTCTGTCGATTACCCATTTTTCCAGTTTGAAATCAGGGATACCATAGCGTAATAATCCGCCGGGTTGCTCATCACGCTCGAACACCGTAACAAGGTGGCCGGCATAATTAAGCTGAGCAGCTGCGGCCAGGCCGGCAGGTCCGCTACCAATAACAGCAACTTTTTTACCCGTTCTTACATTAGGCGTTCTTTTCGTAACAAACCCTTTTTCAAAAGCTATTTCTATTATATGCTTTTCTATTTCTTCGATCGCTACCGGGGGTTGGTTGATACCCAACACACAACTCATTTCGCAAGGTGCCGGGCAAATGCGACCGGTGAACTCAGGGAAATTATTGGTAGAGGCTAATATTTCATAAGCTTCCCGATATTCTTTACGGTAAACCGCATCATTAAATTCGGGGATGACATTGCCTAAAGGACAGCCGCTATGGCAAAAAGGAATGCCACAATCCATACAGCGCGCAGCCTGGTTATTTAGTTTTTCCTCAGGGAAAAGTTGTACGAATTCGCGATAGTGCTCCAGTCTTTCTTCCACTGGTTTTTTGGAAGGCAGTTCTCTTGTAAATTCTAAAAATCCTGTTGGTTTACCCATTTCTTATTTTAAAGTTTAGGTTCGAAGTTTAAAGTTTAAAGATTGCAAAGTATGATAACCCTGAATCTTAAACTTTAAACCTTCAACTATTTACGCAATTTGTTTTTGCTCAATTTTAGCCTGCATGATCTTTTTGTACTCGCTAGGGTAAACCTTAACGAAGTTCTTCAACTGGTTGTCGAAATCATCCAGTACAAATTTGGCTACAGTGCTATTAGTATACTGATAGTGCTTTTCTATTTCCTCTTGTAAGAAGGCTGCATCGGCTGCATCCACAGGATCCAGTTCCACCATCTCCATATTACAGTTGCCTGCAAATTTTTGCCCTGCATCGTATATGTAAGCAATACCGCCACTCATACCTGCGGCAAAATTTCTACCTGTATCTCCCAAAATAATAGCACGGCCACCGGTCATGTATTCACAACCATGGTCACCCACACCTTCAACTACCATTGAAGCTCCTGAGTTACGTACGGCAAATCTTTCGCCTGCTTTACCGCGTATATATGCGCTGCCGTTTGTTGCACCATAGAAGGCTACATTACCAATAAGGCTGTTGTCCTCAGGTACGAAACCTGCTTTTTTATCAGGATAGATAATCAATTTAGCACCACTTAAGCCTTTACCAAAATAGTCATTCGCGTCACCTTCGAGCTCAAGAGTAATACCCTTGTTACAGAATGCGCCAAAGCTTTGACCCGCAGTACCTCTTAACTGTAAATGGATCGTGTCTTCAGGCAATCCCGCGTCACGATACACTTTAGTCAACTCGTGCGATAATACAGTACCCGCTGCGCGGTCCGTATTCACAATATCGAAGGATGCTTTTACCGGTGTACCATTTTCAAGAGCAGGTTTTGCTGCCTCAATAAACTTCCAGTCGATAATCGTATCTAATCCGTGATCCTGTTCTTCGGAGTTGTAGATACCTACACTTTCATCAGCCGGTTCTTTATAAAGAATAGGCGAAAGATCAAGGCCTTTGTATTTCCAATGATCAATACCTTCTCTTATTTTCAATTCATCTACCTGGCCTACCATTTCATTCACCGTTCTGAAGCCCAACTCAGCCATTAATTCACGCATTTCCTGAACAATGAATTTGAAGAAGTTCACCACTGCATCAGCTGTACCGGAGAAGCGTTTTCTCAGGTCCGGATCTTGTGTAGCTACGCCTACCGGGCAGGTATTCAGGTGACATTTACGCATCATGATGCAACCTTCAACCACCAGTGCTGCTGTTGCAATACCCCATTCTTCAGCACCTAATAAAGTGGCAATAACAATATCACGACCCGAACGCATCTGTCCATCGGTTTGTAAAACCACGCGGCTGCGTAATTTATTTTTAACCAGGGTTTGCTGTGCTTCAGCCAAACCTAGTTCCCATGGTAAACCTGCATGACGGATAGAACTTAAAGGAGAAGCTCCTGTTCCACCATCATGACCTGCGATCAATACTACATCAGCTTTTGCTTTGGTAACACCTGCTGCAATGGTACCGACACCAGCTTTACTCACCAGTTTCACGTTAATACGTGCGTGGCGGTTGGCATGTTTCAGGTCAAATATTAATTGCGCTAAATCTTCAATGGAATAGATATCGTGGTGAGGAGGAGGAGAGATCAAACCAACACCCGGAGTAGAGTGCCTGGTGCGACCGATCCAGTCGTCCACTTTATCACCCGGAAGCTGTCCGCCTTCGCCCGGTTTTGCACCCTGCGCCATTTTGATCTGTAACTCATCTGCTTCAGTAAGATACAAGCTGGTTACACCAAAACGCCCGCTGGCAACCTGTTTGATGGCGCTACGCATGCTATCACCATTCTCCATAGGTTTGTAGCGTGCTTCATCTTCACCGCCTTCGCCGGTATTGCTTTTGCCACCTAAGCGGTTCATCGCAACAGCCAGTGTGGTGTGTGCTTCCCAACTGATAGAGCCAAAGCTCATCGCACCGGTAGCAAATCTTTTATAGATATTTTCTGCTGGTTCTACTTCATCAATAGAAATAGAAGGGCGGGAGCGTTTGAAATCGAACAGGCTGCGGATCGTGATCGCTTTTTTACCCTGCTCGTCAATAACTTTCGTGTATTTTTTAAATGTGTTGTAATCGCCCATTCTTGTTGAATACTGCAACAGGTGAATGGTTTGCGGGTTAAACATATGTGCTTCCCCTTTGCGTTTCCACTGGTAAAAACCGCCGGTAGGTAATTGGTCAACCGGTAATTTTTTGCGGGTAAAGCTAAACTGGTGTTTCGCCAGTGCTTCACGGGCAATTTCGTCCAGTCCCATACCCTCAATACGGGAAGTGGCATTGGTGAAATAGTTATTAACTACATCTTTATTTAAACCAATAATTTCGAAGATCTGCGCACCCTGGTAAGATTGCAGGGTAGAAATGCCCATTTTAGAGAACACTTTTAACAGACCATCGCTTACCGCTTTGATATAATTTTTGTTAAGCTCTTCGATCGATTTATCGGTTGAGATTTTACCTGTTTCCTGTAATAATTTAATAGTAGAGAAAGCCAGATAAGGATTGATCGCTGTAGCCCCAAAGCCTAATAAGCAGGCAAAGTGATGTACTTCCCAAACATCGCCGGCTTCAACTACAATACCTACTTTACCACGCAGCCCTTTTTTAATAAGGTGGTGATGTACTGCTGAAACGGCTAACAGTGAAGGAATAGCAGCGTGATCGCCATCTATTGCTCTGTCCTGTAATACCAATACCTCGAAGCCATCATTTACTGCGTCTTCTGCATACCGGCAAAGTCTTTCCAACGCACGACGCATAGAGCCGGCTTTGCCATCTGCCACAAAATAGCACTGGATGGTTTTGGCCTGGAAGCTGCCCGTATCAATACTTCTTAATTTTTCTAATTCATAGTTGGTCAATACCGGGTGCTTCAACGCTACCACATGGCAATCCATTTCATCTTCAATCAATAAGCTGCCGTTGTTTCCAACAAATGTAGCCAGGGACATTACCATTCTTTCCCTGATAGGATCGATAGGAGGGTTGGTTACCTGCGCAAATAGTTGTTTGAAGTAGTAGCTTAAGTGTTGTGGCTGGTCGCTCAAAATTGCCAATGGTGTATCAACACCCATAGAACCGATTGGCTCTTTGCCACCAGTAGCCATAGGAAGGATGATATTCTCTACATCTTCTGAAGTGTAACCAAAGGCTTTTTGATATTTAAATATCTGGTCTGCACCCAAATCGCTGAACATTACGCGAGGCTCCGGTAATTCAGTTAATTTGATTTTATACTGGTTCAACCAGTCTGCGTAAGGCCTTTGGTTGCAGATGTTGCTTTTCAATTCATCGTCGCTGATGATGCGGCCCTGTTCCATATCAACCAGGAACATTTTACCGGGCTGCAAGCGACCTTTTTCGATAATAGTACTTTGATCAACCGGTAATGCGCCTGTTTCGGAACCCATGATAACGCGACCGTCGGTAGTAACGCAGTAGCGTGAAGGGCGTAATCCATTTCTGTCTAATGTAGCTCCGATCATTTTACCATCGGTAAATGAAATTGAAGCCGGACCATCCCATGGTTCCATCAGGCAGGCGTGAAACTCGTAGAATGCTTTTTTAGCCGGATCCATTTCTTCGTTGCCATCCCATGCCTCAGGAATCAACATCATCATTACATGTGGCAGCGGGCGACCCGTTAATGCCAGCAGTTCGATCATATTATCCAGGCAAGCAGAGTCACTCTGGTCGTTGCTCACGATTGGCACCAGCATGTCCATCTCTTCATCAGTAAATAACGGGGATTCGAAGCTTGATTCGGCCGAGCGTAACCAGTTCAGGTTACCTTGTAAAGTATTGATCTCCCCGTTATGTGCAATAAAGCGGAAAGGTTGTGCCAGCCTCCATGAAGGGAAGGTGTTAGTAGCAAACCTGGAATGCACCAGGCCAAAGGCGCTAACAGCACGTTTATCTGAAAGGTCGTCGTAATACTCACGAACCTGGTGGCTGGTAAGTTGACCTTTATATATTAAAGTACGGCAGGATAATGAAGTGATATAAAACCCGATAGGATCTTTTTTCACGGCATTGCCTGTAATATGTGTGGCATATTTTCGTAAAACAAACAGCTTTCGTTCAAATTCGATGGCTGTTTTTACATTAGAAGGACGCTCAATAAAAACCTGCTCAATGGCTGGTTCTACATTTAACGCACTTGGACCAATACCGGAATTATTTACTGGAACCGAACGCCAATGGATGACGCGCATGCCCATTTTTTCTGCTGCCCGGTTGAAAATTTCGCGGCACTCTTCACGAACCCTTAATTCTTTCGGAAAGAAAACCATACCAACCGCATACTCTTCGATTGCAGGAAGGGTGATGCCTAAGTGTAACAATTCGTCATAAAAAAACTCATGAGGAATCTGGATCATGATACCTGCACCGTCACCGGTATTGGTTTCGCAACCGCAAGCACCTCTATGCTCCATATTTTCGAGAATGGTCAGCGCATCGGAAATGGTTTGGTGATTCTTGTTGCCTTTAATATTGGCAACGAAACCAATTCCGCATGCATCGCGCTCAAAAGATGGGTCGTAAAGACCTTTGTTTTCTGTCATAGTTCCTTATAAAAGTTTTACAAAAAATTTTGGCTTTTCAAAATGGGGAAGGCAATCGAGAGCCGTGTAAATTAATTAAAAAAGTTGGTAATTTGACAAAGCGATTGCTTGACGGGTATAAAATTATTGTTTGTTCAAAAAATAAAATAAAGTATTAGATATTTTCTAATGAACAGCCTATTTGTTAATGGGCTTTCTATTGGTCGGATAGTTTAATGGAGGTACGGTTTTCCAGCTGCAAATTAATAATAAATGGTAGCATTGACAATTATTATTTGGATAAGATGTAATGCCTGATTAAGCCATTTTTTATGAGTATTTTATGTATAAACTCATATTTTAATTTTTCCAGGGTAAGCATGGTAACAGGCTAAATCGTCGTTTTCCGGAGGGATTTTAAAGTATTTTTTTAACCACTCTGAAGCCCTGGTTGCTGAAGGAAGCGTGTGGATTTACCGAACCGATATCTTTTGTGTTGAAAAAGCTACAGGCGTTGGCACTGCACCACCAGGAGCCGCCGCGGGCATGCGCTACTTTTCTGCCATTGTCGCGCGGCAGGGAACCCGAGCAAAATTCGAACACATTACCCAACACATCATAAAGCCCCAGCGGATTCGGTTTAAAACTGGCTACCGGAGCCGTATATATAAAGCCATCGCTGTAGTCGGGTAGAAGATGATCGTTTCCATGCCAGATATTGGCGTACAGCTGGACATTTCTTTCGGTTACTTTTCCGAAATATCTGGAACGGGCCCCCGCTGTTGCCGCAATTTCCCATTCTTCCAATGTGGGCAGTCGTACTCCGGCCCATTTGCAATAGGCCAAGGCGTCGTTATAGCTAATGCAGGTTACAGGGTGATTCATTTTGTCTTTAATATCACCTCTTGAAACTCCGTTGGGATAACGCCAGTAGGCAGAACTATCGGTTATCCATCTAAACTCCTCCAGCCCGGGTTCGAAAACAAGTGCGTCTTTATATTGCTCGGCTTCAGTAATGTATCCTGTAGCCAATACAAATTTTTCAAATTCACCGTTAGTAACCTCACAAGTAGCAATATAAAAAGAGTTGATGGTTACTTTCCTTAGCGGATTTTGCATATTGTTTTTTTCACCTACCAGGTAGGTACCAGCCGGGATGCCGGCCCACAGGCTATCCTGGCTCAACAGCATTTGCGGGTAAGTGATGGCACAGAGCAGAACCGGCAGGATGTACGATTTAATTCTTTTGCGCATCCGGCTTTTTTGAATGGTAGTAGGCCTGCGCCCGCTGCAGGGTCAGTTCTTCATTAGCTTTGTTAAAGGCCATAGACGATTCGTAGTTGTCTGCCACGCCGTAAAGATTTTTGTAGGATTTTGATTTAATGAAATCGGCATAATTGCCTTTTTTCATCAATAACATTAACATTGTTAAAACGTCTTTATCTTTTTTGTTTTCTTTGTAATAAGATACCAGGAAGGGGATCATTTCCCATGCGTTGATCTCTACGAGCGCGTCTTTGTAATTCACACCCATTCGTTTACTGCGAATAACCGATTCTTTGATGATAGCCATAACAGAATCCCTGTTTTTAGTAAGGAACTGTAGCTGCCTGTCGCTCCAGGTCTCTTCATTCATCCATGATGTCAGGTAGCCGAATATTTTTTGATCTTCATTAGTCTGAGGTACAAATATGGCGCAGTTCTGGGCGTACATTTCAGGGTGTATCATTGTATAAGTAAACTTTTCCCTGAGGGACAATGCATCATAGTCTTTTTGCGGGAGCCGGCTGATGCCCATGTCTGAATTATCCTCATCGGGCTGAGGTTTTATTTTGCTGATCAGCGCTTTTATTTTCGAAAGACCATAGGGTGGGATGGATGGCTGGGCGCGGAATTCCCGATAGGCATCCATTTGTGAATAGGCCCCCGTATTTACCATACAGAAAATAATTATAGACAACAAAGCAGGTCTCATGGGTAACTATTTATAATAAACAGGCAATTTACTAATAAACAGCTTGTGTCCGGGTTTAGCCTTTTAAGTTGACCCAAACGGTCTTTATCAAAGTAGGTGTTGGCTAGAACTCAAATCCTATTTTGAAAGAAATCCTGCGTAAGTGATAAAGCTTTGTTTCAAGCAAAACATTTTCTTCCGGCTCCATATTGGGTGCATACCTGATCCCGTAATTCTGATCTTTATAACCTTTATAAGAATAACCTGCTGTGAAATTAATAGCCGTAGTTTTAAGATCTATGCTATAACCTGCTCCGAGCTCATAATAGCCGCCGGGCCTACGTTTCATTGAAGTGCCGCGGCTAAAGGTTTGTCCTTCTGTTTCGGCTACAAAGTTGACGCCGGCGTCGGCATATATAAATGGTGTAGATCCTGTATTCAGAATATTTTTACGAACATCAAGAAACAGGGGCAGGGATTGCTGGAAATATGCATCCAGCCCACCGCCAATACCGGCAAACCAGGTGTTGAGCCTGGCACCATGAATGGTTTGAATGAGGAGATTTGTTTTATTGTCTCCCAATAGCACCCCGGCGTTAATAAAACCATTATATCGGAGCGGACGGTTTTGAGCAAGTACAGCGAAGCTAAATAAAAGAACTGTTAGCATCATTAAGCACTTTGTGAAATTTACTTTCATTATTCCGTAATGGTTTTAGTTCTTACTTACGTTAATAGTGCTCAGTAGCCTGATATTGTTGGGGTCTTTGTAATCATATTGATATATCCCGGATTCGCAGCTTACAATGGCAACCCCATTCAGAGGTATTACATCAAAAGTGTTGATTCCAGTGATATGCTTTACCAGTTTCAGATCATTTACATCGGTAATGTCAAATACCTTCAGGCCATCTGTACCATCGCATATAAACAACAAGTTCCCAGATAATCCCAGTCCGTGGGGGCTGGTCATTGGGTATTTTTTGAGCAATTTGGGTTTGGTTAATGATGTGGTTGAGTAGATATGTAATTCGTTTACACCATCCCAGCAGCGTGTTCCATTTCTCAGGGTAACAAAGGCATTGTTATCATTGGCCACTACAGGGTCGCAACTTCTTACATGCGTTATTGAAGATAGCTGTGCCGGGTCATCCGGGTTAACCAGGTCGTAAATATACATGCCATTTAATGAGCCGATGTAGAGGTTGTCTTTAAAGGGATAAATAGTCTCAATCAACCCACCTACTTGTTTTCTTTTTACAAATTCGGGTTTCATGTCTGATGCGATATTAAATACGGATAATCCTGATCCATCCACGGTGAATAAGCGTTCTTTAAGGGCTGCGAATCTTGCCATCGAACCTCCTGTTCCATAAGCTGCGCCCGCGGCTCCGGCGGCTCCTGCAGGGCCGGACGGACCCGTTGCGGAATTGCTAAATACAGCGTTGCCTAATGCATCAAAAAACATGAGCTGAGCCTTCTCTTTGACAACATCTCCACTAGTTTCAATGAGCGTATCCTTTACAGTATATTCAACGATAATCTTTGTATCAAGTGGTGTGGGTTGAGCGCCAGGATACCAGGGAAATACATTTTCAATGATATTTTTTACGGAAGGATTGGTGGGGTCGGTAATATCAATCGTCCATAATTCCCTGTTCATATCGGCATATAAGGCATTGTTTTTTGTAGCCATATCAACATTCCCGGGTACTTTTATAAAACCTATGTTTTTCGGACCTGATGGGTTGGTGTTGTCTATGACATGTATCCCTTTCCAGGTTTCAGAAATGAGCAGGTAGTTGCCCTTTACATATATCTTACTTGGGTTTTTTAACGAAGTCGGTAAACTCAATTTTGCTTCTGAACGCACTTCGGCAAGCGTCTTAGTGACCGGTGTATACAGTTTAATGTAGCGGGTCGACTTAAAACTATCTTTTACACAACTTTGCACTGTTGACAATAATATCAGTATCAGCAGCAGTATGGCATTTCGGCTGGCTAGTGTAGCTTCGTTTTGTTTTCTCATGATCGGCATTTTAAACTAAAACGTAATAGCGAGTCAAAGCGCAACACGCGTAAAACGTCTTTGGACGCAGAAAAACGACTTTTCATCCCGATTCGCTATTATTCATACGGCAATTAATTGTGTCGCTTCTAAACCAGGTAAGCAAACAATGCATTGTCCTTATTCAGCTCTTTATACTGAACATTGTATTGGTTCATTCTTTCCATCAGGCTATAGTAATCGATCTTTGCTTTTAGCTCGATACCTACTAATGCAGGTCCACTTTCTTTGTTGGTTTTTTGCATGTATTCGAAGCGGGTAATATCATCATCAGGTCCGAGTACATTGCTTACGAAATTTTTTAAAGCACCGGGACGTTGCGCAAAGTCGATCAGGAAATAATGTTTTAGTCCTTCATATTGCAGGCTGCGTTCTTTTATTTCCTGCATACGGTCGATATCATTATTGCTGCCGCTGACAATGCAAACCACATTTTTTCCTTTTATGCTGTCTTTTATCAGGCCAAGCGCTGCAATAGATAAAGCTCCTGCAGGTTCTACTACGATTGCGTCTTTATTGTACAGCTCCAGAATGGTGGTACATATTTTTCCTTCCGGTACCAGTACCACCTTATTCAATATGTCCTTACACATACTGAAGGTGAGGTCGCCTACTTTTTTAACGGCCGCTCCATCCACAAACCTGTCGATGCTGGAGAGCTCTACTGGATGTCCTTCTTTTAGGGCTTCCGTCATCGAGGGAGCTCCTTCCGGTTCGGTGCCTATTATTTGCGTAGAAGGACTGGCCAGGTGCATGAAGTTGCCGATGCCTGCGCATAAACCGCCGCCGCCGATGGGGAGTATTACATAGTCGATATGTTCTAATTGTTCGCTGATCTCCAGTGCCACTGTGGCCTGTCCTTCGATTACTTTCATATCATCAAACGGATGCACGAAGGTCATATTATTTTGTGTGGTAAACCTCTTGGCAGCATTAGCGCAATCGTCATAGGTGTCGCCGGTTAAAATAACTTCTATATTGTCTTCACCAAACATTTTTGTTTGGGTTATTTTTTGTTTGGGTGTAATCGAAGGCATAAAAATAGTGCCTTTAATGTTCAGGGCTTTGCAGCTGTAGGCAAAACCCTGCGCGTGGTTACCTGCGCTGGCGCATACAACACCTCCTTCCAGCTGTTCTTTTGAAAGGCTGCTCATCATGTTATAGGCGCCCCGGAGTTTATAAGAGCGCACTACCTGTAAATCTTCTCTTTTTAAATAGATATTGGCATCAAACTGTTTACTTAGTGTTGCATTTAATTGTAAGGGGGTTCTGGACACCACTTGTTTTAATCTGGTTGCGGCTTCCTGTACTGACTGAATGGATAAGGTACTATGAGATGACATGTTGATTAATTCTGAGTCTTCAAAATTACAAGGATTTTACGGGCTAATTTCAATAAAGCCATGATCTCTTTTTGATGGGTACCATTTCTTTATTAAGTTAGCAACATAGACACATAATTTTTCTCCATGAGCTTACGTATTAAACATACTGCATCGCCTGTAAATATATTTACTATAATGACGAACCTGGCCCGGCAGGAAAATGCTTATAATCTGTCGCAGGGGCTACCCGATTATCCCATTGCCTCTGAATTAAACGAATTATTGCAGGAGGCCGTTATAGAAGGCTTTAACCAGTATGCGCCCATGCAGGGACTTGTGCAGTTAAGAGAAAATATAGCGAGGACTTTGAATGACCGGTATGCTACTGGTTTTTGTTCGCCAGACACTGTTACTATAACGCCCGGAGCCACTTACGGTATTTATACCGCGCTTGCGGCCATTATTGAAAAGGGCGATGAAGTTATTTATCTTGAACCTGCTTTTGATTGCTACCTGCCTGCTATAGAAATCAATGGAGGTATACCGGTGCGTGTTACGCTGGAAAGTCATAATAATTTCGCTATTGACTGGGAGAAGATCCGAAATGCGATCAGTGCTAAAACGAAGGCGATTCTCATCAATACTCCTCATAATCCAACGGGGTATGTATGGGCCCAAAATGATTGGGATCAGCTGGCGGCTATTATTGATGGCCGGGATATTTATGTTGTTTCAGATGAAGTGTATGACAGTATTGTGTTTGACGGGCAGCAGCATATCCCTGGATTTTTGCAAGCAGCATTCAATGACAAGATTATTTCTATCTATTCCTTTGGGAAAGCTTTTCATATTACAGGATGGAAAATAGGCTATTGTGTAGCTTCGAAGGAAATAACAGAAGCTTTCCGGTCTATACATCAGTATCTTACATTTAGTGTTAATACTCCTGCGCAATATGCGTTGGCGAAATACCTTGAGATATATGAACCGCAGGAAGCCGCCCGGATGTTGCAGGCTAAAAGAGATCTTTTAATTGACGGTTTACAACCCTCGCCATTGAGCCGGCTGGCAACCAGTACGGGAACTTATTTCCAGTTATACGACTATTCTGCTATAAGTGATTTAAATGACGTTGAGTTTGCCCAATGGCTGACCGTTGAACATAAAGTAGCAACCATACCATTAAGTGCTTTCTATAAAACACCACAGCATGACCGGGTTGTGAGATTTTGCTTCGCCAAAAAAGATGAGGTAATTGAAAAGGCGGCGGAAATCCTCCGGCATATTAGTTAAAGCTGAGCAGGGATAGTGTAAATCTTTTATCGAATTATTGTTATATTTGAGAGAGTAATTACTTCCATATGAGAAATACGATTCTACTTTGCCTGCTCTGCATTAGTTTTATTTGCTGCTCTAAGAAAGAAGAAATAAAAGAAGGCGACATACCTCGGGACATTCCGGCGTGGTTGCAGGTTAAGATTGCTGGTATACAGAAAGAGGAACAAGGGCAATTATATGTTGTAAGTGAGTACCGGATTGGCGGAGTGACCTTTTATAACATTACAAAACCTATTAACTCATGCATGCTTTGTGAGTTATATGATGTAAAAGGAATACGGGCCAATGTTTCGCTGGACGCACAAACAGAAGTGAAACAGGTAAGGGTGATCTGGCCTCTAACTCCATAAACACAAGACGATTCCTTTTAAATCTCTGAAACTTTTTTACCGTTTTTTAGAATCAGTTTGTGTGTAATTGATGAGGGGAGTTGTGTTACAAAATGACCTACATAAACTATGGTGACTCCATTTTTGCTGATCTCATCTACCAGTTTATTGAAGTACCGTGTTTGTTGATGATCCAGCCCCTGGCAGGGTTCATCTAAGACTAATAATTGCGGATTTTTGATAATAGTGCGCCCCAGTAGCGCCAGCCTTTGTTTGCCTAATGGCTGGGTACTTAATAGCTCGTTTTTAACGTCCTGCAGATCCAGGAACTGAAGCAGCTCCTCTAACTGTTGTTTTTGCGTATAGCGCAGTTGCCTGTACAAACCATTACTGTCAAAGAAACCGGAGGCTAAACTTTCCAGCACAGTGGCGTTGGCATCAAAATACCAGTGCAATTCAGGTGAGATCAATCCAATTCGCCTTTTAATATCCCAGATACTTTCTCCACCGCCGCGTTGCACGCCAAATAACTTAATGTCATTGGCATAGGCCTGGGGATGGTCTCCCGTTACTAAGCTAAGCAGCGTAGATTTTCCCGATCCGTTATGGCCCTGTAACAGCCAGCGTTCGCCGGCGTTCACCTGCCAGTCAAT
>JAESFO010000826.1_pt1 | contig 13071 bp, 11 predicted proteins | sample 9269421 | NCBI WGS metagenome assembly JAESFO01 (sample SAMN14502839, study PRJNA617101) | algae metagenome | isolation source: Nostoc desertorum CM1-VF14 and co-occurring heterotrophs from rocky... | place: USA: Clark Mountains, San Bernardino, California | collected 2000-06-05 | reverse complement strand
AGCTTGATAATGGCTATTTTGTACTTACTTTGTTTACCATCATACATTTCAATTGATGATGTATCAAAAAATGTCTTATATCAAGCGATGTGAATTGATTTTTTATTGTTTGTGAGAAATTTGCGTAGAGTCAATGGCTTCGGGTACGCCAGTAATTGCCATGAACTTGGGGTCTACTCAGGAGATAATTTCCCACGGCAAGACGGGTTTCCTCTGCAATAATATTCAAGAATGCATTAGTGCGATTGATTGGGTAATAGGGTTAAACCGCTATGCCTGTCGCCAGCATATCGAAGACTATTTCAGTATTGAGCAAATGACTGATGGCTATGAGGCGGTTTATAAACAAATAATAGCAAAACGATTTTCTCAGAATGGGCATTTCCGCAGTTTGGTTGGTTTAGGTAGCGATCGCAGTTAAATATTGTATTTGTTTTTAACTAAATAGAATATAAACCGTCGTGGGGGCGCACAGATATGCATTGGTGCCAACTTAAGTAGAAAAGAACCATAAGATGTAATTTAAAAACATTAGAAAGTCGAGTGAATTATAGGGTTCTACCTTCATAATTGACACCATCTTGACAGAAAAGCGAATTGACAAGTGAGTGCTTGTGCGCTCGTTCTATCACCGATTTCAAAGTGCCAACGTAAAATCACTTACCAACTGCTAATATTAGACCTTCATGGGCTAATATTGCTTGAGGAAAGGCAGATTTAATATCGACTTGAACCTGGTCAATAAAATTATCATGGTCATCTGGGTGATGATGAGAAATGGCTAGCCGTTTAACGTCAGCATTCAGAGCTGCATTCACCGCAGCTTGCCAAAGTAAATCAGCAGAGTCATGGTTGTGAGACGTAGGAGGAGTGTAAGTGGCATTGGCAATTAGCAAGTCAACACCTTGAATAAACTGTAAAATCCGCTCTCGCTCCACTTGATCAGCATTTTGATGTAAATCTGTGACGTAGGCAACACTATAATCTTGCCAAGTAACTCGGTAGCCAACTGACCTCTGAGTTTGATTGATTAATGCAGTTGTAATGGTTACATCATCTAGTCTCACCTCACTATCAGGAGGGAGATTGTAAAACTGTAATTCCGACTGCATTACCTGTAAAGGGTAAGGAAAGTGTGGCTGGAGCATCTGGTCGTACAAACATTGTTTGATTGAGGCTCCATTTGATGCAGCTGTGCCGTAAATGTGAAAACAATTTTCTACAATAAATGCTGGAGCAAAAAAGGGAAAGCCTTGAATGCGATTTGATTGACAGTTGGTAAAAAATAAATGGGCTTCTATTGGCTGTTGCAGTTCTTGCCAAGTTTTACCCAGTATGCGTAAGCCAGTACCGCCATCGAAAATCAAACGTTTACCTGCTACGTGCATTTCTACACAAGCAGTATTACCACCATAACGACTGGTATTGCTACTTGGAGTGGGAATCAAACCTCTTACACCCCAAAATTGCACGATAAATTTACCTGCTGGGCTACTTGGCAGGGTAGATGACTTTTCAGGTGTGTAGCTCTGGGAACCCGACAACTCAAAATTTGACATTTTCCTTGAAATTAGACCTTACTGAGTAGGTCATCATAGTGCCGCACTTCCAACAGGCTGTTTTTTTCGTCCACAATGACTACTGTAGGAGAGTAACTTTTTAACTCTTCTGGAGTGAACTGCCCGTAAGTCATTATAATCAGGCGATCGCCAATAATGCCTAGACGTGCAGCACCCCCATTTAGCTCAATTACTCCTGAATGGGCTGGAGCTGCGATCGCATAAGTAATAAAGCGCTGACCGTTGGCACTATTAACTACTTGCACCTGCTCATAGGGTAAGATGCCAGCTTTTTTCAAAAGCATTTCATCGATGCTGATACTACCCACGTAGTTGATATTTGCCCCTGTCAGGGTGCAGTTATGAATTTTTGCCAAAAGAAGAGTGCGCTGCATTTGGGTTTGGGGTTAGTGGCAGTTTTTACAATCCGTAACAACCGAAATTTATTAAAGTGAGGAGTTAGGACTGAGTCGTTAAAAGTGAGGAATAAAAATTTATAACTCTTAACTTCTAACTCTTAGCTCTTAACTCCTAACTCCTAACTCCTCTATTATCCTCTATAAGCTTTGACGGATTTTTCTACTAAAGGTGCAACCTTATCCACATCTTGCCAACCGAGAATTTCAGTCACCTTTTTTTCCAAATTTTTATAACTACGGAAAAATTCGGCAATTTCATCTAAGCGGTGTGGTGCTACGTCTTTCAGGGATTTGACCTGAGTGTAGCGCGGATCTTTGTCAGGAACACAAAGAATTTTCTCATCGCGATCGCCACCGTCAATCATCTCTAAAAACCCAATTGGTCGTGCAGCAATAATACAACCTGGGAAGGTTGGTTCGTCAATTATGACCATACCATCTAGGGGATCGCCATCATCAGCTAAAGTATTGGGTACAAAGCCGTAGTCATACGGATATTGTACCGATGAATAAAGTACTCGGTCTAGAGCAAAAGCTTCTAGTTCCTTGTCATATTCGTATTTATTTTTACTTCCGCCAGTAATTTCAATCAGAACGTTGATTAGACCAGGTTTTGGTTGGGCAGGAATACGAGATAAATCCACAAAAAACTCCTCTGATAACAGTGAATCATGGGGGCACTCAGTCAGCTTCGCTCCCCGTGTAGAATTTTAGGGCAATATGGATCTCTTCCCAAAGTATTCATTCTATGGGATGGGGCATTGGGCATGGGCAAGAGGACTTGGGGACAAGGAGAATTGGGGACAAGGAGAATTGGGGACAAGGGGAAAGACTTGTTTCAAGTTCTCACCTCTTGTCCCCTTGTCCCCTTGTCCCCTTGTCCCCTTGTCCCCTTGTCCCTCTAATCTCCCCACTCCTCTTGAAATAGAAAAAGGGTTGCAAATAAACTTCGCAACCCTTTTTCTAGAGGGTATTATTCTCTCTCATCCTTGATTACTGTTGAAGGGATTTTTTCCCCTATTGTGTCAATACAATTGAAACCTGGAGTCACACAATACAGATTCAGCTTATTCCTGATGAACTACATTCACATCTACAGAGGTTGTCTCAAAATCAGTTTTTTCCGCTTTTGTAGCTTTTGTGCTGCTGAGATACTACTGGAAAGCTTTATCAATCTTTCCTTCCTTGTAGATTTTGGATCAGGGGTTGCTGGTTATTTTGAACATCAGTTGAAGAATAATGAGCGATGACAAATACGGGTAAAATGAGAGTTAACAGCGCGATCGCAGTTCCCACAATGTCTGCCAAACGTTGGGAATATGTATCGGTATTGGCAGACTGACTATTTGAATTCATACAAAATTGAAGTTCTTCGTAACACTGTGATAGGTCTAATCTCTGATTGAGAGTATTAATGCTATTTTAGCTATTTTTAAACTGTAAAATGTGTAGAATTCTACAAATTAAACCAGTTACACAACTGTCATAATAGCCTTTTTATACATGGAATTCTTAATAGAAAGTTACAAGTAAACAAATAATGTTTTATTTTGTAATTAATATTTTCAGATGTTTCCCTGTATAGTGTAACGCTTCGCATACACAAAGCCAACTTCGACAGCATCATAAATTACATTTTTTCGCTGCTTAAAGATTAATTAGCAAAACATATTTGTCCGATACTTCACGAGTATAACATTCTAAAAAGCCTTTGGTAAGGTCATTTTACTGTAATTGCTAATTTGTGATACAGGACACAAAACCGCAAAAGCACTGGTAGATATTCAGTGCTTTTGATTCTTATACGGTAGTTATACACACAAATATTTCGTACCAGAAAAAGAATGGTAGGAATAATTGTTGTAACCAACGATTGCTGCGAATAAATACTGATGCATCAAGTATGTTGGGCAGTATGGATTCAGTAATAGCACTAAACTAATATTTCAGAATTTAAATTATTAAATATATTCAATATCACAGTTTTTTTGTCAATCTATATATAGGTAGAATAAACAATTCTTAGAAGATGGGATAGGAGTGTAGAGAGCTATTGTCAAACTTTGCACATATCTGAACAAGATTGTATAACAAATTTAATTAGCTAAAAAAACCGCCACTAACTATAATAGGGCGGTCTAGTTAAGCAATCGGAGGGTAATTACAGATTACTCTGCTAATAAATAAAATTGCTGTAACGAATGCACTAAATTGGGCATGGGCCAGAAGAGGCAGAGGGGCAGGGCAAAGGGCATTGGTATCAACTTAACGATCCTGGGTTTCAAAACTTTGATTTGACCTTGGCCCGCGGAGGCGGACTTTGCCTGTGTAGCCGCGAATTCCATTCGCTAAGGCTTAAGTTTCCACCAATGGGCGAAGGGTGGCCCTTGTTTCCTGCTCCACTTCGGCTACGCTCAGTGACCATCTGCTCTCTGCTCTCTACTCCCTAGTACAGTACGGCGTAAAAAAGCAGACCATTAAAAAGCTCTAAAGAGCTTATTCCATAAAACTTTTGACTTTTGATTTTTGACTTCCGCCTTGCGGTACTAGTTCCTTCCGTAAACACTCATTGGTTCCTTGATAAATCGGGTGTAAAGATGCTTAAACGTAGATTTAATTACGCGGGGCATACCAAAATCGATGGGCATCAACTTGTCTGGTAGTCGCCAATCTTCTATTTTTAATAAGTCGGGATTTAAATGCGGAAACTCTATGTCAGCTAGTTCTGGACAAACTCCTAGCCTTTGGGAAGCTGCAACTGTGGGCACTTGTTCAGGAGAAACATTGAGGATTTCTACCATTGCCCGATCTAAGGCAAATACATCCGATGCGGCTGCTAAAATGCCCAGTTGCCGAGGTTCACCATTGCTGGGGCCATTTCCTTCATGACCGATGATGCCATCTAATATGGTTAAGTTAGGGTTAATTGCCCTGGCAGTTTCTACTAACATTTCACCAAATCTATTCGCATCTTTTCCAGCTTCCATGTGCCACCAAGCTTTCATTTTACCTGGGACGCACCCAAACAAGTTTTTTACGCCCAGTGTTAATGTCAATTGCATGTGTGATTTCACTTTAGGTAGGTTAATCACCACATCTGCTTCCATTGCTTCTTTAGACAACCGCAGATGGTTAAAATTGTCACTGATGGTTTGATAACGCTGACCTTGAAAATCGATGATGGGAAGATTGAGTTCTTCTAAAATAGGCAGATAGCCGTTTGCTACTGCTACGCCCTTGGCACTGCCAAAAGCAGGACTATCGCCCAAAAATGGCTTACCGCCAACCTCAATTACCATCTGAGCAACTTCATAAACTAGTTCGGCACGGGTGATACACTCTTTACCAGGACGCGATCCTGTAAGTAGATTCGGTTTGAGTAAAACGCGATCGCCTTTTTTGACAAATGCCGCTATTCCCCCAAAAGGTTCCAGCAGTGTAACTAAAGATTCTTGTAAAGCCTCTCGTTCATAAGATGTAGCGCGGATGAGACTGACAGATGATTTTTGAGTCTGCATGGATAATAAATTACCAGTAATGAAGATATTCTTCTATCTTCCTATTTATACCAATTCTCTAAAATATCGCGTACTAGCTTAACCTCTGCCGCAACCACAAAGCCAATAAAGGTAACGCTAGTTGATAACCCTGTTCAGCACTATAAATTAAACCTTTGTGCTGTAATCCAGTCAGCGATCCCTGAAGGCTACCACCTCTTGAAAGACCATGTTTTTGAATATATTCTTTACTTTGTGGTTTATCTGTAGGATCTAAAGCCAAAGATTCTAAAAGATGCACTTGATTGGCTGGCAATAACATGAGTAAAGATTCAAAAACTAAAGACAAGTCTTTGAGTAATCCTTCTATTGCCTGCTGCACTGCTGCTTCACCAATTAACCCATCAGGAAAAGAAAAAGTTTGTAGGCGGCGAATTATTGCCATTGCGTCGCCAATGTGTCCTTGTACAGCATCTAAAAATAATTGCAGTGCTGGGGAGCGAGAATCAAATTTCATTCCTTGTATATGCAATATCTCCCTGGCCCACAATGCCAAAACGTCACTAGCTAAAGGGGCTAACTGTATAGTTTCTAGGGGATAGTTTGTCTCATCTGGATGATGGCTGATTTCAGCGATCGTTGCTACTAAGACGTAGCTGACATGAGTTTGTACATTGATTTCTCGTCTGAATGTGGCTTCCCACAAACCATTGCGATCCCAAGAGCGAATGTGCGGAAAACTCTGCAAAATCAGCACTGCCCGCTTATTTAAATTAATAGCCATAATTTGGAGCAAATTAAGCAAAATTTCAAATGCTTGCCATAACTGCTTTTGGTTCAGAGAACGCAATGGCTTAAGTTTGCCTTCTGGATGAAAGACAAAAAACTCATTCCCAAACTTGCTTACCCAGTCTTGAATTTGTGCTGCTTCCCAGTTTTGGCTAATTGTCTCTGTTAGCAGTAGGATAAATCGCTCTCCATCTGTCGCGCGGATGCAGTCTATCTCCAAAATGATCGCACCAACTTCTTGAGCAGCCCCTCGCACTAAAGTTCGTCGCCCACTACCAGGTACGCCAGTAATCAGCAAGTCTCCATCTTGGGCTAGTACTTCGACAATTCGCTGAAATTCTAGCGATCGCCCAACCAATTGTAAAGGAGTAGACAAATCCAAATTCACCTAGTTTTTGCCCTTGGTTTTAATCTTCACCTAACGGCAAGCATACCCACTTGCGTGACTACTGAGCAAGCATTGAAAGTAATTATGATTACAATCATTTTTTATTAGTGTCATACTGCGTTTGGCACTTATTTTTAGTGCTAAAACTTATTTAACACTAAGCTATAAGAGAAAAATATGGTACAGGCAGCATCTCCCATCGCACCCGAAGAAAAGCAATCCACCGTTTGGCATACTTTGGAAATTTCTAAAACGATCGCCCACTTGGATAGTGATGCTGAGAATGGTTTGAGTAGTGCAGTAGCCAAACACCTATTGTCAAAAGTGGGAGCAAACGAACTCATAGGCAAGAAAAGCAAACCTTGGTGGTTAAAATTTTTACTGCAATTTAACCAACCACTGCTGATTATTTTGTTGTGTGCGGGTTTAGTAAAAGCGCTAACTGGCAGCTTGGTGAATGCTGGTGTTATTTGGGGAGTGACTACCACCAACGCCATCATTGGATTTATTCAAGAATCGAAAGCCGAAAGTGCGATCGCAGCCCTTGCCAAAGCAATTACCACAGAAGCAACCGTCATCCGTGACGGTCAAAAATTACGCATTGCTTCTGGTGAGCTAGTGCCTGGGGATATTGTGTTGCTAACTTCTGGTGATAAAGTCCCAGCAGATTTACGGTTAATTAAGGTTAAAAATTTACAAATAGATGAATCTGCCCTGACTGGTGAATCTGTAGCGGTAGAAAAGAATACTCAAACTTTAAAGCCAGATATTGCTCTAGCCGAGCGCAAAAACATGGCTTATGCGGGTGGCTTTGTTACCTTTGGGCAAGGTACTGGTGTTGTAGTTGCCACAGGGAATACCACAGAGACAGGGCGAATCTCTCAGTTAATGGAGCAACACACAGATATTTCTACTCCCTTAACAAGAAAATTCAATAAATTCAGCCAGAATTGGCTGTATATGGTGTTAGGATTAGCAGCCCTCTGCTTTGTGGTGGGATTAAGCTTTCGAGGTTTTGAAGAAGCTTTAGAAGCAGCAGTCGCTTTAACAGTCAGTGCGATTCCTGAAGGATTACCAGCAGTTGTGACAGTCACCTTAGCCATAGGCGTTTCTCGGATGGCACGACGCAACGCCATTATCCGCAAATTACCAGCCGTAGAAACCTTGGGGAGTGCAACTGTTATTTGTTCCGATAAAACTGGGACTTTAACAGAAAACCAGATGACAGTACAGGCAATTTATGCCGGGGGATATCAATATACTCTCACTGGTATCGGTTACACACCGGAAGGCGAAATCCTGATAGATGACAAAGCCGTGAACCTCAACAGCCATAAAGCTTTGCAAGAATGTTTAATCGCAGGCTTGTTGTGTAACGATTCCCATTTAGAAAAGAAGAATGGTAGGTGGGTAGTAATGGGAGATCCTACAGAAGGGGCATTAATTGCATCAGCAAATAAAGCAGGTTTTAGTCAGGCAACCTTAGCCAAACAAATGCTGAGGTTAGATGGAATTCCCTTTGAATCAGACTTTCAATACATGGCGACTTTGCACGCCACACCCCAAGGTAAGACTATTTATGTCAAGGGTTCAGTTGAGGCAATTATTCAGCGTTGCACTCTGATGTTGAACACTGATGGACAATCCCGCCCGTTAGATTGTGTAGAAACATTACGGCAAAGCAGCATCGAGCGGGAAGTCAATATTATGGCACGGCAAGGCTTGCGGGTATTAGCTTTAGCGAAAAAAGTAGTACTCAATGGGCAAAATACACTAGATCATTCAAATATTGATACCGGGTTAATTTTCATCGGTTTGCAGGGAATGATCGATCCGCCGCGTGAGAGTGCCATTAAGGCAGTACAAGCCTGTCAGGAAGCGGGAATTCAGGTCAAAATGATCACTGGCGATCATGCTATCACAGCGCAGGCGATCGCTTATCGCATGGGCATCAACAGAAATGGCTCAGTTCTGGCTTTCACAGGTGCAGAACTAGCAAAAATGGATAAAACAGAACTTGCCGAAGTTGCCCAAGAAGGTGTAGTCTTTGCCCGTGTTGCCCCAGAACAAAAGCTACGTTTAGTCGAAGCTTTGCAATCAAAAGGTGAAATCGTTGCCATGACAGGAGATGGTGTCAACGATGCACCAGCCTTAAAACAAGCAGATATTGGTATTGCGATGGGTGGTGCTGGTACAGAAGTTGCCAAAGAAGCCGCAGATATGCTGCTTACCGATGATAATTTTGCCTCCATTGAAGCTGCTATAGAAGAAGGACGGGCAGTTTATAAAAATCTGCTCAAGGCAATTTGCTTTATTTTGCCTGTCAACGGTGGTGAGTCAATGACAATTTTAATTAGCACATTGCTAGCCAGAGATTTACCAATTTTATCTTTACAAGTTCTGTGGCTCAATATGCTCAATTCTATTACTATGACAGTGCCTTTAGCCTTTGAGCCAAAAGCGCAGAACGTCATGCGGCAAGCGCCTCGTCATCCTAATGAACCATTAATTTCAGGGAGTCGTTTACAACGAATTTTAGCAATTTCTCTATTTAATTGGATTGTCATATTTGGAGTATTTGAATATATCCGCCAAACTACGGGTAATGTCGATTTAGCCAGAACAATGGCGATTAACGCTCTCATCGCTGGACGGATATTCTATTTATTGAGTATTAGTCAATTAATACCGAATTTGATTGCCAAGATGGACGGCACAATTAAAGAGAACGTTGATATTCCTGCTATTGGCTTTGGGATTTTAGGGGCAATTATTTTGCAAATTGTCTTTGCTCATGTGCCATTAATTAATGAAGTTTTTGAAACAGCACCATTAAACTTGCAGCAGTGGCTATTTTGTTTAGCAGTTGGTTCACCAATGATTTTGTGGGCTACAGTAGTAAATCGTTTTGATCCGCCAAATTAAATACAGCCAAAAACGAACCGCAGAGAACGCAGAGTCATGAGAGGTTTTTTGCTCAGTTAATCGTTCCTTCTTATTTTTCTCTCTGTGTACTCTGCGCCTCTGTGGTTCGTTAAAAAAATTGACACTAATCGATCTGCTTTGATTCTCGACTCAGAGGTAAGATAACACTCATCTGTTCTAGATTTAACACTGAGGCTAATTCTGCCTCATTCATCAATCCGCGTTCTAAGACAATCTGCCGTAAAGATTTACCACTTTCTAAAGATTCTTTGGCGACAGATGCGGCATTTAAATAACCGATGTGGGTATTTAGTGCGGTTACTAAAGCTAAACTACCTTCGGCATAAGCTAAACAACGTTCCTGGTTGGCAGTAATTCCCTCAATGCAGCGTTCGGTGAGTGCAGCGATGGTATTGCCGAGAATTTCGATACTGTGAATTAGGTTATAGGCAATTAGCGGCATCATCACATTTAATTCTAATTGTCCGGCTTGTGCGGCTAATGCGATCGCACTATCGTAACCCATCACCTGAAAACACACCATTGATGTCATCTCTGCCATCACCGGATTATATTTCCCTGGCATTATCGAGGAACCGGGTTGCACTGGTGGGAGTTGAATTTCTTTCAGGCCAGTTTTTGGTCCCGAATCCATCAGTCGTAAATCGTGAGATATTTTGGCTAAATCTTGGGCCAAGTTGCGTAAAGCACCAGAAACATTTACAAATGGGGCCATACTCTGCATAGCTGCCATGAGATGAGGCGCAGGTTCTAATGGAGTATGAATCAATTCTGAGAGAACTTCTACCACACGGGCGCGATAAAGAGGATGAGTATTTAATCCTGTTCCGGCTGCACTACCTCCCAAACCCAGCACCATCAAATCACCAGAGGCGGTGTAAATCCTGTTTTGGTGTTCTGTAAGAATGTGCGCCCATGCGCGAAAATTTTCACCCAAACGTACGGGTACAGCGTCTTGTAAGTGGGTTCTGCCAGATTTGACAATATTTTGAAATTCTACAGCTTTGTTTTCTAAGGATGCGATCGCACCATCTATTGCTGGGTGTAATGTCTTGGATAATGCCAATAATCCACCAATGCGAATTGCCGTAGGAATCACATCATTGGTAGACTGCCCATAATTAACGTGATCGTTAGGACTAACGCGTTTATAATTGCCCTTTTCTTCACCCAGAATTTCTAAGGCGCGATTTGCGAGAACTTCGTTGATATTCATGTGGTGGGATGTTCCAGCACCCGCCTGATAAACATCCACGACAAATTGATTGCGGAACTTCCCAGCTAAGATTTCATCAGTTGCTTGCACAATCGCCTGACTAATATCTTGGGGAATGCAATTTAGTTCTCCATTCACAATTGCTGTAGCTTTTTTAATTATTAATCCAGCATCTACGTAAGTAGCTAAAGGCTTGATGCCGCTAATAGGGAAGTTTTCGATAGCTCGTAGCGTTTGGATACCGTAATAAACGCTACTAGCAATTTGGCGATCGCCCATCGAATCGTGTTCGATGCGGAATTGAGAGTCTGTGTGTTCAGTCATAGTATTGTTTTAAGAGAGCTACAGAAAACAGATTTTCCCACGCAGCCACACTCAGATACACTAATCTGCATAGATTTTGCATATTTGCTTGGCTGCTTGTTGCTTTACAGTTGTTAATTTTGAAGTTTGATTTTTGAATTCCCTATGACCATACCCAACTGGATTACCTTCTCTCGCCTATTGGGGATACCATTTCTGCTTTATGGTTTATATAATCCCACACCTCAAGCTCAGTGGATATGTTTGGCGATTTTTCTCGTTGCTGCATTGACTGATTGGTTAGACGGCTATTTGGCGCGGAAACTCAACCAAATTAGTGAATTGGGCAAATTTCTCGATCCCTTAGTGGATAAACTTCTTGTACTTGCACCGTTGCTGGTTTTTATTGAACTAGAAAAAGTGCCGGCTTGGGGAGTGTTTTTAATTTTAGCGCGAGAATTAGCGATCGCTGGTTGGCGGGTGAATCAAACGACAATTACCGGGGCGAATATTTGGGGTAAACTCAAAACTGTTAGTCAAATAGTTGCGATCGCATTTTTGATTGCACCTCTCGGTGAAGGGTGGCAAACTCCCTCTCTGATTTCCTTTTGGATTTCTGTGGCCCTAACTTTAATATCTGGGGGTATTTATCTTTTGCCGCAAAAAGCTAGGACTCATGAAACGACAATATAGTATGTAATTTCAAAAATAATTCAACAGAATTTTGTAGGAGTTCTGAGGTATAGTTCTTATTCTTAACTCCAAACTCCAAACTTATAACTTTTTTCATGCCATCCAAAATCTTACCACCGCCCCTAAAATCTGGAGACTTACTACAAGTAATTGCCCCTAGTGGTGCTTTGCGAGAATTTGAGGCATTTGAACGGGGTATAGAAATTTGGCGATCGCGTGGTTATCGGGTAAAAATCAGTCCTCAGATAGATGACAAATGGGGGTATCTTGCTGGAAAAGACGAAAACCGTCGTCAGCAATTAGCAGCAGCATGGCAAGATCCCGATTGTCGGGGTATTCTCTGTACCAGAGGCGGTTTTGGTAGCACCCGCATTTTAGAAGATTGGGATTGGCAACCAAACTCAGTCCTTCCCAAGTGGCTTATAGGCTTTTCTGATATCACAGCTTTATTGTGGAGCCTTTATATAGCAGGAATTTCTGGTGTTCACGCTCCGGTGCTGACGACTTTAGCAGATGAGCCAGATTGGTCAATTGAGCGATTATTCGATTCAGTAGAAGGTCGTCCACTCGCTCCTCTTAAAGGTTGCGGTTGGGGTGGTGGCGTGGTAGATGGCACTTTATTACCAGGTAATCTCACGGTGGCTACTCACCTTTTGGCTACACCAAGCCTGCCACATCTAGATGGTATAATTCTGGCGTTGGAAGATGTTACAGAAGCACCCTATCGTATCGATAGGATGCTGACGCAGTGGCGTTTGAGTGGTGCTTTATCTCAAGTCTGCGGTATTGCTTTGGGCGGTTTTACTCGCTGTGAAGCGCCGCCAACTGTGTCTAGCTTTAGTGTAGAAGAAGTATTGCGCGATCGCTTGGGTGATTTGGGTATTCCGATTGTTTCTGATTTGCCTTTTGGGCATGATAATCCCAATGCAGCTTTACCAGTGGGTGTAGAGGTAACTTTAGATGGGGATGCGGGGATATTAGCGATCGCCCATACCTATTAAATTAAAATCATATTCATTTACGGTAGCAGCAAGCTGTACTTTAGTTTAGAAAAATTTATGCAATACGAAATAGATAATTATTCAATCTTTGGTGATATAAAGGAAATTTTCCAGTATCATTACACAACTAACTTAAGTAGGTGGGTGGGAAAATTTACAAGTATGTAACAAAAATTTAACCTGAAGAATTAGAGTTAAATTTGACACGCTCCGTACTGTAGTTTCCTTTTTTTCCCCTAGCTTGAATACCATCAATTACA
>JAESFO010000825.1_pt1 | contig 13073 bp, 13 predicted proteins | sample 9269421 | NCBI WGS metagenome assembly JAESFO01 (sample SAMN14502839, study PRJNA617101) | algae metagenome | isolation source: Nostoc desertorum CM1-VF14 and co-occurring heterotrophs from rocky... | place: USA: Clark Mountains, San Bernardino, California | collected 2000-06-05 | reverse complement strand
GGCCGACGAGGACCGTGACCAGCACGGATCCCCACACCGTGCGGGCGCGGCGGTGCGCCAGCCAGGCGTCGGCGGGCGGCGGGGTGTCCCGCCGCAGGGGTGCGGTGACCGGATGCGGAACCGGGCGGGTCACCGGTCGCCGGGCGTGCGCCCGGCCGGTGAGGGTGCCCGCAGCGGGCGGGGGTGGTGGGTGCGCGAGCGGTGGACCGTCACGGACCGGCCTCGGGCCGGTCGCGGGTGCGACGCTACGGTCGGGCGGACGCCGGGGGCGCGTCCGCGCAGGGGGCGGGTCATCGGATCACTCCGGTTCGTGGAACCGGCCGGGTGGGGAGCCCCGGCCACCGCCGCGGCATCCGGGGGGAGCGGGCCGCGGTGCGGTGACACGAACATAGGAACCCCACCGGGACGGGGTTGCGTTCCTGAGAACACGCACCGCCGTCCGGTCGTCGGTGTCCGGCGGGCGGGGACCGATCGCTCCGGTCGGAGTACGGACGTACGACCGACCGGCGCGATGACTCTCAGGGACACGACGTTCACCGCGCGCGACCACCGCTGGTCCCGTGCAGTCGGCCTCCGGCGGCGCGGGCGGGCACGCCGGCACAGCCGGAGGCGGCAGCCCCGGGCGCCCCGGAGCCCGGCGGGACCGCCGCGGACGGCCGGTCGGTCGGCCGGTGGCCGGTCGGGAGCTGCGACCGACGGCCCGACGACACACGACGGCCGCGCCCGCCCACGAGGGGCGGACGCGGCCGGTGGAGGAGGGTCAGGCGGAGACGCGCTCCGCGGCGCGGACGCCCTCGGCGAGTTCGCGGGCGAGCGACTCGACCGCCGACGGCCCGCCGGACTCCAGCGCCTGCACGAACGCCGTCCCGACGATGACGCCGTCGGCGTAGGAGGCGACGTCGGCCGCCTGCTCGGCGGTCCGCACACCCAGGCCGACGCACACCGGCAGGGTTGCGACCTCGCGCGCGCGGGCGACCAGGTCACGGGCCTCGACGCCCACCGAGCGGACCCCGGTGACGCCCATCAGCGAGGCGGCGTAGAGGAAGCCGCGGCTGGCCTCGACGGTCATCCGCATCCGCTCGGGGGTGGTGGTCTGGGCGACCAGGAAGACCCGGTCCAGGTCGTGGGACTCCGACGCCGCCAGCCACTCGTCGCAGTCGTCGGGCAGCAGGTCGGGCGTGATCAGGCCGGAGCCGCCGGCCGCGGCGAGGTCGGCGGCGAACCGCTCGATGCCGTAGCGGTCGATCAGGTTCCAGTAGGTCATGACCAGCGCCGGGGCACCGGCGTCGACGACCCCGCGGACGGCGGTGAACGCGTCGCGGGAGCGGGCGCCGTTGTCCAGCGCCTGCTGGGTGGCGCGCTGGATGACCGGGCCGTCCATCAGCGGGTCGGAGTAGGGCAGGCCGATCTCGACGACGTCGACGCCGCCCGCGACCATCGCCCGCATCGCCTCGACCGAGCCCTCGACGGTCGGGTAGCCGACCGGCAGGTAGCCGACCAGCGCGGCCCGGCCCTCGGCGCGGACCTGCTCGATCCGCTGCGCCACGCTGCCCATCAGACCGCTCCGTCCGTCACGGCGTTGCCCTCGTCGTCGATCAGCTGGAAGTACTTCGCGGCGGTGTCGACGTCCTTGTCGCCACGGCCGGACAGGTTGACCAGCACGACCTTGCCCTCGCCCAGGCGCGTCGCCTCGCGCAGCGCACCGGCCAGCGCGTGCGCGCTCTCGATGGCCGGGATGATGCCCTCGGTGCGGCAGAGCAGGCGGAAGGCCTCCATTGCCTCGGCGTCGGTGACCGACTCGTAGCGGGCGCGCCTCATGTCGTGCAGCCACGAGTGCTCCGGGCCGACGCCCGGGTAGTCCAGGCCCGCGGAGATGGAGTGCGAGTCGCGGGTCTGGCCGTCCTCGTCCTGGAGGATGAAGCTGCGCGAGCCGTGCAGGACGCCGACGTCACCGCCGCCGATGGAGGAGGCGTGCCGCGGGGTGTCGACGCCGTCGCCGCCGGCCTCGAAGCCGACCAGCTCGACGGAGGTGTCGTCGAGGAACGCGTGGAAGATGCCCATCGCGTTGGAGCCGCCGCCGACGCAGGCGCAGACCAGGTCGGGCAGGGCACCGGTGAGGTCCTGGACCTGCTGCCGCGCCTCGACGCCGATGATCCGCTGGAAGTCGCGCACCATCGCCGGGAACGGGTGGGGCCCGGCGACCGAGCCGATGAGGTAGTGCGTGTCGGCCACGTTGGTGACCCAGTCGCGCATGGCCTCGTTCATCGCGTCCTTGAGGGTCCGCGTGCCCGAGGTGACCGGGCGGACCTCCGCTCCGAGCATGCGCATCCGGGCGACGTTGAGCGCCTGGCGCTCGGTGTCGACCTCGCCCATGTAGACGACGCACTCCAGGCCCATCAGGGCGGCGGCCGTGGCCGAGGCGACGCCGTGCTGGCCCGCACCGGTCTCGGCGATGACCCGGGTCTTGCCCATGCGCTTGGTGAGCAGCGCCTGCCCCAGCACATTGTTGATCTTGTGCGAGCCGGTGTGGTTCAGGTCCTCGCGCTTGAGCAGGATGCGCGCACCCCCGGCGTGCGCGGCGAACCGCGGCGCCTCGGTGACCAGGCTCGGGCGGCCCGAGTAGGTGCGGTGCAGCTCGGCGAGCTCGGCCTGGAAGGCCTCGTCGGACATGGCCGTGTGGTAGGCCCGCTCGAGCTCGTCCAGCGCGGCGACCAGCGCCTCCGGAACGTAGCGGCCACCGAAACGGCCGAAGTACGGGCCGGTCTGGTCGACCAGCCGCGCCGTGTCCCCGGCCGGGGGAAGGGCGGTGTCGGTCACGAGTACTCCCTGACGGATCGAGGACCCCGATCTCGGGCCCCCGCCGGGCGGGGATGCGCCGGGAGATCGGACGGTCACGACGGTACACCGGGCCCACGACGCCGGACGCGGCACCGGGGGCTCTCATATATCAGCGGCCCGGCGCCGCACGGGCGGACCTCAGACGTAGCGCGGGCGCCCCGCGACCCAGCCCAGCACCATCTCGGCGACGATCACCGCGCCGAGCAGCACCAGCGACGGCGTCCAGGAGCCGGTGAGCCCGTGCAGGATCCCGAACAGGAACGGGCCGGTCGCGCCGATGAGGTAGCCGAAGCCCTGCGCCATCGCCGACAGGTCGGTGGTCTCTGCGGCCTCGCGGGTGCGCAGCGCGATCACGCCGAGCCCCAGCGGGAAGACCGCCATGCCGACGCCGAGCAGGACCGTCCACAGCCAGGGCGCGGCGGCCGGGGCGATCGCGAGTCCGGCGACGGCGGCCAGCGAGCAGCAGGCGAGCCCGACGATCCAGCCCGACTGCGACGCCCGGTTCAGCGCGATCGGCGGGATGACGAAGCTGAGCGGGATGCCGATCAGGTTGATCAGGGCGAGCATCAGCCCGGCGTCGGTGCGGGTGACCCCCACGGAGACGAACAGCTCCGAGAGCCACCCCATCGCGACGTAGGCGACACAGGCCTGGAGCCCGAAGAACGCGGTGACCACCCAGGCCAGCGGCCGACGCACCATCGGGCGCCGCTCCTCCGCGTCGGCGGCGCGCACGACCGGCTCCGGCTCACCGTGCCGGGCCCCGATCGTCCAGACGACCAGCGCGGCCAGCGACAGCAGCGCCCACGCCCCGACCGCGCCGCGCCAGCCGCCGAGCAGCGGTTCCAGCGGCGGCGTGAACGCGGCGCCGATCCCACCGCCCGCGGCCAGCGCGGCGGTGTAGACGCCGGTGACCCGGCCGACGGCGTGCGGGAAGGACTGCTTCACCACGACCGGGATCAGCACGTTGCCGATCGCGATGCCCGCCGCGGCGACGAAGGTGCCGCCGAGCACGACCCACGGGCCGTCGACGACGCGCAGCACGAGCCCGGCGGTCAGCACCGCCATGGCGAGGCCGATCGCGCGGGCCATGCCGAGCCGGCGGGAGAGCAGCGGCGCGGCGATCGCGGCGAGGCCGAAGCAGATGGTGGGCACCGCGGTGAGCACACTGGTCCAGACCGCGGAGGCACCGAGGCCGTCACGGACCTCGCCGAGCACCGAGGACATCGAGGTCACGGCCGGGCGGAGGTTCGAGGCGGCGAGTGCCACCCCCACGACGAGCAGCGGGGTCCCGACGAGCGCACCGCGACGCGACGGCCCGGTCTCCTCGGCCCGTCCGGTGGCGATGGTCTCCTCCGCGCGTGTCTCCTGCTCAGCAATGCTCACGAAACAGTATTGTTACAGACGTAGGATGTTCGGATGGAAGGATGATCCGGTGCCTCTCGTCACAGCGCGCCGCGGTGGCCTGGTCGACCAGGTCATCGACCAGCTCCGTTCCGCCATCACCGGCGGGGAGTGGCCGGTCGGTGCCCGGATACCGCCGGAGTCGGAGCTGGCCTCGTCGTTGGAGGTCGGCCGCAACACCGTCCGCGAGGCCGTCCGCGCCCTCGCCCACGGCGGCCTGCTCGAGGTGCGTCAGGGCGACGGCACCTACGTGCGGGCCACCACCGAGCTGTCCGGGGCGCTGCGCACGCTGTGCGGCCCGGAGCTGCGCGAGGTGCTGGAGGTCCGACGCACCCTGGAGGTCGAGGCGGCCCGGATGGCGGCCGCCCGCCGGACCGACGCCGACCTGACCGTCCTGCGGGCGGCGCTGGCCGGGCGTGACCGGGCCGTCGCGGCCGTCGCGGCGTACGGCCGTCGCGGGGAGCAGCCGGACGCCGCGGACCTGGAGCGCGCGGCCCGTGCGGACACCGACTTCCACGTGGCCGTCGTCCGGTGTGCGGGCAACGGCCTGCTCGTCGAGCTCTACCGGGGTGTGGTGGAGGCGGTCGCGGACAGTGTGAAGACCACGATGCCCGGCACCGCGGGCACCGAGGACGACATCTCCCACACCGGGATCGTCGAGGCCATCGCCGACGGCGACGTGGACCGTGCCGCCCGCGAGGCCGGGGACTTCCTGGACCGGCTCATCGCGGCCCGCCCGGTCACCCCGCAGGGCCCCGCCGGGGAGCGCGGCCCGGACGCCGGGACCGGGCCCACCGCCTGACCCGCGACCCCGCGCCCGGGCCGCCCGTCGACCGGCGCGTCCCGTCCGCCGCGCCGGACCGCACCGTGCGGGCGCAGGCCCGGCGCGGAGGTCACGGTCCGGTTAGCCTCCTTCGCCGGACCCACCCCCGCCCCCGACCCGATCTCGAGGAGTGCTCCGGCGTGCTGAGAGGCTTCAAGGAATTCCTGCTGCGTGGCAACGTGATCGACCTGGCGGTCGCCGTCGTCATCGGTGCGGCGTTCACGGCCGTGGTCACCGCCTTCACGAAGGCGTTCCTGGAGCCGCTGCTCCGGCTGTTCTCCGGCGGGGAGAACGCCGTGCCCCCGGGCACGATCCCGCTGACCGACGAGGTGCAGCTCGACTACGCGAGCTTCCTCAACGCCGTCATCACGTTCCTGATCACCGCCGCGGTCATCTACTTCCTGGTCGTCTTCCCGATGAAGTGGCTCCAGGAGCGCCGCAAGCGCGACGCCGGGGACCCGGCCCTGGAGACCGACCTCGACCTGCTGAAGGAGATCCGCGACCTGCTCCGCGACCAGGCCGAGCGGGACCGCGAGCGAGCCCTCGCCCCCGCACCCCGCGCCGTCGGACAGCCGACGGTGCCGGCGCCGCCGATGCCGTCCGGCCCGCCGCAGGGCCGTCCGGTGCCCCCGTCGCACGCGTCGCAGCCGCCGCAGCCCGGCCCGGTCGACAACGGCTACCCCGAGCCCTACCCGGACACCCCGCGCCGGTCCCGGCACCGCGGCTGAGCCTGCTCACTCCGGGTCGCTGCCCGACGGCCGCCGACCCGGTACGGCGTGGGCACCCCCTCGTACACGAGGTGCGCCATCAGGCCCTCCGACAGGTGCGTCGGGGTGCACCGCGCCGCTGCCGTCGGCGATCCGCATCCGCACCACGTCGCCGCGGGCGACCGTGAACATCGGCACGTCCGGCCACATGCCGGCCTGGAGCAGGGCCTCCGGCGGGACGAGACAGGCGATCACTCGGTAGCGGTACACACGGCGACCTCCGGCTCCTGCGACGAGCGCACACCGGACAGTGAACGCCACGTGAGCGGGGCCACACACGCGCCCTCCAGATGAACACTCCACCCTTTCGACTCGACACGGCACGAACCCCCCACCAGGCTGAGCCGGTCGCGGGCGGCACGGGCCGCCGCGGAGGGGAGCGCACCACGATGGCGGACGCCACCACGTCGACGGCGGAGGACGGGCCCGCGCTGAAGCGGGTCATGGGGCCCAGGCTCCTGCTGCTGTTCATCGTCGGCGACATCCTGGGTACGGGCATCTACGCCCTGGTCGGCCAGGTCGCCGAGGAGGTCGGCGGGGCGGCGTGGGTGCCGTTCCTGGTCGCCTTCGCCGTCGCCATGATCACCGCGTTCTCCTATCTGGAGCTGGTCACGAAGTACCCGCAGGCGGCGGGCGCGGCGCTCTACACGCACAAGGCGTTCGGCATCCACTTCCTGACGTTCATGGTCACCTTCGTGGTGATGAGCTCGGGGATCACCTCGGCGTCGACGGCGTCGCGGGCGTTCGCGGCGAACCTGAACGAGGGCTTCGGGCTGGACCTGGGCAACGGCGGCATCGTGCTGATCGCGCTGGGATTCATGCTGCTGGTCGCGGCGGTGAACTTCCGCGGCGTCGGCGAGAGCGTGAAGGTCAACGTGGTGCTCACGATCGTCGAGCTCTCCGGCCTGCTCCTGGTGATCCTGATCGGGATCTACGCGATCGCCGGCGGCGACGCCGACTGGTCGCGGGTCGTCGCCTTCGACACCCCCGAGGACAAGGGGGTGTTCCTGGCAGTCACCTCGGCGACCTCGCTGGCGTTCTTCGCGATGGTCGGCTTCGAGGACTCGGTGAACATGGCCGAGGAGTGCCACGAGCCGCGCCGGATCTTCCCCAGGATCATGATCACCGGGCTGACCATCACCGGGGTCATCTACGCGCTCGTCGCCATCTGCGCGGTGGCGCTGGTCCCGGTCGGCCCGCTGGCGGCGAGCGAGACGCCGCTGGTCGAGGTCGTCCGCGCCGGGGCGCCCGGCATCCCGGCCGACCTGGTCCTGCCGTTCATCTCGATGTTCGCCGTCGCCAACTCGGCGCTGATCAACATGTTGATGGCCTCGCGGCTGCTCTACGGGATGGCCAACCAGGCCGTGCTGCCCAAGCCGCTGGCACGGGTGCACCCGTTCCGCCGCACGCCGTGGGTGTCGATCATCTTCACCACGCTGATCTCGTTCGCGCTGATCAGCTACGTGTCGCTGGACTCGGACTCCGACGTCGTCTCCGCGCTCGGCGGCACGACCTCGCTGCTGCTGCTCGCCGTGTTCACGATCGTCAACATCGCGGTGCTGGTGCTTCGCCGCGACCGGATCCCCGAGGACCACTTCCGGGCCCCGCCCGGCCTGCCGGTCGTCGGCGCCGTCGCCAGCCTGTACCTGGTCCTGCCGTTCTCCGGGCGGGACGCGATCCAGTACGAGCTGGCCGGGCTGCTGCTCCTGCTCGGCCTGGTCCTCTACGGGATCACGCTGCTGCTCAACCGCAGGCTCGGGGTCAAGAAGGCGACCCTGGACCCGTCGAAGCTGGACGGCTGAGCCGCCCGGTCAGGGCCGCAGGACGATCTTCCCGACCTGGGCGTTGGACTCCAGGTGCTCGTGCGCGGCGACGACCTGGTCGAGCCCGTCGAACACCCGGTCCACCTGTGGGGCGAAGTCCCCACCGCGCATCCCCGCGGCGACGAACGCGGCCGCCCGGCGCAGGCGTTCGGCATCGCGGGTCATCGCGAACAGGGTGAACGAGCGGACGACGAGGTCGGGCAGCGTCGCCGTCGGGAAGATCGTCGGTTCACCGGAGAGCCTGCCGTGGATGACGATCGTGCCGTCCGGGCGGACCGCGTCGGCCATCGTCTCGACGGCGGGTCCGGCGACGGCGTCGAACACGACGTCCAGGCCCCGCCCGCCGGTGATCTCCCGGCAGCGCGCGACCAGGTCCTCCTCCCCGGTGGCGACGACGTGTGCGGCCCCGGCGTCGAGCAGCGCCTGCGCCTTGGCGCGGCTGCGGCTGGTGGCGATCGGGACGGCGCCGATCCGGTTCGCGGTCGCGATCGCCGCCAGCCCCACGCTCGACGACGCCGCCGTGACCAGCACGTGGTCGCCCGGCTGCAGGACGCGCGGTTCGAGCAGCCCGGCGTAGGCGACGAGGAACGGCATCCAGGTCGCGGCGCCGGTCACCGCGTCCACCGGCCGCGGGACCAGGGCACGGGCCGGGACGAGGGCATGGTCGCCGTAGACGGTGTGGTCGTTCATCGAGAACGCCGGGACGATGCTCACCGGGCCCCCCGCCGACCAGCGGTCCACGCCCGCGCCGACGGCGGCGACGGTCCCCGCGGCCTCGTAGCCCAGACCGGCCGGGAGCCGGGTCGGCTCGATGTACTCACCGCGCCGGAACATCGACTCGGCCCGGTTCAGCCCGATCGCCTCGACGGCGACGACGGCCTCCCCCGGCCCCGGCTGCGGCACCGGCTCCTCGACGACCGTCAGCACTTCGGGACCGCCGAGCTCGGTGAAGCGAACGACCCTGTTCATGGCCGCCACCCTGCCGCCCGCCGGACACGCGCCGCCCCCTCCGACCGGAGGGGTTGCGCTTCCCTACTTTCACTAGTTAACTAGTGAAAGTAGGAATCAGGCGACACCGAGGGGGAGACACGACATGCACGCACGACGCACGATCATCGGGTTCCTGGCCGCCGCGATCGCGATGGGCGGCGCCACCGGCACCGCGCTCGCCGACCCGGTCACCATCGACCCGACACCCCTGACGGTCACGTCGGGCCACGGACCGGTGGACGTGACGGTCCTGGGCCCCCACGGGAGCGGGTACTCCTTCACGCTTCCCGCCGGAGGCCGGAGCGACATCCCGACCGAGGGCGGCGGCTACGAGCGGATCGTGGTCAGCGAGAACGGGGTGACCATCGGTGAGCGGACACTGCTCAACCCGGATCTGCGCACCTACTGCGACGTCCGGCCCGCCGCCGAGGAGACGCGACTGAGCTGCGGGATCATCGCCTGAGCCACGGCCGGCGCTCCCCGGACGGAGGGGATCCGGGGAGCGCCGGCCGTCCGCCGGGCCGGGTGCCGGTGGGGGATCGGCACCCGGCCCGCATGATGTGGCACCACCGTCCGGAGAGGAGGCACCGGTGATCGAGTACCGGATCGACCGGCGCTCCGGGGTGGCTGCGTACGCACAGATCGTCCGGCAGACGCGGGAGGCGCTGCTGCTGGGCACGCTGCGGGCCGGGGACCGGCTGCCGACGGCCCGTGAGGTCGTCGAGGCCACCGCGATCAACCCGAACACCGTGCTCAAGGCCTACCGGGAGCTGGAGCGGGACGGGCTGGTCGAGGCGAAGCGCGGTGTCGGGACCTTCGTCCGCCCCGACGCCACGGCCTCGGGGCCCGCCACGAACTCGCCGCTACGGGCCGAGCTCGAGGACTGGGCGGCCCGCGCCGTCACGACCGGGCTGTCCCGGGAGGAGGCCGACGCGCTGGTGCGTGCAGCCCTCGACCGGCACTACGACCGAGGAGACGCATGACCACCGCCACGACCGATGCGGTGCGCACCTCCGGGCTCGGCCGCCGCTTCGGCGGGACCCCGGCGCTGCGCGACTGCTCGCTCACCGTCGAGCCCGGCTCCGTCGTCGCCCTGACGGGCGCCCCCGGCGCCGGGAAGTCCACGCTGCTCGGCCTGCTGGCCGGGCTCGACCTCCCGACGGAGGGCACCGCCGAGGTGCTCGGTGCACCGGTGCCCACCGGCGGGCCGCACCCGGCGGTCGGCCACCTGGCTCCGTCGAAGCCGCTGCCCGACGACTTCACCGTCGCCGAGACGCTGCGGCTGGGGGCGGCGCTCAACCCCGGCCGCTGGGACGACCGCCGGGTCGCCGACCTCACCGGGCAGCTCCCGGCGGAGCGCCGGACGGCGGCGCTCTCGAGCGGGCAACGGGCGGTGCTCGCGCTCGCGCTGGTCCTGGGCCCCGGGCCGGACCTGCTGCTGCTCGACGAACCACTGGCCGGGCTCGACCCGCTGACCCGCCGCCGGGTGCTGGCCGCGGTCACCGCGCACGTCGCGGGCACCGGGGCGACCGCGGTGCTCGCCTCGCACGAGGTCGAGGACCTGCAGGACAGCTGCGACCGGCTGCTGTTCCTCGACCGCGGGCGGGTCCTGATCGACGCCGACATCGACGACCTGCTGGCCGAGCACCGGATCCTCGACGGTCCGGCCGGGGACACCGGCTGGCCGGACGACCACACCGTCGTCGAGCAGCGGGTGCACGGTCGCGGGCAGACCGTCCTCGTCCGCGGCCGCAGCCGGCCGGAGCCGCCCGCCGGGTGGCGGGCGCACGCCCCGGGGTTGCTGGAGGTGGTCGTGGGTCATCTCCGCGCGGCCGCCGGGCGGGAGCGGTCCCGATGACGTGGGTCGTCTGGCGCACCCACCGCGGCGCGCTGCTCGTCACCGCCGGGCTGGGGGTCGCACTGTGCCTGGCGCTCGTCGTGCTGGCCGCGGTGGACGCACTCGACACCGTCGCCCGCGACCCGTTCGGGGTGATCGAGAACCCGGTGTCGGACGTCGCCGGGTACCTGGTGCTCGCGGCACCGGCCCTGGTGGGGGCGTTCCTCGGGGCTCCCCTGCTGGCCGGTGACCTGGAGCGTGGCACGCACGTGCTGCTGCTGACCCAGTCCGTGTCCCGGCGTCGCTGGGCGGGCTCGGCCCTGCTCGTCGGCGGGGGCGTCGCCGTCACGACCGTGGTCACCGCGGCCGCGGTGTACGCGGGTCTCGCCGCGACCGAACCCTGGCACGACGCGCGCACCGTCGCCGCGACCGGGCTCGTCCCGCTCGCCCGCACCCTGTCCGCGCTCACGATCGGTGTACTGACGGGGCTGCTGCTGCGCCGGGTCCTGGCCGCGTCCGTGCTGACGCTCGCGACCGTCGTCGTGACCGAGGTGGCGATCACGGCCCTGCGGGGCCACATGGTCGCGCCCCGGCTGCGGACCGGCCCGCTCCCGCTGGGGGGTTCCTCGGGCGCCGGGGAACAACGTCTCGACTCCGGCTACACCCTGACCGGTGGTGGCCTGCGCAGCGGTGCGTCCGGCACCGGCTGCACCCAGGACGACGTCGCCTGCCTGCGGGCCGCGGGCATCGACGGGAACTACGTGCTCGTGCACCCTGCGACCGACCGCTGGCCGCTGCACTGGGCGGAGGTCGCGCTGCACCTGGTCCTGGCGGCCGGCGCCGCCGCATGGCTGTTCGCACGACTGCGCCGGCCACTGGGCCGGTGAGCCGCCTGCGGGTCAGAGCGCGCGCAGCCGGCCCGCCAGCTCACCCTCGAAGAACGCGAAGAACTCCTCGACGTCCGGTCCGGCGCTGATCAGTGCGAGCCGGTCGTAGCCCGCGTCGGCGAAGCCCTTCACCGTCGCGACGTGGGTCTCGACGTCCGGGCCCGCTCCGAACGCGTCGGCCATGTCCTCCCTGCGGACGAAGGCCGTCGCAGCCTCGAAGTTGCGCACGTTCGGCAGCTCGGCCTGGATCTTCCAGCCGGTCGGGCCGAACCGGAACAGCCGGTGCGCGGACTCCAGCGCGGCGTCGACGGTGCCGGCGTAGGCCAGCGGGACCTCGGCCCAGCGGGAGCCGGTGCCGCCGGCCGCGGTGTAGGCGTCGATCAGGTCGGTGCGGGGCTCGGTGGCGAAGAGGCCGTCGCCCAGTTCACCGGCGATCCGCGCCGCCTTCGGCCCGCCCGCGGCGACGACGATGTCCGGCAGTGTCTCCGGCAGGTCGAACACCTGCGCGTCCTCGATGGACAGGTGGGTGCCGCGGTAGGTGCGGTAGCCGCCGGACCAGAGCAGCCGGATGATCTCCAACGCCTCGCGGAGCATGGCGTGCCGCACCCCGACGACCGGCCACGGGTGTCCGGTGATGTGCTCGGACAGCTGCTCGCCGGAGCCGACGCCGAGGGTGAACCGGCCGTCGGACAGCAGTGCGGTCGTCGCCGCGGCCTGGGCGATGATCGCCGGGTGGTAGCGGATCGTCGGGCAGGTCACCCCGGTGGCCAGGCCGATCCGCTCGGTCCGCATCGCGATCGCGGCGAGGATCGACCAGGCGAACCCGGAGTGCCCGTGACTCTCCAGCCACGGGTGGTAGTGGTCGGAGATCTCGACGAAGTCGAAACCGGCCTCCTCCGCCCGGACGGCCTGGCGGACCATCTCCTGCGGCGTGTGGGCCTCGGCGAAGAGCTTGAAGCCGATCTGCACGACGGGTGTCCTCTCCTCGGGGGTGGCCCCGGCGGGGTTCCCGGCAGGCGTCGGATCACTCCTGCGGCAGCAGGACGATCTTCCCCGCGGTGTGCCGCTTCTCCAGCTCGGTGTAGGCCTCGCGGACCCTGTCGAGCGGGTACCCGGCCGCGATCGCGACCTGCAGGGCCCCGTCGGCGACGAGCGCGCCGAGCGCGGCGAGGTCGTCGCGGCCCTCGGAGTCGGCGGTGCCCCGGGTGGCGGCGCCGTGGGCCTGCGCGCCCTCGAAGTCGATGATCGTGTTGATCCGCTCCGGGGCGACACCGAGCTCGCGGGCGAGCGCGACGTAGCCGCCGCCGACGAGGTCGACGACGGCGTGCACCCGGTCCGGCGTCGCTGCGCGCAGGTTCGCCAGCGTCTCCTCGGGTGAGGACCCGTAGGCGACCGGGGTCACGGCCAGCTCGCGCAGCCGGTCGTGGTTGCGCTCGGAGGCGATCCCGACGACCTCCACGTCGCGCAGCGTCAGCAGCTGCACCGCGATCTGCCCCACCCCGCCCGCGGCACCGGCGACGACGACCGTCTCCCCCGGCTGCGGGTCCACCGACGCGACCGACGCGGCCGCGGCCGTCCCGGCGATGTAGAGCGCACCGGCCGTCGCGACGTCGAGACCGGCCGGGCGGCGCAGTACCTGCTCGGCGGGCACGTCGACGTGGGTGGCCTGGGAGGCGCGGTCGTCGGTCCAGCCGAAGACGTCGTCGC
>JAESFO010000822.1_pt1 | contig 13173 bp, 8 predicted proteins | sample 9269421 | NCBI WGS metagenome assembly JAESFO01 (sample SAMN14502839, study PRJNA617101) | algae metagenome | isolation source: Nostoc desertorum CM1-VF14 and co-occurring heterotrophs from rocky... | place: USA: Clark Mountains, San Bernardino, California | collected 2000-06-05 | reverse complement strand
AATATTAGAGAACAGGCTTAACGCCGCTAGAATACAGGAGTACATTTTGCTAATAACACAGGGACAAGAACTGGCAAACTTCGGTACTTGGCAGTGGGATATAAATGAAAATGCAGTTACGTGGTCGGACATCCTTTACGAAATATTCGGCTTAAATAAGACAGTCTTCAACCCAACATTTGAGGGATATGTTGCGATGTTGCACCCGGACGATCGGGAAAGAGTTACAGGTATTATTAAAAACGTGTTGGAAACATATAACGACAGTTTATTTGAAGAACGAATTATTCGACCTGATGGTGAGGAGAGAGTTTTAAAATCTTGGGGTCGGCTTATTCTAAATGAAGAGGGCACCCCCCAAAAAATGGTTGGTGCCTGTCTTGACATAACTCAAGCCAAGGCAACGCAAATAAAGTTACGGGAGATAGCGTGGCTACAGTCTCATGTGATTAGGGCACCGCTAGCCCGCTTGATTGGACTTGTGGATATATTACAAAATGAACTTCCGCCCCAGGAGAGTCCAGATGACTTGCTCGGCCATATTGTAAAAACTGCACATGAATTGGATGATGTTATAAAGAGCATTTGTAACAAAACGATACTTTAACAATAAACGATAACCAACCAGTCTGTTCTTTTTGTTCTTGAAGGACCAATTTAATTGTTGCTAAAAAATACCAGTCTTCTAATAATTTTATTGTGGTCGTGAAATAGATGTTCAGTAAATAAATGCAAGGGAGATAGGATTATGTTATAAATTAAGATTTCTTTCAAAGAAAGTGGGCCGGGATCATTTTTTCCGTTTTTTGACGGAGCTTGATTTTTAAGCGGCGTATCAGTGAAGCAGGTGATATTTATGTCTACGAGATTGTGTCACTGGTTAAAAAACGCCCTGACAGTAGAGCAACAATTTACACAGATGTTGCCCACCGCTCGTAGTTTTCAATATTCTTTTATTTTTCCTGCAACTGCGGACAGGGTACCAACGGTTTTTGTGGAAAACGGAAATGTGGTAGCCGCCGATCCAGCCGATCCGATAATGGTTGATTATGAAAACAAAATTGGAAACGACCCTACAGGAAAGGAACGCCCCGAATTATTAAAAGTTAGATCTTCGCCCGGCCAAGGGCATAACAATACTATTGTTAATGGGATTGGCCGTATTGGATGGATGAGCGGTGGATATAAAGCCCGGTGGGCGGATGAAGAAATGCCACTAACTTTTCTTGAAAAAGCAAAACAATTTATAGACGAAAATAAAAAGAACCCCTTCTTTCTATATTACGCGGTTACCGAGCCCCATGTGCCTCGCATACCCTCCACCATGTTTAAAGGCAAAAGCAATTTAGGATACAGGGGTGATGCTATTTTACAGCTAGACTGGATGGTAGGACAAATTATGAAAGAGCTGGAGCTACAGGGAATATCAAAAAACACTATTCTTATTTTTACTAGCGACAACGGTCCGGTTCTTAACAATGGATACCAGGATGAAGCTGTTGAAAAACTAAACGGTCATACGCCCTGGGGTGTCCAATGCCTTAGTTTGCCAGATAGATCTACTGGCCTCGTTTGGGCGGTTGTTGCAGCAAAAAATTGGGACACCCGATGCCCCTGATAGTGAAAATATGTTGAATACTTTTCTCGGAAGGTCCCAAACAGGGAGGACTGAATTGGTAAAGCAAGGTATAACTTCACTTACCATCACAAAAGGAAGGTGGAAGTATATAGTACCGAATCGCGGTGAACCGCTAAACAAGCTTGTAAATATTGAAACAGGCAATAGTAAAGAGTCTCAATTGTACGATCTCAAGGTTGATCCTTCTGAAAAAAATAATCTTGCAAAACAATATCCTGGTAAAGTAAAAGAATTGGCAGCTTTGCTAGAGAGCATCAAAAATAAAAAATGAACTAGACCTTTGTTTTCTTTAATAATCCTAATACTGCTGAAATTAATGAGGGGTTGTCCTATTACCCGAAATATGGCTGGAGATTGAAGAACAGCCATATTTAGATACGAACTCTAATAAGTTGTCGCATTATAGCTTTTAAAATTATGTATGATTTAATATAAATTATTATCTTTGAGTTAACGTTATGTTGCTGCTTCGTTAATTTTTTGTATTAAAATGGATACGATCAAAGAAATTACTTACAATATTTCATTGGGCGACGAAAAATCTTTTAAAAGATTTTTTGACATTTATAAGGGCAAGATATATTCCTACTTATTATCCATTGTTAAGATAAATGAAATTGCTGAAGAGTTAACTTCGGATGTATTCCTGAAGATCTGGCTAAAACGAAGTGAGTTCAAAAACATAGAAAATGTTGACGGATATGTTTTTATAATAGCAAAAAATAAAGCATTAGACTTTCTTAGGGCTGCTTCCAGAAATAAGAAATTACAGGAATGGGTAGAAGAAAGTTTTCTGGATAAAGAAGCTCAAAATAGCCAGGATAGCATTGCAACTTTATTAGAAAGACGGGAATCTGTAAAAAAAATTTTAGAAGGGTTAACCGTACAACGCAGAGAAATTATAACCCTTAGTCATATAGAAGGCTATACCTACGAAGAAATTTCCAATCATTTGCAAATCTCTAAAAACACTGTACGAAATACCATCGTACAAACTATTAAGGTGCTACAAAAATGGAACAGCAGGCCGGAAATTGATGCTTACTGGCTCATCATCATCCTTCCTTATTTTTTTTAATTTTTTTTACTAACTAGTCCTTTGCTTGAATTTGGATCGTCTTTATATTAAAGAGATCAATTTATGTCATCGAACCCCCAACGACTTGATATTCTTTTTAAGAAGTATATCGCAGGTTCCTGCACCGCTGAAGAGCTGCAGGAGTTTTGGATGTTAATGAGTCAGTTAACTGACGAAGAACAGTTGTCTATTGGGCTCAGTCGAAATTGGGAAGAGATAGATTTGGATCAGCCTCACAATAATGTAAAATGGAGCGAGGTATATGAAAGGCTGCATCAACGAATCAGAAAAGTAAATGAAGTATCAAAAACACTCAGAAAAAATCGATACTATTATTCGGCGGCAGCTGTTTTAATCGGTGTTATCTTGATGTCATTTTACCTCTCCTTACGAAATAAAGACAGTTTGGTTGTTTCAAATCAGGAGGTCGCAGATGCCAGAACACACATTTTGAAGGATGTGGTACATGTGGTTACGCTTCCCGATGGAACAACAGTAACGCTTCGAGGCGATAGTCAATTACAGTATGATTCCCTTCAATTTGTCAGCGCATTAAACCGAAGCATTAAAGTAACGGGAGAAGCCTACTTCGATGTAGCACATGACGCCCGGCGGCCATTTATAGTTAGTACCGGAACATATGATATTAAAGTATTGGGAACAGCGTTTAATATTAATACAAACTCAAAAAAGCTGGAAGTTACCGTAACAAGAGGAAAAGTAAAAATTGAAAAGAAAAATGATCAGGAGGTGATCGGTATTTTGATAGCCGGAATGCAATTGGCGGTAGATAGCGACACTTCGCCACTTAACAAACGATTGCCTGTTAAAGTAAATGCTGATTCTGTAATACAATGGGTAAAGCAAGACCTGATCTTTAAAAACGATACCTGGCAGACGGCTTCTGAAACAATAAAAAGCAGGTTCGGTGTTGATGTAAAAATGGTTAACGCTAGTTTAATGAACTGTAAGTTTACGGCAGATTTTACCAATAAGTCGCTTGATGAGTTTATGGATATTTTATGTATGCTTACAAATGCCAAATGGGAAAAAAAAGGAGCCACTACCATTGAATTGAGCGGCGAGGGGTGCCCTGATTAAACAATCAAAACAAATATAAAAATGGCTACGTCAAGTACGAGTTGGCGCAGCCCTGATTCAAATTCAAAAATTCTAATTGTTTAACATTTAAATCAAACTAAAGGTATGAAAAATTATGCCTTTCTGGAACCTGTTTTGCCGCGGGTTTTGGAAAATCCTCAACGCTGGAGAAAAATTGTATATTTAATGAGATTAAGTTTTGTATCCTTAACTTTTTTTATTTTCAGTTTGCAGGTGCTGCTGGCCCGTACGGCGGATGCTCAAAACTTTAGCACTGCTACCGTTGCATTCAATCTTAACAAAGGGTCGCTTATAAAGGTTTTTGAACAAATTGAAAAACAAACTTCGTTTAGGTTTGCTTACCTGGAGCCACAGATCAGAAAGTATGTCAATCTTAGCATTCCGCAGGGAAAAAATAAACTCCAGGATTTTTTGGGAGATTTATTCGTTCAAACGCGGCTGGATTATATAGTTAAAGGAAACACTATTGTTGTTCTGGAGCAAAAGGATAAACTTGGAGCGAAGTATCTCAAAGAACCAATAAGGGGAACCGTGAAAAATGCCTCAGGTAACCCGTTGGAAGGCGCTTCTGTAAGTATAAAAGGCACCACCACAGGAACCTATACCAATGCTTTGGGCGAATACTTTATTGATGTTCCTTTAAATGCAACATTAGTATTTTCCTTTGTCGGATACACTTCCCAGGAAATAAATATTACTGACGATAGACCCTTAAATGTTGTATTAGCAGCAACTACTGTAGCAGCAGCAGACAGTGTTGTAATTGTTGGTTTTGCCAAGCAAAAAAAATCCAGTTTGGTTAGCTCGGTAAGCACAGTTTCTGGTGAAGATTTAAGTTTTGGTGGCCGAAACCTTACCAATAATTTGCAGGGCCAGCTACCAGGTATTATTTCCTTTCAAAGAAGCGGTGAACCCGGGTACGACAATGCTACTTTTTGGATAAGAGGTATTAGCACTTACAACGGTGTTCAGAACCCGTTGGTATTGGTGGATGGGGTGCCTCGTAGTTTTACGGATATTGATCCTAATGAAATTTCTACATTTAGTGTACTAAAAGATGCCGCAGCAACTTCTGTATTTGGTGCAGAAGGCGCTAATGGCGTAATTCTCGTTACTACAAAAAGAGGCCGTGTTCAAAAAACGGAAATTACGTATAGAGGTGAATATAGCTACTTAACTCCTTTAAGAATGCCGGAGTTTGTAGGCGCTGCCGAATACTTAAGCACTTTTAATGAAGCCCTGCGCAACGAAGGTCAACCGGCCAGGTTTGATGACGTTCTTATCGAAAAGTACAGAAGTGGAATAGACAGAGATCTATACCCTGATGTTAACTGGTTAGACCTGCTCATGCGTAATCATACCAACAACACCAGGCATAATTTGAGCTTTAGAGGAGGAACCAATAAAGCCAGGTATTTCGTTTCGGGAGCTTTTTACAAAGAAAGTGGATTGTTTAAAGACAATGCGCTGGCTCAATACAGCAGCAATATTGATTTGAAACGATATAATTTAAGAAGTAATATTGACCTGGATGTAACGTCTACAACATTATTAAGGGTAGATATCAGCGGGCAGTATCTCGAAACGAATTATCCGGGAACAGGAACTGCAAAGATCTTTGATCTCGCTTCCAGTACGCCTTCTTATTTATTTCCCGCTATCTATTCTGATGGCAGGCTTGCAGATCATAATAATCCAAGCGACAATCGTTCTAATCCTTATAACAGGCTCAACCACTCCGGTTACACTAATGAATTTCGTACCAACATTCAGTCGAGAGTTGACCTGGAGCAGAAATTAAATGTGCTTACACAAGGCCTTTCAGCTAAAGTAAGCGCCAGTTACGATTTTTATGGTACTTATATTGTGCCAACCGGAAAATCAATTAACACTTATTATGCTACCGGCCGCGATATAAACGGAGACCTGATTTATACACAAATAAAAACAGGTACCGGTGATATAACATCGGGAACACAGAGCCAAACAGTTACTAAAAATATCTATTTGGAAGCTTCGCTAAATTATAACCGCGTGTTTAATCAGAAACATGATGTTACTGCAATGGCACTGGCTTATAAAAAAGAATCTCAGCTTAATAACGACAGGCTGCCCTTTAGAAAAATGGCCTATGTTGGTCGCCTGGCCTATAGTTACGACAGAAGATATTCTATCGAAGCCAACGTGGGTATTACAGGTTCTGAAACTTTTGCAAAGGGATATCGTTATGGAACCTTCCCGGCCGTGGGTGCCGCATGGATCGTGAGTAACGAACACTTTTATCCCGACGGTTTGAAAGATGTACTTTCTACGCTGAAGTTTAGAGCCTCGTACGGTTTAACGGGTAACGATCAGTACCTCGTGAGCGGATCAGCAGTGCGTTTCTTGTACCGTGGCGGTTTTGTGAGCGGCACAGGTGCAACATTTGGCTACAATGCGGGGCAGGGTACCAATGCGGTTGGCGGATTGGTAGAAGATCGCTTTAGTTCGCCCCAGCTCTCATGGGAGACGGAAACCAAGCGGAACTTCGCAATTGATTTGGGTCTTTTTCGCGACAAGCTGAACATTACGGCTGAATATTGGAGTAACAGCCGCAAGGACATTCTTATTCAAAGACGTACGGTATCCGGAGCCGCAGGCTTCAGGCAACAGCCATTCCAGAACTTCGGAAAAGTGGATAACAAAGGTTTTGACGGAAACATTATTTTCCGCCAGCCCATTGGTGCAAGCTCTGTTGTGTCCTTCCGTGGTAATTATACATTTGCCAGGAACAAAATCGTGGAGTATGACGAAATACCCCCTCTTTATCCCTGGATGGCGTTCACCGGTAACAGACTTAATATGCCCAATATTTTTATAGCTGACAGGTTATTCCGTGACAGCGACTTTGATATTGTGACAGATGGAGGAGGTAACAAAACATATACGCTGAAGGCGGGTATTCCAAATCAAAATTCGTTAAACGTTAATGTAAGGCCGGGCGATATTAAATATAAAGATCTTAATGATGATGGGGTTATAGATCAGTTTGATCAAACCCGATATTCCGGAAATCCTACGACACCTGAAGTTACCTATGGTTTTGGCGCTGGATACGAATACAAAGGTTTAAGCCTTAACCTGTTCTTTACAGGTATCGGAAATACTTCTGCTATTATAGGCGCCAGCAACCCATACGCAGTATTTCCTTTTTTACGCGGTGTTGACGAATCTAACATGCGCACTATGGCGCGTGACAGGTGGCAGGAAGGAAATGGCGATGATCAGAACGTACTTCTTCCCCGAATCAGAACGGGTGCTTTTATAAACAATTCTACAGGAAGCACCTGGTGGCAGAGAGATGCCAGCTTCCTGCGTTTAAAAACTGCTGAATTGGGGTATAATTTACCTAAAAGATTTATGGATAGGCTAGGTATGTCCAAGGGGCGCGTTTATCTTTTAGGATATAATTTACTTACCTGGGATAAAATTAAATTTTGGGATCCTGAGCAAGGAAGTGATAATGCCGGTATTACCTATCCTCAATCCCGCAGTTTTACTTTGGGTGCTGAAATTACATTTTAACAGTCTTATTAAACTTATTGATATGCAAAATAGATTTATATCGGGTAACCGGTATTTTAAGCCAATACTTGGCCTTGTTTTGATCATCTCGGTGATATCGTGTAAAAAAAACTATTTGGGGGTCTCCGATAAACTTGCTCCCGAGCTTACAACAGAAAAGGTTTTTTCTGACCCCACGCTTACCCGTCAGTTTCATGCAAATATTTTTTCGGGTATGCCCATTCTTTCGGGAATTATATTGGATTTGAACTCTGCCGGCATTACCTGGATTCATAATCCCTGGCCCGCTCTGTCAGACGAAATAAAAACGGCTCACGGCTCAACCAAAGATGTGGCTCTGAATGGCTATAACTCCGGCAATGCAGGATTTGGCCGTTGGGTTCCTTTGTACCGCCTGATACGGCAGGCAAATGTATTTTTAGAAAATGCAAAACCTATTCCTCAAACAGGTTTATCTGATTTTATTTCAGAAGACGAGATGCGTAAAATGAAGAATAACGCTCGTTTCTTCAGGGCTTACTATCATTACTTGTTATTTGAACAGTACGGTCCTATCGTTATTATGGATAAAACGGCGGACCCTAACAATCCAGCCCTTGACTTTGCAAGAAACAGTGTAGACGAAGTAGTGAAATTCATTAGCGATGAACTAACAGAAATTTTGCCTGGCTTAGATGATACACCTCCGAGACCTGAAGAAAGAGCAGTGCCTACCAAGGGCGTAGCATTGGCCGTTAAAGCCAAACTGCTGGTATATGCGGCAAGCCCGTTATACAATGGTGGTTTTGCGGAGGCGCTCGCTTTAAAAAATAAGGATGGAAAGTCATTATTTCCTGCGGCTAACCCCGCAAAATGGACTACTGCAAAAGCCGCCCTGGAAGAATTCCTGAATTTTGCTAGTGGCAAATATGATTTATATAGACCCACAGCATCTCCCGATGAAAACCTTTATCGCTTGTTCATTGACGTTGAAGGAAATAATGAAATAATTTGGGCAAATCCCCTCAATTTATGGGGCAGCGTAAATGGCGATGGAACTGACAGGCGCTGCTTCCCCAGGAGTGAAAGAGCTGGCTTCGCCTCTGTTGGCGTTACTCAGCAGCTGGTGGATGATTTCTTTATGAGAGACGGGCTGTCGATCTCTGAATCACCTCTGTATAGCGAAAATGGTTTTTCGGTGGCAGGAGACGACCCCACCGGCAGAACAGAAGTAGGTACTTTTAAGATGTGGGTTAATAGAGAGCCCCGGTTTTACCAAACTGTTTTTTACCAGGACAGAAGATGGCCCACACCTAATACCAATATTCTGCAGAATGCTAAAATACAGTTTCACCGCGGCTCTGCTAATGATAATGCCAATCCAAACAATCCATATACCGGCTACCTGCTTTATAAACGTGTTGCCAGAAATGTTAGGGATGAGGGGAGCTTTCCCCGTTCTCAATATCGTCCTTCTATTATTTTCCGTTTGGCAGAATTTTATCTTTTATATGCTGAAGTTTGTAACGAAGTAAATCCTGCAGATCCTAAAATTTTTGAATACATTGATAAAGTGAGAGAAAGAGCAGGCATCCCTAAGCTGGCTGATATTAAGCCCGGCCTTTTAGGTAATAAAGATGAACTGAGAAAAGCTATTCAACGCGAAAGCCGGGTGGAACTTTGTATAGAAGGGCAGCGCTACTTTGACGTAAGAAGATGGATGATCGCTCAAAACCCGATCGGGCAGGGAGGCCAGTCTGGCGCATTCACGGGTATGAATATGAACTCTCCAAATTTAACTATTGGTTCGGGCGGCTTCTTCGCGAGAACCACTTTTGAAAACAGAACTTTCTTAAAAGCTATGTATTTCTACCCCATTCCTTTGGATGAAATTCAAAAAAGCAAACTGCTGGTACAAAACCCCCTATGGTAATTCCTGCTTTTGTTTAACAAAATAAATCAAGATAATGAAAATAAGAATTATACTCTTAGCAAGTGTTTTATTAGCCGTTTCTCTGGGGGTATTCATTTCCTGCAAAAAAGAGTCAGCGAATGAAAAGCTCAACGGCGTTTTTATAGTACCTCAGTCGGGGTCTTCAGTAGTAGAAAACAGAACATTGTTGTCTTACGTAACCACACCGTATAAGTTTCCTTTTGCAGCCGCAATGATTGCTCCGATGCCTTCAAACGTAGATGTAAAAATCGTGGTGGATAATAGCCTTGTCGGGGCTTACAACACCGCACAAAGAACCAATTATGCAACCCTGCCAACTGGCAGTTATTCTTTAGAAACTTCCAGCCTGACCATTCCTAAAGATAGCCTTGTTTCGCAGCAAACGAATGTGGTAATTAATGCCACCATGCTTACTACAGATGTATCTTATCTTTTGCCTGTCAAAGTAGAATCCGTATCGTCAGACAAGGTTACTTTAAATTCAGCATTGGCTACCAAATATTATATTGTAAGAGCCCCAAAACCTGTAATCGGCAATTTGTCTGACGGAAAACCTGCGTCAAAGAATGGACCTAGCGCCTCTCCTGCCGCAAGAGGAAACGATGGCAATACAGACGGGAACTGGAATAATTCATCTGTATGCGAAACAGGCGCAGTTACTGAAGGATATTGGGATGTGGATCTGGGAGCTATATCTCCAAGAATTGATACAATTAGAATTTGGAACAGGACGGATTGCTGCGATGATCGTACAACAGACTTTTATATTTTTGTCTCCGATGTACCATTTTCGGGAACTACAGTCGCAAGCTCAGTTGCTCAGCCGCGAGTTTATAAGTATTTCAACGCCGGCAAGGCTGGTCGGCCAACCACCGTACTTCCTAATGTCTCCGGCCGCTATATAAGGCTTCAAAATACAGGAGGAACCAGCCTTACTTTGGCTGAATTAACCGCAATTGGAATTAAACCTTAGTAATTTGGCAATAGCAAAAAAATTCCGGCAGCAGTAACGTTGCCGGAATTTGACAATTGCCACTTGTTAATAAATATACACATGAAGAATATTTACCGCCAGCTGAAAAAGTTTGCAGTTTTTCTTATCGTTGTTATAGCTGTTTCCTGTGGTAAAGATTCGGCAGAGACACCCTTATACCAGGATGCACGCTTATCGGCTTCAGCAGATTCGCTTATTTTTACGGAATCAGGAGGAGTAAAAAATTTACAATTAACAACAAACGGTTCCGTTGTGGTTTCGGTCCCCAGTACAATAAACTGGATCAAATACCAGTTGGTTGGAACAGTTGTTTCAGTAACAGCCGATGCATTGGCGGTACCGCTTCCTGAAAGGACGGCCGATATAGTTGTTACGGCAACAAAAGGCACGAATACCCAGCAGCATATCGTACGCATCGTTCAGAGAGCTTCACCGGTCAATACCTCGAAAGTTATTCCAAGAGACAGTGTTTTTGTATTACCCAACTCTAACCGGGTAGTAGAAGGATATTTGACCTTGTCGCCCTGGTATGGTTACTCTTACAACGATATTGATTATGCCAGCGTAACGCATATCGATTATGGTTTTATTGTGCCGAAGTCTGAAAGCGATCCCTCTCTTGTATATGAAGGACTGCAGAACGAAACAGCGGCGTTATCTTACTATCCTGACCTCGCCGATAAAACATTTTTAGGATATGGTGATAAACTTTTAGCTGAGGCGCATGCTGCTAATACAAAAGTGCTGATTGCGGTAGCGGGCGCATCCAGGCTGAGGACCTTACTCTCTAACACGGTGTTAAGAGAACAATTTGCAGGTAACCTGGTGAAATTGTTAGAGCAAAAGGGATACGATGGAATAGCACTCGATTATGAATACCCTGAAAGCAACAACGAAGGATACAATATCTTGCTGTTGATCCAGGATTTAAGGGTTGCCTTCGCCCAATCCACAGTGCTGGCCCCTAAAAAAATACTGATCACTATGGCATTGCCTGTGGGCGACTGGGCGGGCAAATATTATGATATGACAGCGTTGTCAAAATGTGTGGACTGGTTTTCGCCAATGACTTATGAATATAACTCTGCTACAATCGCCAATATTAATTCACCGTTGTATAAGAATGCCGGAAAAGGGAATACATCAGCTATCGACGATGCCGTTTATTATTATTTGAACACAAGAAAAGTAAACCCATTACAATTAACTATTGGCGTACCGTTTTATGGTTCCCAGTATACCGGCTATACAGCAATGGGCGCGGCATCTACCGGGGCTTTGAGAGCCTCTAAAGATATGTATAGAGACTTTATTAGTAAGGGAGGCTTTACTGAAATGTGGGATAATATTACCCAGCATTCTTATTATGTCAATAATAGCACTAATATGATGATTGTTTACGATAACGAAAGAGATATGGCAACCAAAGGAACTTACCTGAAATCGAAAGGCTTAAAAGGAGCTATGATATGGGAGCTTTCAAGAGGGTTTTATGATATGGGCACAACCCAAAACCCGTGGTTAAAAGCGCTTGGCGATGCAGTATTACGATAAGCAATGATGGATCGATATTGACAAGGTCATTCCGTATAAAGTTTAAGAAGAGAGGAAAATATTTTATAGCAGCTTCGTAAGGAAGAAGTATAAAAAGGATTTAATAATGGTAGCAAAAAACAGGTTGTTATTGGCATTGTTGCTTATGTTGACAGGCTGGTGTCATCTTTGGGCACAGCGGCAGCCCAATATCGTTTTTATAATTTCTGATGATCATGCTTATCAGGCCATTAGCGCGTATGGAAGCCGACTTACAAAAACACCCAATATAGATCGGATAGCAAAGGAAGGAGGTCTTTTTACCAATGCTTACGTTACGAATTCTATTTGCGGTCCCAGCCGTGCTGCCATTATTACAGGTAAGTACAGCCATAAAAATGGATTTAAGGATAATGAAAATTCTAACTTCAATTTTAACCAGGATATTTTTGTAAAGCGCTTACAGGAGGCTGGTTATCAAACAGCCTGGATCGGCAAAATGCACCTGGGCGATAGTATTCCACAGGGATTAAACTATTACAGCATACTACCCGGCCAGGGACAATATTATAATCCGGATTTTATCGAAACGGGGAACATCAAAAAGAACTATACCGGTTACGTAAGCAATGTTATCACAGATGTATCAGAGCACTGGATGGATAGCAGGAACAAGAGCAAACCTTTCTGCCTCGTAATTGGGCACAAGGCTACTCACCGAACCTGGATGCCAGACTTACCTGATCTACATAGCTTTGATACCATTAATTTTTCATTACCTGCAACTTTTTATGATAATTACGCTACGCGGAAGGCAGCTTCAGTTCAGGATATGACAATCGGGAAAACGCTTCTGATGGGCTATGATCTGAAAATGTTTAATAGCAGCAGAGAAACGGATAAACAATCTTCTATAAGCCGGATGACCAGTGAACAACGTAAAGTTTTCATGAGTTATTACGATAGCATACAAACTGTTTTTTCAGGATTGAACCTGCAGGGGAAGGCGCTCACCGAATGGAAATACCAGCAATATATGCGTGAATACCTATCTACTGCTGTATCGCTTGATAGAAATATTGGTCGCATCCTCGATTATCTCGATAAAAATGACCTTGCTAAAAATACGATAGTTATTTATATGTCAGATCAGGGTTTTTATATGGGGGAGCACGGCTGGTTTGACAAGAGATTTATGTATGAAGAGTCTTTCCGAACTCCCATGGTCATGCGTTATCCTGGTGTGATAAAGCCCGGTACAAAAATTAATGACTTTATCATGAATATAGACGTAGCGCCGACCTTGCTTG
>JAESFO010000821.1_pt1 | contig 13173 bp, 15 predicted proteins | sample 9269421 | NCBI WGS metagenome assembly JAESFO01 (sample SAMN14502839, study PRJNA617101) | algae metagenome | isolation source: Nostoc desertorum CM1-VF14 and co-occurring heterotrophs from rocky... | place: USA: Clark Mountains, San Bernardino, California | collected 2000-06-05 | reverse complement strand
GGCCTCGGCGCCGAGGGACTCGCGGTCGAACCAGGCCGGGACGTGGGTGACGACCAGCCGCTGCGCCCCGGCGGCCGCGGCGTGCTCGCCCGCCTCCCGTCCGGACAGGTGCACCCCGGGCGGCCCGGCCTCGGCGTGCGGCCAGCTGGCCTCGCAGAGCAGCAGGTCGGCGTCGCGGGCGGCCTCGACGAGCCCGGGGCAGGCGGCGGTGTCCCCGGAGTAGGTCAGGACCCGGCCGCGGTGCTCGAGGCGCAGCGCGTAGGCGGGGCAGACGTGCACGACCTCGTACGCGGTGACGGTGACGGCGTCCTCACCGGTGCCGACGGTGAACGGCTCCCCCACCACGAGGTCGTGGAAGGAGAAGACGTCGGTGAGATCGGTGCGGGCGTAGTCGGACTCGGTGACGGCGTCGGCGCGGGCGAAGCGGGTGTGCGCACCGGCCGGGGCGTGCACGACCAGCTTGCGCGCGGTCGCGTCGAACGGGGGCCGGGGGTGGTAGCGACGGTGCACCACCAGCGACGGGAAGTCCGAGCAGTGGTCGGGGTGCAGATGGCTGAACACCGCGGCGTCGAGGGAGAACGGGTCGGCGTGCCGTTGCAGGGCGCCGAGGGTGCCGTTGCCGAGGTCGAGCGTGAGGCGGGTCGCCCCGGCCTCGACGAGGTAGCCCGATGCCGGGGACTCGGGTCCGGGGCCGCTGCCGGAGCACCCGAGAACGATCAGCCGCATGCGCGACCCTAACCCGTTCGTGAGGTACGCCGCAGCCACCAGAGCCCGACGAACGGCAGCACCAGCGGGACGAAGCCGTAGCCGGCGCCGAAGTGCGACCAGACCGTCTCGCGGGGGAAGTCGGCGGGGACGAACGTGGTGAACGCGCCGACGGCGAGCACGCCGACGAGCTCGAAGAGCACGGCGGACCAGGCGAGGCGGCGGAAGCCGGGGCCGGTGCCCGCCAGACCGACGGTGGCCAGGATGTAGACGAAGCCGGCGAGCGCGGACAGCGAGTACGCGAGCGGCGCCTCGCCGAACCGTTCGACGATCTGCACACCGGCCCGCGCCGAGGCCGAGAGCGCGAAGATGCCGTAGACGGCGATGAGGATGCGGCCGGGGCCGGTGGCGGTGGCGCGGGGCTCAGGCACCGGGCACCCCCGGGATCCACAGGCCCTGCAGGCGCAGCACGGCGACGAGCGTTCCGATCGCGCCGACGGCGATCACGGCGCCGCCCCAGCGGCTCGGCTCGGCGGTGGCGAACTGCAGTGCGATCACCGGGACGCAGACCGCGACGGCGAGGTAGATGAGGAAGGTCGACTGCTCGGGCAGGGTGACCCCGCCGAGCAGGACCCGGTACGCCGCGATCGCCGCCTGCACGACGATGAGCGCCACACAGATCCCGACGGCCACGGTGTGCACCCGGCTCGGGGGCCGGTTCAGCGCCGTCGTGACCAGCCCGAACAGCGCGGTGGCCGAGAGCGCCACGGTGATCACCAGGACGAGCGTTCCGATCACGGCGGGAACGCTACCCCCGCCTCCCCCGACCGCCGCGCCGGACCCGCCCGCGCCCGGTCCGCATCCACACCTGTCGACCGGTTCCCACACCTGCTGCGGCAGGTGCGGGTCCGGGGAAGCGGGTGTGACTGTCAGGCGGACGGGAGCGCGGCGCCCGCGCGACCCACGACCGAGCCGATCTCGGGGCCCAGGAACCGGCGGCCGAGCCGTGCGAAGGGTTCCGGGTCGCCGGTGGCGAGGAAGCGGTGCGGCGCGGGCGGAGTCGTGTCGTCACGCAGCAGGTCGTGCGCGTGCAGGGTCCGGACCAGGGTGCGAGCCGTCTCGTCGGCCGAGGACACCAGCGTCACGTCCGGGCCGAGGACGATCTCCAGCACCCCGGACAGCAGCGGGTAGTGGGTGCAGCCGAGGACGACGGTGTCGACCCCGGCGCGCTGCAGCGGTTCCAGGTACCCCTGGGCGACGCCGAGGACCTGGCGTCCGCTGGTGGTGCCGCGCTCCACGAAGTCGACGAACCGGGGGCAGGCCACCGAGGTGATCTCGGTGTCGCGGGCGGCGTCGAAGGCGTCGGCGTAGGCGCCCGAGGCGATGGTCGCGGCGGTGCCGATGACGCCGATCCGGCCGTTGCGGGTGGTGGCGACGGCGCGGCGCACGGCCGGGCGGACGACCTCGACCACCGGGACCGGGTAGCGCTCGCGGAAGTCGGCGAGACAGGCCGCCGAGGCGGAGTTGCAGGCGATGACCAGGGCCTTGACCCCGGAGTCGACGAGTTCGTCGCCGATGGCGAGCGCGAGGCGCCGGATGTCGGCCAGCGGGCGCGGCCCGTAGGGACTGTGCGCGGTGTCCCCGACGTAGACGATCTGCTCGGCGGGCAGCAGGTCGATGACCGAGCGGGCGACGGTGAGTCCCCCGACTCCGGAGTCGAAGATGCCGATCGGGGCGTCGATACCGGGCGCGTCGCTCACACCCTAGGAGGGTAGGCGGTCGGCCTTGGCCACCCAGTAGGCGGCGACGACGCCGCCGACCGCGCCGAACAGATGGCCCTGCCAGGACACCGACGGGTCCGACGGCAGCACGCCCCAGAGGATCGAGCCGTAGAACAGGAAGAGCACGAGGGCGAGCAGGATCTGCCTCCCGTTGCGGGCGTAGAACCCGCGCACGAGCAGGAACAGGAACCAGCCGAAGACGATCCCGGACGCGCCGATCACCGGGGCCGGCGACACGAGCCACACCCCCAGCCCGCTCACCAGCCAGATCGTGGCGGTGACCGCGAACCACTGCACCGGCCCGCCGGACATCGCGAGGAACCCGAAGATCAGGAACGGCAGGCTGTTCGCGGCAAGGTGGGCCCAGTCGTCGTGGACCAGCGGCGCGGTGAGGACACCGGTGAGCCCCTCGGTGCTGCGGGGGTAGATCGCGGCGGCGGACTCGACCATGCCACCGGAGGCCTGGTCGACCGCCTCGAACACGTAGAGCGCGGCGGTGAACACCAGCATGATCACCGCGGCGCGCACCGGTGCCGGCGGCAGCACGCGGGCGGGACGGCCGTCCGGGAGCGCGGTCATGTCACCCACGGTACCGGCCCGGCCGCCCGATTCGCCCGTTACGTACCGGTTCGGCCCGGTCAGGCCCAGAGGTGACCGTCGATGCCCTGCGCGGCCGTGCCCAGGTCGCCGGAGTAGGCCCCGGTGGACAGGTACTTCCAGCCGCCGTCGCACACGATCATGACGACGTCGGCGCGCTGCCCGGCGTCGAGCGCCTTGTTCGCGACGCCGAGCGCGGCGTGCAGGATCGCGCCGGAGGAGATCCCGGCGAAGATGCCCTCCTGCTCGACGAGCTGGCGGGTGCGGCGCAACGCGTCGTAGGAGCCGACCGAGAACCGGCCGGTCAGCACGGTCTCGTCGTAGAGCTCCGGGACGAAGCCCTCCGAGAGGTTCCGCAGGCCGTAGACGAGCTCGCCGTACCGGGGCTCCGCCGCGACGACCTGCACGTCGGGCTTGTGCTCGCGCAGGTAGCGCCCGGCGCCGACGAGGGTCCCGGTGGTGCCGAGCCCGGCGACGAAGTGGGTGATCGACGGCAGGTCGCGCAGGATCTCGGGGCCGGTTCCGCGGTAGTGCGCGTCGGTGTTGGCCGGGTTGCCGTACTGGTAGAGCATCACCCAGTCCGGGTGCTCGGCCGCCAGCTGCTTGGCGACGGCGACGGCCTGGTTCGAGCCGCCCGCCGCCGGCGAGGAGATGATCTGTGCCCCGTACATCGCCAGCAGCTGGCGACGCTCCTCGGAGGTGTTCTCCGGCATCACGCAGATGATCTCGTAGCCCTTGAGCCTCGCGGCCATCGCGAGCGAGATCCCGGTGTTGCCCGAGGTGGGCTCCAGGATCGTGCAGCCGGGCGTGAGCAGCCCCTGCTTCTCGGCGTCGGTGATCATCGCCAGCGCGGGCCGGTCCTTGATCGAGCCGGTGGGGTTGCGGTCCTCCAGCTTCGCCCACAGCCGCACGTCCTCCGACGGCGACAGGGACGGCAGCCCGACCAGCGGGGTGTCGCCGACGGCGTCCAGCAGCGAGTCGTAACGCACGGGTTCTCCTCACACGACGGCACCGGGCGGGGACGCCGCCCGGTACCGGGGTCCGGTGGGGCTCAGCGACCGCCGGCCACGGCCGGGAGGATCGTGAACGTGGAGGACTCGGAGACCGGGGCCTCCAGGCCGCCGGCGAAACGGATGTCCTCGTCGTCGACGTAGATGTTGACGAAGCGGTGCAGCTTGCCGTCGGTGATCAGACGGTCCTTGATGCCGCTGTGCCGCGACTCCAGGTCGTCGATGACCGCCGAGACGGTGTCGCCCTTCGCCTCGACGGTCTTCTCACCGTCGGTGTGCGTGCGAAGGATGGTGGGGATGGAGACGGAGACGGCCATCTCTGTGATCACTCCTGGTGGGTCGCTCTGGCGTGGATTTCTCACGCGCGACAACGCGGCCGGAGTACGGCGACATTCCCGCGCGACCTCCGGCGCGGGTGCGCGAGAGGGTCGATCAGGCCCGGTCGGGCACGTCGTCGGAGCCGGTGTGGGAGAACATGTAGGACTCCACGACCGCCAGCTCGTCCTCCACGACCTCGCCGTCGGCGAGGTGGTAGGAGCGCACCTCGGGCTCGGCGTCGGCGGTGGCGAGGCCCACGATCAGCCAGTGCTGGTCGGGGGTCCACTCCATCTGGGCGACGTCCTTGGGCGACGGGTAGGCCTCGGGCAGACCGGTGTGCGCCACCGGCCGCCGCGGCAGCCGCGTGTGGGAGTGGACGACGAGCATGCGGCGCTCACCGGCCGCGTCCAGCTCGCGCTCCAGGCGGATGTCCTCGGCCGGGGCGAAGGCGAAGTCGCTCGCCACCTCGTCGGCGTTGGTCATCGGCACGTAGCGCTCGGGGTGCTCGCCGGTCTCGGGACCGACGAGCTGCCCGCACGACTCGACCGGGAAGTCCCGGCGGGCGTGCGCGACGATCGCATCGACGAGGTCGGACCGGAGGACGAGCACGACCCGAGGATACGCGGCCACGGCCACGGGACCGAACACCCGCCGGGCCGGAACCGCCCGTTCACGCAGTCGACACCACGGTCGGTGATCCCGGCCACGGCCTCGCGTACGGGGGTGCGTCCATACTGCCCTGCGTGCCCTCCTCCGGTCGCCGTGTCGGACTCGTCCTCGCCGCCGTGCTCGTCGTCGTCCTCGCGGTGGGGGTCACCGTCGAGGCGGTGACGCTCTCGGGTCGCCCCGCCGCGGGCGCGCCGGGCTCCGGCACGGTGCGGCTCATCGCGCTCAACGACCTGCACGGCAACCTGGAGCCGCCCTCGGGGTCCTCGGGCCGGGTGACCGACGACGCCGGCGCGCACGTCGCGGCGCTGCGGGCGCAGGCCCCGGCGAGCGTGGTGCTGTCCACCGGCGACAACGTCGGCGCGTCCCCGCTGGCGTCGGCGCTGTTCCGCGACGAGCCGACCGTCGAGGTCCTGGAGCGGATCGGCGTCGCCGCGTCCGCCGCGGGGAACCACGAGTTCGACGAGGGCATCACCGAGCTGCGCCGGCTGCAGCGCGGCGGCTGCCACCCGGCCGACGGCTGCCGCTTCACCCCGTCCTACGACGGCGCGTCGTTCCCGATCCTGTCGGCGAACGTGACCGAGGGCGGGAAGCCCGCGCTCGCCGCGTCGACGGTGGTGGAGGCGGGCGGCGCCCGGATCGGCGTCATCGGAGCCACCCTGTCCGAGCTGCCCGACCTGGTCTCCCCCGACGGCATCCGCGGCCTGGAGGTCGGCGACGAGGTCGCCGCGGTCGACGCGGCGTCGCGCGAACTGACCGCGCAGGGGGTGCGGGCACAGGTGCTGCTGCTGCACCAGGGCGACGAGGCGACCGGCGACGGCGGCCCGGACGCCTGTGCGATCGAGCCCGGCGGGCCGGGGTCGCGGATCGCGGCCGCGGTGTCCGCCGACGTCGACGCGGTGTTCTCCGCGCACACCCACCAGCAGTACGTGTGCTCGGCGACCGACCCGGCCGGGAACCCGCGGCCGTTCGTGCAGGGCCTGTCGTCCGGCAGGTTGCTGTCGGTGGTCGAGCTCGCCCTGACCGGCGACGGCGACGTGGACCGCGGCGCGACGACGGCCCGCAACGAGGTCGTCACCCGCGACGTCGCGCCCGACCCGGCCGTCGCCGACATCGTCGACCGTGCGGTCGCGCAGTCGCGGCCGCTGGCCGAACGGCCGGTCGGAACGGTGACCGGGCCGCTGCTGCGTGCGGCCGCGCCGACCGGGCTGTCCCCGCTCGGCACGGTCATCGCCGACGCCCAGCTGGCGGCCTCGCGCGGTGACGGCGCACAGCTCGCGCTGACCAACCCCGGCGGGGTGCGCGCGGACCTGGTGCCCGGCCCGGGCGGGCGGGTCACCTACGGGCAGGCCTACACGGTGCAGCCCTTCGGCAACATCCTGCAGACCATGACGCTCACCGGCGCCCAGCTGCGCGCGGTGCTCGACCAGCAGTTCACCGTCGACGACGGTCCGACGGTCCTGCAGAGCTCGTCGAACCTGCGTTACACGGTGGTGGCCGGGAACCGGGTCGGTGACATCTCCATCGGCGGCGTCAAAGTCACCGACGACGGCCGCTACCGGGTCGCGACGAACAACTTCCTGTCCGCGGGCGGCGACGGCTTCGACACCTTCACCGCCGGGACCGAGCTGGTCGGCGGCCCGGTGGACCTCGACGCGTTCGTCGCCTACCTGGGCGCGAACCCGGGCCTGGCCGCGCCGTCGACCGACCGGATCGTGCGCCGCTGAGGGTCGGCCGGGCGGGTCAGAGCCCGCGGACGCGGACCCGGACCAGGGAGTCCTGCACGTAGGTCAGCCAGTGGTAGACGCCCAGGTGCTGGGCCCGCGGGTCGTCGTCGGACAGCTGCTCGGGCATGTCCTCGTTCACGTCGAGGGCGGTGCCGAGCGCGAGCCGCACGTCGTTGAGGGCGGCCAGCCAGGCGTCGACCTGGGCCTCGGTGAGTTCGAGCCGTCCGCCCGCCTCGGGCAGGGTCTCCAGGACGGTCGCCGCGGCGGTGTCCTTGGCCTCGATCAGCGACGGCTCGTGCAGCGAGCGCATCCCGCCGGCGAGGTCGGAGTCCTCGGTGGTGAAGTCCGGCAGCAGCCGGGCCAGCACCCGGTCGGTCGGCCGCGACGTCGGACCGGTGCGGATGCCGGTGAGTTCGGCGAGCTCGTCGGTGGGCGCGAGCTCGGCACGACCGGCGAGCATCTGGCGGATCTCGACGAACAGCCCCCGCAGGACGACGGCCTCCTCACCGGAGAACCCGGACGTGTAGCGGACGCGGTCGCCCCGGCCGCTGCGCTTCCAGCCGTTCACGCTCAGGCCCGCTGCATGGTGGCCCACAGGCCGGCCGCGTGGAGCTGGGCGACGTGACCCTCCACGGTGTCCTTGTCCCCCGCCGACACCGCGGCGCGTCCCTTGTGGTGCACGTCGAGCATCAGCGCGGTGGCCTTCGCCTCGGGGTAGTGGAACACCTTCTGCAGCACGTAGGTCACGTACGACATGAGGTTGACCGGGTCGTTCCAGACGATGGCCTGCCACGGCGTGTCGGGGCCGGCGGACTCGTCCAGGTCGGGTGTGACCTGCTCGGTGGGCGCCGGGGACGGCGCTGGGGACGGCGCGGACATGCACCCCATGGTGGCACAGGAGCCGTAGGCTCCCGGCCATGACCGGCACGGCCCTGCTGACCGACCGCTACGAGCTGACGATGGTGGCGGCGGCCCTCGCCGACGGCACCGCGGAACGCCACTGCGTCTTCGAGCTGTTCGCGCGCCGCCTGCCCGACGGGCGCCGCTACGGCGTCGTCGCCGGGACGGGGCGGCTGCTGGAGGCGCTGGAGAGCTTCCGGTTCTCCGCTGCCGACCTGGAGTTCCTCGCCCCGGTCGTCGACGCGGCGACCCTGGAGCGCCTGGGCGACTACCGCTTCTCCGGCGACGTCGACGGCTACCCGGAGGGCGAGCTGTACTTCCCCGGCTCCCCCGTCCTCACCGTGACCGGCACCTTCGCCGACGCGGTCATCCTGGAGACCGTCGCCCTGTCGATCTACAACCACGACTGCGCGATCGCCTCGGCGGCGGCCCGGATGGTGACCGCGGCGGCCGGCAGGCCGCTGATCGAGATGGGCTCGCGGCGCACCCACGAGGAGGCCGCCGTGGCCTCGGCCCGGGCCGCGTACCTGGCGGGCTTCGCGACGACGTCGAACCTCGCCGCGGGCGCCCGGCACGGCATCCCGACCGCGGGCACCGCCGCGCACGCCTGGGTCCTGCTGCACGACGACGAGCCGGCCGCCTTCGCCAGCCAGGTCGCCGCGCTGGGCACCGGCACCACGCTGCTCGTCGACACCTACGACATCCGCCGCGGCATCGAGCACGCCGTGGCGGCCGCCGGGCCCGGGCTGGGTGCGGTCCGCATCGACTCGGGCGACCTCGGCGAGCTGGCCCGCCAGGCCCGCGAGCAGCTCGACGCGCTCGGCGCCACCGGCACCCGGATCGTGCTGTCCGGCGACCTCGACGAGTACGCGATCGCCTCGCTGCGCGCCGAGCCGGTCGACTCCTACGGCGTGGGGACCTCGGTGGTCACCGGGTCGGGCTCGCCGACGGCCGGGATGGTCTACAAGCTCGTCGAGGTCGACGGACGCCCGGTGGCCAAGCGGTCGAGCGCGAAGGAGTCCCGCGGCGGGCGCAAGGCGGCGCTGCGCCGGTTCAAGCCGACCGGGACCGCGGTCGAGGAGGTCGTGTACCCCTACGGCACCGACCCGGTCCTCGGGCCGCACGACCGGGCGCTTCCGGTACCGCTGGTGCGGGACGGGAAGGTCGTCGCCGACGACGTCGTCACCGGGCTGGAGGCCGCCCGGGAGCGGCTGCGGACGGCGCTGGTCGCCGTACCGTGGGAGGGGCTGAAGCTGTCCCGCGGCGAGCCTGCGATCCCGACCACCTTCCTGACCGGGAGCTGAGCCATGGCACGAGCGTTGATCGTCGTCGACGTCCAGAACGACTTCTGCGAGGGCGGCGCCCTCGCGGTGACCGGCGGGGCCGCCGTGGCCGCCGGGATCGGGCCGCTCGCGACCGCCGGCCGCGACGGGCGGGTCTACGACCACGTCGTCGCCACCCGGGACGTGCACGTGGACCCGGGGCCGCACTTCTCCGACACCCCGGACTTCGTCGACTCCTGGCCGCCGCACTGCCGCGCGGGGACACCGGGCGCGTCGTTCCACCCGGCGCTGGACGTGGCGCCGATCGAGTGCGTCTTCGACAAGGGCGCCTACACCAGCGCCTACTCCGGGTTCGAGGGCGCCAGCGCGAACGAGTCGGGCACCCCGCTGGGCGACTGGCTGACCGAGCGCGGGGTGACCGAGGTCGACGTCGTCGGCCTGGCGACCGACCACTGCGTCCGGGCGACCGCGCTCGACGCGTCCCGGCTCGGGCTGGCGACGACGGTGCTGCTGCACCACTGCGCCGGGGTGGCCCCGGAGACGACGGAACGGGCGCTCGCCGCGCTGACCGAGGCCGGCGTGGAGCTGCGCACCGCCTGACCCCCCGGGGTGCCGCGCTGGGACAGCGTGCCCATGACGATCGACGCGGCGCCGGCGCCGGACACGAACAGCGCCAACGCCCCGGCCGGCACCATGGTGGTGTTGGACAGCAGTTGGATGCCCTGGGCGACGCCGGACACCGCGGAGAGGATGAACGCCGCGGTCAGCACGACGATGATCGTCGCGAGCACGCCGGCCCCCGGCACCCCGTCGACCCCAGCCGACGGTCTGCATGCCGCCGCCGATCTGGAACGCGCCGAGACCGAGGGACGCGGCCGAGCCGAACAGCGTTGCGACGATCGCGAGGATGTCGATCGCCCTGCCGATCGCCCCGTCGGCGGTCTTCTGCCCGATCAAGTGCCAGCGCGGCCCCGATCCCGAAGACCGTCCGGTCCGTGCGGGGGTGCTCCGGGGTCCTCGGTACACGACCGGGGATCGACCTGCGTCATGACGTCTCCACCTCTGTCCGGGTGCGGGGGAAGTGCGGTCCGTACGCCGCTCCGTGGGCCGTGCGGTCCCGCGGCCGGGATCGTCGACGCGACGGGTGGACGGGGAACGGGGCCCGCCGGCCGGCCCCGGGGGGCGGCGGACGTGCGGCGATCGGCCGGGATCGACACCCGGCAGCACCTACTCCTCATCAGATACTCGAGTAATATATCTGTGCACGTTACTCTGAGGCTGAAGCGGCGATCAAGACCCGATCAGCCGCCCGGAGTCCGACGACACCGGAGTCGCCACCGTGCCGCCTGCAGTTCCGTCGCCCCACCCGCGGCGACCGGTCCACACCCCGGGCCTGCACGAACACCACCGCCACGGCCCCTTGACACCGACCCGGGGGACGCGCTCCCATCGTGGTGCGCATAGAGCGACTCGTTGCTTGTTACGCAACAGTTTCCGGTATTTCTCGTGTGTTTCCGCGGCCCCGATCGGCGCCGTCGTCATCGCGTCGGATCCCACTGCAGGAGTTGATCCGCTGTGCCGCAACGCTTCCACCGTGACCGCACGCCGGTCGCCTCCGGCGCCCGGCCGTCACGCGGGCCCCCGGTCCCGCGGCACCGGCCCCGTGACACCCGATGCCGTCGCACCGATCCCGCGCTCGGCCCGCCGGGCACACACCCGTCGACGGCACCCGACCTCGCGCCAGACCCGCAGCCGCACGCCCGACCGTCGCCCACGAGGAGTACCGCCATGACGACCGGCGAGTTGTCGACCCCCGCCACCGAGGGGCAGAGCCTCCCGGACAGCCTGCGAGAGACCCTCGCCGGCCACTACTACACCGACCCCGCGATCTTCCGGGCCGAGCAGGACAACATCTTCCACACGACGTGGTTCTGCGCGGTGCTGGCCGCGGACCTGGACAAGCCCGGCGCGTTCGAGACCGTCCGGATCGGACGGGAGAGCGTGATCGTCACGCGGGCCAGGGACAACTCCGTGCGGGCCTACCTCAACGTCTGCCGGCATCGTGGCGCGCGGCTGTGCACGGAGGAGAAGGGCGAGGTCAAGCGCTCCTTCCAGTGTCCGTACCACGCCTGGACCTACGGCCTGGACGGCAAGCTCATCGCGGCGCCGAATCTCAGCTCGATGCCCGACGTCGACAAGGTCGAGTACGGCCTGCACACCGTGCACGTCCGCGAGTGGCTGGGCTACGTCTGGCTGAGCCTGGCCGAGGTGCCGCCCTCGTTCACCGAGACGGTCATCGGTGACGTCACGACACGGCTCGGCTCCCCGGACGCGATCGTCGGCTACGACGTCGAGAGCCTGAAGCTCGGCCGGCGCATCTCCTACGACGTCACGGCGAACTGGAAGCAGATCGTCGAGAACTTCATGGAGTGCTACCACTGCGCGACGATCCACCCCGAGCTCACCGAGGTGCTGCCCGAGTTCGCCGACGGCCTCGCCGCCCAGTACTTCGTCGGGCACGGCGCGGAGTTCGGCGAGGAGATCAAGGGGTTCACCGTCGACGGCTCGGAGGGGCTCACCCGCATCCCGGGCGTCGCGCAGGAGCAGGACCGCCGCTACTACGCCGTCACCGTGCGGCCGTCGGTGTTCATCAACCTGGTCCCCGACCACGTGGTGTTCCATCGCATGTTCCCGCTGACCGCCGAGCGGACCCTGGTCGTCTGCGACTGGCTCTACCTGCCCGAGGTCGTCGACTCCGGCGCCGACATCGACCGCTCGGTGGAGCTGTTCCACCGGGTCAACGTCCAGGACTTCGACGCCTGCGAGCGCTGTCAGCTCGCGATGGACTCGCGCTCCTACGAGAAGGGCGGCGTGCTCGTGCCCAGCGAGCACCACATCGGCGAGTTCCACGACTGGGTGCGCGACCGGGTGGGCTGACCCCCGCTCCGTCCCGCACCACCACGACCGCCCCGCCCGGCCCGCCGGCGCGGGGCGGTCGTGCGCCCCCTTCCCCTTCCCGCCACCGGCAGGAGCGCACGGACGCCGTGGCACCCCACCAGAACGCGTGGCACCCCACGCACCGGGTGCCGCGAGACGCGCGGCGTCGCCGAGCCGGCCGGCGGCAGGCGAGGCACGACGGAGAGAGCGCGGAACGGCCCCGCCCCCGCGGTGCGGGGACGGGGCCGTGGGCTCGCGGAGCGGGCGCTACCGGAAGACGACCGTGCTGGCGCCGGTCAGCAGCACCCGGCGCTCGCAGTGCCAGCGGACCGCGCGGGACAGGGCGAGCGCCTCGGCGTCGCGGCCGACCATCTGCAGGGCCTTCGGATCGTAGGAGTGGTCGATCCGGATCACCTCCTGCTCGATGATCGGGCCCTCGTCCAGGTCCGGGGTCACGTAGTGCGCTGTGGCGCCGACCTGCTTCACACCGCGCGCGTAGGCCTGGTGGTAGGGACGGGCACCCGTGAAGCCGGGCAGGAACGAATGGTGGATGTTGATCGCCCGGCCCTCGAGGGCCTTGCAGGTCTCGTCGGAGAGCACCTGCATGTAGCGGGCCAGCACGACCAGCTCGGCGTCGTAGGCGTCGACCAGCGACAGCAGCTGCGCCTCGGCCTCGGGCTTGGTCTCGGCGGTGACCGGGACGTACGCGAACGGCAGGCCGGCGGCCTCGGCCATCGGGCGCAGGTCGGGGTGGTTGGACACGACCGCGACGATGTCGGCGCCCAGGCTGCCCGCCCGCCACCGGAAGATCAGGTCGTTGAGGCAGTGGCCCAGCTTGGAGACCATGACCAGGACCCGGGCGGGGGCGCCGTCGTGGAAGGTGAACGTCATCCCGAACTCGGCCGCGACCGCCTCGAAGTCCCGGCTGATCGCGTCGAGGTCCACGTCGTGCTCCGCGCCGACCCGGGTGCGCAGGTGGAGCCGGCCGCGCAGCGGGTCGTCGAACTGCTGGTACTCGCCGATGTCGCAGCCGTGCTCGAACAGGAAGGCGCTGACCGCGCGCACGATGCCGGTGCGGTTCGGGCAGCTCAGGGTCAGGATGAAGGAACGGGACACGGCGGCCTCTCCTCAGTCGGACGCGGTCCGCGGGAACCGCGGCACTACGTAAACAGTGCATAGATATATCAGTCTTGGTCAAGAGGTGTGGGAACGTCCGCTGACTGTTAGGCACATCCGTCGCGTTAATATG
>JAESFO010000818.1_pt1 | contig 13247 bp, 7 predicted proteins | sample 9269421 | NCBI WGS metagenome assembly JAESFO01 (sample SAMN14502839, study PRJNA617101) | algae metagenome | isolation source: Nostoc desertorum CM1-VF14 and co-occurring heterotrophs from rocky... | place: USA: Clark Mountains, San Bernardino, California | collected 2000-06-05 | reverse complement strand
ACGCGGCCGTCCGGGCCGGGCTCGGCTCCGCGGAAGGTCGCGTGCCGGGACTCGATCCGCCCGACCCCGGCCAGCGTCGCCCAGCTCAGCCGGCAGTCCGGGGTGCGCTCGCGCTGGCGCAGTTCGGCGGTCGCGTAGGCCTGCAGGGTCCGCTCGGGGATGTCGGCCTCGGTCGCGGTCGCCCGGGCCCACGCGACGACGTCGGTGCCCGCGGGCAGCGGCGCGGACGCGGGCGGAGCGGACTGCCGGTCGACCGGGGTCCGGGGCAGCGACGGCCCGAAGTCCGGGCCGGTCGCCAGCGCGACGAGCACGATCAGGGCCAAGATGCCGCCGATGGCCGCGAGCAGCGACTGGGTGCGCACGCTCCCACGTTACCGACGGGTATCACCCGATCGGGGTGCGGGTCAGGGACCGTCCCAGTAGCGGCGCCAGTCCTCGGCGGTCAGCGCGTGCGGGTCCAGCCCGTCGGCGGCGGCGGCCTTCTCCGCCGACCGCACCCGCGCCTCGAACTCCCGGGCGGCCGTCCGCAGCGCGGCCTCCGGGTCACCGCCGCGGAGCTGTGCGGCCGCGGCCAGCCGGAACAGCGCCGCGCCGGCACCGTCGTCGGCGGGCAGCAGGTCCGCGGGCAGCCCCGCCTTCGCGGTGCGGGAGGTCAGCTTCGCGGCGAGCGCGACGGCCGGCTGGACCGTCGCGATGCCGTCGACACTGGACTCGCGCTGCTTCTCGGCGCGCTTGAGTTCGTCCCAGCGGCGGTCCTGGTCGGCGGCCGTGGCGACCTGCTCCCCCGCGGCGAACACGTGCGGGTGGCGGCCGACGAGCTTGTCGACCAGCCCGGTCGCGACCTCGTCGATCCCGAACGGGGCGCCGTCGTGCTCGGTGGCGACGCGGGCGTGGAACAGCACCTGCAGCAGCACGTCGCCGAGCTCCTCGCGCAGCTCGGTGCGGTCACCGTCCTCGATGGACTGGTAGAGCTCGTAGCACTCCTCGACGAGGTAGCGCAGCAGCGAGGTGTGGGTCTGTTCGGCGTCCCACGGGCAGCCGCCGGGCGAGCGCAGCCGGTCCATCACCGCGACGGCGTCGAGCACCGCGTGCCCGGTGGGCGGCGGCACCGCACCGGGGTGCGCGGCGGCGGGGTGGCCCGCCGGGACCAGCAGCACCGTGCCGTCGGCGAGCCCGGCGGGGTCGGTGCCGGTCCAGTCGGCGGCACCGGCGGCGGCGCCCGCGTCGAGACCGGGCACGGCGAGCACGTCGGTCGCGGAGCGCAGCAGCGGCAGTGCCGCGGCCGGGAGTGCGGCCCCGCGCCGGGGGCAGACGACGACCGTCGCGGCCATCAGGGAGCGGGCGGGGTCGGGTTGCCCGCGGCGACCGGGAGCACCACGGAGGCGTCCTCGGCGGTCGGTACGGCGAGCATCTGGATCGGGTCCCACTCGCCGTAGCGGGGGTTGAGCTGCACGCCGGTGCGCAGCGCGGTGGGGGTCAGCATGCGGATCCCGGCCTCGGACAGCGAGCGCTGGTCCAGCTGGCCGACCGCGTCGCCCGGGGCGGGGGCGCCGAGGTCGCGCTCGGTCACCCGGACCACGACCCAGCCCTGGCCGCTGCCCAGCGGGAACGCCGCGACCCAGCCGGCCGGGATCCCGATCAGCGGGGTGAGCGCGGCCTGCGGGGTCTCGGCCGGGCGGATCGCGAGCCCGCGCTGGGTGGTGCCGGCACCGGCCAGCGCCGCCTCGGCCCGCTGCCCGCCGGCGGCGACCTCACGGGCCAGCGTGGTGGCCTGTGCCCGGTCCTGGGCGACCGCGACGTCCGCGGTCACCGACAGCCGCGGCAGCTCGCGGCGGGCGAGCTCGGACAGGGTCAGCTCGTCCCGGGTGGCGGCCTGCGCACCGCCGACCGCCAGCGACGACTCCTGCACCGCCTGCTCGCCGCCCTGCCGGGCGATCGCCGCGGCGACCTGCTGGTCGGACACGGTGACGCCCTGCTCCGGGGCGGTCAGGCCGATCAGGTCGCGGATCACCAGCTGGGACACCACGGCCCGCCCGATGTCGGCCTCGGACCCGCCCTGGGCCTTGAGCCCGTCGACCAGCCCGGGCCGGGTGAGCACCGAGGTGATCGCGGGCTGCACGGTGGCGAGCGGGATCGACGTCTCGCCGACGATCGCGGCTGCGTCGACCCGGCTCGGTCCGGTGCCGCAGCCGGCCCCGGTGACAGCGACGGCCCCGACGATCAGCAGGGCGGCGGTGATCCTGCGAGTGCGCACGGCGGTCAGCCTCTCACGCGATGTGGTGCCGATCTCCCCCGCCCGGCCGGCCCGGTAGTGCGGGCCGGGCCGCCGACGGCCGCCCCGCGAGGTCCGGCGGCCGCGCGGGCGGGTGCTCGTCGAGCCGGGCCAGGGCGATCGTGATCGCCCGGTCCAGCTGCGGGTCCCGTCCCGACGCCCGGTCCTGCGGGGTCACCACCACCTCCACGTCGGGGTCGACGCCGTGGTTCTCCATCGTCCAGCCGACGTCGTCGAACCAGGTGGCGTAGCGGGGCTGGGTCACCAGGGTGCCGTCGACGAGCCGGTAGCGGCTGTCGATCCCGATCACCCCGCCCCAGGTGCGGGTCCCGACGACCGGGCCGACCCCGAGCCGCTTGATGGCGGCGGTGACGATGTCGCCGTCGGAGCCGGAGCGCTCGTCGGCCAGGGTCACCACCGGCCCGCGCGGCGCCTGCTCGGGGTAGGTGGCGGGTGCGCCGTGCCGGGGCAGGTCCCACCCGATGACGCGGCGGGCGAGCTTCTCCACCACCAGCTGCGAGGTGTGCCCGCCGCGGTTGCCGCGCACGTCGAGCAGCAGACCGTCCTTCGCGGTCTCGCGGGCGAGGTCGCGGTGCAGCTGGGCCCAGCCGTAGCCCATCATGTCCGGCACGTGCAGGTAGCCCAGCCGGCCGCCGGAACGCTCGGCGACCTCGGCGCGCAGCCGGGCCACCCGGTCCTGGTAGCGCAGCTCGTCCTCGGAGTGCAGCGGGCGCACCGCGACGCGGCGGACGGTACCCGCGTCGGGCCGGTCGGGGCCGGAGCGGACGGTGAGCTCCACGGTGCTCCCGGCCGTCGCGACGAGCAGTGGCGCGACCCCCCAGTGCGGGTCCAGCGGGCGCCCGTTCACCTCCAGCAGCACGTCCCCGGCCCGCACGTCGACGCCCGGCCCGGACAGCGGGCTGCGCGCGGCGGGCGCGGAGGTCTCCGGCGGCAGGACGCGCCGGACCCGCCACCCCGGTCCGCCTGCGGGGTCGGGTTCCAGGTCCGCCCCGAGCAGGCCGGGGCGCCCGGTCGGGTCGCCGCCGGCGCGGCCGCCCATGACGTAGGCGTGCGAGGTCCCCAGCTCGCCGTGCAGCTCCCACAACACGTCGAGCAGGTCGTCGTGGCTCCCGGCCCGGTCGACCAGCGGCCGGTACCGGGCGGTCTCGGCGACCCAGTCGACGCCGGCCATGTCCTCGACCCAGAAGTGGTCGCGCATGAGACGTGCGGTCTCGTCGAACATCTGCTGCCACTCCGCGACCGGGTCGACGGTGACCACGAGCCGGCGGGTGTCGATCGTGAACTCGTCGCCGCCCGCGTCGTCCTCGGGTGCCGCGGAGCCGCCCCGGTCGGCGCGCAGCAGCCGCACCGTGCCCCGGTCGCGGACGACGAGCCGGGTTCCGTCGCCGCTCACGGCGAACGACGACGCCGGATCGGCGACCACGGTGACCGTGCGCCGGGCCAGGTCGAACCGCTCCAGCACGGCGCGGTCGGGCTCGGCGTCGTCGTCGGGGAGGCTGTCGCCGAGCACGCCGGTGCCGCCGGGCAGCCGCAGCCACACCAGGCCGCCCCGGACCGCGGCGAGCCGGGTGTAGCGGGCGGCCTCGACCGGAACGCCGACGACCCGGTCGGCCAGGCCCTCGACGTCGACGACGACCTCCGGCGGTACCTCGTCGGCGTCGCGCCCGGACCGGCGACGGCCGCCACGCGCCCCGCTCCGGGCCTGCGTCCCGGCCCCGGTCGCCGCGGCCACCGCGCGGCCCGCACCGTCGGCGGCTCCGTCACCGGACGGCTCGGGCTCGTCGCCGGGCTCCGGCGGGGCCGGGGGCGTCGACGGGGTCGCGGGCGGGTCGTCCGGGCCTTCGTCGGCCGGGTCCACCGGGCGGCCGTCCGGCCCCGCCCCGAACGGCGACGGCGTCCGCGCGGCCAGCGGCACCAGGAACGGCTTCCAGCCGGTGCCGAAGGTCAGGTCGAAGGAGTGCTCGTCATAGCTGGGGTCGAACACCCGCCGGGACAGGAACGCCAGGTGCCTGCCGTCGGCGGTGAAGACCGGGTCGCTGTCGTGGAAGCGGGCCGGGGTGACCTCGGCGTGCTCGCCGTCGGCGACCCGGGTGAGCACGATCCGCGACAGCCCCTCGGGGGCCGGGTCGCACCAGGCCAGCCAGGCCGAGTCCGGTGACCAGGACACGTCGGAGGGCTCGCCCGCGGTGCCGCGGTGCAGCTCGCGCAGCTCCCCCACCGCCCGGGCCGGGACGGCCTCGTCGACCACGCCGTCGTCGGGCCGGTCGTCGGGGCCGGGTGCCGGGTCCGGTGCGGGATCGGCGCCGGTGTGCAGCACCAGCAGCCTGCCGTCGTGCGTGGTGAGCGCGACGGCGGACCCGTCCGGTGCCGGGGCCAGCTCCAGGACCCGTCCGATGCCGCCCGCGGCGTACCGCGCCCGCTCCGGGGCGTCCGGGAGGTGCGGGTCGAGCGGGGCCACGACCACGGCGTCCTCACCGGTCGCGTCGTCCACCCACACGGCGCGGTGCGTGCCGAGCGGGTGCGCGAGCCGGGCCCGCACACCGGGCTCGGCGAGCAGTGCGCGGGCGGGGCCGTCGCGGTGGGTGAGCCGGTGCACGGTCCCGCGCACCGACACGATGCTCGTGCGGCCGGTGCGGTCGGGCCGGACCGGGCCGAGGTCGGCGGGCAGCGACGCGCGGAACGGCTCGCGGGCGCGCCGCGGCCCGCCGGGCCGGACGTCGATCCGGCGCGGCTGCGAGGCGGCGGACAGGTCGTCCAGCAGGAAGATCTCCCCGGCCGACTCGTAGACCACCCGGCGCCCGTCGGTGCTCGCGTGCCGGGCGTAGAAGTCGGTGCCGCCGCCGGACCCGTGGTCGGTGTGCCGGCGCAGGTCGGTGCCGGGGTCGGCGAGCGGGACGGAGTAGACGTTCCCCCAGCCCTCGTGGTCGGAGACGAACGCCAGCCGCGGGCCCGACCCGTCGTCGACGACCATGGGGCACTCCAGCTGCCCGGCCAGGGCGGCGAGGACCCGGGTGAACTCCCCCGTCCCGGCGGTGTCGAGCCACAGCCGGCCGGCGCGCCCACCGCGGTAGCGCTTCCAGTGGGCCGCGTCGCGCCCGCCCTCGACCTGGGTGAGCACGGCGGGTCCGCCGGGCTGGTGGGCGAGCGCGGAGAGCGTGCCGTACGGCAGCAGCCGCGGTGCCCCGCCGGTCGCCGGGACCGCGTACGCCCACAGCCGGGAGGTCGCGTCGCCGTGCGCGGACAGCGCGACCACCGCGCCGTCGGGGGTCCAGCCCGCGGCGCGGGTCGGCGCCTCGCCCCACCAGGTCAGCCGGGTGGGCGTGCCACCCTCGGCGTCGACCCGGTACACCTCGGGTGCGCCGTCGCGTCGGGACGCGAACGCGACGGACCCGCCGTCGGGCGAGAAGCGCGGTGCGGTGACGGGCACCCCGTCCGCGGTCAGGCGGTGGGCCCGCCCGCCCTCGACCGGAGCCGTCCACAGGTCGTCCTCCGCGACCAGGACGAGCGTGTCACCCGACAGATGGGGATGGCGCAGGAAGCTCACACGGCGACGTTAGCCGCACGCACCGACATTCCGGACCCGCCCGCGGCGGGGTCCCCGGTGCAGACGCAGCGCAGCGGGGCGAAGCCGTTGAAGCCCACCGAGGAGTAGCTGGCGGTGTAGGCGCCGGTGTGCAGCAGCCGGACCACGTCACCGGCGCACAGGTCGTCGGGGAGCAGGTAGGGGTGCCTGCGGTAGAGCACGTCGGCGCTGTCGCAGGTCGGCCCGGCCAGTACGACCGGGGAGCGGGGGCCGTCGTCGTGCGCGGTGCGGATCGGGTAGCGGACCAGCTCGCCCTCGGTCTCGGCGAGCCCGCCGAAGCGGCCGACGTCGAGGTAGACCCAGCGCGGACCGGCGTCACCGTCCCGGTCGGACACGAGCACGACCTCGCTGTGGAGCGTCCCCGCGTCGGCGACGAGGCCCCGGCCCGGTTCGATCATCAGCTCCGGCCGGTCGTCGCCGAACTCCGCGGCGACCGCCTCGCGGATCGCGTCGCCGTAGTCCGACAGCGGGCGGACCTGCGCGTCGTAGTGCGCGGGGAAGCCGCCGCCGAGGTCGAGCAGATCGGGTCGCAGCCCGCGGGCGCGGACCCGGCGGAACACCTCCGCGGCGTCGGCGATCCCGGCCCGCCACGCCCCCGGGTCGAGCTGCTGGGAACCGACGTGGAACGACACCCCGGCGGCCCGCAGCCCGGCCGCGTCGGCGTCGAGCAGCAGCGACGCGGCCGCGGCCGTCGAGCACCCGAACTTGCGGTCCAGCGGGAAGCAGGAGCCCGCGCCGGTGCAGGTGACCCGGACGAACACCTCCGCCCCCGGCGCGCAGCGCGCGATCTTGGCCAGCTCGGCGGCCGAGTCGACGGCGAACCGCCGCACTCCGCTGCGCTGCGCGAACGCGATGTCGCGTTCCTTCTTCACGGTACTGCCGTAGGAGATGTCCGCGGGCCGCGCGCCGGCTGCGAGGCACAGTTCCAGCTCCGGCCGGCTGGCGACGTCGAATCGCGCGCCGAGACCGACCAGGAATGCGACGAGCCGCGGGGCCGGATTCGCCTTGACCGCATAGAACAGTTCCGCGCCGGGAAGTGCACGTCCGAATTCGGCGTACCGTTCCCGGACGGCGTCCAGGTCCAGCACCAGGTACGGAGTGCAGAGTTCGACGGATTCGGTGGAGACGGGCCGGCGATCGGACATCGGACACACCTCTTTCCCGGACACGGGGAGTTCACGACGGAAACGGCGTTCTGATCCGCCGTCGATCCGATCGTAAAACAGTGCGGATCACGTCCGTGGGGTGCCGTGGATCACCGGGGAAAACGGGAACCCACGTCGCGCGATTGATCCCGACAACTCCGGCGAGCAGTTCGCCGGCGTCCGTCCCGTTCCGTCCCGGAAACGGCACGGACGCCGACACCCGATGTTCTTCGGTGCAGCACCCGGTGTTCATCAACGCGGCGTCAACGCCGCGTCGGGGCCGCGTCAGGACGAGGCGGAGCTGTGCACCGGGGTGGAGGCCGGCACGATCTGCAGCAGGAGCTCCGCGCACCAGCCGAGCAGCTCGACGTCGCGCATGGCGGCGCCGCCGATCCGGTTGCCCTGCACCGGCTTGGGCACCGTGACGACCTGCGCGGCCGCCTTGTACTGCGCCTTGGGGTAGAGTCGGCGCAGCCGCAGCTGGGCGGAGTCGGGCAGCTGCATCGGACCGATCCGCAGCTGGGTGCCCGCCGACGCGACCTCACGGATGCCGAGGCGGCGGCAGAGCTGGCGGAACCGGGCGACCTCCAGCAGGTTGCGCACCGGGGTCGGGGGCTCGCCGTAGCGGTCGGTCAGCTCCTCGACGATCGCGGTGAGCGCGGCGTCGTCCGGCGCCTCGGCGATCTTGCGGTAGACCTCCAGGCGCAGCCGCTCGCCGTCGACGTAGTCGTGCGGGACGTGCGCGTCGACCGGCAGGTCGACCCGGACCTCCTGCAGCTCCTCCGGCTCGGCCCCGATCTCCCCGCCCGCCTGCCTGCGGAACGCCGCGACGGCCTCCCCGACCAGGCGGATGTAGAGGTCGAACCCGACGCCGGCGATGTGGCCGGACTGCTCGGCACCGAGGATGTTGCCCGCGCCGCGGATCTCCAGGTCCTTCATCGCGACGGCCGCGCCGGAGCCGAGCTCGGAGTGCTGGGCGATGGTGGCGAGCCGGTCGTGTGCGGTCTCGGTGAGCGGATGCTCCGCCGGGAACAGGAAGTAGGCGTAGCCGCGGTCGCGGCCACGCCCGACCCGGCCGCGCAGCTGGTGGAGCTGGGACAGGCCGAGGGTGTCGGAGCGTTCGACGATCAGGGTGTTGGCGTTGGAGATGTCCAGGCCGTTCTCGACGATCGTGGTGCAGACCAGCACGTCGAACTCGCGGTGCCAGAACGCGCTGACGGTCCGCTCCAGCAGGTCCTCGTTCATCTGCCCGTGCGCGACGGCGACCCGCGCCTCGGGGACGAGGTCCTGGATCTTCTTCGCCGCCCGGTCGATCGAGCTGACCCGGTTGTGCACGTAGAACACCTGGCCGTCGCGCAGCAGCTCGCGGCGCAGGGCGGCGGCGACCTGCTTGTCGTCGTAGGCGCCGACGTAGGTCAGGGTCGGGTGCCGCTCCTCGGGCGGGGTGGTGATCGCCGACATCTCGCGGATGCCGGCGAGGCTCATCTCCAGGGTCCGCGGGATCGGCGTCGCGGACAGGGTGAGGACGTCGACGTGCGCCCGGAGCGCGGTGATGTGCTCCTTGTGCTCGACGCCGAAGCGCTGCTCCTCGTCGACGATCACCAGGCCGAGATCCTTGTAGCGGATGCCGGTCTGGAGCAGCCGGTGCGTCCCGACGACGACGTCGACGGTGCCGTCGGCGAGCTTCTCGATCGTCTCGCGCGCCTCGGCCGGGTCGGTGAACCGCGACAGCCCGCGCACGGTCACCGGGAACTGGCGCATCCGCTCGGAGAACGTCGACAGGTGCTGGGTGGCGAGCAGCGTCGTCGGGACGAGGACGGCGACCTGCTTGCCGTCCTGCACCGCCTTGAACGCCGCCCGCACCGCGATCTCGGTCTTGCCGAACCCGACGTCGCCGGAGATGACGCGGTCCATCGGGACCGGACGCTCCATGTCCCGCTTGACCTCGTCGATCGCGGAGAGCTGGTCGGGGGTCTCGGTGTAGGGGAAGGCGTCCTCGAGCTCGCGCTGCCACGGGGTGTCCGCGCCGAACGCGTGTCCCGGCGAGGCCTGGCGCGCCGCGTAGAGCTGCACCAGGCCGGCCGCGATGTCCTTGACCGCCTTGCGGGCCCGGCTCTTGGTCTTGGCCCAGTCCCCGCCGCCGAGCTTGTTGACGGCGGGCTGCTCGCCGCCCACGTAGCGGCTGATCTCGTCGAGGGCGTCGGTCGGCACGAACAGCCGGTCGGCGGGCTGACCGCGCTTGGAACTGGCGTACTCCAGCACCAGGTACTCGCGGGTGGCGCCCTGGACGGTGCGCTCCTTCATCTCGATGAAGCGTCCGATGCCGTGCTGGTTGTGGACGACGAAGTCGCCGGGCTGCAGCACGGCCAGGTCGACGGCGTTGCGCTTGCGGGGGGTGGTCTTGCGCGGCGCGGTGTCGAGCCCGGCGCGGCTGCCGGTCAGGTCGGCCTCGGAGACGACGACCAGCCCGACCTCCGGCGCGGTGAACCCGCTCAGCACGCGCCCGCAGGTGACGGTGACGATTCCCTTCTCCGGGGCGTCGGCGAGCACCGGGACGGCGGAGGCGGGGACCTCGGCCTCGCCCAGCTGCTCCAGCGAGCGGTCGGCGGTGCCCTGCCCGGCCAGCACGAGCACCGCGGCGCCGCCGGTGGCGACGTGCGCGCGCAGGTCGGTCAGCGCGCGGTCGGTGTCGCCCCGGTAGGGCTCGATCTCGTGCACGCCCGCCACGACGACGTCGTCGGAGCCCGACAGTAGCGGCGACAGCGAGACCACGGGACGGCCGGTCGCCGTCGCGTGGTCCAGCGTGACGCGCAGGTCGCGGTAGGCCGACCCGGAGACGTCGATCGGGGCCTCGCCGCCGGAGCCGGACGCCAGCCAGGACGCCTCCAGGAACTCCTGCCCGGTGCGCACGAGGTCCGCGCAGCGGGTGCGGATGCGCTCGGGGTCGGCGAGCAGCACCCGCGTCCCGTCCGGGAGCAGGTCGGTGAGCGTCTGCATCTCCCCGCCGACCAGCGCCGGGATCAGCGACTCCATGCCCTCGCCGGGGATGCCCTCGGACAGCTTCTCGAGCAGCTCGCGCAGCGGGTTGCGGTTGAGGCCCGCGGTCTCGGGCTGCTCCAGGGCCAGCTCGCCGGCCCGCTCGCGCACCGGGGTGGTGAGCAGCAGCTCGCGGCACGGCGGCACGTCGATCCGCGTGACCTCGCCGACCGAGCGCTGGTCCGCGACGGAGAACGACCGCACCTCGGAGACCTCGTCGCCCCAGAACTCGACGCGCACCGGGTGCTCGGCGGTCGGCGGGAAGATGTCGAGGATGCCGCCACGCACCGCGAACTCGCCGCGGGTGGTGACCATCTCGGCGCGGCTGTAGGCCAGCTCGACCAGCCGCACCAGCAGCTGCTCGAAGTCGTACTCCTCGCCGACGGCCAGCGTCACCGGGGCGAGCGTGCCCAGCCCGGGCGCGACCGGCTGGATCAGGCTGCGCGCCGCGGTCACGACCACCCGAGGGGCGGTCTCCGCCGAGGAGAGCCGGTGGAAGATCGTCAGCCGGCGGGCGACGGTGTCCGGGCGCGGGGACAGCTTCTCGTGCGGCAGCGTCTCCCAGCTCGGCAGTACGACGACCGGCGCGCCCGCGCAGTCGTGCACCGTGTCGGCGGCGGCGCCCGGCGCCTCGCCGTGGCCGAGCAGGTCCGACACCGCGGCCGCGAGGTCCTCGGCCTCCCGGTCGGTGGCGGTCACGGCGAGCACCGTGGAGGTCTCGGCGAGCCCGGCGGCGAGCAGCGGGCGCACCGCGGAGGGACCCTCGACCTGCACGGCAGGGGTCTCACCGGCGCGGGTGTCCGCGGCACGGGCGGCGTCGACGGCGGCGCGGAGACCGGCGTCGGACAGGGCGGAGGTGAGCAGACCGGACAGGATGGCCACGACGGCGCTGGCTCCTCGGTGGAGGTGGGCTGGCGGTGCGCGCGGCGACGGGGGCCGGCCGCGGGCAGGACAGACCCCTGCCCGGGTCGCGGTAGGGCTCCCGACCCGGTCGGGGTGCCAGCCTCCGAGTTTACGCCTGGCCCACGCGGGCGCCGACCGAGGCGTCGGTGTCCCGCGGCACGTCCCGCTCAGAGCAGCCCGTCGCGCTCCAGGGTCGCCTCGTAGAGGTCGAGCATCCGCTCGTCGTCGCCCCCGGCGGCGACGGCCGCGTCGGCGTAGGCCTTCTCGAAGCGCTCCTGGTTGGCCTGCCAGGTGCGACGGAAGGTGTCGGCGTCACGACGCCAGTAGCCGAGCACGCCGTAGGCGCCGGGCGGCAGGCCACGCTCGTGGCGCAGGTGCTTGCGGGCGGCGCGGGTCGCGGACGCCTCACCGCCGACGTAGACGTAGCCGGGCCCGTCCGGCAGCGCCAGCCCGGCGACGATCTCCGCCAGCCGGCTGCCGGTCTCGCTCGCGGGCTCGCGGCGGACCCGCGCCCGCGCGGGGAAGTCGGCCGGGACCTCGTCGATCTCCAGGACGACCTCGGTGTCGATGCCCTCGGGTGTCTCGGTGACGATCCGGGCGAGCGCCGGGAGCGCGGCCGCGTCGCCGACGAGGATCTGCCAGCCGACGCCGGCCGGGCGCTTGAACCAGCTGTTGGAGTGCGAGACCTCGATCTCGTCACCGACGCAGGCCCGCCGGGCCCAGCCGGCGCCGACCCCGCCGGGGTGGCAGACCAGGTCGATGGACGCCCGGGTGCGGCAGGGGCTGACCTCGCGCAGGGTGTACCAGCGACCGTGGTCGTCGCGGCCGCCGTCGGGCAGCGGGAAGTGGAAGACGCAGGCCTCGTCGGGGACGCCCGGCAGGCCGAGACCGGCGAGCCCCTCCCCCTCGAGCTCGGCCCGGACGAAGACGTCCGAGACCCGCTGCAGACCCACCACACGGACCGCCGCCCGATCCTCGGTCACGACCGACATCGCCGCCTCCTCCATAGGTGAGGCTCAGCTAACCATGACGGAGCGGACCACACCAAACGGATCTTCCGGACACGGTGTCGCACAGCGCGACTACTACGTTGCATCGTAAATGCTCACCCGATCGTGTGCGCTAGCGTCGACAGACGTCAGGCGGGTTTCCGACCCCGAGCCAGCACGGAGGAGCAAGCGGTGATCACGGTCTACCTCAACCGCCGGATCGACGACGACGCGCGCCGCGAGTCCCTGTTCCGGGGCGACTTCCACCTCTACAGCGGGATCGGCGGCGCGAACGCCCTCGCCGACCACGCCAAGGACCTGATCGGTCAGGCCTTCGAGGGTCTGGACCCGGAGCGCGCCCAGTACGAGATGGACGTCGACGAGTTCGTCCGCCGCGTCGAGCCGCTCAAGCGCGAGTTCACCAACGGCGACCGGACCAAGGCGCTCTGCCAGCAGTTCGCCGTCGACTTCGGCGTCGACCCCGAGCGCACCTACTTCGACATCCCGCGGCTGCGCGTGATCCCGGCCGACCAGTTCCTCACCGCCGGTGTGTCCTACAACTACTAGGCGCACCGCGACATGTGGTACGGCCACCCGCAGCAGCTCGTGAACTACTGGACCCCGGTGTTCGACGTCGTCGGCGACAACGTCATGAGCATGTACACCGACTACTTCGACCGTCCGGTGAAGAACGGCTCGAACCAGTACGACTACGACGAGTGGGTCGCCAAGCACCGCACCGCGGCCGCCGGCGAGAAGACCACCGACACCCGTCCGCACCCGCTCCCGCTGGAGGACTTCGAGTCCCGCGGCGAGATCCGGATCGCCGGGCAGTCCGGTGACGTGTTCATGTTCTCGTCGAACCACCTGCACGCGTCGGCGCCGAACACCTCCGACGTCACCCGGTTCTCCTACGACCTGCGCACGATCAACCTCGACGACGTCCGGGCCGGCCGCGGCCCGCGCAACGTCGACTCGGGCGCGACCGGCACCACGCTGGGCGACTTCCTGCGGGTCTCCGACCTCGCCCCGCTGAAGGCCGAGGAGTTCGAGGACGCACTCACGCACGCCTGAGCCCACCGCCCTCCCGACGGCCCGGTACCGCGAGGTGCCGGGCCGTCGTGCTCTCGACGCCCCGGCCCCGCCTGGCTAACGTCGTCCCGATGAGCGGTGAGCTGCGACCGGTGGACGCCCGCGTGCGGGCACTCGAGTCGATCCTGGTCGAGAAGGGCTACGTCGACCCGGCCGCACTCGACGAGATCATCGAGACCTACCAGCACCGGGTCGGCCCGCGGAAC
>JAESFO010000817.1_pt1 | contig 13248 bp, 12 predicted proteins | sample 9269421 | NCBI WGS metagenome assembly JAESFO01 (sample SAMN14502839, study PRJNA617101) | algae metagenome | isolation source: Nostoc desertorum CM1-VF14 and co-occurring heterotrophs from rocky... | place: USA: Clark Mountains, San Bernardino, California | collected 2000-06-05 | reverse complement strand
CCCTGCGCGACGTCGCCTCCGCGCACGACGCGACGCCGTCGCAGGTCGCGCTGGCGTGGGTGGTGTACCACCCGAACACGGTGGCGATCCCCGGTGCGTCGAGCGTGGCGCAGCTGGAGTCGAACGTGGCCGCGGCGGACATCGTGCTGACCTCCGACGAGTACGTCGGTCTCACCGCGGCCGCGCAGCGGGTCCGGCTGCGCACCGGACCCGCCACGCTGCCCGCCGTGGCCCGGGAGCTGCTGCGCTCCCGCTGAGCCGCTACTTGACGTGCTCGCGCAGGAACTGCGTCGCGCGGGTCCACGCGATCTCGGCCTGCTCGGCGTCGTAGGTGCCCATGTGGTTCTCGTCGTTGAAGAACGCGTGCCCGGCCGGGTACTGCAGGAACTCCGGGCGGGTGCCGGACTCGGCCTGGATGCGGTCGGCGAGGGACTCCACCGCGTCCGGCGGGGCCATGGTGTCCTCGGACCCGAAGTGGCCCTGCACGGCCGCGGTCAGGTTCGCGAACGACGGGTAGTCCTCCTTGAGCACCCCGTAGAAGGGCACGGCGGCCGCGACCTTGTCGCCCTGCTGCGCGGCGAGGACCAGCACGAAGCCGCCGCCCATGCAGAAGCCGACCGCGCCGACGGCCGAGGAGGTGACGTCGTCGCGCCCGAGCAGGAACTCCACCGCCCCGGCCAGGTCGGTCGCCGCGCCGTTCACGGGCAGCTCGCCCATGAGCTTCCCGGCCTCGTCGGAGTCGTGCGTGGTGCGCCCGCCGTACAGGTCGGGGGCGAGCGCGACGAAGCCCTCGGCCGCGAACCGGTTCGTGACGTCGACGATGTGGTCGGTCAGGCCCCACCACTCCTGGATGACGATCAGACCGGGCCCGGACCCGGACTCCGGCAGGGCCAGGTAGCCGTGCGCGGTGCCGCCGCCGGAGGGGAAGGTGACGTTCTGCGCGGGGTTCTCGTTGGTGTGTGCCACGGGCGCGATGACATCACGACGGTGCCGGTACCGCCCGCCGGGAAGATCGTTGCGCCGTGTGACGGAGGACCCTCCGTTAATCATGAGCGTCGCAAACGATATGGGTCTATCGTCACCGCCATGCTCGCCGGGACCGCCACCCGAACCGCGCACGACGCCGCGGTGGAGAACCTGCGCCGGGCGCGCGCCGGAGCCGGCGCCGTCCAGCTGGGGAAGCCGTCGTCGAACCTGTTCCGGTTCGGTGACCGCGACACCGGCGCCGCCGCGCGACGCCTCGACACCTCCGCCCTGGACGGTGTGCTCGGTGTGGACCCGGACCGGCGCACGGCCGAGGTCCAGGGGATGGCGACCTACGAGACCATCGTGGACGCCACCCTCGCCCACGGGCTGATGCCCCTGGTCGTCCCGCAGCTCAAGACCATCACCCTCGGCGGCGCGGTCACCGGGCTCGGGGTCGAGTCGACGTCGTTCCGCGACGGGCTGCCGCACGAGTCGGTGCTCGAGATGGACGTGCTCACCCCGGCCGGGGAGCTGCTGCACGTCACCCCCGACGGGGAGCACGCCGACCTGTTCGCGGCGTTCCCCAACTCCTACGGCACGCTCGGCTACGCGGTCCGCCTGGTCGTCGAGCTGGCGCCCGTGAAGCCCTTCGTGAAGCTCACCCACCACCGGTACGCGAGCGCCTCCGCCGCGTCGGCGGCGATCGAGCGGTTCGTGGGGGCGGGCGAGGTGGACTTCCTCGACGGTGTCGTGTTCGGCCCCGACGAGCAGTACCTGACCACCGGGGAGTTCGTCGACGCCCCGATGCCGGGCGCCCGGATCTCCGACTACACCGGTCAGGAGGTGTTCTACCGGTCGCTGCAGCGCCGCCCGGTCGACCACCTCACCGTGCACGACTACCTGTGGCGCTGGGACACCGACTGGTTCTGGTGCTCGCGGGCGTTCGGCGTGCAGCACCCGGTGGTGCGCCGGTTCTGGCCACGCCGCCTGCGCCGCTCGGACGTCTACCGCCGTCTCGTCGCCCTCGACCAGCGTCACGGCGCGTCGAACCGGGTCCGGGAGGCCCTCGGCGGGACCGCCGAGGAGATGGTCGTGCAGGACGTGGAGATCCCGGTGGAGCGGCTCCCGGAGTTCCTTGAGTTCTTCCACCGGGAGATCCGGATCGAGCCGGTGTGGCTGTGCCCGCTGCAGCTGCGCGGGGAGCGGAGCTGGCCGCTGTACCCGATGGAGCCGGGCCGGCTCTACGTCAATGTCGGCTTCTGGTCCTCTGTGGCGGAGAAGCCGGGGGACCGGTGGGCACACAACCGGCTGATCGAGGAGTGTGTCGCCGACCTGGGCGGGCACAAGTCGCTGTACTCGACCGTGCACTACGGCGAGGACGAGTTCTGGTCGCACTACAACGGTGCGGCCTACCGGGCGGTGAAGCAGCGGTACGACCCGGACGGTCGGTCTCCCGACCTGTTCGCCAAGGTCACCGGCCGCTGACGAGCGCACCGCGGGGATCGACAGGGGAGGGATCGGCGATGACAGGAGTACTGGAACGGCGGGCCGCGACGACCGAGCCGGTGGCGGGGATCCTGTCCCACGTCCTGGGTTCCACGCGTGAGCTGCGGGTGGAGGGGTTCGACGGGTCGCGGTCGGGGCCCGACGACGCCCCGGTCACGTTGCGGGTCAACTCGCCCCGGGCGCTGGCCCGGCTGGTGAGCGCCCCGGGCTCGCTCGGGCTGGCCCGGGCGTACGTGACCGAGGAGCTCGACGTGGAGGGGGACCTCTACACCGCGCTGCGGGCGATGGCCGAGGTGACGTTGCACTCGATCCCGCGCCGGGAGCAGCTGTGGCTGGCGCGCCGGCTGCTGCCCTACTGGCGCGAGCACCGGATGCCGCCGCCCGACCTGGAGGCCCGCCCCAAGGGGCTGCTGCACTCCAAGCGGCGCGACTCGCAGGCCATCTCGCACCACTACGACGTGTCCAACCGGTTCTACGAGTTCGTGCTCGGGCCGTCGATGACCTACACCTGCGCGGCCTACCCCGACGCCGACGCGTCGCTGGAGACCGCACAGGCCACCAAGTACGAGCTGGTGGCGACCAAGCTGGACCTGAAGCCGGGGATGCGGCTGCTCGACGTCGGCTGCGGCTGGGGCGGCATGGTCCGCCACGCCGCCCGCGAGCACGGCGTCCGCGCGCTCGGGGTGACCCTGTCCCGCGAGCAGGCCGCCTGGGCGCAGGAGGCCATCGAGCGGGAGGGCCTGTCCGAGCTGGCCGAGGTCCGGCACCTCGACTACCGCGACGTCCCCGACGGCGTCTACGACGCGGTGTCCTCGATCGGCCTGACCGAGCACATCGGCAAGGCCAACCTGGACTCCTACTTCGCGTCGATGTACGCCAAGCTCCGGCCGGGCGGGCGGATGCTGAACCACTGCATCACCCAGCCGCACCGGCCCGACCACCGTCACACCGACCCGTTCATCCACCGTTACGTGTTCCCCGACGGGGAGCTGGAGCCGGTCGCGGCGCTGGTGGACGCGATGAACGAGGCCGGCTTCGAGATCCGGCACGAGGAGAACCTGCGCGAGCACTACGCCATGACGCTGCGGGACTGGGGCGCGAACCTGGAGCGCAACTGGACCGACGCCGTCGCCGAGGTCGGTGTCGGGCGGGCCCGGGTGTGGCGGCTCTACATGGCAGCGTGCCGGCTGGGCTTCGAGCTGAACAACATCCAGCTGCACCAGGTGCTGGGTGTGAAGCTCGCCGACGGCGGGGCCGCCGGGTTCCCGCTGCGCGGGGAGCACGGGGCGTACTAGGGGAGTCGGCGGAGACGGCGCGCGGCCGCGACGGCCTGCGCGCCGTACCCGCCCCCGAACAGCACGGCGTGCACCAGCAGCGGGAACAGCTGGTGCAGGTGGACCCGCTCGCGCCACCCGTCGGCGAGCGGGGAGTGCTCATCGTAGGCGGCGAGGACGACGTCGAGGTGCGGCAGCCCGAACAGGTCCAGCATCGCGAGGTCGGACTCGCGGTGGCCGCCGTGCGCGGCCGGGTCGATCAGCCACGCAGCGCCGTCGCCGCCCCCGTCGCCCGACCAGAGCACGTTGCCGGACCAGAGGTCGCCGTGCAGCCGGGCCGGCGGCTCGTCCGGACCGGCCAGGGCACCGATCCGCCCGCACACGTCGTCGACGGCGGCGGCGCCGGCCGGGTCGAGGGCGCCGCGGTCCCGGGCGGCCCGCAGGTAGGGCAGCACCCGGTCGGTGGCGAACCAGTCGGCCCACGGGCCGTCGTGCGGACGGTTCTCCATCCGCGTGTGCCCGATCCACGCCCGCGCCGGCCCGCCCGGCGGCGGGGCACCGAACGCGTCGGCGCCCGCGGCGTGCAGCGTCGCCAGCTCCCGGCCGAACCGCTCCGCGGCGCCGGGCGTCGCCCGGCCCGGGGGGACGAGCTCGGTGACCAGGACCGCGTCGTCGGCGCCGAGCACACGGGGGACCGGCGGTCCGCCCGGCACCGCGATCCAGCGCAGCCCGGCGGCCTCGGCCGGGGCCGCGCCCGGGTCCGCCGAGGCGTCCTTGACCACGACGACGGTGCCGTCGTCCAGGGTCGCGTGCGGGGGGTGCCCGGCCGGGCCGTCGCGCACCGCATGACCGGTCAGCCGGGCGACGCGGTCGGTCATGCGTTCCGGGTGACGTGCTCGACCAGGCCCGGCATCGCCGCGACGATCATGGCGTGGACCTCGGCGAACCCGTCCGGGCCGCCGTAGTAGGGGTCGGGCACCTCGGCACCCGCGGGGGCTGCCGGGTCGAACGAGCGCAGCAGCCGGACCCGCTTGGGATCGGGCACCGACTGCTCGAGGGTCCGCAGGTGCCCCATGTCCAGCGCCACCAGCAGGTCCGCGGAGAGGATCTCCGAGTCGACCTGGCGGGCGCTGTGGGCGGTGTCGTGACCGTGCTCGGCCAGCACCTGGGCGGCGCGGGAGTCCATGGGCTGCCCGATGTGCCAGTGGCCGGTCCCGGCGCTGGTCACGCGCACCCGGTCGGCCAGCCCGGCGGCCTCGACCTCGGCGGCGAGGATCTTCTCGGCGATCGGGGACCGGCAGATGTTGCCGGTACAGACGAAGACGACGTTCACTGCGACGTTCCTCCGGGGAGCGGGGGCACCGACGTCGACCCTGACGCTCGGGTGTGGTGGCCGGGCCATTGTCCACCGCGCACCGGTGCGCGCCGTAGGGTGGCCCGATGCCGTTCGATCACCATGCGGCCGGGACGGATCACGCGGGCGGGCACGACCTGCGGCACCACGGCGACGCCGAGGCCACCGACGGGCTCGTCGACTTCGCCGTCAACGTGATCGGCGACGGCCCCCCGCCCTGGCTGCGGGACCGGCTCGTCGCGACCCTGGACGGTCTCGGCCGCTACCCGCGGGCCGACCACGACGCCCGCGCCCGCGCCACCGTCGCGGCGCGGCACGGCCGCCACGCGGACGAGGTGCTGGTGCTCGCGGGCAGCGCGGAGGGCTTCGCGCTGCTCCCGTCGCTGCGCCCCCGGCTCGCCGCCGTCGTGCACCCCGGGTTCACCGAGCCGGAGGCCGCGCTGCGCGGCGGCGGGGTGGACGTGGTGCGGGTGCTGACCGACGCCGCGACCGGGCACGCGCTCGACCCGGCCGCGGTGCCCGAGGAGGCCGACCTCGTCGTCGTCGGGAACCCGACGAACCCCACCGGGGTGCTGCACCCGGCCGCCGCGCTGCGCGCGCTCGCCCGCCCGGGACGGACCGTGCTCGTCGACGAGGCGTTCGCCGACGCCGTCCCCGGCGAGCCGGAGACACTCGCCGGCGACGCCGGCGTGCCCGGCCTGCTGGTGTTCCGCTCGCTGACCAAGACCTGGGCGCTGGCCGGGCTGCGCGCCGGCTACGCGCTCGGCGCCCCCGAGCTGCTGGCCCGGCTCGCCACGACCCGCCCGCTGTGGCCGGTCTCCACCCCCGCCCTGGAGGCGGTCATCGCCTGCTGCGAGCCCGACGCGGTCTCCGCCGCGGACCGGAAGGCCCGCGAGCTCGCCGCACACCGCGTCTCGATGGCCGCGGCGCTGTCGGGCCTCGACGGCGTCGGCGTGTCGGCGGGGCCCGCCCCGTACCTGCTGCTGCACCTGCCCGACGGCACCGGCGAGGCGGTGCGGCGCATGCTGCGCGAGGCCGGGATCGCGGTGCGCCGCGGCGACACCTTCCCCGGTCTCGGGCCCGACCACCTGCGCGTCGCGGTCCGCCCGCCGGAGACGGTCCGCCGCCTCGTCGAGTCCCTCGACGCCGCACTGCGCCGGCTGGCGGTGTCGGCGTGAGCACGGTGCGCGACGTCGTCGCCGCCCTCGACGCCGCCTACCCGCCCCGGCTGGCCATGGACTGGGACGCGGTCGGCCTGGTCTGCGGCGACCCCGACGACACCGTCTCCCGGGTGCTGTTCGCCGTCGACCCCACCCCGGAGACCGTCGACGAGGCGATCTCCTCCGGCGCCCAGCTGCTGGTCACCCACCACCCACTGCTGCTCCGCGGGGTGCACGGCGTCGGCGCCGACACCCCCAAGGGCGCCCTGCTGCACCGGCTGATCCGGGCCGGGGTCGCGCTGTTCACCGCGCACACCAACGCCGACGTCGCCGACCCGGGCGTCTCCGACGCGCTCGCCGCCGCCCTCGGGCTGACCGTGTCCGGCCCGCTGGAACCGGAGCCCGGCCCGGCCCTGGACAAGATCGTCACGTTCGTGCCGGTCGGCCCGTCGATCGCCGCCGTGCACACCGCCCTGTCCGACGCCGGTGCCGGCGCGATCGGCAACTACTCGCACTGCTCGTTCGCCACCGCCGGGACCGGCCAGTTCCTTCCCCTCGACGGCGCCGCCCCGGTCATCGGGTCGGTCGGCCGCCTGGAGCGCGTCGCGGAGACCCGGCTGGAGATGGTGCTGCCCCGGTCGCGGCGCCGCGACGTCGTCGCCGCGCTGCGGGCCGCGCACCCCTACGAGGAACCGGCCTTCGACCTGCTGGAGATGGCGCCGCTGCCGTCGTCGCTGGGGCTGGGCCGGGTCGGCGAGCTCGCCGCCGCCGAGCCGTTCGCGGCATTCACCCGCCGGGTCGCCGCGGCGCTGCCCGCCACCGCATGGGGGGTGCGCGGTGCCGGGGACCCGGAGCGCCCGATCCGCCGGGTCGCGGTCTGCGGCGGCGCCGGGGACTCGGCCCTGGACTCGGCCGCCCGGGCCGGCGTCGACGCGTTCGTCACCGCCGACCTGCGCCACCACCCCGCGTCCGAGCACGCGCTCGCCGGGACCGGCCCCGGCGGCCCGACCCCCGCGCTGGTCGACGTCGCCCACTGGGCCTCGGAGTGGCCGTGGTGCGGGCAGGCGGCCGGGGTCGTGGCCGAGGCCCTCGCAGGTAGCGTCTCGGTCGCGGTCTCGCGGGCCCGTACCGACCCCTGGACCACCGCCGCCCCGAGCAGCGGATCCGACACGACAGCAGGACAACCGGAGGCGAGTGCATGAAGGCCGATCCCACCGCGCAGGCGAAGCTGGTGACGCTGGCCGAGGTGGACGCCGAGATCGGCCGGCTCACCCACCGGCGCTCGACGCTGCCCGAACTCGCGCAGCTGGACGAGGCCGAGCAGCGGGTCCGTGCGGCGCGCGACGCCCTGGTCCGCGCCGAGACCCGCGCCGGTGACCTCGACCGCGACATCGCCCGGCTCGAACGCGACATCGACGGTGTCCGGGCCCGCACCGAACGCGACCACACCCTGCTCGCCGGCTCGGGCATCTCCGCGAAGCAGGCCACCGAGCTGCAGCACGAGCTCGACACCCTCGCCCGCCGCCAGGGCGTCCTGGAGGACGAGCAGCTGGGGATCATGGAGGAGCGCGAGGCCGTCGGCATCGAGCTCGACCACGCCCGCGGCGAGCTGGCCGAGGCCGAGACCGCCCTCGGCGAGGTGACCGCGAAGCGCGAGTCCGCCGAGGGCGACATCGACGCCACCCGCGCCGGGCGCGACCGCGCCCGCACCGAGGTCGTCGCCGCGTTGCCCGCGGACCTGCTCGCCGACTACGAGCGCATCCGCGCCGGCGGCCGGGTCGCGGCCGGACAGCTGCGCGAGTCCCGCTGCGGCGCGTGCCGGCTCGAGCTCGACCGGACCTTCCTCGGGCAGGTCCGCACGGCGGCCGCCGACGAGGTCGTCCACTGCGAGGAGTGCGGCGCGATCCTGGTGCGTGGCAGGTGAGGCTGGTCGTCGAGGCGGACGGCGGCTCCCGCGGCAACCCCGGGCCCGCCGGCTACGGCGCGGTCGTGCTCGACGCCGGCGCCCGCCAGGTGCTCGGTGAGGTCTACGACGGCCTCGGGACCACCACCAACAACGTCGCCGAGTACCGCGGCCTGATCGCCGGGCTGAGGGCCGCCCGCGACCTGGGGGCCACCGAGGTCGAGGCGCGGATGGACTCCAAGCTCGTCGTCGAGCAGATGAGCGGGCGCTGGAAGATCAAGCACCCGCCGCTGCAGGAGCTCGCCGACACCGCCCGCGAGCTGGCCGCGGGCTTCGACGCGGTCACCTTCGTGTGGATCCCGCGCAAGGACAACGCCCGCGCCGACGCGCTCGCCAACCGGGCGATGGACGGGGAGTCGAACCCCAGCCTGGACCCGTCCGGGGCGGTGGGACCGGCGCCGAAGCCGCCCGCGGACGCGACCGCGTCGACGGACTCCGCGGCCGCCGCGGCCGCGTGGACCGGGCAGACGGGCTCTCCGACGCGGCTGATCCTGCTGCGCCACGGCCAGACCGAGCTGTCGGTCGAGCGCCGCTACTCCGGCCACGGCGATCCGGAGCTGACCGAGCTGGGCCAGAAGCAGGCCGCCGCCGCGGCCCGCGCGCTGGCGACCCGGCTGTCGGGCCAGGGCGTCGACCCGGCCGTGGTGCTGTCCTCGCCGCTGCGCCGGGCCCGCCAGACCGCGGCCGCCGTCGCCGAGACGACCGGGGCGGACCTCGAGGTCCGCGACGGCCTGATCGAGACCGACTTCGGCGGCTGGGAGGGCCTCACCTTCACCGAGGCCCGCGAGCGCGACCCCGAGCTGCACGGCCGCTGGCTCGGATCCGCCGACGTCGAACCGCCGGGCGGCGAGAGCTTCCGCGCGGTGGGGGAGCGGGTCGAGGCCGAGCGGGCCCGGATCGTCGAGGAGTTCGCCGGTCGGACGGTGGTCCTGGTCAGCCACGTCACGCCGATCAAGATGCTGCTGCGCACCGCGCTCGGCGCCGGCGACGAGGTGCTCTACCGCATGCACCTGGACCTTGCCTGCCTCAACATCGCCGACTTCTACCCCGACGGGGGCGCCTCGGTGCGTCTGGTCAACGAGACGTCCTACCTGGACGACCTCCGGTAGTCACCGGCCCGTCACCGCCTGCTGGATCGATACCGTCCTGCCCCGTTCGGGCGGTGTCGACTCCGGACAGTTGTCCCCCTTCCTCACCTGAGCGATGCTGCGCGTGCACCGTACGGGGTGGTCAACCTACGGAGCGTGAACGACAGTCTCGGTGTCGGCGGGGAACAGGGAGACGGTGAGGACAGCGATGTCGCAGATCCACGAGCACGACTACGGCTACGACCTGGCACACGAGATGAAGGTGATTGCGCGGCTGCCCCAGCAGCGGCGCGGCAGCTCACGCCCGATGGGTGTCCCGGCCCGCGAGATGGACCCGGACACCGACCTCGGCCACGACATGGCCCACGAGTTCTGATCCCTGCCCACCGTCCGCGACCGGCCCCGCCCCTCCCGGGTGGGGCCGTCGTGCCGTCCGGGCCGTGCCGCTACCGGGGAAGCACCGCGAGCGCGGCCCAGAGCGCGGTCGTCGCGGACAGCAGGCCCAGCGGGACGGTGAGCACCCCCAGCCGCAGGAACGTGCCGAGCTGCGGCGGGTCGCCGTAACCGGTGGCGATACGCCGCCACAGCAGCGTCGCGAGCGACCCGGCGTAGGTCAGGTTCGGCCCGATGTTGACGCCCAGCAGCATCGCCAGCACCAGGCCGGGGTGCGCGGCCGGGCCGAGTGCGGTGAGCAGCACCAGCGTCGCGGGCAGGTTGTTCACCAGGTTCGCCAGCACTGCCGCGACGGCCGCGGTGGCCAGCAGCCCGGTCAGGTCCGGGGCGGCGGGCAGCAGCGCACCGATCCAGCCCGACAGCCCCTGGGCACCGATCCCGGCGACGACCACGCCCAGGGCCAGCACGAACAGGCAGAACCCGGGGGAGGCCGCGGTGACCAGGCGCAGCGGCCCGGTCTCGCGCCGCACCAGCGCCCGCACCGCCAGCACCGCGGCCCCGGACGCGGCGACCCAGCCCGGTTCGACGCCCAGCGGCGAGGCCACCGCGAACCCGGCCAGGGTCAGCCCGAGCACCACCAGCGCGACGACCGGCGCGGCCGGCGCGGGCACCGCGGAACCGGCCGGGGCCGGCTCCGGCTCCGGCTCCGCGGCGAGGTCGCGCCGGAACACCCACCGCAGCACCAGGTACTCGACGACGATCACCGCCACCCACGGCCCGACCATCAGCCCCGCGAAGGTCAGGAACCCCACCCCCGACGCCGAGAACGCCAGCAGGTTCGTCAGGTTCGACACCGGCAGCAGCCCCGACGCCGAGTTCGACAGGTGCGCGCAGGCGAACGAGTGCGGCCGCGACGCCACCCCCAGCCGGGCCGCCGTCGCCAGCACCACCGGAGTCAGCAGGACCACCGTCGCGTCCAGGCTCAGCACCGCGGTCGTCCCGGCCGCCGCGGTGAAGACGGCGACCAGCAGCCGTCGCGCGGACCCGGCCGACGCCGTCGCGAGCCGCGCGCCCAGCCAGCGGAACACACCCTCGGCGTCGGCGAGGTGCCCGAGCAGCAGGATCGCGGCGAGGAACCCGACGGTCGGGGCGAGCTCGCCGATCTCGGTCCACGCCCCGGCCGGGGTCACCAGCCCGGCGACGACGGCGACCAGTGCCGCCGGGACCGCGACCACGGCCTCGGGCAGCCCGAACGGGCGCAGCGTCGCGGCGGCCAGGACCGCGGCCAGCAGGGCGACCGCCAGCAGAAGGCTCACGTGACCAGCAGCGCGACGCCGACGGCCAGGCCCAGCAGGACCACCGCCCAGCGCAGCAGGGTCTCCGGCATCCGCCGCGCGACCAGGGCGCCGACGTAGCCGCCGACCAGCGTGGTCGGGGCGAGCAGCGCGACGGCGAGCCAGTCGACCGGCGCGCCGAGGGCGAACACGACGACCGTCACCGTCGCGACGACCAGCGACAGCACGCCCTTGAGCGCGTTGAGCCTGCGCAGCTCGTCGTGGGCGAACAGCGACAGTGCCGAGATCAGCACCACGCCCAGGGCGCCGCCGAAGTAGCCGCCGTAGACCGCGGCGAGGAACACCGCGACCAGCAGCGCCGGGGTGCGGTCCCGCCCCCGGGCGGCCGGGTCGCCGATCCGGCGCTTGAGCCACGGCCCGACCGCCATCGTGAGGCTGGCCAGGATCACCAGGACGGGGACGACGGCGTCGAACACGCTGCTGGGCAGCACCAGCAGCAGGGTGCAGCCCACTCCGCTGCCCAGGGCCGCGGCGACCGCGGTGACCGCGATCCGCCTGCCCTGCCCGGGCAGCTCGCGGCGGGCCCCGAGCACCAGCCCGGCGTAGCCCGGCCACTGGGCGACCGAGTTGGTGACGTTCGCCGCCAGCGGCGGGAACCCCACCCCGAGCAGCGCCGGGAACACCAGCAGCGACCCGCCGCCCGCGACGGCGTTCACCGCACCCGCGAGCAGCCCGGCCACCAGCAGGAACACCAGCGCCCACGGCTGGGAGAGGTCGATCACCACCGGACGGTATCCCGGTGCAACGCCGCGGTCCTCCCCGGCAGCCGGCCGTGCGGGTCCGTAGCCTGGAACCCATGACCGCTGCCACCGAGATCGCGTTCGAGAACACGTTCGTCCGCGACCTGGACGGGCTCTACCTGCCCTGGCAGGCCGCCCCGGTGCCGGACGCACGGCTGGTGCTGCTCAACGAGTCCCTGGCCGGTGAGCTGGGCCTCGACCCGGCGCAGCTGCGCACCCCCGAGGGCGTCGCGCTGCTCACCGGCACGACCGTGCCCGACTCGGCGACGACCGTCGCGCAGGCGTATGCCGGGCACCAGTTCGGCAACTACTCGCCGCGGCTCGGCGACGGCCGTGCGCTGCTCGTCGGCGAGCTGGTCACCCCCGACGGCGCCCGCCGCGACCTGCACCTCAAGGGGTCCGGACGCACCCCGTTCGCCCGCGGCGGCGACGGGAGGGCCCCGCTCGGGCCGATGCTGCGCGAGTACGTGATCTCCGAGGCGATGCATGCGCTGGGGGTGCCCTCCACGCGGTCGCTGGCCGTCGTCGCCACCGGCGAGCCCGTGCTGCGCGACCGCGGCCCGGAGCCGGGCGCCGTGCTCGCCCGCACCGCGGCCAGCCACCTGCGGGTGGGGACCTTCCAGTTCGCGGCCGCCACGGGGGAGGTCGACGTGCTGCGCCGGCTCGCGGAGTACGCGATCGCCCGGCACCACCCGCAGGCGTCCTCGCCGCTGGAGCTCTACCGCGCGGTGATCGCCGTCCAGGCCGAGCTCGTCGCGCGCTGGATGCAGATCGGGTTCGTGCACGGCGTCATGAACACCGACAACATGACGATCTCCGGCGAGACCATCGACTACGGCCCGTGCGCCTTCCTCGACGCCCACGACCCGGCGACCTGGTACTCCTCGATCGACTCCGGTGGCCGCTACGCCTATGGCAACCAGCCCGGCATCGCCCAGTGGAACCTCGCCCGGCTCGGCGAGTCGCTGCTGGGGCTGTTCGCCGACTCCCAGGAGGAGGCGGTGCGCCTCGCGACCGAGGAGCTGGCGGGCTTCGCCGACGCCTACCTCGCCGCCCGGGACCGCGGCTACCTCGCCAAGATCGGAGTCGGGACCCCGGAGCTGCTCGCCGACCTGTTCGCGGTGATCGAGGACCAGAAGCCCGACCACACCCTGTTCTTCCGACGGCTGTCCGAGGCCGCCCGGGGCGACGCCGGGCCGGTCCGCGCCCTGCTCTCCGACCCGGCCGCGCTGGACCCGTGGCTGGAGTCCTGGCGGGCCGCCGGTCCGGACGCCGACGCGATGGACCGGGTCAACCCGGTCTACGTGCCGCGCAACCACCTGGTCGAGGAGGCGCTGGGCGCCGCCGTCGAGGGGGACCTGGAGCCGGTGCAGTGGCTGCTGCAGGTCCTCGCGCACCCGTTCACCGAGCGCGAGGGCTACGAGCGCTACGCCCAGCCCGCGGGGCCGG
>JAESFO010000816.1_pt1 | contig 13251 bp, 5 predicted proteins | sample 9269421 | NCBI WGS metagenome assembly JAESFO01 (sample SAMN14502839, study PRJNA617101) | algae metagenome | isolation source: Nostoc desertorum CM1-VF14 and co-occurring heterotrophs from rocky... | place: USA: Clark Mountains, San Bernardino, California | collected 2000-06-05 | reverse complement strand
CAAATGATACTCTCTGGGGCAATGATGGTAACGATCGGCTGTATGGCGATAGCGGCAATGACAGACTTTCGGGTGATAACGGTAACGATACGTTATTTGGTGGTATCGGCGATGACCAACTATTGGGGGGCGCAAGCGATGATTGGCTTTATGGAAACGCAGGCATAGATGTACTTACAGGGGGTTATGGCGTTGACACCTTTGTATTGGCTTCTGCTCAGGACACGGACACCATTACTGATTTTCAAGTGGGTACGGACAAGCTCGCTTTGTCAGGTGGTCTGTTGTTTGGTCAATTGTTGATACAGCAACAAGGAACTCAAGCCTTCATTATGAATAGTTCTGACAATCAGGTGTTGGCGAAGTTGGATAATGTCACTGCAAGTATACTTTCGGCTCAACCTTCCACTTTTATTACTATTTAGTTGTGGTAAGTGAGGGAGCGCTTAATAGTGGCTCTTGATTTTAAATTTTGTTGCTAATCCAAGCAATCGGTTTTCTACATTTTTATTGGCTTGCAAAGCAATATTTTCTACTTCTCGTCTAAAAGAATGTGAATTCTACTTTCCAATCAGAATCTTCTTCAAAACGTTGACTGGCTTGCCCAAAAAAATCTTCTGCTACAAAGTCAGCTAAACGTCGCTTAACATAAGAAGACGATCACACTCAACAGCTTAATTCCCAATTTTTCTTTAACGGGCTTGCTTAACCTAGATTACACATCAGAAACCTTAGCGCTACCAAATAAGTTGGTGTTTAATACCAAATTTATGTGAGGCTGCATAGAATAAGTTTGTTGTCGAACATGGAGTTTCAAGCGTTTTATTCTGTGCATCTTCATAAATAATTGGTATAAGGTACTTACTAGTAATAAAATGCTCCACGCCGATAAAAAATGTACTGAGCAAACGTAAGATTACTGAAATAGCACTATTTTATGATTTCTATTAAAAATTTTTACTTCTAATAAATTTAAATTTAACCGTATTTTTACTCAAGTCGTTCGGGTTTTATGAAGTTACTCTAGCAATGAGAGATAGTTAATATTAAATAGATTAAGGAACTTGGAAGTTTAAAAGTAAGATCAGTAAAACAGGTAATGTTAATGATTTGTCTACAAATTCCAGAACCGCCCAAACCCTACCAAAAAATACTTATTTTATTAAGTTTTAACACAGCGATATCAACAAGAACACGGCAGGAATCGTTAAGAGAGACGGTTATACCATCTCTTTTCCACACCTTCTTTTATGTTCCAACTTTGGATTGAGCGTTTGACATATCTGAGGCAATTGGACAGTGACTTTTGATTTTTCGCTATGCCAAATTAATGTGATCAAGCGTGTAAGTTTGAGCTATATCCATCTATGAAACCTGTGCTTTTAGCTTGTCATAACTTGAGTGCACTAAGAGTAAACTCTTACAAGATTATCTCCATCCCTTTAAAACTGAGTTGTCCGAGATAGGTAAATAAGTGGTACGTAAAAGCCTTTATAGGGTGAACCTTTGATAAATGTTACTATTCCTCACTTTTGAGGTATTAAGTCCCTGACTGTCTTACAAGTATATTTAAGCCAATCATTAACGATTTTGCTCCCGATTCAAGCTTTTAAATTCTTTGCTATATACCACTAAGACAGTCAGGGGTATCAGGTATGCCGAAAAGGTTACTCTTGATGCAAGCTTTTTGTGCCCGAAAAGAGCGCTCAACTTTGTTGAGAACTAAACTTACTGGAAAGATTGATTTAGGTAATAAGTAAAAGATTATGGCAAGTATAATTGGAACTAACGATGATGATACCCTCAATGGTAGCGACAGCGCGGACACGATTAAGGGTCTTGCAGGCAACGATACCATATATACCATGTATGGTAGCGGTGGCAACGACACTTTGACTGGTGGAGACGGTCAAGATAAATTTGTTGATGCCGACAACTTTGAGTACTACGGCTTAACTCGTAATAATATCATCACCGATTTTGGTGGCGTAGGTAAAGGAACAAATCCGACTTCCGGGGTCATTACCGGAGTAGACACCCTAGAATTCCAGGGCGATGGCTTCACTGCCGAAAATTTGCTATTGACCCAGAATGGCAACAATCTGGAAATCAGCTTTGAAAGGGATACTTATAAAAGTAATTTTTTTGGTGTACAAGTCATCCTGCAAAACTTTGCCCTGGAAAACCTGGATAATCTAAGCTTATCTACAGGAGCCACTGTAGACTTGGGCAATATCCTGTTTAATAAGCAAACTAGCATCACTGACAGCTTTGATGTCTTCAATGCCAACTCTACCCAAAGTACTATTTTCAATAAGAACACAGTCACCTTTCTTAACGACCTCGACAATAATGTTAGTGGCTTTGACAATTCAGATGATCTGATCAATAGTCAGGCAGGTGATGACATCATTGATGGTTTGAGTGGCAATGACCTGCTGCGAGGTGGTATGGGGAATGATACTCTCATTGGCAGTGCTGGGGATGACGCCCTGATTGGTGATACGGGCAATAACTCCCTCGTTGGTGGTATTGATAACGATAGTTTGAATGTTGAATTTTCAGCAGGCGATAACACCCTCAACGGTGGCGCTGGTGACGATACTTTAAGTGCTGGGGCAACATCTGGCGATAACTTTCTCTTTGGGGGCGATGGCAATGATTCTCTTAACGCCTCTTACTATTCAGAAATATACAGCTATATTGCCTCCAACGGTGATAACACTCTCAACGGTGGCGCTGGTGACGATACATTGCGTGCTCAGTCTCCATCAGGCAATAACTTGCTCTTTGGGGACGATGGCAATGATTCTCTTAACGCCTCTGGCTCTATAGATGAAGAGTACTTTTTTACCAAATCCAGCGGCAATAACACCCTCAACGGTGGCGCTGGTAATGATACATTGCGTGCCGAGTATTCCTCCGGCAATAACTTGCTCTTTGGGGGCGATGGCAATGATTCTCTTAACGCCTCTGGCTATTTCTTCGGGGACAGAGGTGGAGATGTCTATTTGTCCTCCGACGGTAATAACACCCTTAATGGTGGCGCTGGTGATGATACATTACGTGCCGAGTATTCTTACGGCAATAACCTGCTCTCTGGGGGCGATGGCAATGATTCCTTCTATCTAAGCCCTACAGATACTGCCCCCTCTGATTTAGTAACTCAAACGGTAGATGGGGGTAAGGGTGACGATGTGCTATCCCTGCGTTACAGGTTAGCTATAGAGGGGATGACAACAACATTCAATCCTACTACTAACATTAGCTCAATTACAGCAGGCACGTATCGGGTTAGTTACGAAAATATCGAACGATTAAATATAAGAGGTACAGCCTACGATGATTATATAGTGGGGAGCAATGGCAACGATACGCTTTCTGGAGGGTATCGTGGTAATGATACCAGAGATGGGGGCTATGGTAATGATACAGTCGATGGGGGTCAAGGCGACGATGTGCTGTTCGGCGATTACACCTATGCTACAAAAAGAGTCACAACGACATTCAATGCAACTACTAATATTGGTTCAATTACAACCGACACAAATCTAGTTACTTACAACAATATTGAACGATTAGATATAAGAGGTACAGCCTACGATGACTTGATTGTTGGGAACGATGGCAACGATACGCTCTCCACTGGCAATAGTGGCAATGATACGATAGATGGGGGTAAGGGTGACGATGTGTTGCTTGTTGGTTACAGCAATGTTAGCGGGGGTGTGACAACGACATTTGATGCTACTACGAACATTGGCTCAATTGCGCTGGGCATGAATCGGGTTAGCTACAACAATATCGAACGATTCAATATCTCAGGTACAGGTAACGATGACTGGATTGTTGGAAACGATGGCAATGATACGATTTCGGGAGGCAATGGTGGCAATGATACCATAGATGGGGGTACGGGTGACGATGTGTTGTCCGGCGGGTACTTTTACAGCAATGATAATAATACTGATGTGATTATTGGTGGTGCAGGTAATGATATCCTAACGGGTGCAAGTGGTAACGACACCCTAACTGGTGGCATCGGCAATGATACATTTGTTTACAACTCGATCGATGGCAGCACTGATAACGGCGCTGATATTATCACCGATTTTGGTGGCGTGGGTAAAGGCTCAAATTCCTCAGCAGGGGTGATTGCCTCCTTAGACACTTTGCAATTTCAAAAGACTCAGTCCCTTGACTTCACTGCTCAAAATCTGCTACTAACTCAAAATGGTAACAACTTAGAAATCACATTTGAAGGCGCTAGTGCTGTTAATACTAAAGTTACTCTCCAAAACTTCAAATTAGAAAACCTGGATAATTTGCCGGCAACTTCTTCACGGCCTGCTATTGGCAATATCCTGTTTGATGGACAAACCACCATCACCGACAGCTTTGATGTGTTTGATGCTAATTCCACTCAAACTAGCCTGTTCAATAGGGATACTGTTACCTTCCTTAATGACCTATCCAACAACATTACGGGTTTTGACAACTCCAATGATGTCATCAATGGTCAGGGGGGTGACGATATCATTGACGGCTTGAGTGGTAATGACACGATCAGAGGTGGTGCGGGAAATGATATTCTCATTGGCAATGCGGGAAATGATACTCTCATTAGCCGTGTAGGCAATGATACTCTTGAGGGTAGTACTGGTGACGATAGCTTGAATGCTAGCGGTTCAACAGGGCATAACCTGCTCTTTGGGGGCGATGGTAATGATTCTCTTAACCTTTCTGGCAGCTACAGCGGCAACAGCTCCTCCTTTGACTCTCGCTCCATAGGCAATAACACCCTCGACGGTGGCGTTGGTGACGATTTCTTGAGTGCTAGCGGTTCAAAAGGTGATAACTTGCTCTCTGGGGGTGATGGCAATGATTCCCTTGACGTTTCTGGCGGCACCAGCTCCGATTTCGGCTTCTCTGACTCTCGCTCCATAGGCAATAACATCTTAGAAGGAGGTGCAGGTAACGATAGCTTGAGTGCTAGGGGTTCAACAGGCGATAACACTCTTAACGGTGGCGTTGGTGACGATTTCTTGAGTGCTAGGGGTTCAACAGGCAATAATCTGCTCTCTGGCGGCGATGGCAATGACTCTTTTTCTGTAAGCGCTTCATCTACTGTCCCCTCTTCTTTAATCACTCAAACAGTAGATGGAGATATTGGTGAGGATGTATTGTCCGCCGATTACATCGATGCTACTGGAGGAATCACTTCGACGTTCAATGCTACTAATAACATTGGCTCAATTACGGGGGGCAATAATCGAGTTAGCTATAAGTTTATCGAAGGATTAAATATCATAGGCACAACCTACGATGACAACATTGTGGGGAGCAATGGCAACGACACGATATATGGCGGCAATGGTGGCAATGATACGATTATTGGCGGTGCAGGTAATGATTTCCTCACAGGTGGGTATTTAGGTAATAATACCCTTAATGGCGGCAAGGGCAATGACATCCTCTATGGTGGTGTTGGTAATAATAATCTCTATGGAGGAGATGGTACTGATACCTTTACTTTCTATTATTACAATCAAGGCGTTAGTAGTATTTATGACTTCAACGCGAGTGATGAATTGATTAAGGTACAGGCTGCTACCTTTGGTGGCGGGTTAGTAACACCTATAGTCTCAGCTAGTCAGTTTACTCTCGGAACTTCTGCAACCAAGAGCGCTCAACGATTTATTTATGACTTTAGTACAGGTGGATTGTTCTTTGATCTTGATGGCAGTGCGTCTGGGTTTACTCAGGTAAAATTTGCTCAACTATCTGCTGGATTATCACTAACTAACAATAATTTTGTGGTTGTTTAATCGGAGTTAGCGCGGGAGCAAGCCACTAAGTGGTACGGTTTGCGGGGTGCTATTTTTAGCATCTCGTAAACGATAGTGTCAATCGAATAGTACTTTCTTTCATAATAACTTTTGCATAAATATTTCCATTCATACACCACATATTCTCTGCGTTCCTTAGTTTACTTGAATATCTGACCTTCTCTAGCAAACTTTGCTGTTTTAGAAAAAAAGCAGCAAACGTTGTTTCAGTTATTGATTAATTACTGAAATTATTTGATTAATTCAAATTTTTAATCAATTTATATCACTGATTCGTAATTATAAATTCCCGCGATTAAATTCGACCTTAACCCAAAATGTCGATGATGATTTCGATATCTATCAGACAAAAATTTAAATATCTTTAGCCCTCTTTTGTCACTTTCCTAAGAGTATAATTATGGAACGGTGTAACCCCAATAAGTTTTAGTTTTTAAAAATTAAATGTTTTTAAAAATCCTTTTAACGAAAATATAGATTTTTAATAATAAATAATTACGAAAGTCAGTTTTCGTCACACGACTAAGACTACTAATACCCATATAGGTAACTTTTCCTTTAAGGAGTAATAACAAATTATTATCAAGTTACCATGAGCTACTCCGCCTCATATATGTAGTATCCACCCAAACACCACTAAAAACGGATACTAAGTATTCATCTAGTTTTTTGATTTGCTCCAAAATCTGCTTCCCTCTAGCGAATTGCGCCCCCTGGTCCCTTACCAATAATAAAATGCCCAGCCGTATCAATAATATTTTTGGCAAAACCGAGGTATTCAGGCGCTTTCGCCTTGAAGGCGAAAGCTAGGCTCATAGCATTTTATTTCTTGGATCTCCCCTGATACCCTGACTTTTCACGGAATGTGGAAAGGGGAGTTTAGTTCGCGAATGACATGATACTGTCGGCGAAAGTGTTACAAACCTCGAGGGGCTACAAAAAGGGCTAGGATGCAGATAGAATAAGCCTCATGGCTCTCTCCCCTTGTTGATAGTACTTCCGCTTATTAGGAGCTAGTGTCATTAACTCAGCCACCAATTCATAAGAATTTTCCATAAAATTGACCCAGTTAGATCCATATAATCCAATATAAAAACTACTATGTCGTCGAACAATCCGCCCAGATTCTTTAATTCGTCCGACATATTTTTGGACACCCATACGTTTAATTTTTTGACCAGATATAGTTGCAGATGTATAGGCAAGTGAGATTAATAGTATTAAGGAAATTAGCCGTTGCCCTGATACATTAGTATCTTCTAAGTTATAACCACCACTCTTAAAATCTCTAAACATCTCTTCAATATCAAACCGTTGTTTATAAGCTTTAATACTAGACTCTAAAGTATCAAAATTAGTGAGAATAAACCAGCCCTCCTCTGGAGCAACTCCAAAACGTTTACGTTTCCATTTACCAGCAAGGTTAAAGCTGATAAATCCTGTAAATTTTGTATACTTAATACCTTGATAAAAGAACGAAACTCCAGGCGATAGACCTGAATCTTTTAATTGCAGCCAAACTTCAGGTTCTATCTCTATAAATGCATCTTTTTTTAGACGCAAGCAAAAGTACACTTTCTGCCCTGTGAGCCAGTTAGCCAGTTTTACAGAGCAAAACTCTCTATCCGTTAATACAACAGTTTTATAATTATTAAAAAGGGGCAATGCTTTATTAAAAATAGCTTTTTGGTCATCAAAATTACTCGAGCCTAACTTGTCTAATAACTCAAAATATATTGGAATAGACCTTTTATTCCAAACCACACTAATCATTAATAGGTTAATGCATCCCCAATTAGTCCGATCTATAACTACATAAACAACTTCAGTCAAAGGAAAATATATTTCTAGCCAGCATTTAACTATGGGAAACCATATTTCTTCAACATTTATGTAATTCAGAGATAAAAAACGTTGAATCTTTTTTCTTCTACTCTCAAACAATATTGGAATAGGTAAAGCTGTAGCCAATGCCTCAAGGCTTACAGTTTTAATAGATTGTAATAAATTTATCAGGATTTTTAGTAATAAATATTCTGCACGTCCCAATTCTCGCTTGAGGTTTGTTTCGTAGAATTCTGGTAACATTATCATTAAATAAAGCTTATTGCGAATTAATGCTCTTTTTCTTTTAGCATAAATTGCTACACTACTTGCCATATATCTATTTCAGGGTATTTTGTCTCCCCCCAAGGTTACAAACGCATAAACAAAAGTGTTACAACTAAAAGCCGCAACGACATTGAAGATTTGAGCTTAAGTAATGCTTGAAAACACAACTATGTATTATATGTACCAACAGTATCAACGCTATATCTACCCCACTTACAAGAATTTACTTATTAAATAGAAGCAAAAAATTTTAGATACTCGAGTATAATTACATAACTTTATTGATAATTCACTAAAAAATAATATTTTTATAGTCAAAATTACTTAGCTAAATTATCGTTAAATTTACTATAATATTTATATAATTACTTTAAATTTAATGACATTTTCATAGTTAATATTTAACAAAATATTACAAGCAATGAATAACTTGCTTGTAGTAATATATCGATGCAGTTTGGCGTCGAACTAGTCAAACCTTATGCGAACGAGTGAACAAATAAAGGCAGAAATCAAAGAAAAATTTGGTTTTGTTCCACCCTTCTTTGAATCGGCAGAACAGAACATACAGGTATTAGAAAACCTTTGGCAACAAACTCTTTTTGCCTATGTAAACAATCCGCTGTCGTTGCTATTCAAAGAGAAGCTTTCTGCGTATCTATCACGTTACTGTGTTATACCTTACTGTATGATTTGCCACAGTTGTTCGTTACATTCTCTTGGAGTAGAGGCATCAAAAGTTTTAGAAATCATTGGCTCACCACCTCCAACAGAAACAGAGATTGAAATACACCTTTATTTATTAAGGGATTCAATTAATGAGTCAATGCTGTTATCTTCTTTAAATCCAGTAGTTGAAGAAAGTCTACTGTACTGTTCAATTTTTATGTTCCTAGAACCAGAGCAGTCCCAATACTGCCGCAGTGAACTACGGCGTCTGCTTGGGAGCGTAAATTATCAGTATCTAGTGACGTTTGCTGGCTATGTAAAGATGTGTCATGTATGGATAGAAGGTCATCCAGAAGTTAATTACCAAACAGACAAACGAGCTATAGAGCATTTGGAGAAACTAGTTCAACGAGAGCCAGGTTTAAGGGATTTTTTTAGCAGTTACATCAACAAAGTCAGGCGCGAACGTGAGATTCGAGCAGAACAAGTAGCTCAAATAGCCAAATACCAGCGTATTCAAAAAGCGTTGCAACAAGCCAATGGTGAATTAGAGAAAAGGGTCAAGCCCTTAACTGCCGAGTTATCAAATTTTGATATATTGTTAAAACAAGAAATTGATAAGCGTCAGCAGGCAGAAGCACAATTATTTCATGTAGCTTTTCATGACTCGATGACAGGTCTAGCGAACCGAACATTATTTATACAACGCCTAGAGCAGGGTATCGAGCGAGTAAAAAAGCAGCCAAGTGTAGCGCTTGCCGTCCTTTATCTGGATTTGGATCGGTTTGGGTTGGTTAACAATAGTTTAGGATACACGAGTGGAGATCAACTGCTAATTGCTTTTGCTCGGCGGCTTGAAATCTGCGTTAGGTCTAGAGATACATTGGCACGTTTAGAAGCAGATGAGTTTGCCATATTACTAGAAGATATTCAAGCTCTTAGTGATGCGATTCACTTTGCTAAACTGCTGCAACAAGAGTTAGAAATGCCTTTTTATTTAGGTTGCCAAGAGGTATTTATGAGTGCAAGTATTGGTATTGCCTTGACTACAACAGGGTATGAGCAGGCACAGATGCTTGTGGGCAATGCTAATATTGCAATGCATCATGCCAAGACTTTAGGCAAAGCTAGTTACAAGGTGTTTGACGCACCCATGTTTATAGAAACTAGCAAGCAATTGCAGTTAGAGTCCGATTTGGAGCGTGCAGTTGAGAACCAAGAATTCCGAGTTCACTACCAACCAATTGTTTCACTCTCAACGAACAAAATTATCGGCTTTGAGGCTCTAATCCGCTGGCAACATCCCCGAAGAGGTTTTATGTTTCCAGGGGAGTTTATTTCAGTAGCAGAAAAAACAGGAATGATTGTACCCATTAGCTATTGGGTACTTCGAGAGGCTTGCCACCAATTGAAGGTCTGGCAACAGAAGTTTTTGAATGACCAGTTGACAATTAGTGTTAATCTATCTAGCAAACAGCTTTTGCAATCTAATCTTAATCAAGAAATCCGCGAGATTTTAAAGCAAACAAACTTAGACGCACGCAGCTTAAAGCTGGAGATTACCGAAACCACAATCATCGAAAATAACCAATCTACAATCGAAAGGCTTTGGCAACTTCAAGAAATGGGAGTGCAATTGCATATAGATGACTTTGGTACTGGCTATTCATCTTTAAGCTACCTGCATGATTTTCCAATTAGTGTGTTGAAGATTGACCGCTCGTTTATCAATCAGATAGATACTAGTAGCAAAAATGCAGAAATTGTCTCGGCGATCATCACACTAGCCCATAATCTTGGCATAGACGTAACAGCCGAGGGCATAGAAAGGCTGGAGGAACTGGAGCTAATTGAGAAATTGCAATGCAAATATGGTCAGGGATACTTATTCTCTAAACCAGTTCAAGCTGATGCTGTAGAAAGTTTGATTACTCAAACATTCAAGTTGCACTCCTCTGTTTACGCAAGTGAACTTTAAGCACAAGTTTGTCTGCCTATGATTCAATTACTTCCTAAATTCTATTTAACTGTTCCAACTCTCCACCACCACACACTCCCCGCTGAAAACATAAAAGCCCTCGCCTCCCACAGCGCACCACCAAAAATCCCCCTGCTTCCCAGTAGTCCGTCATTACCCCTCTTTGCCATTGCCGGGAGACGAAATTGTAGACTTGTACTGGACTTCCAATCGCTAAATCTGCAATAACCTCCACGTTCTTCCAGCCGGGAGGTGGTTTATCATAACTCTTGACTCCACCTAGTAGTTCAGGAATGGTCAAGCTTCGGTAGTAGATTTGACTGGGGTAAGGGTACTGCCATTGTCAGTACCCAAGGATTCATTTGTAGTTTGTTCCGTGAAAAGGAGAATGGTTAGTAATTTTTTTCTGAGGTTATGCCTTAGCGTTCACGCCGGCTTTTATCTATATAGCGTTGATTTTCCACCTCTGAGACTTGGATAGAAGCTTTATAGCCTCGTGTTGTGGTTGTAAAAACCTTAGTCTGAACTTTGATGTCTATTGGGTCTATGCCTGCCTTCAAGCCTTCTTTGAGTACACGACCGTCAAAGTTTTCATTGCTATTAATACCCTTAAGTGCAAGAATCGTGGGAGTAATATCAACGTTACTTACTGGGGTATCAATAGTTACCCCTTGCTTGAAATCGACTCCCCAAGCAATAAAGGTATTACGAATATTCCAAGGACTCATACTGCCATGACCGCTGTCATTGCCTGTAAGCGGCCCAGTTGTTCCACTAGTAGTCTCTGTAAAATCAGTTCCTTCGACTCCAAAGGCGTTCTTTTGCGATGTCCAGGGAAAAGTCAGAATGATGTCAGCACCTCGTTCTTGATTAAACTCATGGATGAGTTCTAAAGAAAAGGTTCCACCTACCCAACCTTCTGGTTTGAGATGATTTTGCTTATTTTGTTGAGCAAATGAATCGTCAAGTTGGGAGTTTTGGGGTCTGTATGCTGCTGTAAAGAGAACCCCAGCCCAGTCCTTTTTTTGTAAGAACTTGACTATTTTCTCTATCTGCCGAGGGTTGCGGTCTTTAATATGTAGTAACACTGCCTGACTGCTGCTAGCTAAAACTACGTCATCTGAGTCTTTTGAAAGCTTTAACCCAGCATTAATTAATTCTTGTGTCAGGTTGACTGTATAGGTATGAACACTAAAGCCGTGATCTGAGATCACAAAAATATTAGTTCGGTCATACAATCCAAGTTTTTTGAGTTTATCTAGAATTAAACCAATATTGCGGTCATCGTTGCGGATTACATTAATTGCTTCTGGAGATCCTGCCCCAAGCTCATGCTGAGTACTGTCAGGTTCGGTTAGCCAATTAAAGACTACATCAGGTTTTAATTCTGGAATGACATAATCTAGAAGAACTTTCTCACTCCAGCCCACTGCTTCATTTAAGCGACCGTCTTTGTTAGTATCTTTATTTGCAGGGGCAGCACCGAAACGAGTTAAAATTGCCCGGTTGACTTCAGGGGGGAATGCTACAAGTTTACAAGGATCAAAGTAGCCGTTAATTAGAACGCCAACATTCTTACTGATGCTTCGAGGATTAAGCAGTAAAGCACTTTCGGTTGAACCAGAACTAACAACAGCCAGTTTCATCCCGTTTTCTTGAAGGTGTTCACCCAAACTTTTGACAAAAATTAAAGGCTTGGCTTAAATAAATAATCAAAGCAGCTGCTTTCGTAGTCTTTTAATTAGTAACTATTTATGAGTGCCAAATAGTTTCATACTCTTTAACAAAAAATTGTACTTGCCTCAAAACTAGATGGATCATGGATGGAGAAGTGTTCCAGGATGAAATTAGAGAATTTGCCCAGCAATCTAATAATTCAATTCCAACTAATTCGGAATTATTATCCCAACTAAATCTAAGTAAGTAATCATCATGCCTCGGTGTCCGGCACTGGATAAATTTTTCGGCGATAGTGCCAGAAGCGAAACCGTTATCAGTAAGAATTTTAGTGAGAATTGCAGCGTGTATGCTATCCATTAAAGTGCCTCAAATATTATTTAGAGCGCCGTTACAGAAATTCCTGAGAACGACGATTTATTGATAACTATAATGCTCCCACTTGAACTCCCAGTAATGCACTACCTAATGTGCGTTACTAGCAAGATAGTTCATCCCTAGATTAGTTTGTCTATGGTGCTATGTCTCCTGTGGATCTACTTCAATTAGCTTTATGACACCTTCAACTTTCATCCGTATGAAAACGGAACTAGCGGCGTCAAAGCCCTTTTTTTTTCAATCTACAAGCGATGATAAAAGTGCTAAATAGAAGCGCTCCAGTAACAGAAGAAGGTTCTGGAACAGGCTCAGACTCTACAAAACGCACACGAATATCTTCATCAACAACTGTCAAGACACTTTCTGGGCAAACTGAAAAAGGTACGCTCTCTCCAGAAACTGATGTTATGCAGCTATTCTAATCGCCTTATTAGCGTTAGAAAAGTGACGCAGCGTAACTATCTGGCGGGTAGGGCGGAAGCATTGCTGCCTCCTTCCCCCCTCAGAACCGGACTTACGAGTTTCCAGGTATCCGGCTCAAGCAAGTCACTATGGCTATGTTGTTCCAAGATGGATTTGTTGATGGCA
>JAESFO010000815.1_pt1 | contig 13258 bp, 14 predicted proteins | sample 9269421 | NCBI WGS metagenome assembly JAESFO01 (sample SAMN14502839, study PRJNA617101) | algae metagenome | isolation source: Nostoc desertorum CM1-VF14 and co-occurring heterotrophs from rocky... | place: USA: Clark Mountains, San Bernardino, California | collected 2000-06-05 | reverse complement strand
AATTTGCGTCCTTTGAGAAGGAAAAAAACAAACTTTAAATTAAGCTGAAACCGTTGTCTGGTAAGGAGTTTAGGAGTTAGTATAATTCCTTAGCGTACAATTTTCCCGTTTTGGCACAGTCCTGCCATTGTCCCAGATTCACATGTAACTGACGCAATTGCAGGTAGAGAAACAGCAAAATTGATTGAAAATAAACCAAAAGTTGAAGTTAAAACAGCCAAAACTTTAGACGAAAATTTCATAAAATTAATACTGATGAAGAAAGTAAAATTTGTTACTTCAGTTCTACTTTCTCCCTGCTAAAGACTGATACAGCAAAGGCACTGATCTTGCTTTAAAGTTTCTGTGAGCAATCCCTGCAATCATCGGCTGTCTTTGTTCGCACGTCAGCCAACAAAGAAAGCGTTCAAAGCCGCTCTGAAAGGTAGTTTTCAGCCTTTTTGACTCGAAAAATGCCCGAAAAACATTTTCGCTGCATGGTCGCGCCAGTTTACAAAACACCAGATATCCTTTGCCCATGCCAAGATAGAGCGATCGCAGTTGGTACTTGCCGGAGTCAGTTTGTATATAGGCTTTGTCTATATTAATTTCTATATAAGTTCTGGGATAATGCCCTGATTAGTTATGAAACCAAGGAATTAGTGCAGCAGGCTGCTGCACAATTTGCTCATCTGGGTAAGCTTCAGTAAAAGCCCGCATATACTTTTAAATTTTCAGCTTTGAATTGGTTGCACACTCAGGCGATAGCCGAGATGATGCAGAATAAGGCTGATGGTTCGCAGTTCTGGGTTGCCTTCTGGCGACAAGACTCGGTAAAGATTCTGGCGGTTCAAACCCGTTTTTTCCGCAAGGCGCGTCATCCCCTCCCGTGCTTCCACCACGTTCCGCAGCGCTTCCAGAAAAAACGCAATATCGCCATCCTGCTCGTACTCTTCAAGGGCAACGTCCAGGTAAGCCTTTGCCATTTCCGGGTTCAGCATCTGCTCGAACACAACCTCGTCATGGTTTCTCAGTTTCTTGCTCATCCTGTTCCTCCTGATAAGCCTGCCAATATCCTTTAGCCTTTTCTATGTCCCTGTCCTGGCTGTCCTTGTCGCCACCACATAGAAGAATTACTAGATCGTTCGCGGATTCTCCAAAGTAAACGCGGTAGCCACTGCCAAAGAAAAACCTCATTTCTTGCACGCCTGAGCCAACTGACTTGCAATCCCCGTAATTGCCCTGCTTGAGTCGCTCTATCCGTCGGATTATCCTGGAACGGATCACATAGTCCTTCAAGCTTTCCAGCCAATCGGTGTACGGCTCCTTGCCGTCTTCTTTTGCATAGACTAGCAGTGTTTTTTGACGAACGATATCAGCCATAGATTATAAACTGTAGCTTAAAAGCGACAAAGTTTCAACCCCTAGTTGATTCTTGCAGAGGTCAACACCTTGTAGCGTCAATCTCACCAATTACTTGCTCCAAACTGTTGGTGAGATAATTTTGGCGGACTTGTCATCTAAATAGAAATTGTAAACAGGTTCTCCTGATAATTCACAGCGAAGCGGCTCAAGAATTTTAGTGAACGGATTCCAAACTGCTGTTACAGTCCGTTTTACTTTCTTTCGTTGCAACTCACACTGAATATGTACCGTAGGGAGATGGATAATCATTGCACTGTGCAACGAAGCTTCTACACTCATTGCATAACGCTCTTGGATGTCCAACAATTTTCTCTCTAACTCTCTATTAGTGGCTTCAATTCGTGCTAGTTCTTTATCTAGTTCATCACCAATCAAATGTTTTGACTCAATCTTGTTGCGAATCGAGTCGCTAATCGTGTTGTAATAATCCTTGAGCCTTTCTTCATCCCTAGCTCTAGCTCTTGTTAATTTAGCCTGCCAATTATCTAGAGATTTACCAATTAATATTGCACTTTGATGTTCAATTAAGCTCAACAATTCTTCAATTGGCATCGCCAATGGTGTCTCTTGATGCTCCACAGTCATTAGGTCAGACTCCCAAAACAAAGCATCCCCAATTTCTACTGGTGTTACTCCGGTTATTTCATTGATAATGAACGAAACTAAACCAATCCTTTTTTCGGAAGCATTTGCTGTGTAAGCTACATTACACAAGATGTAACGAGTAATTTCTGGTTTAGCATCTAAAAAACGAATTAAGCCATTTTGAGGTGCGAGTCTCTCCAATAAAAGTTTCTCAAAGCCTGTGTTTTTCAGATGTCCATCGAATTTAACACTCAACGCACTAATAAGTCCTTTAACAGCTAATAGTTCAGATAGCTTATTTAAGACTTCTGAATGATAGGTGACAAAAACACTTTGGGGTACATCAGCAATAGTTGTAAAAGTAACTTCTTCTGGGAGCGAAAGCAGCGATGCTATATTTTCAGTCAACAACACATTCAAAATGTGTTCACCAGCAGGTTCTGCTATTCCATCATGCAGAGAAACAATTTTTTCTAAGGTAGCAATAATTGGGTCTGATAACATATTCAGTCAAATCAATTTCTCAAGCTTCAAAATCTTCGCCAAAAATCTGTTCATCCAGTTCTTGAATTTGCTGATACTGGTTTTTGGCTTTCAACAAATTATCTGCCAATTGCTCGAAGGCTGTATCTAATTCGGGCTTGACTTGATGCTTGAGCCAGATATCCATAACAATTTCACTAAAGTCAAATTCATCATCCACGTTCCCTAAAATTGTTTCAATCTCTCCGACCACCAGTTCAAACATATTAATTTTGTCATGCAAGATCCGCAGAATATACTCTTCGATACTGCCTTTTAGACAAAAGTTAAAAATAAAAACATCCTGCGTTTGTCCAATGCGGTGAATACGACCAATGCGCTGTTCTATTTTCATTGGGTTCCAGGGCAGGTCATAATTAACGATCGCGTTCGCAAACTGGATGTTACGTCCCTCTCCGCCTGTTTCAGATGCCAGCAGTACAGAAACAGTATCTCGAAATGCGGCTATAGCCTCATCTTTCTGTTTAAGGGACATCCCACCAGTAAATTCTGCAAAAGGGATATTTGCTGCTTGCAGAGTTTGGGCCAAATAAGTGCTAGTTGCTTTATGAGTCGTGAAGACCAAGGTTTTCTGGGAAGATTTTGAGAGCATCTCTACCAATACTTTTGCTTTCTCAACCTGCTTTACTTGAGATGCTCGTCTTGCTAAAGACTTCAGTTCTTCATCAGGTAGGCGTTTGGTCAGTTGCTTGAGGGAGTCAGCCAAAGCACCAGGGGATGAACCAGCACGCATTAGCAAATTGGTGCGGGAGAGTCTGTCTAGCTTATCCTCTGAAGAACGTAGGTACTCGCTCAAGTCCTGGTAAAGTTTCTCCTCGCCAGCTTGAGGGGTAACGGTAATTGTGGTGGCGAAGCGTTTAGGCAGCTTGACATCTACTAGAGCGCGGGTATTTCGCACCATGACTTCCCGCATCAGAGAGCGTAACTTTTCTGGATTTTTAGGGACTCGTCCATTCCTGGAATCGACATATTCTTTTTTAAAAGCGGCTTCTGTTTGTAGCAGTCCTGGTTTGAGGAGGGTGAGCAGATTAAACAGTTCAATAAGGGAGTTCTGCACTGGCGTAGCAGTGAGCATGAGGATAAACCGCTTCGACAGGGCGTTGACCAGTTTCCAGTTTAGGGTAGTGCGATTTTTCAAGTGGTGGGCTTCATCGACAACAACCAAGTCCCAAGTGCGACTGGTGACGTGGGGATAATGTTTAGCAGACTTAGCCGTGTTTAATGAAGCGATAATTCGCGGATTATTCGTCCAAAATTCGTCTATCGGTTGTTGCGGGTCACGGTTATCTGTGGTGATAGTAGCAATATTAAATTTGTCACTTAACTCTGATTGCCACTGGGAAACTAGGGATGCGGGAGTTAACACCAGCATGGACTGTACCATACCCCTTGCTAAGTACTCAGCTATGATTAGTCCCGCCTCAATGGTTTTGCCCAATCCGACTTCATCGGCTAGTAATGCGCGTCCACCCAGTTGTCTAAGTACTTTTCGGGCTGTTTCAATCTGATACCAGTATTTGTCAATAGCAGTTAGTGTGGGCAGGCAAATTAGCTGATCATAGTCTGCCATTACGGAGAGATTGAACAGGTCTAAACGCGCCTCGTAGAAGTTGAGCGGGTCGTATTTCCCAGCTTTCAGGGCTGATAAGGCAGTGTCAGAATTGAATTTGAATGTATAGTTTGTCTCCATGATGCACCCCTACCAGCTACTTTTGACCACTCCGCAGACACCTAACAGCTATTTTCCCGCATAGTGAGACTGTTAAATCTACATACGGTGAAGTTATATAAAATCTACTGGAATTTCTATCCAAAAATAAACTTTTTTCATCTGATACACGTAAACTGGAAACTAAAACCGAGCCGGTTGACCAAAGATCATCGTATCTTCTAGGAATAATGCCAGTGTCAACTTCTGATCCTCCATGCCGCATTATCGCCCTGTTTAACCAAGCGGGTGGTGTCGCCAAATCAACACTAACCCAAAATTTGGGATACCACTTAGCACGACGCAAACATCGCGTTCTCCTCATCGACGTAGACCCCCAAGCAAGCTTGACCAAATTCATGGGGTTAGTGCCATCTCAGTTACAAAAAACCGTTGCTGATGCCATTATCGATGAGCAGCCCTTACCAATTCATGAGGGCATTCACGGCATGGACTTGGTTCCAGCAAGCCGAGTCCTAAGTGGAGCAGAAATGCAGTTAGTCAGTGCTGCGATGCGCGAGTTGCGCCTTAAGGAAGCCGTTGAATCTGTTCTAAATGAATACGACTTCATTCTTATAGATTGTCCCCCCAGCTTAGGATTGCTTTCCTATATCGCCTTAGTCGCGGCCACACACGTACTCGTTCCCGTTGAAACCCATATAAAAGCCTTCGAGGGAACAGACGAGCTTTTACAAACTATCACCCACGTAAAAAATAAAGCCAACCGCAAAATCCAAATAGCAGGGTTTGTTCCTACGCGGTATGCTCAACAGAACTCAGCCGATAAACGAGCATTGGCAGCCATCCAAGAACAACTTTCCGCTTGGGGTCGGATTTTCCCACCCATCCCCAGAGCTACCGCTTTTGTCGATGCGTCAGAAGAACGTGCGCCTCTAGCAGTATTTGACCCGAAACATCCTGTAGTCGCTATCCTTGAAGAAATCGCCAAGGCTTTGGAGGCTTTATGATCCGACGCAAACAAACAGACAAACCCTTTGGAGGTCAAATTACAACTCCACCACCTGCACCTTGGTTATCCTCCCCAGATGGCGAGTTGCCTTATGCTACTGAAACTACTATCAAACTCTCAGATATAGTTCTGCCTCAACACCAGCCCCGACGATACTTTGACCCACAAGCATTAAAAGAATTAGTCTCATCAGTCAAGCAGCATGGCATTCTCCAACCTTTGTTGGTGCGTCCAATTGGTGGAGGGAAATACGAATTAGTAGCAGGAGAACGACGCTTAAGGGCAGGGCAGGAAGCTTTACTTGAAGTCGCGCCTGTAGTTGTGCGTGAGCTATCTGATGACCAAGCGTTTCAGTTGGCTTTGATTGAAAACCTGCAACGAGAAGACCTTAACCCTGTTGAAGAAACTGAAGGGATATTGCACCTGTTGGGAATCCGGCTGCATTGCGATGTAGAAGCCGTCAAATCCTTGCTGTACCGCATGAAGAACACTTACAGCAAAGGAGAGCAGCAGCAAACAGACTCATTAGATGAATCTAGAAGAAACGTTTCTCCTAACCCAGAATCAACGGAATCTCTTGATAACATTTCTGACAATTTAGATTCTGAGACAGAATCTAGGAGAAACGTTTCTCCTAAAGTGGATTTGGAGCAATCAAAGACGGTAGAACAGGTATTTGAGAGCTTGGGGCTGATGAATTGGCTATCGTTTACCACCAAGCGTTTACCTCTGCTCAATCTGCCGGAAGACATTTTAATGGCACTGCGGAAAGGCAAGCTGGAATACACCAAAGCCCAAGCATTGGCACGGGTAAAAGATGAGGAAGTGCGAAAACAACTCTTGTCAGAGGCGATCGCTAACGATTGGTCTTTAAGTCAAATCAAAGAACAAATTATCGCCAACACTCCTGATGAACCATCGACCTCATCTAAAACACCTAACCAAATACCAGAAAGACTCAAAGATATTACCCAGCGCATTAAAAAGCGTCAGCTATGGAAAGAACCAAAAAAACAAAAGCAGCTAGTAAACCTTCTAAACAAGCTAGAAGCCTTACTAGGGAATGAGTGACTTAGTAAAAGTTGTCAGGTAATCCCTACGAATATTTAACTGCGCCCATCAATTATGGGTAACTGTAGATACTTTGTGATGTAGGCGTTGCACCCGCCCCAGTATAACGACAGGGTTATCCTTAATGAATTTAGGAGAAACGTTTCTCCTAAACGAATTGGTTAATAAATTAAGAACGTTACTCCCTAAACTAAAAGCGGGTTAGGGAGTGTATGCCGACGACTGTTTTAGGGGAATCACAATAAGACTTATTCCGGCATAGCTCCCTAAAGAGCAACCATTAAATGTTGGATGCTCAAAGTAAGAAAATTCTGCACTTCGTTTCTTACTTTAGTCACCACAAGCAAGCCATAGCAAAGGTTTTGAGAGCCAATGCGGTGTATCTCTATTACGAGGTATTGGCTGCCAAAAACCCTGCTATTCAAGCATTGTTCCGATCACATCAAACTTTTTCTTACTTTTATCAATATCATCAATAAATATTCTATAAATGCTACATATCATTGATTTACATCTATATTTGAGTTGATTCTTTTAACCCTTAAAAACTCAATTTTAGACAACACCAACTTGCTCACCCGGCTGATATCTGCAATTATTTGTTATATAAATAGCAGCTATGACACGCTGCAACCTTTTTGTTAGCTGCTGGTGTTGCTGTTGGTATATCACCACTAAATTTAATTATGACTTCGCTCTTTGCTTGCATAGATTGCCCTTAACTAATTATCCAACATTGGCTTATTGTTCCTTTTTTCTTAGCATTATCATTCTTGAGTAATTAACTTTGGAGTAAAATGTTCAGGGATGCCTTGAAGACGAATCTGCACAACCCCTAATTTGTATGCTTCTTCAATCGTTTTCCCGGCTCCAATCGCTTGATAAAAGCCAACTGTAAATGCAATTGCTGCTCTATCCCCAATCATTTTGTTCATGCCAATCACATAAGGAATCTGTTGAGAAATAGCATCTGCCTGATTTGCAGAGTAGCAAGCATTTAATATCACACAATTTACATGATTTGCAAACTGCTCGAATAATGCAGCTAGTGCATCAGGCATGACAAGTTGTGTTATGCCTGATAAACTTTCAAAGCAAAGCTCTCCACTACTCGTACCATGCCCAGAGAAATGAACAATGTTTGGTTGTACATCTAACATTGCCTGACTAATATCTACTGGCCTAACAGATGTTCGCTGTTCAATACGAAATTTGTGTCTAAGCTTGGCTAATTGTAATTTCTCCTGGATCTCTCTAAATTCTTCACCTAAGCGAAGACGTGTTTCATTTGCGGGGTCGGCAGCTAAAAACAATATAGAGGTTCCAGCTTCATCTTTGGTATTAATTATTGTTGGTAAGATATGTTCTGCAATTTTTTTCCAGATATCTGGAGATGTTTCTACATCACCTATAACTGAAACAACTTCCATTGATAACCGATATAAGTAATCCGTCAAAGGCAGAATTTCAACTAACATTTTTGATTTTAACTCTCGAACCCGATATACGGTTTCATCTCTTGACAAATCTACTTTTGATGCTAGTGTACCTGCATATATCCCTGTTCTACTTTTTGCAATCTCTAGCAGAAGCAGTTTTTGAGTATTTGAAAGATTTTCTATTTCTTCCAATAGTGCTTCAAGGTTTTTATACATAAAAATATTTATATTTACTAATGCCAACTTTAAACAATACAGTTAACTTTAAATTGCTGCTACTACCGATACTCTTAAGCCGCCTAACTATTTATTATACAGAAACCTTATTGATAAAATTCGGAGTTATTGACACTATCTTCAGACAGAATTTGCCAGTGTAAAACGGCATCATCTAGCGGGAAATGAGAATATATAATACTGTCGTGTTGCAAATATACTTCAATAATTCTTTCATTAGCTTAACCCAACCCTCTTAACATTCGATTATTTTTCTTTGATGCCTAGCCAAGAATTGTTCTTTTACAATCTCCACGCTTGTTAATAGAGATGAAACTTGTTTTAAGTAGTGAAATTGTCTGATTAATCACAGTTACAAATAGCAGACATTTTGCACCTAAAACCCCTATTTATATACAAAATGTCTGCTATTAAGCTCCGCTTATACACGCTTTTAACTGTTATAGCTGTCAAGGAACTTTGACTATTCACTACAAAATGTCTGCTATTTAGAACATTGCTTTGACCCAAAAATGGGTGTCTAATACATACACAAACTAGCTTTTAGCCACTTTTATCAAATAGACTCATTCTCAATAACTCTAAAATTATTGAGAATATATAATACGTTTGTGTTGCAACTGTACTTCAAAAATCCCGCTCAATCGATCAACTTCTTCAGTAAGTGAATCTGAAATTTCCACTGTGAGTTCAGGAGTCATTCTATATATTTAGCGTTAACTGAAACAGAAACTCGTCTAACGCAACAACTACACTAAACACTCGTAAGCCGTGAACTTGGTGTAGTTTAACCGTACTAATTCAGTCTCATCCGACACTAATATTTTTGGACGGCCAAAAGGACAAAAACAGTGGTTTTTTGTCCTTTTGGCCGTCCAGTGAGCGCCAACGTTACTCAATTGTCATGCTCTGTTGACAAATGCCCACCTGTCAACGGCCGTCCAAAAGGACAGAAATGACCAGTTTTTGTCCTTTTGGCCGTCCAGTGTTTTGGAAAAAAATCTTCTGTAACTCTTATCCAGTCTCAATTGCAGCCACTTTTTTGAGCAATTTTTATTGTCAATAAGCTGGGGTCTTATTGACAATGCGTAATCATGATATGTTGCAATTGTGTTTCAAAAATTCTTTCTCGAACTTAACCCACGAGTCAGGTGTACGCTCCGCATGGCTCACAGACTAAAACCACGACTACGCGACTGCCGTTCGCGTTCAAGTTCCGCTTCATAAAAATGAGCTTTTAATTCCTGATTCCAATCAGGATAAGTCGGTTTAAATCTTTGACCAGAGGGCAACAATTCTAATACTGCACTAGCAGTTTTATCCCCCTGCTCATCGTTATTGAATGCCAGAACTACCCTATAGCAATTTTTGAGAAATTCTAGGGGTAAATTGTTCGGGTCATCAGCTACCATAAACATTGTTCTCATCGATGGTAAGGCTCCTGTTTTGGCTAGGACATACACGCCTACTGACACCGCATCAATTGGCGAAGAACATAAGAAGACGTTTTTAATTTCTTGTTGTGGATTCTGCCCCAAATTTATATGAAACCAACCATTTGGTGTAGAGGCGTTTTGGTCATACTCAACAGTGTGATGATTATGTCCGGGGTTTGACCAAACTAATGCACCAGTTTTTTCGCCATCCAGATTACGTTTGATAAATAAAATCTGCTTTTGCTCATCGATGTAAAGCAAATTGTGGTTGTGTAATCTTTCAATAAAAGAATCTGGTATACCGCGTTTCTCATTCAAGTATTTATACAATTTGGGCCACAGAGCTATATCCTCTTGTGGTAGAGTGAACTGAGGCTGTTGCTGTTTGTGTTCAATATCTTGAAAGAGTTTTTCTAACTGCTCAACTGGGAGTGGTTTAACAGGTTTGAGCAGCAATTCATGAATAGGTTCATCATCACGTTCTGGTTGGTAGTCAACACCGCGATGTTTTTGCAGTCCAGGGAAAGTGTAAGCTGCACCTAACTGTGTGCCACTAAAAGCCTGCCCATCTTTCTCATAAGAAATGCCTTTAGACTTACCGTTCCTAGTGAATCCTGTTCTCACACTAATGCCAGCTTGCTGCAAGCGCATGATCAGCGTTGGCATTTGGGGATTATCAACTCCGGCTCTGTCAATTGTCTGCTGAACTGACTCTTTGATGATGCGTTGTGGAGGAGAGTCACGTTGTCCCTGTGAAAATTCTTCTTGCTCTCGCCTTATGCGTCTAATTTGTCCGGTGCTGGGTGTGCGATTTAGTTTCTCTCTACTGCCCTGGACTTGCACTAATTCATAGTCATGCTCAATTTGTCGCAGGACTTTCTCAGAGCGAACATAATCCCAAGAATCATGGACTACTAGCCCTGTATCCATCCTGATTCTACTGGCGGCAATGTGGATGTGGTCGTCGTCGGTGTTATGGTGGCGGAAGATGACAAACTGATTGGCATCAAACCCCATTTCCTTCATGTAGCGGTCGCCAATCTCACTCCACTTTTCATCATCTAACTTATCGTCTTTAGCTGCTGACAGCGAGACATGGTAAACAACACGTTCTGCATCAGAATTTAGTTGTCGAGACAGCTTAAACTCTCGCGCCAATTCACGCGCATTTCTCCCGCTCATATTGCCGCCGATTAGTTTAGCATCTTCACGGGATTCTAAATAATCCAACAGCTTGCGAAAACCTCTGCCTTTAGTCTGCTTCCCAATCATCCTCTTCCTCTTCTTCCCAGTCGTCAGATTCAATATCATCCGAGGCAATGTCTCGTCTGCACTGATGCAGCAGTTCTAAAAGTTCTCGTAACAGTTCTGGTTTTGCTGGTGGAGTTCGCCCCATTAATATAGCTGTGTTAGTTGCCTTAACAAGCTGGTTGAGGTTGTTCCCGATTTGTCCTAATTCCCAATATGTTTGCAAGCTAATTTTACTCAGTCGTTTTGGCAATGGACGCATCAACGCATTACGTCTCATAAGTTCACTTACTGACATCCCCGCATCAAGTGATTTTATTCGCAGCAAGTCCAGTTCGATATCACTCAATCTCACTGGAAAAATATGCTTTCGGACTAGAGCTTTTGACTGCTTGCGATTCGCCATAAGTCGAGAAAATATCGGGACATTGCGAGGGGGGTTTTTCAAGGGGGGTTTCCCCACTTGAACCAGTCTGCCGTTCGAGCGCAGCGAGACAAAGCGTAAGCTTTGAGGCATGGCTGGCTTCTAGCCCAAATACGGGGTGAGCGATGTGTCGATTGCTACGTATGGACGGGGACACAGCGAGAGGCTGGGGGCGAGAGTACAACGGCGTAGCCGTGCTGCTGACTATCCTACAACCTACAGAGGGATATATCAACGGCGCAGCCGGAATTTGAATCAAATCAAGCAGGAGATAAATTCTGGTTCGGCGTAGCCACCATAGAGTCGATAAAAACGGCGTAGCCGCTATATGAAAATTCTCTGATTCAGCGTAGCTGTCGCACAAAATAATAGTTCGGCGTAGCCGTAATACGAAACGATAATTCAGCGTAGCTGTAATAGCCAGATTTTTTAGCATTAGCTTGAATAAAAATACCAGCGAAGCTGCCACACTAAAAAATATAAGGCGTAGCCGTAATACGAAGAGGTAATTCGGCGTAGCCGCAATAGCCGATTTTTGTAGGATTTTGAAAAAAAAATTGGGAAAAATTATTCAAATAGCCGATAATTATCAGTTAATCGGGATTCACGAGATAACCATGAGTGAACATCAGAATTCAGAAATAATTACGAAACAGAAGATTGATAAGGCCATCAATCTGCTGAAAGAACAGAAGCCGAAAGAACGAGAAGATGTATCGGACAGAGAGGCCATCAGGAAAATGAGACGGTACATTGAGAAGCTGACCTCTGATAAGTACGGCTACAGTTATGATGAAGTTTCAGAAATGCTGAAGGGTCTGGGTATTAATTTGGCTGGCAGCAGAATCAAATATTTAATCGGTGAGTTGAAAAAAAGCACTCATCGCCGTCAAAAGACCGACTCAAGTGGCAACAGTAGTACTTTATCAAATCCGGCTACTGAAACTCAGCCAACGGTGGGGAATACTGCGATTGAAACTGAGCCACCAGTGGAAAATACTGCGTCAGTTCAAGCCAGTAGTGAGCCGGAGAAATCAACAGTAAATAGTGCAAAGGGCAAAAGAAAAAGTAAACAGCCTTTCTCGCAGGAGCAATCGGCACAATCAAACCTAGAGGGTGAATTAAACAACCCTGCCTTTCAACCAAAACTTTACAGTGCTGAAGATTTATAAACTGGTTGAATTATGAGTCAAACTTACCCGATTAATGGAGAAAGAGCAGCACTGAATAAAAGAATAGTAGTGTGTACTGGAGAAAAGGGAGGCACAGGTAAAAGTATTGTGGCTAGGTTTCTATTAGATATGTACTTGGCCAACTTGATTCATGTTGTAGCGTATGACTGCGACTCTAACAATCCACAACTTTGGAGACACTATAACAGAGTTGTAAATGGAGGGGTCAAAACAATCAAATTTAATCAACATGGGTTCAACGAGATTTTCAAGAATGATTTACAGCAATTAAGTCCTACTGTAGCTTTAATGGATCTGCCGTCTGGAGTGGGAGATTATTTTAAGGATTTTGTTCAAGATGTGCAATCGTCAAGCTTGGGCTATCGCATTACTATGGTATCGGTACTAGGCAGAGTCAAAGACAGCGTAATTCAACTCAAACGATTAATAGAAGCTTGTGGTAATCAGGTTGATTATGTAGTGGTGAGAAATTTGTATTGGGGTGAAGACGAAAAAGCGTTCATCAAGTACAACTCATCTAAAACCAGACAATCTGTATTGGAGTTAGGAGCAATAGAGGTAGATTTTCTTCCTATAGTAGATAGAGTTATCGATAGAATTGATTCACTTGACGCAGGCTTTACAGAAGCAGTGAACTATGAAGGAATAGAGGTTTCCGTTATGGGCAGGTTAACTGCATGGATTACTAGAAATGAGCCGGAGTTGATTAAAGCTGGCTTATTTTTAAGGCTTGAAGGCGCAAAATACAGAAATTATCAAACCCTAAAGCAAGTAATAATTTAAGGGATTTGAATGTAAATTAATTAACCGCTTAACTCCGGTAAAATCTCTCTCAAGAGCAGCGTAACGCTAGAGCAACTCAGAAGCATTCATAAGCAGATACACAAAAGTGTTATTGGTAGGAGAAATACAACATGGGCGAGGCCAAACGGCGCAAAACGTTAGATCCTAATTATGGAAGAGTTCGTCAGTCTCCCAAAAACAATGTACAAAATGATAT
>JAESFO010000814.1_pt1 | contig 13266 bp, 10 predicted proteins | sample 9269421 | NCBI WGS metagenome assembly JAESFO01 (sample SAMN14502839, study PRJNA617101) | algae metagenome | isolation source: Nostoc desertorum CM1-VF14 and co-occurring heterotrophs from rocky... | place: USA: Clark Mountains, San Bernardino, California | collected 2000-06-05 | reverse complement strand
CGCGAGCTGGGGGGCGAGGGCTACCAGCCCGGCGTCCGGTCGGCGTTCGACGCGTCGCTGCGCAGCCTGGAGAAGCTGGGCGCCGAGATCGTCGAGGTCGGGTGCCCGCACTTCGAGTACGGCATGGCCGCGTACTACCTGATCCTGCCGAGCGAGGTGTCGTCGAACCTCGCCCGGTTCGACGCCATGCGCTACGGCCTGCGCGCGGCCGAGGGCCGCTCCGCGGAGGAGGTCATGGCCAACACCCGCGAGCAGGGCTTCGGGCCCGAGGTCAAGCGGCGGATCATGCTCGGCACCTACGCGCTGTCCAGCGGCTACTACGACGCCTACTACGGGCAGGCGCAGAAGGTCCGCACGCTGATCAGCCGGGACTTCGACGCGGCGTTCGCCCAGGCCGACGTGCTCGTGTCGCCGACCGCGCCGACCGTGCCGTTCCCGATCGGGGACAAGGTCGACGACCCGCTGGCCATGTACCTGAACGACCTGGCCACCATCCCGACCAACCTGGCCGGGGTGGCGGGCATGTCGGTGCCCAACGGGATCTCCGAGGGGCTCCCGACCGGTCTGCAGATCATGGCGCCCGCGCTCGGCGAGGCCGTCATGTACCGCGTCGGGGCGGCGTTCGAGGCCGCCCGCGACGCCGACGAGGGCGGTCCGCTGATCGCCCGTGTCCCGGAGGTTGCTGGGGTGAGGGCATGACCACGTCCGTGGAGCTGGTCGACTTCGACGACGTCGTCGCCCGTTACGACCCGGTGCTGGGCATCGAGGTGCACGTCGAGCTGTCGACGAACACCAAGATGTTCTGCGGCTGCCCGACGGAGTTCGGCGCCGAGCCGAACACCCAGGTCTGCCCGGTCTGCCTGGGCCTGCCCGGCGCGCTGCCGGTGGTCAACCGGGCCGCGGTGGAGTCGGCGATCCGGATCGGCCTGGCGCTGAACTGCTCGATCGCGCCGTGGGGCCGGTTCGCCCGGAAGAACTACTTCTACCCGGACATGCCGAAGAACTTCCAGACCAGCCAGTACGACGAGCCGATCGCCGTCGACGGGTTCCTGGACCTGACCCTCGACGACGGCGAGGTCGTCCGGATCGGCATCGAGCGCGCGCACATGGAGGAGGACACCGGCAAGTCGCTGCACGTGGGCGGTGCCGACGGCCGCATCCACGGCGCGGACCACTCGCTGCTCGACTACAACCGCGCCGGCGTCCCGCTGATCGAGATCGTCACGAAGATGATCCCGGACACCGGCGCCCGCGCCCCGGAGGTGGCGCGTGCCTACGTCACCGCGCTGCGCGACCTGATCCAGTCCCTGGGCGTCTCCGACGTCCGGATGGACCAGGGCTCGATGCGTGCCGACGTGAACCTGTCGCTCTCGCCGAAGGGCGGCGCGCTGGGCACCCGCACCGAGACGAAGAACGTCAACTCGCTGCGGTCGGTCGAGCGCGCGGTCCGGCACGAGATGAGCCGCCAGGCCGGCGTGCTGGACGCGGGCGGCGAGATCGTGCAGGAGACCCGGCACTTCGACGAGTCCACCGGCCACACCCGCGCCGGGCGGCGCAAGGAGACCTCGGAGGACTACCGGTACTTCCCGGAGCCCGACCTGGTCCCGATCGCGCCCTCGGCCGAGTGGGTCGAGGAGCTGCGCGGCACCCTGCCCGAGCTGCCCTGGGAGCGCCGCAAGCGCATCCAGACCGAGTGGGGCATCTCCGACGAGGAGATCCGCGACCTGGTCAACGGCGGCGCGCTGGAGCTGGTCGAGGCCACCGTCGCGGCGGGTGCACCGTCGCAGGAGGCCCGCTCCTGGTGGGTGTCCTACCTCGCCCAGCAGGCCAACACCCGCTCCGTCGAGCTCGTCGACCTCGGGATCACGCCGGAGCAGGTCGCCCGGGTGGTCGAGCTGGTCGCCACGGGGGAGCTGACCAACAAGCTCGCCCGCCAGGTCGTCGACGGCGTCCTCGACGGCGAGGGCGGCCCGGACGAGGTCGTCGCGGCCCGCGGGCTGAAGGTCGTCTCCGACGAGGGTGCGCTGATCGCCGCCGTCGACGCGGCGCTGGCCGAGCAGCCCGACGTCGCGGAGAAGATCCGCGGCGGCAAGGTCCAGGCCGCCGGGGCGATCGTCGGTGCGGTCATGAAGGCGACGAAGGGCCAGGCCGACGCCAAGCGGGTCCGGGAGCTGATCGTCGAGCGGGTCGGGGCCTGACCTGACCGGGGCCCGCCGGGGCGCGAACCTGCCCCGGATCGGCGACGTCAACCAGGCGGTCGTGCTGGACGCGCTGCGGCGCGCCCGGCACGACCTGTCCCGGGCGGAGCTGTCCACGGCCACCGGGCTGTCCGCACAGTCGATCACCGACATCGTCCGCAGGCCGGTCGAACGCGGCCTGGTCCACGAGCGGGAACCGGTCGGGTCGCAGGGGCGGGGCCGGCCGCGTCGTGGACGCAGGATCGGTACCGGGTGGTGTCAGATGGCGCTGGCGCCGCCGCCGGTCGGCGGCTGGATGCGTACGACCCGGTCGTCGGTGGCGCCGGGGGCGCCGCCGTCGCGGTTGACCGTCCCCAGCCACAGCAGGCCGTCCGGGGCGAGGGTGACCGGGCCGATCCGGCCGTAGGTGCCCTCCAGGACCGGCTTCGGGTCGCCGGTGAAGGTGCCCTCGGCGCCCGGGTTGAGCACGAACAGCGCTGTGCCGGTGCTCTGCGCGACGACGACCGCGCCCGGCAGCACCGTGCACCCGGCGACGCCCGGGCGGTCCGGCCAGGTCCAGGCGGGCGCGCCGAGCGTGCCCGGCGTGACGCGGTGCAGGACGTCGCGGCCCGGGGTGCGGTCGGTGACCCAGGTGGTCCGCGCCGCGGGGTCGACGCACACCCCGCCCGGGGCGGTGAGCCCGCGGGCCAGGACCGGCGAGGCACGGTCGGGGTTGCCCGGGGCCGGACGGCCCAGGGTGTCGATCCGCAGCACCGCCCCGGCGAGCGGTCCCGCCCCGGCGGGCGTGGCGACGAGCAGCGAGGAGCCGTCGGCGTCGACGGCCAGCGCCCCGCCCGGCGGCAACCCCTCCAGCACCGGCTTCGGCGCCTCACCGGGTGCGATCCGCCAGACCCGTCCCTCGGAGAGGGCGTAGAGCAGGCGGTCCTCGGCGTAGCCGGGGGACAGGACCAGCCCGGTCAGCCCGCCGGCCGGGTCGACCGGCACGGTCGCGACCGGCTGCGGGGTGGCGTTGCGGCGGACCTCGAGCACCCGCCCGGTCCGCCGCTCGGCGACGAGTGCGCGGTCGCCCTGCGGAAGCACCGCCACCGCCCCGACCGGCCCCAGACATGACGCGACGACCTGCGGGTCCGGGTCGACGCACGGCTGCGGCGCCGGCGCGGACCCCTGCTGCTGCGGCGACGGCGCCCCGCTCGGCGGCGGTGTCCGCTCCTCCGGTGCCATCTGCGGCGGCCCGCCGAGCTCGCCCTCTCCCTCGGCCTGCGGGCGCCAGTCGCGGGAGCCCGCGTCGGGGAAGGTGGCGCAGCCGCCCAGCAGCACGACGAGCGTCGCGACGATCAGCAGCAGCCGGGCGGTCACGAGGAACCAGGCTAGGCCCCGCGAGGTGAGTGCCCGGTGAGTACGGTCGGGCGTCATGAGCAGCCCCGTGACCGTCCTGGTGCCGCACACCGTCGGCGCCGAGATCCTGTCCGGTGTGGACGGACTGGACCCGGTTGTCTACGACCCGGAGAAGCCGCTGCCCGACGAGGCCGCCCACGCCCGCGTGCTGGTCGCGCCGTTCCTGGCGGGCTCCGACGCCGTCGAGATCGTCGAGCAGGTCCCGAACCTGGAGCTGGTGCAACTGCTCACCGCGGGCGCCGAGACGTGGATCGGGCGGCTGCCGGAGGGCGTCGGCCTCTCCGACGGACGCGGCGCGCACGGCGGCGCCACCGCCGAGTGGGTGGTGTCGGTGCTGCTGGCCGTCTACCGGCACCTGGACCGCTTCGTGCGTGCCCAGGACCGCGGCGAGTGGGACTACCACCAGACCGAGGAGCTGGCCGGCAAGAAGATCCTCATCGTCGGCGCGGGCGATGTCGGGCAGAGGACCCGGGCCCGTCTGGAGCCCTTCGAGGTGGAGACCACGCTGGTCGGGCGCACCGCCCGCGACGGCGTCCACGGCTGGGACGAGCTGCCCGCGCTGCTGCCGCACCACGACGCGACCGTGCTGATCGTCCCGCTCACCGACGAGACCCGCGGCATGGTCGACACCGGCTTCCTGGCCGCCATGCCCGACGGATCGCTGCTCGTCAACGGCGCCCGCGGGCCGGTCGTGGACACCGACGCGCTGCTCGCGGAGCTGACCTCGGGACGGATCCGGGCCGCCGTCGACGTCACCGACCCCGAGCCGCTCCCCGCGGGCCACCCGCTGTGGTCGGCGCCCGGGCTGCTGCTCACCCCGCACGTCGGCGGCAGCGTGCCGCTGGCGATGCGTCGCGCCTACGGCGTCGCGGCCGAGCAGCTCGCGGCGTTCGCCGCCGGTGACGCGCCGCCGAACCTCGTGACCGGCGCCTACTAGGCGCGCGCCGGTACTGTCGCCGACCATGAGCGGGCCCACGCAGCAGTACGACTGGGGCAACATCTCCGGCGACGAACCGGCGGAGAAGACCCGCCCGGAGCGCATGCCGGTCCCCGCCCACCTCTCCTCCGACATCGGGCTGCTCGTGCTGCGGCTGGTCGTCGGGGCGTCCTTCGCCGCGGCGGGGGCACGCACGCTGTTCGGCGTCGCGGGCGGGATCGGCCTCGACGCCAGCGCGACCGCGCTCGCCGACGCCGGGTTCACGTCCTTCGCCGGCCCGCTGGCCTGGGTGCTCGCGGTCGGCCAGCTGGTCCTCGGCGTGCTGCTCGTGCTGGGGCTGCTGACGCCCTTCGCCGCGGCGGGTCTGCTCGCGTCGAAGGTCGTGGCCGTGGTGGTGGCGCTGGTGCCGTCCCTGTCGGTGCCGCTGTTCGCCTCGGACGGCGTGAACTCCCTGGAGCTGGACCTGCTGCTCGGTGCCGGGGCCGCGGCGCTGGTGTTCGCCGGGGCCGGGCGGATCGCCCTCGACGCCGGGCGTACCTACCAGCGACGCCCGCTGCCGTGGTCGGTGCTGTCGCTGCTGGTCGCGGTCGCGGTGGCGCTGCTGGTCCTGTTCGTGCTGCGCCGGTGACCCCTGGCGACGACGTCTGGCTGCGCCCGCTCGCCCGGCGCCGCCGTCGCGACCTCGCGGTGCGGGCACGCACGCCGCTGACCGGCGGGTACGCCTCCGGCGGGGCCGAGCGGATCGACCTCGACGACGGCACCGCGGTCGTCCTGAAGCGGACCGGGGCGGTGGAGACGGCCGCGCTGCGTGCGGTCGCGGTGGTGAACGGGCCCGCCCGGCTGCCCCGGATGCTCGGCTCCGGCGACGGCTGGGTGCTGCTCGACCACGAGCCCGGCGCGCCGCTGCCGGTCGGGGCCCCGGTGCCCGACGACGTGTGGCGCACCCTCGCGCTGGTCCACGCGCACTGGCGGCGCAACCGGCCGCGCGGCGTCCCCGTCGTCGACGACGCCTGGTGGGCGCGGCTGTGCGGGCACGCCGCGGACCGGCTGGCGGCGGCCGGGCACGACACCGCGGCCACGTCCGTCGTGGCCTGGGCCGGGGACGACCGCGCCCGCACCGCGCTGCGCGCCCTGCCCCGCACCCTGTGCCACGGCGACGCCCACCGCGGCAACGTCGTCGCCGGTCCGGCCGGTGCGGTACTGCTGGACTGGGGCAACGCCCGCGTCGCGGTGGGGTCGCTCGACGTCGTGGTGCTGGCCGCGCCTCCGGCAGGGGGCCCGGCCGACGCGCCGTCGGCGCCGGTGCCCGCGGTCTACCGGGAGACCCTGCACAGCGCGCTCGGCGCGCCGGACCCGCCCGCCATGGTCGCGGTGGAGACGGCGTGGGCGCGGGCGGCGGCGCACGTGCAGTACCTGCCGTTCGCCGCCGACCACCAGGACCCCGACCGGGTCACCTCGATGGTCCGGGTGGCCGCCGCGGCCCTCGACGAACTGGGCGCCCTGCTCGCCGAGGCCCGCCGCGGCTGATCCCGGCGAGGACCGGAGCGTCAGCCCCGGGGCTTCGCCGTGCGACGCAGCCGGGTGTTGACGAACTCGCCCATGCCCCAGCGGCCCAGCTCGCGACCGAAGCCGGAGCGCTTCACCCCGCCGAAGGGCAGCCCGGGCAGCGTCGTGCCGTGCTCGTTGACGTAGGCCATGCCCACCTCGAGCCGGTCGGCGATCTCCTGCGCGCGCTCGATGTCACCGCTCCACACCGACCCGCTGAGCCCGTAGCTCACGTCGTTGGCCAGTGTGACCGCCTCGTCGACCGAGTCGACGCCGTACACCACGGCCACCGGCCCGAAGATCTCCTCGGAGTAGGCGTCCATGTCCTTCGTGACGCCGGTCAGTACGGCCGGGCGGAGGAACGCGCCGTCGCCGTCGGGTACCTCGCCGCCGGTGTGCAGGGTGGCGCCCTGCTCGACGGCGCGGCGCACCTGCTCGGCGACGCCGTCGCGCGCCGCGACCGAGGACAGCGGGCCGAGCCGGGTGCCGGAGTCGGTCGGGTCGCCGTGCTCGGTGGCCTCGAACGTCGAGACCAGCACCGACACGAACTCCTCGACCTTGTCGGTCGGCACGATCATCCGCTTCGGGGAGTTGCAGGCCTGACCGCCGTTCATCAGGCGGGCCCGGGCGGCGACCTTCGCGGTGCGGGCGACGTCGGCGTCGTCGAGGACGATGAACGCGTCCGACCCGCCCAGCTCCAGGACGGCCTTCTTCAGGTTGCGCCCCGCCGTCTCGGCGACCGAGGCCCCGGCCCGCTCGCTGCCGGTCAGCGAGATCCCCTGGATCCGCGGGTCGGCGATCATGTCGGCGATCTGCTCGTTGGTCGCGTAGACGTTGACGTAGACGTCGTCGGGGACACCCGCGGTGTGGAAGATCTCGTCCATCACCTCGGCCGAGGCGGCACAGATCGGGGCGTGCTTGAGGACGATCGTGTTCCCGACGACCAGGTTCGGCGCGACGAACCGCGCCACCTGGTAGTACGGGAAGTTCCACGGCATGACCCCGACCAGCGGTCCGATCGGCTCGGTCTGCACCACCGACTCCTGCGCGCCCTGCGGGTCCAGGGTCTCCCGGGTCAGCAGGTCCGGGCCGTGCTCGGCGTACCAGCGGTAGATCGACGCGGCCAGTGCGACCTCGCCCGCGGCCTCCTTGACGGGCTTGCCCATCTCGGTCGCGATCAACGCGGCCAGCTCGTCGCTGCGGGCCTCGTAGGCCTCGGCCACCCGGACCAGGATCTGTGCCCGGTCGGCGGCCGGGGTCGCGCGCCACCCGGGGTAGGCGTCGGTGACGCGGCCCAGGACGTCGGAGACCGCCGCGTCGTCGAGCTCGGGGAACGTCTTCTCGGTCTTCCCGGTGGCGGGGTTCGTGGTCACGTAGGCGGTCATGGTGTCCTTCCGTCGCGGGGTGGCGCGGGTCGCGCTCCTGCCCGACGGATGTCCGTCGCGGGGGGACCGGCAAACATCGGGTCCGCCTCGTCACTCCACGCCGGCCGCGGGGCACCGCCGCGCCGTGGCCGCCGCCTCCGGCTGAGACGGCGGCCGGGAGCCCTGCTCAGCGGCCGACGTTGCGCTGCAGGTGCGCCGGGTAGCGCTCCCCGGCCACCGCGGACGCCGGTGCGGCCGCCTCGATCTCGGCCAGCTCGTCCGCCGACAGCTCCAGCGCGGCGGCCTCGACGTTCTGCTCCAGGTAGGTCCGCCGCTTGGTCCCCGGGATCGGTACGACGTGCTCCCCGCGGCTCTGCACCCAGGCCAGCGCGAGCTGCCCGGCGGTGACCCCGCGGCGCTGCGCGATGGCGGTCAGCGCCTCGACGATGGCCAGGTTCGCGGCCATGTTCTCGTCGGAGAAGCGGGGCAGGCCGCGGCGCATGTCGCCCTCGCCGAGCTGCCCGGTCGAGGTGATCGCGCCGGTCAGGAAGCCGCGCCCGAGCGGGGAGAACGGCACGACGCCGACGCCCAGCTCGGCGCACGTCGGAGCGACCGACTCCTCGATGTCGCGTGTCCACAGCGACCACTCCGACTGCACCGCGGCGGGCGGGTGCACGGCGTGGGCGCGGCGGACGGTGTCCGCGCCGCACTCGGAGAGCCCGTAGTGGCGGATCTTCCCCTCCTCGATCAGCCCGGCGAGCGCGCCGACGGTCTCCTCGATCGGCGTGTCCGGGTCGACGCGGTGCTGGTAGTAGAGGTCGATGTGGTCGACGCCCAGGCGCCGCAGCGACTCCTCGGCGCACCGCCGCACGTAGGCCGGGTCGCCCTGCGCGCCCTGGTTGCCCTGCGCGTCGCGCACGATGCCGAACTTCGTCGCCAGGACCACGCGGTCGCGGCGGTCGGCGATCGCGGCGCCCACGAGCTCCTCGTTGGCGCCGTCGCCGTAGACGTTCGCGGTGTCGAGCAGGGTGACGCCCAGGTCGAGGGCGCGGTGGATGGTCGCGATCGACTCGGCGCGGTCGGAGGTGTCGCCGTAGGCCTGGCTCATGCCCATACAGCCCAGGCCCTGGGCGGAGACGGTGAGATCGCCGAGTCGACGGGTTCCGAGGCCGGTTCCGGTAGCCATGACAACCAACCTAGACGCGAACGGCCCCGGTCCGCAGGAGAGCGGACCGGGGCCGTCGTGCGTGCCGGGGTCAGGGGATGCGGCGGACCGCCCCGGTGTCGGCGCTGGTCGCCAGGTGGGCGTAGGCGCGCAGCGCCTTCGACACGACGCGCTGCCGGTCGACCGGCTGCCACGGCCGCTCCGAGGACTCCATCTTGGCGCGCCGGTCGGCGAGCGTCTCGGCGTCGACGAGCAGCTCCAGCGACCGGGCGCGGACGTCGAGCCGGATCCGGTCGCCGTTCTCCACCAGGCCGATCGTGCCGCCGGCGGCCGCCTCGGGGGAGATGTGGCCGACCGAGATGCCCGACGAGCCGCCGGAGAAGCGGCCGTCGGTGATCAGGGCGCAGGCCTTGCCCAGCCCGGCGCCCTTGAGGAACGCCGTCGGGTGCAGCATCTCCTGCATGCCCGGCCCGCCCGAGGGGCCCTCGTAGCGGATGACCAGCACGTCGCCGGGCTTGATCTCCTTCTTGAGGATCGCCGAGACGGCGTCCTCCTGGCTCTCCAGCACGACGGCCGGGCCCTCGAACTCCCAGATGTCCTCCGGGATGCCCGCGGTCTTGATCACGGCGCCGTCGATCGAGAGGTTGCCGCGCAGCACGGCCAGGCCGCCGTCGGCGGAGTAGGCGTGCTCCAGGTCGCGGATGCAGCCGCCCGCGGCGTCGGTGTCCAGGCTCGACCAGCGGTTCTCCGTCGAGAACGCCTGCGTGGTCCGGACCCCGCCCGGCGCGGCGTGGTAGAGCTCGACCGCGGTCTCCGACGGTGCCCCGGAGCGGATGTCCCACTCGGTGAGCCACTGCTCCAGCGACGGCGAGTGCACCGTGTGCACCCCGGTGTTGAGCAGCCCGGCCCGCCACAGCTCGCCCAGCAGCGCGGGGATGCCACCGGCCCGGTGGACGTCCTCCATGTGGTAGTCCGAGTTCGGCGCGACCTTGCTCAGGCACGGCACCCGCCGGGAGACCGCGTCGATCGCGGCGAGGTCGAAGTCGATCTCGCCCTCCTGGGCCGAGGCCAGGATGTGCAGCACCGTGTTGGTGGAACCGCCCATCGCGACGTCGAGCGCCATCGCGTTCTCGAACGCCTCGCGGGTGGCGATGTTGCGGGGCAGCGCGGACGCGTCGTCGTCGCGGTACCAGCGGGTGGCCAGGTCCATCACGGTGCGCCCGGCGTTCAGGAACAGCTCGCGGCGCGCGGCGTGCGTGGCCAGGGTGGAGCCGTTGCCCGGCAGGGAGAGCCCGAGCGCCTCGGTGAGGCAGTTCATCGAGTTCGCGGTGAACATCCCGGAGCACGACCCGCAGGTCGGGCAGGCCGAACGCTCGACCTCGGCGAGACCCGCGTCGTCCACCTCGGACGACGCCGACGCCGAGATCGCGGTGATCAGGTCGGTGGGTGCCTGCGCGACCCCGCCGACGACGACCGCCTTGCCTGCCTCCATCGGCCCGCCGGAGACGAACACGGTCGGGATGTTGAGCCGCATCGCGGCGTTCAGCATGCCCGGGGTGATCTTGTCGCAGTTGGAGATGCAGACCAGGGCGTCGGCCGCGTGGCCGTTGACCATGTACTCGACCGAGTCGGCGATGATCTCGCGGCTGGGCAGCGAGTAGAGCATCCCGCCGTGGCCCATCGCGATGCCGTCGTCGACGGCGATCGTGTTGAACTCCTTGGCGACCCCGCCCGCCTCCTTGATCGCGCCCGCGACGAGGTCACCCATGTCCTTGAGGTGCACGTGGCCGGGGACGAACTGGGTGTAGGAGTTGGCGATCGCGACGATCGGCTTGCCGAAGTCGTCGTCGCCCATGCCGGTAGCGCGCCAGAGCGAACGCGCTCCGGCGGCGTTGCGGCCGTGGGTGGTGACGCGGGAACGCAGGGCGGGCATCGGTCTTCTCCAGCCGGGTCTTCCGTGGTGGTTCCTGAGGGACCCCGGTGGGCGCGTCGCGAAGCGTGGGCACGAGCCGCCCGGGGGGTGCGGCGCGACGGCGGCGGGGCGGGTCGCGTCCCGCCGGCCGGCGGGCCGATCGCCCGCAACCGTACGCCCCGCGACGGGCGTCAGTGACCCTCGGCCGGGTCCTCCGGGTCGGTCACCGCGGCCGGGTCGGCGAACCGGCCGCCGCTGGCGACCGAGAGCGCGGGCAGGTCGCGCGCGTGCACCGCGGGCAGGACGAGGTCGTCGTCCTCGCCCAGCACCGCGCTGACCCGCGAGCGCGAGCCGATCCGCAGACCGCGCACGTCGTCCCAGTCCACGGTGCGGGAGGAGAACGCGCCGCGGACGGTCAGCGTGTCCGGGTCCACGGTGGTGCGGACCCGCAGGATCCAGGCGATCGCCGCGACCGGGGCCACCAGCACGACCCAGAACCACGGCAGGCTGAACACCAGCGGCGTCGACCCGACGACCGCGACCAGGATGGCGAAGATGGTCAGCCGGCTGGGCTTGAACACCAGCGCGCGCGAGCCCACGCGGAGCTTGCGGCCCTCGTCGCGGACCCGGGGGGTCCACGCCAGCTCGCCGTCCACCTGCTGGGACGCCCCCGGGGCCGACTGCGGCTCGGCAGAGGTGGGGTCGGCGGGGACGGCGCGGTCGTCGGTGCTGCTCACGACCCCAGTGTGACAAATCCGGACCGTGACCCCACGGCCCGGACGGGTGGGGCCGTTTGACTCCGTCCGTGGGACGCATGCTAGCGTCGATGCATGTTCGCCGTTCGAATTCTCGTACTTCTTGGGCGCGTCGTCGCCTGAGTTCGACCTTCTCGAACGACGACGCGCTCACCCTCGCAGCGCCCGGAGCACCGGGCGGCGGGGGTTTTTTCATGTCCAGCTCCGAGCTCAGCCCATGTCCGGCATCTGATCGACACGATCTCCAGCGAGGCAGACCCAGATGACCACCGTCCCCGCCAAGCCCGGCTCGTCCGGCCCGAAGCCGGGCCCGCCGCCCGGCCGGTCCGCGGCCTCCGGCACGTCCCGCAGTGCGGCCCCGGCACCCGGTGAGACCACCGTGCCCGGTCCGCGCATCGTGGACGAGCCCATGACCGGCGCCCAGTCCCTGGTGCGTTCGCTCGAGGAGATCGGCTGCGAGGTCGTCTTCGGGCTGCCCGGCGGGACGATCCTGCCCGCCTACGACCCGCTCCTGGACTCGACGAAGGTGCGCCACATCCTCGTCCGCCACGAGCAGGGCGCCGGACACGCGGCGACCGGCTACGCGCAGGCCACCGGCAGGGTCGGGGTCTGCATGGCGACGTCCGGGCCGGGGGCCACGAACCTGGTCACCCCGATCGCGGACGCCCACATGGACTCGGTGCCGCTGGTGGCCATCACGGGTCAGCAGACCCGGCCGCTGATCGGCACCGACGCCTTCCAGGAGGCCGACATCACCGGCATCACCATGCCGGTGACCAAGCACAACATGCTGGTGACCGACGCGACGGAGATCCCGCGCGCGATCGCCGAGGCCTTCCACCTGGCGTCCACCGGCCGGCCCGGCCCGGTCCTGGTGGACATCCCGAAGGACGTGCTGCAGGAGCAGACCACGTTCTCCTGGCCCCCGGAGCTGCAGCTGCCCGGCTACCGGCCGACGACCCGGCCGCACGGCAAGCAGATCCGCGAGGCCGCCCGGCTCATCCGCGAGTCGGCCAAGCCGGTGCTCTACGTCGGCGGCGGTGTCCTCAAGGCCGAGGCCGCCGAGGAGCTCAGGGAGCTGGCCGAGCTGACCGGGGCGCCCGTCGTCACCACCCTGATGGCGCGCGGTGTGTTCCCCGACAGCCACCCGCTGCACCTGGGCATGCCCGGGATGCACGGCACCGTCGCCGCGGTCGCGGCGATGCAGCGGTCCGACCTGCTCGTCGCACTCGGCTCCCGGTTCGACGACCGGGTCACCGGCAAGCTGGCGAGCTTCGCCCCCGGGGCGAAGATCATCCACGCCGACATCGACCCGGCCGAGATCTCCAAGAACCGGCGCGCCGACGTGCCGATCGTCGGGGACTGCAAGGAGGTCCTGGCCGACCTGGTCGAGGCCGTCCGTGCGGACCGCGCCGAGCACGGTGAGCCGGACCTGTCGTCCTGGTGGAAGCAGGTCGGCGGCCTGCGCGACCGCTACCCGCTCGGCTACGACGAGCCGACCGACGGAGCGCTCTCGCCGCAGTACGTGATCGAGCGGATCGGCGCGATCGCAGGGCCGGACGCGATCTACACCGCGGGCGTCGGCCAGCACCAGATGTGGGCCGCGCAGTTCGTCAAGTACGAGAAGCCGCGGACCTGGCTGAACTCCGGCGGGCTCGGGACCATGGGCTACGCGGTCCCGGCCGCGATGGGCGCCAAGGTCGGCGAGCCGGATGCCGTCGTCTGGTGCATCGACGGCGACGGCTGCTTCCAGATGACCAACCAGGAGCTCGCCACCTGCGCGATCGAGGGTATCCCGATCAAGGTCGCCGTCATCAACAACGGCAACCTCGGCATGGTCCGCCAGTGGCAGAACCTGTTCTACGGCGAGCGGTACTCCAACACCGACCTCAACACCCACAAGCTGCGCATCCCGGACTTCCCGATGCTCGCGCAGGCGATGGGCTGCGAGGGACTGCGGGTCGAGTCCAAGGAGGACGTCGACCGGGTCATCCA
>JAESFO010000812.1_pt1 | contig 13282 bp, 6 predicted proteins | sample 9269421 | NCBI WGS metagenome assembly JAESFO01 (sample SAMN14502839, study PRJNA617101) | algae metagenome | isolation source: Nostoc desertorum CM1-VF14 and co-occurring heterotrophs from rocky... | place: USA: Clark Mountains, San Bernardino, California | collected 2000-06-05 | reverse complement strand
CATTTTCGGTTGCCCAAAAGTTATTATCGCCCAACATATCCAGCGGAAGACGTGTGGTAAACCCGTCTTTTTTGCAAGATCCCAGAAAGAGCCCGGCGAGAGAAAGAACAATGAGTATATAATTATGTCGCAACTGTTTCATACTTTATATTTTGTAAATTTTGAGTTACCATCCTTTCTCCCGGCAAGCCAGGAAACCGGATACTATTCTTTTAGAAAGTAGCCTGTATACCCACTGCAACAGATTTCAATACCGGGTAACTGGCTGAAAGCACTTCGGGATCAAAATATTCAGGCACTTTGGATATCTGTAATAAATTGAATGCTGATGCGCTTACTCTCAATTTTTGCATGGCCACCTTTTTTGCTATAGCTGACGGTAAAGTGTATCCCAAAGAAATATTTTTAAGTCGCAGGTACGCCGCATTCTGCAGAAAACGGCTTTGAGTAGTCACGTTAGATGCTTTGCCCCGATAGGCGGGATAGATGGCATCCCTTCTTTCGGGCGTCCAGCTGTTTTCATACACTTCCCTTGTACCCGAACCTCCGTTAATGGCTCCCCAGAAAAGATTATCAGTTATATAAACGTCCCGCTTGCCAATACCCTGTAAAAAAATATTCAGGTCGAGGTTCTTCCAACTCAAAAAGGTATTCAGGCTAAACGCATATTTGGGAGTTGAATTTCCGATCACTCTCAAATCGCCCGGATTGGTAACAGTTGTTCCTGCATAAATAGAGTCATTACCATCAAGATCTCTGAACCTTGTATCACCGGGAAAAATAAGGCCCGTGCCATGTGGGCTCCTGTTAAAACTGTGCAAAGGCGCATTTTTTATCTCAGTGCTATCCTGGAAAATACCATAGGTTTTATAACCCCATATATCGCCTACTACCATACCATCAAACAAGGTGCTCAAAAGCTTGTTAGGATTATTTTTAAAACTTACCACTACGGTTTTGTAGTTCGACAGGGTAGCAGTAACATCATAGGTAAGTCCTCCAGAGGTAGTGCTTTTGTAATTTGCCTGGAAATCAAAACCTTTGGTATCTAATATACCAGAATTAGTAATGGGCGATGCTGCGCCCAGTACGGCCGGATATTTTTCACCATCAACCAAAATATTAGTCGTTTTTCGATCATACCACGAGAAGTTGATATTCAGCTTTCTGAATAAAGTAGCATCAATACCAAGGTCGAGCGTCGTCGCCGTCTCCCATGTCAGTGCGGGATCAATCAACCCCGGTGGGTTTACACCTACCGGCCTGGTGCCGCCAAAAATATAATTTACCTGCTGCGTGGTTGAATAAAGACGCAACCATAAATCAGTGCCTACATTTTGATTCCCAAGACTACCGTAAGAGCCCCTGAATTTCAGGTCGCTTACTACAGATTTTAAAGGTTCAAAAAACTTCTCTTCTGAAATGCGCCAACCAGCTGAAAACGTGGGGAACATTTTGAACCTGGTAGCAGTGGCAAACCTTGAACTGCCGTCATAGCGACCATTTGAACCCAGTAAATACTTTCCTTTGTAATCATAGGTAAAACGATAGAATGCGCCTTTAACGGCCCACTCCCGTTCTTCGTCTCCACCCGTTAGCTGACCTGTAGCCTGGCCAATAGTTGGGACATCTGCGCTGATAATATTTGTCTTATTATCCCACAAATAATCTCTTTTATTGAGTTCCTGGTTATATCCAACTAATCCATACAGATTGTGATTGTTTAGTTTCAATGTATAATCTGTATAAATATTGGTTACAAAATGATTGATACCTGTAACTGACTTATATACATAGCTGGGGTTGGTATAATCCGTTGCCAGCTGGTTCCATACTGTAGCCACCCTTTCCTGGTAAGGAACCACCGTTTTATTGCGTGCATTTTCTGAGCGATAAGAAAAGTCTGCTTTGATGTTCCAGTTTTTAACCGGCGTAAGCGACGGCGAAGCAGTGACCAACAAAATATCCTCATCATCTCTATCCAGCGAATTGTATTGCATGAAAGAAAGAATATTATCCGTCAGGGCATTAGGTACCGGCGCGTTAGCAGGTGTTCTCAGTGGCATGAATATATTTCGTCCCGGCTCCTGCGATAAGGCTCTCCACCAGCCCCCCTTTCCTGAAGGATTTACGGGTTGTGTATAAACCGATCGGTTGTAACTGGTTTTCAAATCTACCTTGAACCAATCGGTTACCGTGGTTGATGTATTTAACATGAAGTTGTATCTCTTAAACTTATCGGTATTAAAACGATACATGCCTTCCTGTCCAAAATATCCCAACGAAGCATAGTAAGTTGTTTTTCCTGCACCGCCTGATAAATTAAGATTGTGTTTTTGCGAGGGAGACCAGTCTCTTACAGCCAATTCATACGGATTTACACTGGCGATCCAGTTAATAGTATTACCAGTCATGAAATATGGATTTCTCGACGGATCATTTTTGTAAGCGATGATGCTATCCAGCAACGCCTGTACATTCTGCGGCACTCCCTGATTGGTAAAAGAAAAAGCATTCACGGCTGCCCTTTGGATTTCCTCTGCACCCAGCAGGTCGGGTACTGCACTGGGCCGGTTCCACTGAAACATATTAGAGTAACTCACATTGGCTTTAGTACCTGCTTTACCTTTTTTGGTCGTTACCAGTATCACACCGTAAGCACCTCTAGCTCCATATACTGCCGAAGATGCCGCATCACTTAGTACAGAAATAGACTGGATGTCATCCGGATTCAGCATATTAATATCCATCTCTACCCCGTCTACCAATATATAAGGGCTACCGTTTTGTACCTTCATCGTATTATTATCGTTTACGTCCTTAAAAAACGATGTACCTCCACGTATATTGATGGAAGGCATGGTATTGGGAGCACCGTTAGCAATAGTTACATTCAGATTAGGGGCCAGGCCCTGCAAAGCCTGCCCTATATTGTTTACCGGCCTGTTCTCAAGCATTTTGGAATCTATCTGTGTAATGCTACCGGTAAGATATTGTTTCTTCTGAGTACCAAAGCCTACCACCACTACCTCGTCCATACCCTTTATTTCTGCTGACAACTTCACATCTATGATTACCTGATCACCAACCGTTACCGACTGAGTTTGATACCCCACATAAGTAAAATCTAAAACGGCACTGCTATTTTGAACAGTGATGGTATACTCACCATTTTCGTTGGTGACTACTGCGCTATTAGTTCCTTTCTCAGATATGGTAACGCCTTCAATAGGCTTCGTTGTTACAGCATCTGTTACCGTCCCTTTTATAACCAGCGCACAGCTATTAATGCCGGATCCTGAGACGCTGCCAATAGTTATTAAAAAAATAAAAAAAATAAAAGCCGCCTGCCTGGAGAAAATCCATCTGATGGTACAGGGAATTATTTGTTTAGAATCGTGCATGATCAATACGGTTTAAAAAATTTGGCATAAGAGATCTTCATTGCGGAAACGGCTTTATTCTCAATGGCAACTTTTAAATAATAAATTGCTGGCAAGCTTATTCAATATAGCTGCTTTAAAGGCGCCGGATTTACAGTTTCCTTGTTTTCGAATGTATAACCGCATTCAAAAAAAGGAAGGGGGCTATCTTAAATAAAATAGGTGGATTTTGTAAAACACCTGCAACATATTGATTAATAATGGCGCAGTTTTAGTATTATTACCGGATCACTTTATACCTATGTAAAAAAAAGTTGCTAACAAAAATAAAAGGCCCTTCCTGCAAGCATTGCAAGGAAAATAATGGACACCTGATTTTACTGCGCGTACAATTCCAATGGCGATAATCAGTCACTCCCCATTTTAAAGAAAGGCCTCTAAAATGCCAGATGCTTTTTATTTTACAAATTCGGTTTCAAAATCTTTAAGCCACACCTTGCCTTCGAATCCCCAGGAGTCAGATACTTTGGCATTGAGCCAGTAGAAAATGGTGGGAACAATATCAGTACTTGATGTTTGAAGCGTATTACCTGATGTGATACAGGCCTGATCTACCAGGTTCCATCCTCTACCACCAAACGTGTTAAAAGAAAAATCTTTACCTGCGGCGCCCGGCGCATAATTTTTCAACAGCTTTCCCTCTCCTTCATCCATAGGCCAGTAACCGATAAGATTGGCGTACCTGGGATGATTGGTTTCAATGGCTGTGGCGCAGGTATTATTAGTTATTTCAACATCAGTAAGCGCGGTGTTCCATATATTCAGGTTACTAACAATTGCGTTGGAAGCGCCTAAAGAACTTCCGATATTGCCCACCACCAGGTTTGATGCTGGGGCAGCATAATTTGTTGATCCTATTGCTTTAGCCACACTTCGTTTTCCATTGGTGAACATCACAGCATATCGGGTACCTGCAGAATCATATATCTTTACGGCAATATTATCCCAGCGGTTTACATCGGATGATGCTTCGTTAGAGGTTTCTCCAATGAAATACTTGAATACATTGCCCGTTCCGCTGGCATCACCTATACCGAACCTGTAGTTCTTGTTGGTTCCTACCATCATAAATGCCCAGCCCCTGGGATTGGAATAGGCATGTGTAGCTTTTGATAGCAACACCGTATTACTTCCGGACTTTGTTATATTTCTCACTCTAAACATAATTGTATATCCTCCGGTAGCAGGTATATCATAAGAAGCCGACATAGCCGCAGGCATTGAAATAGTATCTGCTTTGCCATTTACGTTTAATGCATTGGTAAGAGCCGGAGAGATCATCTCCTGTTTTACTATGTTGTCGTTATGGTAAATTCCAAATATTTTTCTTTCGGGAATAGTAGCACCACCATAACTGATATTGTCGGCCTTTACGCCATGGGTTGTTGTTACAATTACCAGCCAGTCTTCAGAACTGTAAGTAGCCCGCGCCCTTAAAGCCGTCATAATATCACCTATATGACCGTCAACAGTCTGGATAGCTTCTTTGTATTGTTGGGTTCCTGCGGCAAAGCCATACTGTCTTCCTGCAATATTGGCTCCGTTCAGGTCAATTACGAGGTGCGTAATATTCGGATCCTTTAGTATTTTTACTGCTGAGTCCTTTACATTTTTATCGTTGGAAGCGAATATCTTTCTATCAGCAAATTTAAATGGCACATCCAAAAGGGTTTGCCAGGGACTGATGACTACCATTTTTGAAGCGCTTACGCCAACTTTCCCCGCTGCCAAAAGGCGCTGGGAATAATTAGGAATGTATCCCACCTCGCTGTGGTCTTCCTCAGTACCATCCTCACTACGCACACTCAAGCTACTATCCACCAATCCATAAGCATTGCTGGCTTTACCCGAAGTAATACCAACCCAGGTTCCTCCTTCGGTAGTATTAGCATCACTGTATGTATTCCACGAATATTTGGCGTGCTCTAATAGTTTACTGATGTTGGATGGCATTATTGTTTTAACGGCGTCCGATGTGGCCCCTTCAGCAACAATCAACAATACTTTTCTTTTTTTAGGTATAGCCGCCTCTTCTGCCTGTTCAAATACTAGCGGCGGGTCGTAGAACTTTTTACAGGAAAGAGATCCCGTAATTGATGCACCTAATATAATGGAAAGATATATTACTCTCTTTTTCATGATCCGATGTTTTTGAATAATCAATAAATCCAGGTTCCTATTTCCGCCAAAGCAGTATAATTATCATTGACCGGTTTGCTCCAGGTATACCTGAAATACTGGAATGTTTTATCCCCTCCCGGGATTTCAATGTATTGCTTGGCCCAGGTAGCTACATTAGTATTACCATATAATAACGGGAAAGTTCCTAATGTCACCCAATTCGTTCCATCGTCACTGATAGCGATAGTCAGGTCTTTTATATGGCTGTTGGAGTTGGCCGAGTTATTTCTTTGTTGCAGATAAAAACCCGATGCTGTAATTGGAGCCGCACCTGTTTTAACTGTCAAACTCTGAGGATAAACGGCACCGACCGCAGTATTGGTAGATTGATAGGTAATGTTGCCTACACTTGCTATGCCGGTACCGCTATAGTTACTATTCCAGAAAGTAGTAGCGTTGTTATCGATAAGGTTGGTACCCGGATAGCTGGCGTGAGCCGAAGGCAACGTTAAAAGCCAGCTCGTTCTTGCATGCTCCGAACGAAGGATCTGGTCACCACCCGTATTGGTAATAGGATTGTACATCCATACATTCGTCATCAGCTTGCGATACCCCTTGGCTGCAATAGCATTCCTGGATGTCTGACTGACCTTTAATCCCCATTCTCTCATAAACCGGTACATATCGGTCTGGGTGTATTCACTTAACCGTTCATAAAAGAAATCAATTTTAGATTGATTGTCTATCGAAGTAAAACGTGCATTCCTCGCTGCAGTGGCCAGGTAAGTCATAAAACCATAGCCATATTTCTCAAAAATCTGTGCATAGATTGCCATGCGTGGATAGAATTGGCCGAGATTAGTAAGCACCGACCAATCTTTTGCCGAAGAGTCCAATGCTAGAAATGACGCAGCTCCTGGTGTTTGGCCACCGGTTCCGTACCAGCCATCGTTAAGTGGTCCGGGTATATAGTTATAGATAGAAGATTTTTTAAGAGAAAAAAGATTACAGGTAACTTCTCCATTGTTACTGAAGGTCCATGTACTGTGCATTTGCATATTATGCCCGATTTCGTGAAACACGCCCCAGTTGGATTGTTCCAGCTGACCAATAGTTACTGCCTGGTAAAAATAGCCGGATGTTTGCCCTGCCACAATTGGATCGCCGCTATGCATAGCACCAACAGAAGGCTGGATGTCGAATACAATTCTCCAGGGCAAATAGGGAGAGCGGTTTTTGATATCCGGATTATTATCGCTAAGGCCATACCAATCGTAATATACAGCCTTAATTAAGGAGTCCCATTTTTGCATCAACGCTGTTGGGCTAGGTATGGATACCAGTGAAAGATTGGCTTTAGGTAAAGTAAAAGCGATACGTTTTCCAATGATTTCAAAAAAGGGAACAGATGTCTTGCTGATCATTTGCCGCCATTCTTCGTCAGTAGTTTTACCGAGAACAAAGTTGGCTCCGGCACAAACTCCGGAAAAGATTACTGGCAGCACTTGTCCCAATGGTCGCTGGGGTAATATATAAACCAGGCCGCCATATAAATTCCGTACATAATTGACACCGGGGTAAAGTGTCCTTCTGACAACTATCACCGGATCTCGTTGAAGTACATCCTTTCCTGTAAGATTATCTGTGTGTGAACCCACTTGTACCGTTAAGCCATAGATGCCATCGGGAATGACAATTTTAATAAGTTCCCCTGCCGGCGCCCAAAGCCCCGTGCTGATCCAGTTACTAGGCAAAACACTCACACGTAAATCTGAAGCAGTTGCGGTTTGATAATTTAAATCGATTTGAAGCAAAGTGTCTTTGATCCGCGGCTGCACAGGCGTTACCATTCCCGGGTATATTTGGGCAGCTGTGAACTTCGAAGCATCTACACGGTCCATTGCAGTATCCACTTCAAGACCTGTAGAATCATTATACCCGACAGACCCTGTACCATTTTCAAACTGGTAACCGTAGTTTTTTGAACAGCTTGCCAGAAATGCGACAGCGCCGATTAAAATACAGCATATATTTTTTATTGATTTCATCCTGATACGTTTTATAGTATTTAATTGGCTGAGCCGGTTGACCGGTAGGTAGGTGTTATTAATTTTCCGTCCAATTGATAAGACTGTACATTAAAAATTCCCATCCAGGTATAAATAAACCTGGGTATATCTACTGAGAAAGGAATTTTATTCAATTCCACATCAGGGTAAACAGGGCAAATATTGGCACTTCCGGTTACATTCAGTCCGCCCCATACCGCAGCAGTACCAAACTTCACATCTCTTCTGCTTGCCGAATAATCTATAAATATTTTCTCTGAAGCTTCCCTTGAGTTCTCACCTACTCCCGGCCAGTACCCTATAAGATTCTCAGCATAGGGTTCCCCGGTATTCACAAAAGTTCTGCAATAATTAGCCCTGATATGATTCTCGGGTAGTGCTGTATTATAAATCCGGATATCGAATATCCGCCCCCTGAAAGAATTTGCACCATACGAGGGCCCGCCTCCTATAATTAAACTGGAGTTTGTAGAGAGCGACCTGTTAGAAATATCGGTTCGGGCACCCGCCACACCATTAAGATAAGTACGGGTATAGCGTTTGCCGGCACTATCAAATATAACGGCCGTAAAAGTATTCCATACACCTAGTTCATAAGATGGTCCTGTATTAGCTATGTTATTGTCTACCCGGAAAGACCAATTGGTATTGGTGCCCGCATGTAGAAGAAAAGACCAGCCATTAGTCGGATTCGCGCCGCTGGAAGCACTGCTTTTTGAAAGAATTGCCGGAATGGTTGCATTGGTACTCCTGTTCGATATATTTGCCTTGAACTGGATGGTATAGTTGCCACTGGTACCCAGGTTATATATTCTTGCCGATGCAGAATCCAGTGCGCCCTGCCTGTCTGCAGGCCCCAACTCCTCGGGCGATGTTCCGTTCACCGAGTACTCGCGCATATCAGGCACAGGGAAATAATCGAGATTAAAATTGGGGTTGGAAATAATTATAAAACCATTACGTTCCGTATTAGAAAAATCCGAGCCATCATCTTCGTTTTCTGCAAGTGTATATTTGCCGCCTTTATTAGAAGCAACAATGATAACCCAATTCTCCGATGCTGCTGAGGACCGGCTTTTAATTGCTTTCAATAAAGAGCCCAAAAAAGTATCGAAAGCCTGTAGAGCAGAGAGATAGCTTGTAGAAGAAGGTCCATAACCATCGGTTTCTCCCGCTCTTTTAAGCCCTGTGTACTGTGCAACGATCACCGACGAAGTCGTAGTGGTCAGGTTGGCTACCGCTGCTGCCTGTACCGTTTGGTCAGACGTTAGTAATTGACGGGATACCGCACTTTTTACCAGATTATTATAAATAAATTCTGATTGTACAAAAGCACTGGTTGTGTAATTAGCATTTGCGGCTAAAAGATTTTCCACAAACGGTTTGTACTGATTTAAGTTGTTTGTTCCGGATGATGCTATAACACCATGCTTAGCTTTCCTCACCCCGGTAAACATATCAGCGTAAGTAATTGCTTCTACATTACTATTATCTGTAAGACTGGCACCCGAAAATATAGCCGTTTGAGCCAGGGCATTGATATTAGGATAGACATTGTCTCTTACAGATTGTTCGGTAATCACTTTCCCTATACCACCATCAACCACCACATATAGAACCTTATTTTGTGATGAGGCCTGGTGAATGGTTGTATCCGGGATAACGCTTGTATCCAACCGGTTATCAAAATCGCGGTTACAGGCAGTAATTACAGATATAAGTAACATACTTATTACAGCCCCATAAAATACCTTATGAATCACCATGTTTTATAATTTGTTTTAAACATCGAAATATATTTGAGCAATAGTTGTTATATTTTCGTCTTAATATGTGATTGTTAATTTCCCAAAACCAGTTTTAATATACCGCCGCATTTTTCTCCTTCAAACGTATCGATACTTCCTACCAGTATAACTGCTGGCAGTCCCCCTATTCCTGATTTAGTTTCAATCATTTTATAAGTAGTTCCGTTAAAGGCGCCTGTACTGTTATAATTTGCAGCCAGCGATCCGTCAGCATTTAAAACCATGAGTCCTTTGCGCGTAATAGCATTATACTTCTCAAAGCCACCGGTAACTATGATCAATCCATTTGAAAGTTGTCCGGCAAAAGTGGGTATACCACCTGAAAATATACCTGGCGTACGAAACCCGCTGTACAAGGAACCGTCGTTATTTAGAGTGGCTATGTTATTAATATTCGTTCCATTGAAACTCGTAAAACTGCCAGTTATTATGTATTTCCGGGTGGTAGCATTATAGGTTATTTTATTGATAGCTTCATTGGCTGCGCCACCGGCTGCAAAAGTGGGGTCCAGCGTACCATCCAGGTTCAACCTCGCGATGCGGTTACAACGAGCTCCGTTAAAAGTAGTAAATGCACCCACTACAATAAGCTTTCCGTCGGCCTGCATCCAGGAGTCATTAATGCTTCCGTTAAAGCCGTCAATGCGTTGTGCGGGATTATTTTTATTAAAGAGATAATTAGAGTCGAGCTCGCCTGTTAGTGACATCCGGCTTATCTGGCGCACCGGGGCAAAAGCCACCAGTTTATTATCCTTCGTTGAACGTTCATAAAAATACTGGTAGTAATTAGTCATGCTCCCCACGGCAGTTATTTTATTATCGAAGTGGTATATTTTTTCTACGCCGCCTGATAAATTCCCTATGAACTGTGGAACCGTATCGGTTGCAAAAGATGGGTCTGAATTTTCAGGAGCTACATAAAGATCTACAATGCGTTTACGAAGTGATCCCGAACTATTTAGCAAAGCTATATTGCCCATATCCGAAATGCTGTCGAACATGGAAAAGGTTCCGCTAATCATCAGATCAGCATTGGGGAGCCTGATAACTGATGTAATAATACCTCTTGAAGAAGTGCCATAACCTGTAGTCAGTCCGTCCACTTTTTCACCGGATGCATTAATACGCGTAATACCTCCCAGGCCGGTATTCAGGTTATAAGTTCCAAAAAGACCTGCTATTATAAACTGGTTGTTATCCGGTAAAATATCATAAACAAAACCATTAGTGCCAATACCCGATTTAAAAGAGGCATCACGATATAATTTCCCTTCTATAAACACATTAGGTCCCTGAAAAACCTGCCCGTCTACCCGCAGTGATGCAGCACCTGAACTTACATTAGCCGGTAGTGTGATAGTGATCGTACTATCGGTAATGTTCTTTATAGTTGCCTCTAGATCACTTGCCAGGAATTTAATATCCTTTACATTTGCCGATCTCAACCCGGTTATATAAAATGTCATATCCTGACCCGCCACACCTCTTGATGGCGTAGGCGCTTTACCGGAGAATTTTATTGGCAGCAATGTTTGTCCTCCCGCGTAAGGATCCGGAAATACATCGTCTTTTTTGCAGCCCGTCATTATTAAGGCCCACAAAAAAAAGATAGCTGTTATTGAGAAAAAAGATTTCATAATTCGTTGTAATAATTAGTGGTAAGGTGATTAATCAATACCGGCTTCGTCTGCCGCCTGGCTAAATCTGAACGGGTAGAATCCGAATGTATGGTTGCGATATTTCAGTATATGCAATCGCCCGTTGCGCGGGGCTATATCGGAAGTTGCTACAGGTGCATTATACCATCTTACGCCAAAAGTTCCGCCGAAATCATATAAATAGGAAAGCATTAGCTGGCGATACCCTTTATACTTTAAGGTGATGTCGTCGGTGAGGTCGCCCGGAGTACCGTTATTATTCACCGCATCGTTGTATATCACACCAATATTCATCACCTGATTATCCACAGATTCAAAAAGGTTACCCCGGTATGTATCTAAAGCCAGGGTATCTACCTGTGTATAATCTTTTAGCCCCCGGTTACCCCGGAAAATATACTGGCTCAGGAATTTTTTCCATACAGCCGGCTTGATCTGCTCAAAACGGGTAACGCTATCTTTGCCGCGCTCAAGCTGCGACTCATTTACAAACCTGATAATTTTATCAAAGCAGGGATCGGGGGGCGCAAAAAAAGTAACCTGTTCATTTTGCAGTATTGATTCAAGCCCCGCGTGTCTGATTACACGTACCAATGTATCGAAATAAAAACTGTCTTTTACAAGATACTCCATAATGGTACCATCGAAATTTGCATCATTGGTACCCGTATCTGTGTAGTAATCCTTTTTGCAGGAACAGATGGCCAGAGAGATAATACTGCAAAAAAAGATAGGATAGATAATCTTTGTCATAATTAATTCCAATAATTGTTTAATTGAATCAACGGGTTGTTTGTTTGGGCCTTTTTATTGATGGGCCATGTCCAGGCGCCCTGCAAAAACTGTCCATAGGACATGCTATTGGTATAATTATACTGAGGATTGTAAATCCTGCCGGTACGTACCATATCATAATAATAGTGTCCCTCACCCATCAGCTCCTTACATCGCTCATAAAAAATTGCGTCTAATAAACTACCCTCACCAGGATTTGCAGGGAACAGGGCTGTATTGGCCCGCGACCGGATACGGTTCAGCAACTGTGCCGCCTTCTCATTGTAAGGCCCCGCTGTACCTCCCTCTGCATTGCCTAAGGAAGCCCCTATTGACGCCAGAGCTTCTGCCTGAAGTAGAATAGCATCGGGGTAACGAAATATAAAATAGTTATTACTTAGGGCATTGTCTCCACCTTTAGGTCCCAAAGCGATATTATAAAACTTCAGCATCTGGGAGTTTCCTGCATACATAGTATTGACATTATTAAAAGTAAACCAGGCTTTGATACGGTCATCCTGCTGCTCGTCCGGATACAATGTTCTGAGGAAAGAAGCCATATAATTCATTTCAACATTATCTTCAACACTATTGGCCTCCGAATTATTGGTAAGATTGCTTTCCCATATCACAGTGCCCGCATAAGTCATACGGCGGTTTTGAGGAAATAAACCATAATTAATATTCTGAGGCACTTCAAACAACCCTTCCTGCGATCGGCCCTGAAACACGGTAAATATCTGGCTCATAGGATACAGTTTTAAAGCGCCTACTGCAAGCTCTCCCTCATTATAAAGAATATCGCCTAATTCGTCAACCTTTCGATAGTAATTGCTAGCATTGGTTTTATCAAATCCGGCCAGCCACATATTAAAATGCATCTCAAGTACTAGCATGCTGCTTTGCATAGCCCGTATAGCCCTGTAGGTAGGATCAGGATAGGCCCAGGGAACATCCTTCCGGTGTTGCTCCAGATCTTCAATACATTTTTTTGCCACTTCTACATGATTCGTCCTGGGTAAAGATTTCTCATTATAGGCGTTTGTATAATAAGGAACATCTGAGTAAAGCCTAATCAGGTAGAAGTAGGCCAAACATCTCATAAATGTTGCTTCTCCCTGGTATTGCTTCACCATCTTATCGGAAAGTCCGGGATCTTTCTGCTGCACTTTCGGCGCTTCTTCGTATAATATATTAGCAGCCTGCACTACCTTAAAAAGTGGAGACCAGTCATCAAGTAAATCCCAGCGGGTATTACGTTGCCACCATTCCCTGATCGCGTCGTAGGTAGGGCTTGTACGGCTTGCATCGGCGGCAATAGCATTTTTGAGATCGTTCCGGGAAAGAAAAGTAACATCGCCTCGGGGAGGATACGCTGCTCCCACTACAACCGGGGCGCATCTCACATC
>JAESFO010000811.1_pt1 | contig 13286 bp, 17 predicted proteins | sample 9269421 | NCBI WGS metagenome assembly JAESFO01 (sample SAMN14502839, study PRJNA617101) | algae metagenome | isolation source: Nostoc desertorum CM1-VF14 and co-occurring heterotrophs from rocky... | place: USA: Clark Mountains, San Bernardino, California | collected 2000-06-05 | reverse complement strand
GCCAGCATCGCACCACGGTTCCACCACAGGCTGGGGTCCAGCGCGATATAGCTGTTGAACAGCGTCGGCTCCTGCAGCAGCGTCTCGACCACGAACAGGCCAGCCAGCGACTCACCGATCAGCGCACGCTCGTCTGTGGTCGGGTAGCGCTGGCGTACCTGCGGCATCAGTTCATCGCGCAGGAAGCTGCGGTAGGCCGCCGAGCCACCGATGCGTGGCGCGATCTTCTGGTCCTGCGGGTCGCTGCTGGGGCCGGTCATGTCGCGGCGGCGCTCGGTATTCTCGATGCCGACCAGCAGGAACGGACGCATGCTGCCATTGCCGGTCAGCACCTGCACCAGCCCTGCCACATGCAGGAAATCCTCGCCGATGCCGCCATCGGCCATGTACAGCACCGGCAGCGGCGCCTTCGGATCCAGGCCCCAGGGCTGCGGACGATAGACATTGATGCGGCGGGTCTCGCCCAGTGCCTTCGACTGCACGGTGAAGGTCTCGCCGATCACCAGTGGTGCGGCCGCAGCGGTCGATGCCGGCGGTGCTGCCGGCACGGTGGGAACAGCTGCGAGGCCCGGCCCTGCGGCGGCCAGCAGGATCAGGGCGGAGAGAGCGACGACGCGCATGCGAACTTCCATTTTCGAGAGGACGGCCAGCATAACTGCGCCGGCGCCCTCAACGGCGATCCAGTTCGATCACGGCCTGGCAGGCACGGAGCTGGTCGTCGGCATCGCGTCCGATTCGAACAAGCGCTGCCGCAACCTCTGCTCGTAACTGGGCGCCCGCATCACGTTCGCCGGTGCGGGCGGCGGCTTCGGACAGACGGCCGGTATGGCACGCGGCGAGGTCGTCGCGCAGGCGGAGAGTGCCAGCGCGCAGGGCAGCCACCACATCGGCATCCACCTCGGCCGCGCGCTCACGATCCTGTTCATGTTGTTCCCCCAGTGAGGCCATCGCCTCGCTCCGTTCTTCCTGATCCCGGCGCAACCGCCGTTCGGACTGCACCGCGCCGGCCTGTTGCTCCACATCGGCACGCGCCATCGCGAGGTCGCTGCGATCACCGCGCCAACGCCAGCCAGTCATGAACATCAGCAACGACCACAGCAGCAGCGACGCCATCACCACCAGCATGCGCGGCATGGGTCACTGCTCCGCCAGGCAACGCGCGTGGCGCTGCTGCTGGCGCTCCCACACTCCCCAGCACACGGTGTTGGGGCGGCCGTCGATGCGGGTTGAACAGTCGTAGCCCCCTGCCCGTCTCCACAGCAGCAAGGCATCGCAGGCCTGGTGATACTCACCTTGCAGCAGATGCCGGCGCATCGACGACGCGCGCCAGTTGCCGATGCCGTACTGGTAGAGGAAATCGACATAGACGTCGTACTCGCCCTGGCTGAGCGCCACACCGGGCAGCGACGCGCGGAACTGCCCTTCCTCCCTGGCCAGATGAGCCTGCACGGCATGCAGCGCGCGTACTGGCGTGGTGCGGTCGCCCAGCCTCACCGGCGTGCCATCCTCGCGAACGGTCGAGCCGAAGCCATAGGTGGGCCGGTCATTGCGCGTGGGCACCACTGCGGCGTCGGTGTATCCCTCGCGGTCAACGATGGCGATCAGGCCCGCAGCACTCAGCGCAAGCGCGGCGACCAGGCTGCGTACCGGCAATGTACTGCCGGGCCGGCTCATTCGCGCTCCCTGCGGCGCCATTCGCGCAGCCAGCGCCAGCCCAGATAGGCAATCTGCGCCGCCAGGTAGATGATGGTGAGGACCACGACCAGGCGGTCCAGGGTGATGCCGGCTGCAAGCGCACCGGCGACGGTAACCGGTGGCGCCGACTTGATGGCCGCCGCGCCGGCCGTGCTGATGATTTCTTCTTTCATGATGGGTCCTGGAGGGAATGCAGGCCGCGTCGCATCGACGTGGCCCGAAGGGGTGCCCGCCCCGCTGCCGGCTCGGCACGAGGGTTGTTCCGGTCGGGAGGCGGGCGGAAGATCGGTTCCGCCGCTCATGCGGCCTGGGCGATGCCCTCCATCCAGCCACGTACGCGCTGGAAGCCAAGTTCGACCAGGTTGAGGTAATGCCGGTTGGATACCGGCCGCTGCCCGCTGTTGGCCAGCAGCAGATTCGCCGTTTCGAATCGTTCGACCTTGCGTCGGCCACGCCCGCAGTAGTAGCCGCGCAGCGCACAGGCCATCGCCACGTTGTCACGCGCGACCGCCGTGATGATGTCTTCGATCTGCTGCGCCAGCTGATCGGTTTCCAGAGGCTTGTAGCCCTGGGCCCGCCCCGGCATGTCACCACGATGCTCGATCAGCACCGCCAGCAGGTTGCGCGACTGGAAGCCGAGGTATTCGCAGTCGCGATGCAGCGCATATTCGCCGCCCCAGTGCTCCAGGCGGCTGCGGACATACTCACCGAACGTATCAAGCTGCATGGGTGGCTTCTCCTTTGACGGGCGACGGGGCCGGACCGAACACATCCGGGCGCAGGGATTCGCGGCGCACGGCGCCCGCAGTGGCCAGCTCGATGCGCCGGCACAGGCGTGCGCCGGGAAGCTTGTGGCCGCGGGCGATCATGTAGAGGGTCCGCAGCGCGCAACCGGTCTGGTGGGCCAGGCGGCGCATGACGGGACAGCTGGGGGTGCCGTAGCCCCCTTGGGAGATGGCGTAGTCGATGAGGTTCATGGGCCACACATTACTGCTACGGTAATGGATAGTCAATACCGTTTTGGTCATTTGCTGGATTGGTAATGCAGCGCACCATCTACAGATGGACGCCAGTACCGCTCGCACCCTCAACATGCGCCTCCGCGTGGCCGCCGCCGGCGGCCCGGCCGAGTGGGCCCGCCTGTACGGTGGCACCCGCTGGGCCCAGCCCCAGGTCAGCCAGTGGATTTCCGAGAGCAACCCGAAGAGCATCGGCCATCGGCTTGCGCGCGATCTTGAATCAGTGATGCAGCTTCCACATGGAACGCTGGATCGCGTCGATCAGGACGGGGACGTGTCGCTTCAGTCTCAATCTACGGGACTGGATTTCGAGAAAATGAGCGCTGCGGTCAAGGTGCTTTCGCACTACCTGGAGCTGGTCGGCGATCCACCGGAATGGATCTACGATCCCGTGCTGCTGGAGACCGCATTCATGGTCGTGGACGAGTTCGGTCAGCCCTCTGCACCGGACAATGTGCTCGACCTGACGAAGCTTCTGGCAAGACGGATCAGGGAGGCAAGGGATGACTCACACGCGACTCGAGGAGCTCGCACAGCGGTTGGCCGCTAGGACCCAGGAACTGCGCGGCGAGCGCACCCCGGCGCCGGCATTGCGGGTGGTGGCGGGAGACGCACATGTGGTCCGCGGGGAGAGGCGCATGGACGCGATCATGCGCGAGTGGCATTGCCGCATGATCCGCAACGTACGCCGACGCTGGGGCGAACCCATGCAGCATGTGATCGATCAGGCATGTTGCGGTGTGGTCAACATCGAGCAACTCGCCGACGACGCACTGATCCAGTTGCACAAGGACATGGAGCGCGCGGAGGAGTGCATCCGCGAGGGCATTTCCTTCCACGACGCCGGGCTGTTGCGCGCGCATTACGGCTGACAGCGTCCCTGGCCGGCCGGAAACGGCCGGTTCTGATGAGATCAATTACCTGAAATTACCATTATTGTTACCTTAAAGGTAATTTTTTTAAGGTGAGTGACGTGGGGGCAGCAGCGACGGAAGCGGGTGCGCGGAGCGCCGCCTCCCCGCACCCGCTGCCAGCGGGCGCCGGGGAGTCGATGGCACCTGCAACACCGCATCGTTGCAGCGGCACTTCCCCCATTGCGGAAGTGCTTTGAAGGAAGCAACAAAAAAGGCGCCCCTTGGGCGCCTTCTTGATCGTCAATGCAATGGTGGGCCGTGAAGGATTCGAACCTTCGACCAAAAGATTAAAAGATGGCTAGGCCATCGTTTAGGATCAGCAGCCTACATCCGCGTTCTTTCCCGGCCGCATTCCGTGAAACGCCTGCGGTTGCTTATGGTCCGACTGAATTCTCCCGCCCTGGATCTCGCTGATCTGGCCGACACTCGGCCCCCCAATCTGGAACCAATCTTCATGGTCTATTTTTCTGCTGATCAAGATGACACAACCTCGATGAAGATCTATCGCGGCATGACCTCGCATCAGTGGGAGACTCGGCAAGGTGTTGCGCGAAAGGGCGAGGAACGCGAGGCACAGTTTCATGCAGGAGACACTCGGGTCTCTGCAGGAGACACTGACATCTACGTCGGCAGGTGTGTTCAGAACGCTCTGACCTTCACTGCGATGGACTCTTCCGGCTACAGGCACAGTTGGCTGAGCTTCACCAAAGATAAGTCCGTCGCTGCGTTCTTCGCGCTGAATGAGCTGGACGAGTCAGGTTCAGATCATGGAGTTGTCGTCGAGACGACCCTCCAAGCGCTTCGGGAACTTGGAATAGCCTACGCGCAGAACGACATTCGAGTTCCATGGGAGCAAGAGATCAGTGTGGATCTCTACGACTCCCCCTACTTCCCGGAGTCAGCAATCATCCAAGTGCATCACGTGCCTTACTCGGAGCTCTGGAGGGTCGCATCGGACCTCCAGAGTCGCTGGGGAGGGACGGGAGCCTACACCCGGCATGCTTTCAGCTTATGACGGTCAGTGGCAAGGAAGAAGATCTGGCAACCACTCCGCTAGAGGTCTCGAGGCCTTTGTCCGCGCCTGCGACCGTCGCTTCCAGCATGCATCAGAACGAGGACAGGGACTGCGAATCCCCACCAAGTGATTGAAGCGTTAGGTATAGTTAGAAACACCCCACTGCACTGCAGGGGTCGCTGATCTGCACCACCTAGACTTCGCTTCCCAAAGGTAGCGCAGAGGCCAGGTCGATGCAGACAGGCACCTCCATATTGAATCCCCGCGTTGTTGCCAACGCGGAAAAGCTGCAGTCAGAGTTCAGATGTGTAGTCCCGTTTCCCCACCTGGTCATCGATGACTTCCTCGACCTGGACTTCGCGGAACTCCTCTCCGAGCAATTCCCGCCCTTTGATTGCGGCAACTCCATGGCAGATGACGGAACACCCGGCGGGAAGTCCACCGTCGAGGCCGTGCGCTCTCTGGGCACCACCTATCGTCGACTCGACTATTGCATCAGGAGCCCTGAGTTTCTGTTGCTGCTATCGAGGCTGACCGGGATTGACGGTCTGATCTACGATCCGTGGTACCTCGGCGGTGGGACCCATGAAAGCAGAGACGGGACCAGCCTCGACCCGCACATCGATGCCAATTTCCACCCCGTCGAACCCTGGCACCGTCGTCTCAACGTCGTCCTCTATCTGAATCCGTCCTGGGAAGCGGAATGGGGTGGCTCGTTTGAGCTGTTCCGTGATCCCTGGACCACGTCAAACGCCGAGAGGCAAGTGCCGCCAACGTTCAATCGGTGCGCGATCTTCGCGACCTCCGAACACTCCTGGCATGGCTTCAGCCAGGTTCGTCTACCGGCAGCACACGCTCAGCGCACCCGGCAATCGATTGCGCTCTTCTTTTACACCGAGGTTCGACCTGCCGCAGAAACGGTGGAGCGGCACACGGTTCACTACGTCAAGCGCCAGCTACCAGACTACTTCACCACGGGCTACGTGCTGAGCGCGTACGACGTTGCATGGGCCAAGGACGTGATCGCGCAACGCGATGCGCATATCCGGCAGCTCTATTCCGAGAATGCCGCCCTACGCAACGCCCAGGACTCTGGCCTGGGGGGCACGCTTCTCTACTGGGCAAAGCGCGCCTTCCTTCGTCTGCGCCACGCGCGGTAGCACCGGAAGTACCGAAGGCTCCTTCGCATCGCCCGCACCCGGCCGGGCCGGGAGGCAGCCTACTCCCCTGCCATCCAACTGAATGGCAGAACCACAGAGGTCCTGGCCAGCCTGTTGGCGCGCACCGCCTGGCGGTACTTGGTCAATGCAGCCACGTCGGAGCGGAGCCTTGCTTGATGCCGGGCAACCCACAACTCCGCACCGGCCTGGCCCTGCGCAAAACTGCTGCAGCTCCGGGCAGGGCCGCCCGGACCATGTCGGTGACGGTCGAGCGAAGCGAACCACGAGCCGTCGTCCACCCATTGGGACATGCTGACGATCCACACGCCATCACAGGCAATGACGGCCTGCGGCTCCTCAGGATTGCTGGCCGAGCGCGTTGTCCAATAGAAGCCGTCGGGAAGTGCCATGGCGTGCAGGATACGGCTGGCCGTCGCAGGGACTGCGATCACACAGCCAAGCAACGCAGGTAAGCGAGAGGGGAAGAGAGGAAGCGCGCGAGTGGATAGAGAGATGGGTACCCCACGCTTATAGAGGGAAGTTTTCAGATGTCCATCGGGAAGAGGCAATTTCTGTAACGCCCCGACGAAAAACACGAAATTCCATTCAAATTCATACAGTTATGAAGCATCGCCACTGGCAACTAATGAGCAATTAATCTGCAATCAGATTGCTAAGAGGCAGGGCAATCTTCCTCCTAAAATTTTTCCTTATGAATCAATAACATTGCATCAGCGCCGCGCACCGATTATCTGCACATTGCCTTCCCACGCAATCTCAAATCATTCTTTTAATTCAACGACATAGGTCGGCCCCAACGAGATGGCCCAACAGATTGCCTGTTTCCGATGGGCACATGAAGAATTCCGCCCGCTCATCAGCGACAGTCCAGCAGTGCCCTAGCCGCCGCAAAGCTGCCCAAGCGCAGGGATCCGCAGGCGGCGAACCATGCTGCCCATGGAACAGGAGCCTATGTATGGCAGGACTTTCGGCCAGTTGCAGGGGCTGCAGGGAAACCGCCCTATCAGGCCCGCAGGCGTGGCGGGGAGACGAGTGCGCGCGGCGGGTTCGAGCGGCTGATCGGTACCATTACATGCCATTCCGTACCCTGGGGGGCGTGCGCGAGCATCTGGCACAAGGGGGCCGCTTACGGCCGTTCCGCCTGGGCTCAAGTACGCCCAGCTGCCGCCGATAACTGTCGCACAGGGGCTGCATCAACTACTGAATGGAGATCGCTTCATGCTGCAAGGCATATCGGAAGGCTTTTCGCTGGGCATCTGGACCCTCGTCGGCGCAGCAGTTGGGCCGCTGGTGGTTGCAGCAGGGTTTGGGTTTCGCAAGGTTGTCGCCTACTTCAACGGCGTCCCAACACCTGAGCGCCCCTTCACGGCCTGGTGTGTCCTGACGGCGGTCGTGTTCGCCGTCGCCGGCTCGATGTGGCAGGCCAAGGCCGGCCCGTTCGCTGAGTGTCGCGAGGCAGGCGGCACGAACGCCAAGTGCCTCATCCTGCCGCAGTCCAGCAAGGCATAAACAGAAAAGGTCGCCCGAAGGGGCGGCCTTTCCATATGGGCCAGTTGCTGCCCGCTGATTATCTGCAGGCGATGCAGAAAAATCACGCCATGGGGTTTGCTGGTGTGGCGGGGAGACGAGTGCGCGCGGCGGACAGTCGACAGCGGGACTACACGCACAGACAACAAATGTTATGCGGAGAGCAAATATTCTTCCCAACCTGCCATTCGGGGCGCCTACCCTATAGGGAGACAACATTGGGCAAGGAGCCTCATGAACCAGCACCAGCTAAGCATCCGCATCGAATCGGCTGATCTCTCAATCCCGATTGGCGAAAGCAAACCTGTAATTCGACTGAAGGGCCATCTAATCAGCCCGGTAAAGCTGCATCATAGCGAGGGCTTTGAGATCTCCGGCTATCCGTGCGAAGTCGCCATCGACCGTAACGTGCACGACACACAACAGAACTATGGGTATGCATCGCTCGGCAGGCGCGCGCAAGGACGTTTCATCAATGCGACTTACTCCGCCTCCCCCGATTCATTTGATCGAATTTCGTCACTGCTTGGCGACATCTCAACAGTCTCCTACGCCACCTTACGAATAATCGATGTAGCTCAGAATGAGTACCAAGAAATAATCTGGCGGCAGCCTACGGCCGGTTCTTCTATCGCCGAGTTGGTGGTCCACCGCGAGACCCAGTCCCTGCAAACACCTAGATGAAAACGAAGAGACCGCTCCGAGGCGGTCTCTCTTTCAATTGTGGTGCGCTGAGTCTAGCACCACTGACAATCCTCAAGCACTCTTACGGGCACGCCGCGAGCAATGACAGCGCCGAGCAATGAGTCGTCATTGCCGAAAGTTGGGCGCCAGAAGACGCGCAACCGGAGACGAGCACCGCACGCAGAGTCGCCTGCTTTCGGACGAAAAAATGAATCAGACGCGGCAGCTCGTCGACCTAGCGATTCAACAAGTCACCGCAGTGACTGCCCTCATCGGCGAGATGCGCCCGCCTGTCGCGTCGCCTGGGCGGCTCCAATGTGCTCTCTTTCTGTCCATCTCTGAACAGCACGAAGCCACGACGCTGCTGACTCAGGCCGGCCTGACGACACACGCAGCAATCCCCCTTCGATCCATGTTGGAGGCGCTCGCCGACCTGCGACTGCTCGGTGCGGGTCCTAGTCACGTGGAGCGCATGAGGTACAAGCAGAAGCATGGTGAGAAGAAGCTGTACGCCTCTATCCTGGATGCGGAGGAGCTACCAGCACATAGCGGGGAAATGTTTGACGCACGGCTGGCTGAATGCATGGTGCAGTACGATCCCCTGCACGAAAAATTTGGGAAGAGAGGGAACAGGCGGTCTCAGGCCGACGATTTCATTGCCGCAGGGCTGACCGATCTGATTGCCACGTACAGCATGCTCTGCAGCTTCGCGCACACCGACCTTGCGGCCTTGGCATATCGCCACCAGGGTGAGCACGGAATGACCTACCGGGCGCCGGTCCCCTACGATGTCACGTTCATGATGTTGTCGGTCGCTAGCTACGTGCTGCTTACAGCAGCGCAGACACTTGAGAAGATCGTCTACTTACCCGAGGGAAGATTCGCGCATCACTTTGCGATCTTGGATCGACTGCAAGCTCAGATGATGCATTTGCGGCCTATGCTCGCAGGGAATTTCGACGTGCCGGAACAAGAATGCCGCCCGGAGGCGGCTCAGTAGGTGCTATGGGTTCAGCGGATTACTCGTTGGTGAGGCGTGACCGCGCCACATCGTGGTAGTGCCACCCGCTCCGCGCTGGTGGAGATGGCCCTGCAGCGGCAGACCGCCATCAGCGCCGACCACCCCATGGTCGACGAGTTCTGGGAAACCTACGAGTATCTGGAAACCATCGGCAGCGGCGAGCGGCGCATCGTCAACCACTCGCGCGACCCGCAGCGTATCGCCATCAACCTCAACGACTTCGTCGCCAGGGCCAGTCAGTTCAACCAGCCTGTGCCGGATCTGAAGCTGCTGCGCGCCTACCTGCGTGACTCGCGCCGCCACAAGCTGATCGACGCCAACCTCACCGTCAACAGCGCCATCAAGACCACCAGCACCGGCGCTGGCGTGGCCGTGCGCTGCTGGGTGTTCAGAGCATGAACACCCAGCAACTCTCAAGCGATTGCGTCTACAAAGCGCTCCCAGCGGCTGAGTGGCATGACCTTATCTTCAAATCCATGCCCCTTGAGATTGCTGTTGAATGCCGGCAATCGCAGCGCTTCGATGATCGTAGGCGAACCGGCTCCCGCTCTTGCGAGCGCCGTTTCGGCCCTAGCCACGCTTATCCCATCGCGGAGCGACGTCACCCGGACTGCTTCGTACTTCGCTCTGGAATCAGCCATCGCGCGAGCCCGGCCGCCAAAGTCGAACACCAAGCTCACGATGGACAGAATCACAACGGCTGCAGTGAGCACAGCTGCGACGCTCGGCGCGCCCTTGAGCAGTGTGACAAACGCCCCGCTGCCAGACACCAATTCGGCCACCTTGATCGCCTTGTCAAGGCGTGCATAGAGGCGTTCGTGAAGTTCCGAGAGCCTGATGTAGTAGCAGATATCCATGCCGACCTCGAACAGCGTCCGGTCGGCACGCTTCTCAGTCTTCATCTGAGTCGTCCTGATCATCATCAGGCTTCGACGATTCAGGAGCGGGATAAGACGGGTTGCGATACGGAGGGGGCGAATGTCGACTCACGCCGTAATCTTCCAAATCGCGGTTACTGCCAGTATCTCTCGGTGCCATTTCCGTATGCCCCCTGTTCACACCGCCGGCTGGCGGCTTGCCCTGATCCTATGGCCTCCGACGCCCGGGGGCAATATTGCGGGTTGAACTTGACACAGGCCCGTGTCGGACGCAAAGTCCGCCACAAGGAGCGTAGAAACTCTGAGGAAACAGCGGCATCCGCGCCCGACAGCATCGCGGTTTTTTTTGCGCCTGCAATTCGTGCGCAACGACGTTCTTTGCGTCGGGAGGGCGGCAGCCATACAACACCCGCAAGGGGAAAGCTGCCCGCCGGTCTGTTTCCCGGTTTCTACCCTCCCGACACCCTCGGTGCGACGCGTAGAAACGTCTCCCCGAGGTCCGATCTCAGAAACAGGAGACGTCCTCCATGGCACACAGCCATCTTGCGCGTGCGCGCCAGCTTGCCCATCTGTTCGGCCAGATTGCCGACACCACCGAGTGGAACCACGCCTGCTGGCTGGCCCTGTTCGCCCGTCTGCTGGGGCCGGGCGTAGCACCGTCCGAGCTCACCCTGGCCCACGTACAGCGCGCGATCGAGCAGACCTGCGCCAGCTGGCCCACCGGCTGCACCTCGGCGGCCAACGGCGGCCCGAGGGCGCTGTCATGAGCGCCTGCATCCGGGACGCCAAGCGCCCCCCGGCCGAAGTGCTCAACAGCCTGCACTATCTGGTGCACGAGCTCGATGTCGACCCGCTCGCGGAACCCTGCACTTCCTGTTCGAGCGCTACCAGGAATCCAGCGATTTCCGGCGCCTGGCAAGGGGCACCCGTAAGAACTACAGCAGCTATGCAGAGGTGCTTCCCACCTACCTGCGCAAGGACGGCACCCCGCTGGGCTCGATTCCGGTCGACCGCATCACCACACCCGTGGTGCAGCGCCTGGTCAAGACGTTCGCTGCCGGCAGGCCCGCCAACAAGGTGCAGCCCGCCCTGCCGGCATACCCGACCAAGGCCAACCACCTGCACCGCTACCTGCGCCTGGTCATGTCCTGGGGCGTGCGCATGGGCTACTGCCGCACCAACCCCGCCAAGGGCGTGCGCCAGGCGAGGGAGCGCGCCGATTCCCGCATGCCCTCGCAGGAGGCGTTTCGCGCTGTACTGGCCTTCGCGCGCGAACGCGGCGCGCTGGGCGAGAACGTCAAGGGCAGCTTCCCCGACTACCTGGCCCCAGTGATGGTGCTGGCCTACAGCGTGCGCCTGCGCGGCATCGAGGTCTGCACCCTCACCGACGCACACCGACAGGACGATGGCATCCGCAGCAACCGGCGCAAGGGCTCGCGGGACAACGTCACCGAATGGGATCCGGCCATGATTGAAGCGTGGGACCAGCTGATCGCGCGGCGCACCCGCATCTGGAACCGGAAGGGCCGCGTGCGGCCGGTACCGCTGCGTGCCAGCGATCGCTACCTGCTGATCGAGCGCGGCGGCGAGCCGATCACCCGCAGCGCGTTGTCCAGCGCCTGGCAGCGCTTCATCACCGAGGCCATCCGCGTGGGCGTCATCGCCAAGGAGGATCGATTCGCCCTCCACGGCCTCAAGCATCACGGCATCACCGACGGCGACAACAAGGCTGCCGGCGGACACAAATCGGCCTCGATGCAGCAGCGCTACGACCATGAAGTACCCGTGGTTCAGCCACCACGGAAGCGCAGCGCACTTGAGCGTGGAACCACGTAATTTTCCCGCCAATTTTCCCGGCAGCATGAAAAAGGCGCCCAGTGGGCGCCTAAGTCATTGAATGCAATGGTGGGCCGTGAAGGATTCGAACCTTCGACCAAAAGATTAAAAGTCTTCTGCTCTACCGACTGAGCTAACGGCCCGCTGCATTGCCCCGGCCTTTCGGCGGGGTCCGCATTCTACCCTACTTTGCTGGGTCGCGCGAAACCACGGTGTGTCGAGGCTGCCGGCCAGCGGCCGGCACTACCCGATCGGGCCAGCCCGCTTAAACCTTCCGGCCCCTCTACGCATCCCATCAGCGATCCCCACCGCGGAACTTCGGATGCGTCTGCCCTTCAACCTGCTCGCCGCCCTGCTGTTGCCCTGCAGCGCTCTGGCCGCCCCGTCCCAGGTCGTCACTGACGACATCGCCCGCTTCTGGACCACCTATGATGCGGTGCGCGCCGAGCCTGATGCCGAACGCCGGGTGGCGCTGGTGCAGCAGCGCTACATCGATCCCGGCAGCCCGGGACTGCATGCACTGATGCAGGTCCGCAACTACACGGCCCGCGAATACGCCGAGGCCATGCAGTCGTGGCCACGCTTCTGGACTTCGGTACGGCCGTTGACCGCCAACGCGCAGCAGGCCAGCGCCACGTTGGAGCAGGACCTGGCCGCCTTCCGTGCGCTCTACCCTGCCCTGCGCCCGGCCATCATCACCTATGCGGTTGGCGTGCTGCGTACCGGCGGCACCACGCTGCGCGACAAGGTGCTGATCGGCGCGGAGATGGCGCTGGGCGACGAGCGCGTGGACGTGAGCGAGCTGCCCGAGCCGATGCGCAGCCGGCTGCGGATCTTCTACGACAGCCGACCCGGTGCGAACAACGCGCAGAACAATCTGCACGAATACGTGCATACCCAGCAGCGCGAGACCACCGGCAACCTGGCCCAGTATGCGGTGCGCGAAGGCGTGGCCGAGTACGTGGCCGAACGCATCAGCGGGCGTCGGCCGGCGCTGCCGCTGTACAGCTACGGGCCCAAGCATGAAGCGGAAATCCGCACGCGCTTCATCGCCGAGATGGACGGTGATGATCTGGACAACTGGCTCTACAACAGCGCCCGTAATCCATTCGGTGTCAGTGATGTGGGCTACTACGCCGGCTACCGCATCGCGCAGGAGTACATGCGCCGGCAATCGGATGAGAAGGCGGGTATCGCGCGGATGATCGAGCTGGATTATGCCGATCCGGAGGCGGTGCGCGACTTCGTCGAGGCATCGGGATGGCTGCGGGCCCGGTAGATCAAGGAGTACGAACCAACGGTTCGCACCCACCGGGAGGGCAATTCGCACCCACGGGAATGCCGGCCAGCGGCCGGCACTACCAGAACCGGTCAGGCGTACAGCGTCGGGTCGGCGACGCCGGCCTCGGCGAAGCCCTGCGCGCGCAGGCGGCAGGCGTCGCAGTGGCCGCAGGCGGCGCCGTTGGCGTCGGCGTTGTAGCAGGACACAGTCAGGCCGAAGTCCACGCCCAGGCGC
>JAESFO010000810.1_pt1 | contig 13306 bp, 13 predicted proteins | sample 9269421 | NCBI WGS metagenome assembly JAESFO01 (sample SAMN14502839, study PRJNA617101) | algae metagenome | isolation source: Nostoc desertorum CM1-VF14 and co-occurring heterotrophs from rocky... | place: USA: Clark Mountains, San Bernardino, California | collected 2000-06-05 | reverse complement strand
CGCGCCGCACCAGCAGCTGGTGTTCCGCCCGACGCCCGGGCTGGGCCGCGCCGACACCCCGGTCGACCGGCTGTTCCTGTCCGGGGCGTCGGCGCACCCGGGCGGCGCGGTGCACGGCGGGCCCGGCGCGAACGCCGCCCGGGCCGCGCTGGCCGCATCGGGGCCCGCGGGGCCGCTCTACCGGGGCGCGGTCCGCTTCGCGCATCGACGGATCCACGGCTGAGCCTCCGCGCGGCCCGGTCAGGGCCCCCGGTCAGGGCCGTTCGGGCCGGTCCGGGCGCCCCCGGGCGAGGGCGGCGAGCCGGGCCAGGCTCTCCGCGTTGCGCAGCTTCAACAGCGGCGCCCGGACCGGCACGGGGATGAGCCGCCCGAGTCCGGCGACGGCGTCCTCGGTCATCCGGATCGTCGTACCCGTTCCATCGGGGGTCAGCTCCAGGCGCACCCGCGCGGTGCCTCCGGGCCCGGCACGGGCGCGCAGCTGCAGCATCCTTCCGGGCTCGTTCTCCTCGACCACGGTGCGGTCCTCGATCATCAGCGGCCACGCCCCTACGCTGTGCTCGATGGTCGAGCCCACCCGCGGCCAGTCCGACGAGACCCGCCGGATGTGCACCGCCCCGACCACCCACAGGCCGTAGCTCCAGCCGTCGGTCAGGACCGCGTAGACATCCTCGGTGCGGGCGTGCACCCGCCGCCGTACCTCGATCATCGGACCGCCTCTCCGTCGCCGACCGGACGATCCGACCGGTACCCACGCTCGGCCCCGCCACACCTCCGCACCCGGGTTTGGACCCACGACCACCGGTGATACATCTGCGGTGACGACCGACCCTGCACCCGACGACCTGATCGACGTCCTCGCCGCCGACCACCGCATGCTGCTGGCCCTGCTCGACCGCGCCGCCGCGGCCGACCCCGGCCCGCAGCGCTCCGACCTGGCCGTCCGCGCCGCGAACGCGGTCCGCCGGCACTGCGTCGCCGAGGAGACCCTGCTGCATCCGGTGCTGCGCCGCTGCCTCGAGGACGGTGACCGCTGCGCACAGGCCGATGCCGAGGAGCACGAGCAGCTCGAAGCCCTGGTCACCGAGCTGCTCGCCGTCGGTACGGGGTCGCCCGACGCGGAGCAGGTGCTGCACCGGCTCGCCGTGTCCACCCGCTTCCACATCGAGGGCGTCGAGACGCGGCGGCTCCCGGCCCTGCGTCGGCGCCTGACGGTCACGGAGCTGCACGAGCTCGCCCGCGCCGTCCAGGAGACGATCGACCCGCGTGACGACCGCCGCAGCCCCACCGCCGTCCTCGGGTGAGGGCCGCACCACCACGGCCTGCCGCGCGAGGCGGACACAGCGCCGTCGATCGCGGGCGCGGCCTCGATCCCCGGGCCACCGCAGCTCGACCACTGCCCGCGGCTCGGCAGGCCTGCTCCATGGCACGGCGCCCGGGTGTCGACGCGTTCGGTCAGGGTAGGCGGGCGACATGAGCGTGACGACGACCGGACTGCTCGTGGTCGGCGGCGGCCCCGCAGCCCATGCCGCGGTGACCGCGTACCGCGGGCACGGTGGCCCCGGCCCGGTGCTGCTGGTGTCCGCCGACGACAGCCCTCCCTACCTCCGGCCTCCACTGACGAAAGAACTCCTGCGCGGGGGAAACCTCGGCGAGGACGACCTGCTGCTCGACGACCTGACCCGGCTCGGCGACGTCGAGGTGCGCACCCGGACCACGGTCGCCTCGCTCGAGCCCGGTACCCGTACTGCGCGGCTCGGCGACGGTGGCGAGGTGCGCTGGCGGGCATGCGTGCTGGCCACCGGATCGGAGCCGGTGCGCCTGCCCGTCCCCGGCGACGGCGACGCCTACCACCTGCGCTCGCTGGCCGACGCGCGGGCGCTGCTGGCGGGACTGCACGACGCGGGGTCCGTCGTCGTCGTCGGATCGGGGTTCATCGGCTGTGAGGCGGCGGCGTCGCTGGCCGCACGCGGCCTGGACGTGACGGTGTGCAGCACGGAGCGGGTCCCGCAGGCCTCGCGGCTCGGTGACGCCGTCGGCGACCGCATCGCGGACTGGTTGAGAGGAGCGGGGGTCCGCCTGCGCGGCGACGCCGAGGTCACCGGGATCGAGTCGACCGGTGGCGCGCGCGTGGTGCACGTCCGGGACGGCGAGCCCGTCGCGGCGGACCTGGTACTGGTCGCGGCGGGCGCCCGCCCCCGGCTCGGGCCGGCCGAGGCGGCCGGGGTCCTGGTCGAGGACGGACGAGTCGTCGTCGACGAGCACATGCGGACCGCGGTGCCGGGCATGTTCGCCGCCGGGGACGTCGCGCGTGCGTTCAACGCGGCCGCGGGCCGGCACGTCGGGGTGGAGCACTGGGGCGATGCCGAGGAGATGGGCGCCGTCGCCGGGGCCGCCGCCGCCGGGTCGGACGCCCGCTGGGACGCCGCGCCCGGCTTCTGGTCCGAGATCGGCGACCGCGTGCTCAAGTACTCCGCCTGGGGCGACGGGTTCGACGAGGTCGCCCTGACCACCCACCCCGGCGGCGGGTTCACCGCCTGGTATCAGCGTCACGGGTCGGTGTGCGGGGTCGCCACCCACCAGGCCGACGAGGACTACGAGCGTGGCTCGGACCTGGTGCGGCGCAACGCGAGGGCATCGGAGGTCGCGGACGTGCCGACCACGGCCGGCCCCCGGGACTGACCCCGGGGACCGGCGTCGATCAGGTGCCGGGGTCCAGCGCGACCTCGACCCAGCCCGCGCGATGGTCGTCGAACTCCTGGTACGCGGTGACGACGCCGCCCAGGCCCTCCCGCACGGTCACCCCGCGACCGGGGTCGAGCACGCCCGCGGCGACCACGTCGATCAGCTCCGGGATGAGTGCCCGGTGCGGGCAGTTTCCCGCGCGCACCGTGAGGTTGCGGTTCAGCACGGTGCCGATCGGATAGGACTGCAGGGTCGGCGGGTAGACCCCGATGACGCCGATCGTGCCGGCCTTGGCCACCGCTTGCGCGGTCCACCGCGCGGCCTGCGACGGGTCGTCGCCGGCGTTCCACGCGGTCTCCCCGCCCGCGGCGGCGTCCTCCAGCTCGGCGACGCGGCGCTCGCGGTCGCCGTCGTCGCTGCTCGGCGGGCCGTAGGAATCGACGCCGACGGCGTCGGGCAGCGCGGTACCAGGTTGGCGTCCGCCCACGGGATCCACGCGTACCGCGCCTGCAGTCCGTCGAAGCCCCCATTGTCGACCGGGCCGCCGAGGATGGCGGTGCCCGCCTGTGGACCGTTCGGGTTGGCCGCGTCGCACTGCGACGTGTACCCGGCGCGGCAGTAGCTGCAGCGCCCACAGCACAGGGTGGACGGCACCACCACCCGGTCGCCGGGGCGGAAGGCCCGTACCCCGTCGCCCACCTCCTCGACCACGCCGACACCCTCGTGCCCGAGCACCGTCCCGGCCGCCTCCCCGGCATGGTGCCGCGGACCATGTGCAGGTCGGTCCCGCAGATCGCGCTGACGGTCAACCGGACGACGGCGTCGCCCGGGTCGCGCGAGGCCGGGTCGGGCACCTCGGCCAGCTCGATCTCGCCGGGGCCCTGCCACACCACTGCCTTCACTCGTCCTCCTCCGGTCGTCGTCCCTGCAACGGGCGTGCGCCTACCCGCCGGAACCGGCGCCATGTCCGGCATGACCGCCGGGGTCGTGGGTAGGAGGGGCACGCCAACGGGAACGACCGAGGAGGAGGTGGCCGTCATGGCCACAGGCGAGACCGGATTCAGCGACGTCGTGTTCGACCTGGTGTCGGTGCAGTACCACGCGCTCAAGGGCGGCCACGACTACGGCCAGTACGTCCGCGACGCGCGCAACGCGGGCTACGACGACATCGCGGAGTTCTTCGAGCGGGTCATGGAGGAGGCCGCGACACGCGCCTCCACCTGCCACGACCTGCTCGCGAAGCTGTCGTCGAAGGAGGACACGGGCGCCGCGGTCTCCTGACCGGTGCTCGGGGCGCCGGCCGGCCAGAGGGGCCGGCCGGCGCCGACCGGACGGGGTGACCCGGCGTGGTGCCGCCCGGCGGCGGTGTCCTAACGTTCTGTCGCAGTGCGCCAGGGGCCTCCGGTCCCGGCCGGCGCCGACCCGGGGTCGAACAGCCGGCCCAGCGTCCCCACCCGTGCACGCCCGCGTGCGTCCCGGGCCGGGGATCCCCCGTCAGTGCACGAGAATGCGCTGCCGGACCGCGCCCCCGGCCACGCCCGACGCTCCCCCGAGCCGTCCCCCGCACGCCGACCGCGGCCGGCGGTATCGGAGGACGAGATGCCCCCCGGTGGACCGGAGGCGCGTCTGCTGCGCGCCATCAACGACAACCCGCTGTTCCAGACGACCCGCTCGCCGTACGCCGTGCTCGACCGGTCACTGCGCATACGCGCGGTGAACCCGGCCTGGCTCGAGGCGACACTGCGCGAGCCCGGCGAGGCCCTGGACCGGCCCCTGTTCGACGTCTTCCCGGACAATCCTGCGGCGCGGGACGTCGGCGCGGTGGCGGCAGTGACGGCGTCGCTGCTGCGAGTGCTGCGCCGCGGCGCCCGCGACGACGTCGGCCTGCAGCGCTACGACGTACCCGCACCGCGCGGGGCCGACGGCTTCGTCGAGAAGTACTGGGTCGGAGCGCACTCCCCCGTCCGTGACCCCCGAGGCCGGCTGGCCGGGATCCTCGTGCACATCGAGGACGTCACCCCGCTGTGGCCGGTGCGGGCCGAAGTCGACGACGCGGTGCCGGGCGACGGACTCGGGACGCTCGTGGACCGGACACGACGGTGCGGACAGGACGACAACGCTGCGGACACGCCCGGCGGTCGGACCGGGGGAAACGGCCCCGGGTTCTCCGGGTACGGTCCGGCGGCCCCGCCCGGCTCGCACCTGCCGGCGCTCCCGGCCGACCCGGTCCCGGCGGTCGCGCTCGTCCGCGAGCTCGCCACCGAGGGCGAGGCACTGCGGCTGCGCTTCGGGCGGCACGTCGCCATCGAGCAGGCGAAAGGTGTGCTCATGGCGACCCGCGGCTGCGGGCCGGAGGAGGCGTTCGCGCTGCTGCGGGAGCTGTCCCAGACCACGAACACCAAACTGCGGCAGGTCGCGCTGTCGGTGGTGGAGAACGCCGCGCGGGGCGAGCCCTCGGGCCGGTGCGGCGGCTGAGCGTCCGGCGCCGGACGGGGACGGGGCCCGCGACGTGTGGGTCGGGGTGGGCGGCGCCGTCAACGCCGCCCACCGGTCACCACCGGGCCGGGCCCGACCGGGCGCAGCCCACCCCCACCGCCCCCGCCGTCGTCACCGGGCGGAGGGCCGGTCCACATCCGCACGGTGCTGCCGAACGTCACGACGGCCCCGGCCCGTGGCTCCTGTTCGAGGACGCACCGCTGCGGTGGGTCCTCGCCGGGACGGCGGTGCTCGACGGCGAGCACGCCGCCGTCGAGCGCCACGTCGTGCGCGCCCGCCACGTCGAGACCGGTGAGATCGGGAACCACGACCACCCGCTCGCGGCCGTGTTCGGTCGTCGAAGCCATGGGTTCGCATCACCGCTGCCCGGGCCGCCCACACCTCCCCGGTCGACGACGTCGGTGGATCAGCGGGGCGGCAGCGCGTCGAACGGTGTTCCGGGCGCGTTCGCCGACCCGGTACCGGGGCCCGGGCTCGCCGCGACCCACCGTCCCGTCGACGGCGGCAGCTCCACGGTGTCCCCGCGCCCGACCACCCGCACCCGGTCGCCCATCCCGCGGGCCCGCATCTCCTCCAGGAAGTGTGTGAGTGGGGACCGGAACACGTCGTAGTCGTCGAAGTGCACGGGGACCACGCGACCGGGCCCGACCATCTCCACCAGGTCGCTGCCCTGCGAGGCGTCCAGGGTGACCAGCACACCGCCGACCCGGGTACCGCCGAGGTGGGCGACCATCACGTCGATGTCACCGAACCGGTCGCGGATCTCACGCAGCTCGGGGACCAGGACGGTGTCCCCGGTGATGTAGAGCCGCAGCACCCGCCGGCCCCGGCGCTCGTGGTCGATCACCGTGCCCTGCACCGGCGGCAGGAGCCGGTGTACACCCACCGGGCCGTGCCGCGCCGGTACCGAGGTGATACGGACCCGCTCCTCGTCGTCACCGAGCTCCCAGCTGTCCCAGGTCTCGAGTCCGGTGGCCGCCTCGAACCCCCACCTGCGCAGCCGGCGGCGCGCGTGGGGGGTGGTGAGGACGGGCACCGAACGGTCCAGTCCGTCACGGGCGACGTCGTCGAAGTGGTCCCCATGCAGGTGCGACAGCACCACCGCGTCGAGGCGGGGCAGCTGATCGATGTCCAGCGCCGGGTCGGTTCGCCGCCTCGACGACAGACCCCAACCCAACCGGGCACGCTGCCCCCGATGCAGGAAGTTGGGGTCGGTCAGCAGCCGGAACCGGCCCAGCCGCAGGATCACGGTGGCGGTCCCGACGAACGTCAGCGAGGTGTCCACGCCTGCCCGCCTACCCGGCGCCCGCGAGCCAACACCCGACGTGAACCCCTCCACCACTCCGTGCATCGCGGTTGTGCACCAGCGACCCTGGAAGGCGGCTCGGATCGGTACCCGGGAGCCGGATCGTGTCAGGCCCCGGTGGTTGAACACGACAGCCGCCGGGGCCGCCCTCAGGGGCCGTCGAAGTCGTCGGGCACCGCGGTGTCGAGGAACCTGCGGAACGCGTCGACATCGTCGGTCTCCGGCCCCGCATCCTGCACGCTGACCATGCCGGGGTCGATACCGGCCGCGGCGAGCACCGTGTCCCCGACCTCGATCGCCGCACTTTCCTGCAACGCGAGGACCACCGCGTCGCTGGTGCGGGCGTCGATGCGGGTGCCGTCGTCGAGCTGCAGTTCAGCGTGGAAGACGTGGTCGCGCAGGGCGTGCACCCGGACGCACAGCAGCCGGCGCCCAGCTGCCTCGAGCACCGCACCGATCAGCCGGTGGGTACCGGGACGGGTACCGCGGACCCCCTCCAGCTCGGCGACCGCGGCCAGCGCCTCCGCCCCACCGACCGACACTGTGACTATTCGCCCGCGCCCGGCTGTCTCCTCCAACAGGACCACCCGGTCGGCCGTGACCGCGTCGACCCCGACCGCCTTCACCCGTACCTCGACCATGTCCGCTCCCGCATCGTCCGTCGCGCCATCGCGCCTACCCCGGCCTCTGGGACCCACACCCGGCGGCATGGACCGGTGCGGCCCGGGTAGCCGGCCGGACATGCGGCTCGACGGTGCTGTGGTGGTGGTGACGGGTGCGTCCGGCGGGATCGGACGTGCGACGGTGCGGGAGCTGGCGCGCCGTGGCGCCCGGCTCGGGTTGATCGCGCGCGACCGAGCGTCCCTGGAGGACGTGGCGGCGGAGCTGCCCCCGGACCGGGCCCTGGTGGTGCCCTGCGACGTCGCCGACGACGAGGCCGTCAGCGCGGCCGCCGCGCACGTCACCGAGCAGCTCGGCCCGATCGGCGGCTGGGTGAACTGCGCAGGCGTCGCCGGATTCGGCACCGTGCTGTCCACCCCGCCCGCCGACGTGCGACGGCTGCTGGACATCAACATCGGCGGTTGCCTCAACGGCGCTCGCGCGGCACTGCCGTCGATGATCGCGCGCCGGCACGGCGTCCTCGTCAACGTCTCCTCGGTGCTCGGGATCATCCCGGCGCCATGGGTGACGCCCTATTGCATGTCCAAGTCCGCGGTACGGACGCTGTCGGCCGGGCTGCGCGCCGAGCTGCGTCGTGCGGGCATCCGCGGGGTCTCGGTGTGCACGGTGCTGCCCGGGGCCGTCGACACCCCGATCTGGTCGACCGCGGCCAACCACACCGGGCGGAAGGTGGCCCCTCCCCCACCGGTGGACGCCCCGGAGCGCGTCGCCCGGGTGATCGCCGCCCGGCTGCGGCGCCCGCGGCCCGAGACGGTCACGGGCGGGATCGCGGTACGGCTGCTGGTCCTCGCGCACCGGTTCGCACCGGGACCGGTCGAGCGTGCGCTCGGGCTCGTCCTGGGCCGCTGGTCGCTGCACGGCGGCACCGCGCAGACCTCGGGGCGCTGTGGGACCCCGCCCTGTCCGGGCATCGCACCCGCCGCTGAGCCGTGCCGCCGGCCCAGGCGCGCCGGATCCGGCCGGGACCAGGCAGGCCCTCCGGCACGTCCGGCGGCGGGTGCGGTCGGTCAGGACGCCCGGACCGTCCCCGGCGGTACCGACCCTGTTCGCCGGGGGTTCACCAGGTCGGTCCGCCGTCGGATCCGGCACCCGCCGGGTCCGGACCGGGGAGGTCCCCCGCGGTGACGGCCTCGCCCGGCGGCACGGTGCCGAGATCGCCGCGCTCCTCCTCCGCGGTGCGGGCGGCTTCGCGACGGCGCAACCGATCCCGCTGTGGGACGACGGTGTAGGCCGGGTCCCACGCGGTCGCCATGCCGGCGTCGAACACGCCCCACCGGGTCGCGGCGGACCCGGCGTTGAGCAGGAGTCCGGCCGCGGCGTCGAACCCGCGGCGGCGCCGTCGTGAGCCCGGGCGCAGCCGGTCGAGCAGCGGTCCGGCCAGCGCTGCCACCAGACCGCCGAGGGTCGCGGCGCGGGCGGCGCGCAGCACCCGCCCGGCGCGGCCGCTGCGGTAGGCGTGCGCGCTCATCCCGATCGCGGTCTCGGTGCGGTGGGTGGCGGCCAGCTCCAGCGCCGCTCCGGCGACGGCGATGCGCCGCGGCGGCCCGTCCCCGTTCCCGGTGAGCAGCGCCGACCCGCCGCCTGCGGCGAGCGCCGACCCGGCGAACACGAACGGCAGCTCCCGGTAGGCCTCGTGCCAGCCGGGGACGGCGGTGTCGGCGAGCAGCACGGCGGTGTAGGTGGTCATCGCCGGGCCGAGGAGCCCGCCGACCAGTCCGGCGGCGCGCCCGGCGCCGGGCAGCAGCCCGGTGACCTCCGAGGCCGCCGCGGCCCCGGTGACGGTGCCGAACGGGGCGAGGATCCAGGATCCCACCGACAACGGCGAGGTCGGCTTGAACACCCGCATCATGTGCAGGAACCGCTCGGGGCGGCCGAGGTCGTGGATGAGGAACGCGACCGAGGCGACCGCCCCGCCCGCGGCGACGAGCCGACCGGAGCGACGCAGTCCGGGCCGGCCGGTGAGGTCGGCCAGCGCCGCCGTCGACGCCGCAACCCCGGCCGCGCCGCCCAGGTAGAGGTAGGCGGGGACGTCGGGCACCTTCCACACCGGCGGCTTGATGATCGGCCGGTCGTGGTAGCTGCGGAAGTCGGCCTCGGGAACCATCAGCCGCTCGCCGCGGCCGCCCCGGCGGCGTCGCCGTCGCTCGGCGCGGCTGGGCCCGGGGCGGGTGTCGTCGTGCCCGGCGGGGGCCTCGTCGGTCACGTCCGGTCCGGGCGCGGCCTGCCCGGCGACGGGACCGGTGCCGTCGGCGGTCACCGGCGGGCTCCGACGAACGCGGCGGCGACCGTGGCCGCGACGGTCGCCGCGGCGACCGCCGCGTGCCGCCACATCGACGGCAGGTCCCGGGTCGTGACCACCGGGTCCGGTGGTAGCCCGTAGGCCTCCGGTTCGTCGAGCAGCAGGAAGAACGCGCCATCGCCGCCGACGCCGTCGTCGGGGTCGCGGCCGTAGAGCCGGGCGCCGTCCACACCCTGGGCCTGCAGCGTCGCCAGCCGCTCGTCGGCGCGGGCGCGCAGTTCCTCCAGCGGGCCGAACTGGATGGACTCGGTCGGGCACGCCGTCGCGCAGGCCGGGGCGAGGCCGGCGCCGAGCCGGTCCTGGCACATCGTGCACTTGAACGCGCGGCCGTCGCCCTCGCGCTGGTCGATGACGCCGTACGGGCAGGCGGGGATGCAGTAGCCGCAGCCGTTGCAGATGTCCTCCTGCACGAGCACGGTGCCGTGCTCGGTGCGGATCAGCGAGCCGGTCGGGCAGACGTCGAGACACGCGGCGTGGGTGCAGTGCTTGCACACGTCCGAGGACATGAGCCACCGCACCTCGGTGGCGTCGGCGCGGTGCTCACCGGCGTCGACGGAGCCGGGCAGGTCCATCGCCGGCATGCCCAGGTCGGTCTGGGCGGAACGGGTCGCGGGAACGCGTTGCTCGACGAACGCGACGTGCCGGTAGCTCGACGCCCCGAGTCCGCCGGTGTTGTCGTAGCCCATCCCGGCCGACTCGAGGACGTCGCCCCCGGCGCCCTGCGGGGTGACTCCGTCCGCGGGCAGCGCGTTCCACTCCTTGCACGCGACCTCGCACGCCTTGCACCCGATGCAGACGCTGGTGTCGGTGAAGAAGCCGACCCGGTCGGGGTGGTCCTCGGCGTAGCCGGCGTCGGCGGAGGGGTCCGCCAACGGGCCGTACCACGAGTTGCTCACTGGTCCTCCAACCCGGCGGCGCGCCGCCGGTCGGCGAGGTAGGCGACCAGGTCGGGCCCGCGCGGCCGCCGTCCGGGGCGGATGTCGCAGGTCGCGGCCTTGGTCTCCATGATGTGCACGTTCGGGTCGAGCGCGACCGAGAGGATCTCGTTGGCCGCGTCCCCGGTGGAGAGTCCGTTCGGGCCCCAGTGCCAGGGCACGCCGATCTGGTGGATCACCGTCGTGCCACCGGAGCCGTCGCCGACCCGCAGCGGTTTCGCCCGCTCGGTGATCATCACCCGGCCCTCGACGGCCGACCGCGCGGTGACCACATGCGCCCAGTCGTTGTCCACCAGGCCACGCTCGGCGGCCAGCTCCGGGGACACCTCCAGGAACATCTGCGGGAACAGCTCGTTGAGGTGCGGCGTCCACCGGCTCATGCCGCCCGCGGTGTGGTGTTCGGTGACGCGGAACGTCGTGAACACGTACGGGAAGTGGTCCCCGGGCGGGTTGTAGGTGTTGTCCGGGCGCGGGAACTGCTGACGCGCCGGGTTGGCCCGGTGCCGGGGGTAGAGCACGTTGGGCACGGGGGACTCCTGCGGCTCGTAGTGCGCCGGCATCGGCCCGTCGAGCAGCCCGGCCGGGGCGTAGAGCCATGCCCGCCCGTCGCCCTGCATCACGAACGGCTCGTTGCCGGCGATCGACTCGGCACCGCGTGAGTGCTCGGCAGGGACATGATCCGGCGGTGTGCTCACCGGGAAGTCCGGCACGTCCGGCCCGGTCCATCGCTCCCCGTCCCACCACAGGAGCTTCTTGCGCTCGCTCCAGGGCTTCCCGTCCGGGTCCGCCGAGGCCCGGTTGTAGAGCACCCGGCGGTTCATCGGCCACGCCCAGCCCCACTCGGCGGCCACGAGGTCCTGCTCGCGTCCCGGCCTGCGGCGCGCAGCCCGGTTGACCTCCTCGGCGTAGACCCCCGTGTAGATCCAGCAGCCGCCCGCCGTCGACCCGTCGGCCTTCATGTCCAGGTAGGACGACAGGGCGCGGCCGTCGGCGTCGGTGCCGTTGATCTCCCGCAGCACCGCGTCGGCACTCGGCTCGGCGATCCCGGTCGGCCCGACCTCGACCGGGTAGTCCCAGGTCAGGTCCTGCAGCGGGCGGTCGCGCGGGTCCGTGGACCCGGCCAGACGCTCCTTGAGGCGCAGCCCGAGCTGGTGGTAGAACCACAGCTCGCTGCGGCAGTCCCCCGGCGGTTCGACCGCCTTGTGGTGCCACTGCAGCAGTCGCTGGGTGTTGGTGAAGGTGCCGTCCTTCTCGGTGTGGTTGGCCGCGGGGAGGAAGAACACCTCGGTACCGATGTCCTCGGTGCGCATCTCCCCGGTCTCAATCTCCGGGCCGTCCTTCCAGAACGTGGCGGTCTCGATCATGTTGAGGTCGCGCACCACCAGCCATTCCAGCTTCGCCAGCCCGAGGCGCTGCTGTTTGGCGTTCGCGGTGCCCACGGCGGGGTTCTCCCCCATCACGAAGTAGCCCGGCACCTCGCCGCGGGCCTGCGCCATCACCGTCCGGAACGACGAGTGATCGCCGGTGAGGCGTGGGAGGTGGTCGAAGCAGAAGCCGTTGTCGGCCGTGGCGGCGTCGCCGAACCAGGCCTTCAGCAGGCTCACCAGGTACGTGTCCATGTGGCCCCAGTAGCCCTTGTCGCCCGAGTTCGACTCGATGAACGTCGTGAGGTCCTGCTCGCGGTGGGCGTGCGGCATCGGGATATAGCCCGGCAGCATGTCGTACAGCGTCGGGATGTCGGTGGAGCCCTGGATGGAGGCGTGGCCGCGCAACGCGAGGATCCCGCCGCCCGGCCGCCCGATGTTGCCGAGCAGCGACTGCAGGATGGAGGCGGCCCGGATGTACTGCACGCCCACCGTGTGGTGGGTCCAGCCGACGGCGTAGGCGAACGCCGAGGTCCGCTCCCGCCCGGAGTTGCGGGTGAGCGCGTCGGCGACCGCCCGGAAGTTCTCCGGGGAGATCCCGCAGACCTGCTCGACCATCTCCGGGGTGTAGCGGGCGTAGTGGCGGCGCAGCACCTGGAACACGCAGCGCGGGTGCTGCAGCGTGTCGTCACGGGTCGGGGTCGCGGAGAACGGGGCGCCGCCGGACCCGGAGATCTCGGCGTGCTCGTGCTCCTGCACCATCGCCCGCTCGTCGCGCAGCCCGGCACTGGCCTCGACACCGGCGTCCTCGTACTGCCAGGAATGCACGTCGTAGGTGCCGGTCGCCGGGTCGAACCCGGAGAACACTCCGTCGAGGTCCTCGGTGTCGCGGAACTCCTCGGACACGAGCATCGGTGCGTTGGTGTAGGCCTTCACGTACTCCTCGAAGTACGCCCCGGTCTCCAGGACGTGCCGGATCAGCCCGCCGAGGAACGCGATGTCGGTGCCGGCGCGCAACGGCACGTGCACATCCGCCACGGCCGAGGTGCGGGTGAACCGCGGATCGACGTGGATCACGGTCGCGCCGCGTCGCTTCGCCTCCATGACCCACTGGAAGCCCACCGGGTGGGCCTCGGCCATGTTCGAGCCCTGGATGACGATGCAGTCGGAGTTGACCAGGTCCTGCTGGTAGTTGGTGGCCCCACCACGGCCGAACGAGGTTCCCAGACCGGGAACCGTGGAGGAGTGTCAAATACGGGCCTGGTTCTCCACCTGGACCGCGCCGAGGGCGGTGTAGAGCTTCTTCATGAGGTAGTTCTCCTCGTTGTCGAGGGTCGCTCCTCCGAGACTCGCGATGCCCATGGTGCGGTGCAGGTGCCGGCCCTCCTCGTCGACGTCCTGCCACGTCCGCTCACGGGTCTCCACGACCCGATCGACGATCATGTCCAGCGCTGTGTCGAGGTCGAGGTCCTCCCACTCGGTGCCGTGCGGGCGCCGATAGCGCACCGTGGTGACCCGCTGCGGGGAGGTGACCAGCGACAGC
>JAESFO010000809.1_pt1 | contig 13342 bp, 9 predicted proteins | sample 9269421 | NCBI WGS metagenome assembly JAESFO01 (sample SAMN14502839, study PRJNA617101) | algae metagenome | isolation source: Nostoc desertorum CM1-VF14 and co-occurring heterotrophs from rocky... | place: USA: Clark Mountains, San Bernardino, California | collected 2000-06-05 | reverse complement strand
CGTCGCCGGCGAACTCGTGCGCCCAGCCCAGCGTCAGCAGCGACATGCCGTACTTGGAGAGCATGTAGGGCGGGAACTCCCCGAGCCACTTCGGGTCGAGGTTGATCGGCGGGGACAGGGTGAGGACCTGCGCGTCGTCGGAGGCCTTCAGGTGGTCCAGCGCGGCCCGGGTCAGCAGGTAGGTGCCACGCGAGTTGATCGACTGCATGAGGTCGTAGCGCTTGGGCGTGACGTCGGCGGTGCCGCTCATGTTCAGCGCACTGGCGTTGTTGACGACGATGTCGACGCCGCCGAAGGTCTCGACGGCGGTCGCGACGGCGCGGTCCACGTCCTGTTCGACCCGCACGTCACCGACGACGGCGACGGCCCTCCCGCCGGCCTGCTCGATCTCGGCGACCGCGGTGTGCACGGTGCCGGGCAGCCGCGGGTCGGGCTGGTCGGTCTTGGCCAGGATGACAGAGTTGGCGCCGCGGCGGGCGGCCGCGAGCAGGATCGCGAGGCCGATGCCGCGGCTGCCGCCGGACATGACGATGGTGCGGCCGTTCAGGTCCCGCTGGGCAGGCTCGGTCATGGGTCCTCCGGTGACGGTGCGTCGGTGCGTGTGCTCGGAGCGCACTGTAACAGTCAGATCTGACCGTTTCTGTGGAGGTGGGTCACCCGCGCGGGTCGCAGTCGGTTCAGGGCGGCCGCGACCTCGTGCCGCCGCGGCACCGCGACGTCCACGGGGGCGCCCCGGGTGATCGCGTCGGGCCCCTCGCGGCGCACCGCCTCCTCCAGCCGGTCCAGGGCGTGGGCGAGGGTGACCCCGCGCAGGTCGAGGGCGGCCAGGGCGTACCCGACGCCGGTGGTCTGGCCGGGGTCGGCGAGCTGGGCGATCGCGGACAGGTCGACGTCGTCGGCGCCGAAGGTGAGCCGGCCGCGGCCACGGGCGGTGACCCTGCGCCGGCCGCGCACCGAGGCGTCCACGCTGCGGGGGTCGAACTCGCGGCGCGCGAACGCCGGGAACGCGGTGTCGCCCGCCTCGTCCGCCCGCCCGGCGATCTCCCGGGCCCGCCCGGTGACCTCGGAGGCGGCGTAGTCCTGCAGCAGGACCACCGTGTCGGCGCGGTCGAGGTACTCCCCCGACCCGCCCATGACGAGCACGGTGGACACCCCGTGCCCGCGGTGCAGCGGCCGGACCCGCTCGACGAACGGGACCAGCGGCTCGGCCGGGATCAGCGCGCGCATCCGGTCGTCGCGGATCATGGCGTTGGTGGCGGCGGTGTCCTCGTCGATCAGCAGCACGCCGGCACCGGCCTCCAACGCCTCGACCGTGGCGGCGGCCTGGGAGGTCGACCCGGACGCCGACTCCGTCGAGAAGTCGTCGGTGGGGTTCCCGGACGGCAGGCCGGTGACGAAGGCCGACACGTCGACGCGCTGCACCGAGCGCTCGTCCTCGGCCCGCACCGACACCGTGTCGGCACGGGCGACGACGAGTTCACGGCCGTCGCCGGGGACGTGGTCGTACACGCCGCTCTCCAGCGCGCGCAGCAGCGTGGACTTCCCGTGGTAGCCGCCGCCGACGATCAGCGTGACACCCTCGGGGACGCCCATCCCGGTCACCGTGCCGCGGTGCGGGACGTCCAGGGTCACCCGCAGCTCCGGCGGAGAGACGAACGGGATCCCGCCGGCCAGCGGCCGGTCGTCGACACCGGAGAGCCGCGGCAGCACCGCGCCGTCGGCGACGAACCCGACCAGGCCACGACCGGCCAGCGCGTCGCGCAGGGCACCCGCGTCCTCGACGGTCTCCACGAACTCCTGCGCCGCGGCGGTGTCGGCGGTCTCCCAGCGCAGCGCGCCGAGCACCGCGCGGGGCAGCACGACCGTCAGCGCGGCGGCCGCGGCCCCGCCGTCGATCCGGCGACCACGGCCGGGCAGCGGGACCGACAGCTCGGCGACGACCGTGCCGTCGGGCCGGATGCGGACCGCGCTGCGGTCGAGCACCTCCTGGCCGCCCGCGTCGACCCGCAGGGTGCTGTGCTCCACGGCGCGGCGCAGGGCGCGGGCGAGGAACCCGCCGAGGGCACGCGCGCGGACGGCGCCGCGGTACAGGCCGGTCGGCAGTCCCGCGGTCCGGGCGGGCACGGTCACCCGCAGCCGCGACGGCGGCGCGAACGGGTCGGCCTGCACCGTCCGGATCTCGAGGTCGTAGCCGTCCTCACCGGACCAGACGCCGGTGAGGCCCTTGTAGGAGCGGTAGGAGGCTCCGTCGAGGTCCTGCAGCCGGTGACCGAGCGCGGCGACGTCGCCACGCCGGCGGGGCGCGTCCGGGCGGTCGTACGAGGTCATGCGGGGTTCTCTCCTCCACCGTCGTGGCGGCCACCCGCGGACCCCGCCGGGCCCGGTCCGCGGCGGACCGGGCCCGGGTGCGGGTCAGCGCGCGGTGAACGCCTGGATCACCAGCTGGTCCCCGGGCGGGGTGGCGGCACAGCCGGTGCCCTCCATCGGGACGAACAGCGAGTCGGTCTCGCCGGGCGGGTAGACGCGCAGGCCGCGTACGGCCGTCGGGCGGCAGGCCGCCTCGTCGAAGTTGCGCACGTTCACCACCCGCAGTGTCGCACCGGTGGTCCCGCCGGGCGCGAGGCGCACCGGGTCGCCGTGCCCGCCCTGCATCGCGGCGGCCGGGCCGATCTGGTGGCCGTCGCCGCCGCCGACGTAGGACACACCGGGGAAGCCCCGCACGTAGCAGGTGCGGCCGCCCTGGTTGCGCAGCGTCAGCGTCACGTACGACGAGCCCGCGGCGCCGCCTCCCGGGTCGGCCGCGACCGAGCCGGCGAGCTCGGAGGTGTGGCAGCGCTCGTCGCCGCCCGCCTCGGCGCCACCGGTGCCGGTGTGGGTACCACCGTTCCCGGCTCCTCCGGCCGATCCGGCACCCCCGGCGTCGGACACCGGGGCGCTCGTCGTCGGCGCGGCGGCACTCGGGGTGGCGGAGGCGCCACCGGACCCGGCGGCCGCCGGCCAGTCGCCACCACCCCCGCAGCCGGCCAGCACGGCGCCGCAGGCGGCGATGGTCACGGCCCAGCGGGCGGTGCGGTGCAGGACGTACCCGTCCATGTCAGTCCCCCGATCGTCATGGTCTGTACGTCTCTTCGGACGTATCGGCACGCAACCGGTTGCCCCGATCCTTCGTGATGCGAACGAGAGTTCACCCGTCCGTCCCCGATCGTCGCCCGGTCGGTACCGTCCTGTCCTGTGTTGTCGCGTATGTCCGGTGTTCATCTGGCCCGTGGGGCCGCGATCGGCGTGGTCGAGACCGTCCCGGGGGTCAGCGGCGGGACCATGGCCCTGGTCGTCGGGATCTACGAGCGCCTGATCGCCCAGGGGGCACACCTCGTCGCCGCGGCCCGGGGTCTGCTCCCGGGCGCGGCGGGCGGTGACGTGGCGCCCCGCGAGGAGCTGCGACGGCTGGACTGGGGCCTGCTGCTCCCCGTCGCACTGGGCATGGTGCTGGCGGTCGTGGCGGCGTCGCAGGTGCTCCCGGGGCTGATCGAGGACCACCCCGTCGGCGCCCGGGCGGTGTTCCTGGGGATGGTCGCCGCGTCGGTGGCGGTACCGCTGCGGATCACCGGGCGGCTGCGCGGGCTGCGCGAGTGGGCGCTGGTCGTCCTCGCGTTCGCGGCGACGTTCGCGGTCAGCGCGCTCCCCCCGGCCGCCGGCGAGGGCCGCCCACCGATGCCGCTGGTCGGACTGGCCGCGGCGATCGCGGTGTGCGCACTGGTGCTGCCGGGCTTCTCCGGGTCGTTCCTGCTGCTGGTGTTCGGGCTCTACGAGCCGACCCTGCGCGCGGTGCGCGACCTCGACCTGGCCTACATCGCCGTGTTCGGGCTCGGCGCCGTGCTGGGGCTCGCGAGCTTCGTGTCGGTGCTGACCTGGCTGCTGGAGCACCACCGCCGCACCCTGATGGTGGTCATGATCGGGGTACTGCTGGGGGCGCTGCGGGCGCTGTGGCCCTGGCAGGACGACGCCCGCGGTGTGCTGGCGCCCGACCCGGGCTGGTGGTGGATGCTGCTGCCGGCCGCGGCCGGCGCCGCGGCCGTCCTGGCGATCATGGCCGTCGAGCGGCGGGTGGACGGGTCGGCGGCGCCGGCCGCCCCGGACGACACCCCCGAGCACGCCCCTGACCAGGCCGCGACCCAGGTCATGGACCGCGTCCCGGGACCCGTCGCGGACCCGGGCGCGCACCGCACCGTGGGCCGGGCCGTGGACCCGACCGTGGACCACGCCGACGTGACCCGCCCGATCCCCCGGGTGGAGCCGCCGCCGCGCCGCGACCGCTGATCGGCGGGCCCGGGATCCCGACGGCCGGGCGCCCGGCTCAGCGCTCCCCCCACTCCGGGCGTCCGGAGCCGCGGGGGACGAGAACCGTGCGGTACTCCCCCGGCGTCGCGCTCATCGTGACCTGGTCGGTCACCCCCTGGTAGTGCCCCAGCGGGGTCTGCGCGGTGAACGTCTCCGGGGCGGGGTAGGCGTGGCGCTCGCCGGTGCCCGCGACCTCGCGGGCGTAGCCGAGGTCGAGGACCCCGAGCTCCAGCATCCAGAGCGCGGCCCGGGCCAGCGACACCTCCACCGCCCAGGAACCGCCCTCCACCGCGCGGCGGCGCAGTGCCGCCGCGACCCCGGCGGCGGTCAGCCAGGACACGATGTAGTCGTTGACGACCAGGATCGGTGAGAGCCGGGGCGCCACCGTCGGGTCGGTGGCCGAGCCGCCCTCCAGGGTCATCATCCCGACCAGGGTGCCCGCGGACTGGTCGAACCCGACGCGCTGCGCCCACGGCCCGACCGGCCCGTGCAGGGTGTTCGAGGCGTGCACGATGCCAGGCCGCACCGCGGCGGCCTCCTCGGCGGACAGCCCGAGCCGGGCCAGGTAGCCGGGGCGGCGGTTGGCGTAGAACACGTCGGCGTCGGCGAGCAGCACGCGCAGCAGCGCGGCGCCGTCGGCGTCGTGCGGGTCCACCGTGGCGGACCGGACGCCGACGTTCGCGGTGACGTAGGTGCTGTCGTGCTCGAACTCCGTGGGGCGCCAGATGTTGAGCACGTCCGCGCCGTGCAGGGCCAGCGCCCGGCCGGTCCCGGCGCCGGCGATGACGTGGCCCATCCCGAGCGCGCGCAGCCCGTCCAGCGGCAGGTCGGCGCGGCGGCGCTGCGGGAACGGCTCGGGCGGGGCGTCGCCGATGCGGCGCAGGGTGATCGGCGGGGTGCCGGCCAGCGCCGCGTGCTGCTCGGTCGCGAGCCACTCGGCGGGCGTGCGGGCCATCGGCATGACGATGCCGGCGTCGCTCGCGGCCGCCTCCAGCTCGGCGGCGTCCCACCGGGCGACCGCGTCGGCGACGCCGCTCTCGGGCACCCCGAGGAAGGTCTCGGCCCGGGCACGCAGTGCCGGGTAGGGGTTGAGCGGCATCACCCAGCGGTCGTCGCGGGTGCGGTGGAAGGAGAACCCGAGCGCCTGCGAGGTGATCGCCGGGCTGGCGGCGGGATGGCCGTTCACCAGCTCCCAGCGGCGGTCGTAGAACGGGCAGAGCCGGTGCGGGGCGCGGCGCACGTCGACGGTGACGTCCTGGCCGTCGCCGCCGCGGTCGCGGTGCACCGCGGCCATCCCGACCGACTTCGCGGCGAGCGCGACGGCCGCACCGCCGCCGAGGCGCAGCGCGCTGGGCACGACCGGGTCGGCGCCGACGAAGCCGACCCGCCCGCCGGCGTCGGCGCCGCTCATCCCGACGCAGCCCAGCAGCCCGTCGAGGGCCGCGCCGGGGTCGAAGGCGTCGTCGGTGGCGGGGGACGCGACGTTCGCGAGGATGCGCTCGGCGGTGGCGTCGCCGGTCGTGGCGGCGGGGGTGGTCATGCGGTGGGTCCTTCCACGTGCCGGGCCCGCAGGTACTCGCCCACGGACTTGCCGATCTGGTCCACGCGCAGGTTGGCCGAGCCGCCCGAGCCGAGCAGCCCGACGAGCACCAGGTGCACCGCGCGCAGGTGCGGGAACTCGTGGCGGACGATGCGGCCCCCCGCCTCGGGGAGCAGCGCGGCCGCCCGCCCGGTGGTCAGGGTGGCACGCAGCCACTCCCAGTGCGCGGGGTCGCGGCACCACAGGCCCACGTTGGCGTTGCCGCCCTTGTCCCCCGCCCGGGCCCACGTGTACTCGCCCAGCTCGGCGCGCGGGCCGGTCGGTGCGGGCAGGTCCGGCTCCGGGTGCACCGGCTGCACGGTCTCCTCCGGGGTGGCGGTCCGGGTGGCGCGCGGGACCTCGACCCGGCTGCCGTCGTCGAGGACGGCGTGGTGGTCGAGCAGCGCGGACTCCAGCAGCGCGGGCCAGTACTCGATCCGCGGCCACGGCTGCGACGCCCGTGGCGCGTGCCCGTCGTGGTGGAAGCCGGGGAAGCCCTGCAGGTACAGCGACCCGACGGCCGGTGCGAACCGGAGCAGCGGTTCCCTCTCGCGGGCGGTCGCGATCACCCGGATCGGGACGGTCGCCGCCCACTGGGTCGGCGGGTCGACCGCGGCGACGCCGAGCGGGGTGACCTCGAGGGAGTCGACGTGCCCCTCCAGCGCGGCACGCAGCTGGGCGCGCAGCAGCTCCACCTTGCCCTCGACGTCCGGGGCGGTGCAGAACAGCATCGTGGAGATCTCGTAGCCGATCGGGGCGAACACCGCGACCTTCGCCGTGGGCGGCGGCGGGGACCCGGTGACGGGGCCGATCGCGACCCGGTCCGGGCCCTCCTGGCTCAGCCGCACGGTGTCGAGGTGCACGGTGACGTCGGGGTTCAGGTAGCGGGGGCCCTGGATCTCGTAGAGCAGCTGCGCGGTGACGGTGTCCACGGTGACGGTGCCGCCGTCGCGGGCGTGCTTGGTGATCACCGAGGAGCCGTCGGCGGCGACCTCGGCGATCGGGAAGCCGGGGCGCAGCATGCCGGGCACCGACCGGAACCCGGAGAAGTTGCCGCCGGTGGCGTGCGCGCCGCACTCGATGACGTGCCCGGCGGTGACCGCGCCGGCCAGCGCGTCGAACTCGTCGGGGCCCCAGCCGTGCCACCAGGCCGCCGGACCGGCGGTGAGCGAGGCGTCGGTGACCCGCCCGGTCACGACGACGTCGGAGCCGGCGGCCAGCGCCGCGGCGATCCCGAAACCGCCGAGGTAGGCGTTCGCGGCGATCGGGGCGAACCCCCAGTCCTTGAGCGGGGCGCCGGTGTCGAGGTGCTCCAGGCCGTGCCCGTCGGTGTGGAAGTCGGCGAGCCGGTCGAACACCCCGTCCCCGGCGACGTGCGCGACCCGCAGCGACAACCCGGCCGCCGCGATCCGGCCGCGCAGCTCCTGCGCCATCCCGGCCGGGTCGAACCCGCCCGCGTTGGTGACGACCCGGATCCCGCGCCCGGCGATCTCGGGCAGGTGCGGGGTGAGCTGGTCCAGGGCGTAGGCGACGTAGCCGGGGCCGCCGCGCCCGGCCGCGGCGGCGAGCGCGGCGAGGGTGATCTCGGCGAGGTAGTCGCCCATCAGGACGTCGACCGGGTCACCGGCCATCGCCTCGTCGACGGCGGTGTACCGGTCGCCGAGGTAGCCGGAGACGTTCGCGATGCGCACGGGTCGGGAGGCCATGCCGGTCACGCTAGGGCGGCGGCCGGGCCGGTGACCAGGACCGATGGATGCAGGTGGGCGTGACCTCTAGGGTCACGCTCCGTGGAGCTGTTCCATCTGCGGTACTTCCTCGCCGTCGCCGACGAGCTGAACCTGACCCGGGCGGCGGCCCGCCTGCACCTGGCCGCGTCGCCGTTGTCGCGGCGGGTCCGCGACCTGGAGCGGGAGCTCGGCGCGCCGCTGTTCACCCGGTCCGCGCGCGGGATGGCGCTCACCGCGGCCGGACGGGCGCTGCTGCCGCGGGCCCGCGACATCGTGGCCCGGGTGGAGGCGCTGCCCGGCGCGCTGGCCGCCGCGGACGGGCACCCGGTCGTCGTGGTGGGGATGGCGCCGGACGTGACCGCGGCGGTCCGCGACGGGTTCCTGGAACGGCTCCGGGCCGCCCGCCCGGAGCTGGCGGTGCGGATCCGGCCCGGGACCAGCGCGGAGCTGGCCCGTGCGGTCGCCCGCCGCGAGCTGGACCTGGCGTTCCTGCACGGCGGGAGCGACGACCCCGGGCTGACCGTGCGGCGGGTGGACACCCGGCCGGCCGCCGTCGCCGTCGGGCACGGGCGCGGCTTCGACGACCGCACCGAGGTCCGCCTCGACGAGCTGGCGGAGCTGCCGTACGTGTCCATCCGCTACGACGCCGCCCCGGCGGTCTACCGGGCCACCGGGGAGCTGCTCGCCCGGCACGGCGTGCACCGGCGGATCGAGCTCGACACCCACAACCCGGGCGACCTCACCCACGTCGTCGCCGCCGGGGAGGCGTTCACGCTGGTCGGACTGGGGTCCGGCGCCACGCACAAGGCGTTCGTCGGGGAGCCGGTGCACGTGCTGCCGGTGACCGGGGCGCAGGTGCGGCTGGGCACCGACGCGGTGTGGCGCGGTGACCGGGCCGCCGACCCCGGCGACGTCGTCGAGGTGCTGGCGGCCGCGGCCGGGACGCCGACGGGCCCCGTGGCGTGACGCCACGGGGCCCGCTGCGGGACGGGAGCGATCGGGGTCAGACGCGGGCCGGGACCCGGTCACGGGCCTCGAAACCGGCCTCGATCTCGTCGAGGGTCAGGTGCGCGGTCTCCCGGGCCGACCAGGCCGACGCCGCCGCCACCAGGCAGATCACACCGCCGAACACGGCGACCGGCAGCCAGCCGCTGACGCTGTTCGCGGCCAGGGCGGCGGCGATGGTCGGGGCGAACCCGCCGAACGCGAAGCCGATCTGGGTGCCGACGGCCGTACCGGTCAGGCGGACCCTGGCCGGGAACATCTCGCCGTAGAACGAGGGCCACACGCCGTTGGCGGCGCTGTAGACGATCCCCGACAGGAGGATGCCGACGCCGAAGACCAGCAGGTACTCACCGGTGGACACGGCCCACAGGTAGAAGGCGAGCAGCACCGCGCTGCCCAGCGCCCCCGCGATGAACACCGGGCGCCGCCCGATCCGGTCGGCGAGCGTGGCGAACAGCGGGATGGCGGCGAGGGCGACGACGTTGGCGCTCACGACGACCCACAGCATGGTCGAGCGCTCCAGGCCGACGGTGTTGACCGCGAACGACAGTGCGAACACCGTCATCAGGGTGCTGACCGAGGCCACCGTCGCGGCGAGAGTGACACGCAGCAGGTTCGGCCAGTGGCCGCGGAACAGCGCGGCGATCGGGAGCTCGTCCTTCGCCTTCGGTGCGCCCTCGGTGTCGGCGACCTCGGTGGTGAACACCGGGGTCTCGTGCAGCGTCCGCCGGATCAGCACACCGGCGACCATTACCAGCACGCTCGCCCAGAACGGCACCCGCCAGCCCCAGGACAGCAGCGCGTCCTCGGGCAGCAGCGCGATCGGCAGGAACACCGCGGTCGCGATGATCTGCCCGCCCTGGGTCCCGGACAGGGTGAAGCTGGTGAAGAACGCGCGGCGGCCCTGCGGGGAGTGCTCCAGCGTCATCGAGTTCGCGCCGGCCTGCTCACCGCCCGCGGACAGGCCCTGCAGCAGCCGGCAGGTCACCAGCAGCGCCGGGGCGAGCACCCCGACCTGGTCGTAGGTGGGCAGGAACCCGATCGCCAGCGTCGCGACCCCCATCATCATCAGCGTCGCGACCAGCACCTTCTTACGCCCCAGCCGGTCACCGATGTGACCGAAGAGCACCGCACCGAGCGGGCGGGCGACGTAGCCGAAGCCGAAGGTGGCCAGCGACAGCAGCGTGCCGGCGACCGGGCTGGAGTCGGGGAAGAACACCTTGTTGAACACCAGCGCCGCGGCGGTGCCGTAGATGAAGAAGTCGTAGTACTCCAGGGCGCTGCCGATCCACGCGGCCAGGGCGGCCCGTTTCGGCTGCGCCTGCGGCGCGCTCGGCGCGGCGGCGGACGGTTGCTGGCTCACGGTGGCTCCCGGCGTGTGCGACGTTGCAGGCACTGGTGTGGACGACGGCTCCCGGGCGGCGGGCCGCTCGCTTATGTACCGTCTGGTTACGTACCGAATAGTGAGTTGCGCAGCGACGCCTGTCAAGAGTCGGAGGGACGCCGGTCCCGTCAGTCCTGTCCGACGCGGGCGGTCAGGTACTCCACCACCAGGTCACCGACCATGCGCCGGTAGTGCGCCCGGCGGGCCGGGTCCAGCAGGTCGCGGCCGAAGATGGCCGAGACGGTGTGCCGGTTGGCCACCCGGAACACGCAGAACGAGCTGATCAGCACGTGGACGTCGAAGGCGTCGACGTCGTCGCGGAACATGCCGGTCTCCCGGCCGCGGGCGAGGATCGGCTCCAGCACTCCGACCGCGGGCCCGGCCAGCCCCTCGCGCAACGGGGAGGACCGCAGGTGCTCGGCGTGGTGGATGTTCTCGATCGCGACCAGCCGGATGAAGTCCGGGTGCGCCTCGTGGTGGTCGAAGGTGAGCTCGGCGACCGCACGCACCGCCCGCGCCGGGTTGAGGTCCGACACCGACAGCTGCTGCTCCAGTGCCCGGGTCCCGGCGTAGGCCCGTTCGAGAACGGCCAGGTAGAGACCCTGTTTCGAGCCGAAGTAGTAGTAGAGCATCCGCTTGGTGGTCCGGGTGCGCGCGGCGATCTCGTCGACCCGCGCCCCGGCCAGTCCCCGGTCGGCGAACTCCGCAGTCGCCTCGTCCAGGATCTCGGTGCGGGTGCGCTCGGCGTCGCGCTGCCGGACGCCGTCCTCCGGTGCCGCTGCCACTGCGGTACCCCCTCCGCCGGTCCGCGCCGCCGGGATCCCGGCGGCGTCCCCGGACTCTACGGATCGCCGGCCGTCTCCCCTGGCCGAGCCGTGCACCGTCCGGTACAACTAACCGTACGGTACATAGATCCGAGGAGGGATCCGTGCGGAGCAGCAGCGAGACCCGGCGCGACACCGGAACCGGCACACGGGTGCGGACGGGGTTGATCGGCGCCGGCATCGGTCCGTCGCTGTCGCCTGCCCTGCACGAGCGCGAGGGCGTCGCGCACGGCCTGGACCTGACCTACCGGCGCTTCGACCTCGACGTCCTCGGGGTCGCGCCGGACGGCGTCGGCGACCTGCTCCGCCGGGCCCGCGCCCAGGGCCACGCGGGGCTCAACATCACCCATCCCTGCAAGCAGCGCGTGATCGGCCACCTCGACGCCCTCGCCCCGGACGCCGCCGCCATCGGCGCGGTCAACACCGTCGTCCTCGGCACGGACGGGTCGATGACCGGGCACAACACCGACTGGACCGGGTTCCGCGACGGCTGGCGGGCCGGGCTGCCCGGCGCCGCGACGGGCCGGGTCGTGCTGCTGGGTGCCGGGGGCGCCGGCGCCGCGGCCGCCTACGCCATGGCCCGCGAGGGCGTCGGCGTCCTGCAGGTCGTCGACGTCGACGGGGACCGCGCCGCCGCGCTCGCCGCGTCGGTGACCCCGCACCTGGTCCCGGGCGCGCAGGCCACCGGCCACCCGTCGCCGGAGCTGGCCGCGCTGCTCCCCGGCGCCGACGGCCTCGTGCACGCCACACCGGTGGGGATGGCCGAGCACCCCGGCCTGCCGTTCGATCCCGCGCTGCTCGCGACCCGCCCGTGGGTCGCCGAGATCGTCTACCGGCCGCTGGACACCGCGCTGCTGGGTGCCGCGCGCGCCGCGGGCTGCCGCACCGTCGACGGCGGCGCGATGGCCGTGCACCAGGCCGCGGAGGCGTTCCGGCTGTTCACCGGCGTCGCACCGGACCCGGCGCGGATGCTCGCCCACCTCGCCGAGCTGATCACCGCCGAGCAGGAGGCCGCACGTGTCGCATGAGACCGTGCCCACCGGAACCGTGCCCACCGGAACCGTGCCCACCGGAACCGTGCCCACCGGAACCCCGGCCGCCGGGACCGCGCGCCTGTCCCTGGCCACGGTCTGCGTGTCCGGCACGCTGGAGGACAAGCTCGCCGCCGCCGCGACCGCCGGGTTCGACGGCGTCGAGATCTTCGCGCCGGACCTGCTCGCCGACCCCGGGTCCCCGGCGGCGATCGGCGCCCGCTGCCGCGACCTGGGCCTGTCGGTGGACCTCTATCAGCCGCTGCGCGACATCGACTCGACCGACCCCGACCGGTTCGCGGCGAACCTGCGCCGCGCGGACGCGACCTTCGAGGTCATGGCGGGGCTCGGCGCCGACACCGTGCTGGTGTGCTCCTCGGTGTCCCCCGACGCCGTCGACCCCGCCGCCGACGCCGACCTGCTCGCCGCCCAGCTGCACACCCTCGCAGCCCGCGCCCACGAGCGCGGGCTGCGCATCGCCTACGAGGCGCTCGCCTGGGGCAGGCACGTCGACACCTGGGACGCCTCCTGGGACGCCGTGCGCGCCGCCGACCACCCCGCACTCGGCCTCTGCCTGGACTCCTTCCACGTCCTGGCCCGCGGCTCGGACCCGGCCCCGATCGCCGAGGTCCCCGGCGGGAAGCTGTTCTTCCTGCAGCTCGCCGACGCCCGGGAGCTGTCGATGGACGTGCTCTCCTGGAGCCGTCACCACCGGCTGTTCCCCGGTCAGGGCGGGTTCGACCTGCCCGCGTTCCTCGCCCCGGTGCTGGCGGCCGGGTACGCCGGGCCGCTGTCGCTGGAGGTGTTCAACGACGTCTTCCGCCAGTCCGACCCGGTCCGGACCGCCGTCGACGCCCGCCGCTCGCTGATCGCCCTCGCCGAGGCCACCGCGCTGGCCGGTGCCGGGACCGACCCGGTCGCCACCGCGGCGCCGTCCCTCGACGGGACCGCGTTCGTCGAGCTGACCGCGGGCCCGGAGCTGGGCCGGGTGCTGCGTGCACTGGGGTTCAGCCGTACCGGGGTGCACCGCACCAAGCAGGTGGAGCGCTTCGAGCAGGGCGGTGCCCGGCTGCTCGTCAACGCGGCGGGCACCGGGTCCGGTGCGGTCGCGGCGATCGCCGTCGAGTCCCCCGACCCGGACGCCTCCGCCCGCCGGGCCGCCCGGCTCTGTGCCTCCCCGGTCCCCCGCGCGACCGGGCCGGGGGAGGCCGAGTTCGCCGAGATCCCCGCACCGGACGGCACTGCGCTGTTCCTGTGCCGCACCTCCGGCGACGCGGGCCCGGACGCCACGCACGGCCCGCCCTGGCCGCACGACTTCGTCGGCGTCGACGAAGCGCCCGCCCCCGGGACCGGGATCACCGGGATCGACCACGTCGGCCTGACCCAGCCCTACGACGCGTTCGACGAGGCGGTGCTGTTCCACCGTGCCGTCGAACGCGTCGTAGGGCTGGGTC
>JAESFO010000808.1_pt1 | contig 13344 bp, 12 predicted proteins | sample 9269421 | NCBI WGS metagenome assembly JAESFO01 (sample SAMN14502839, study PRJNA617101) | algae metagenome | isolation source: Nostoc desertorum CM1-VF14 and co-occurring heterotrophs from rocky... | place: USA: Clark Mountains, San Bernardino, California | collected 2000-06-05 | reverse complement strand
ACACTGCGCCCAGTTTTAGAATTAGTACAATGTTCCCTTACCGGACAAGTTGCACAAATATTTTTGGGGAACTGAACTTTGCCACCAACGCTAAAAGGTAAAGTGACTTGATTAGGGCAGCAAATAGGTATTAAGCCGAGATACGTGTAAAAACCTGCAAGATGGTCTGGAAAGCGTTGCTATATATACGTTCTATTATTTTTCATGTCTAATGAGAACTTGTGCATGAATGCACTGGCACTTCTGACCCCATATTTGCTTTTCGCCTACCAAAGAGAATTATAAATACTCTGTGGTAGGAGGCTAATATTTGGGCTGTAATCCATTGCTTGTAGGAGTTTCAGAGATTTTACGGCGAAAGCTATTCACCGTTCAACCTGTGAAACCTGTAATTAAAATTAATAAATACTCCAGTTATTGTAGCGATACATACCCAAGATTTGCGCTATCCTGCCAATTTTATTTAAAAATGCCTGAACCTTATATATAGCAACGCTTTCCAGACCATCTTGCTGCTTTTTACTTGTATCTCGGCTCAATACCAATGCTATCTCACTGGCAGAGCGACTGGTAGCTATTGGATGTTTCACCGAGATCATCAACTGGCAAAAGCGGGTATTCATTCCGGTTTCAGACAAAGCGCCAGCTATTTTAGCGGCTGTGATTGAAATCTTGGGGTAAGTCAAAAGCTGATGTATCTAAAATAAATACATCAGCTTATTTTCGCTCAAACACGAGTGTGATTTTATTGTCCGAAATGAAGGTAAGCGGACGATTTGTCGAGGTAATCTAAAGACGGAGGAGGAGATATTTCCACTTTCAGAAGAACAGACTTTTACCACATAATTGCTAAAATTCGTATCCTCTTCCCACCCAATAATGCCAGTCAGCTATAACTTGGGCGGTTTGTTCGTCAACATCAATGGCGTTAATTTCCGATAGACGTGCGGAAAAAATATCGTCAATGGTTCCCTCTTCGTATCGCACTTCTACGAACATATCGTGAGAACAATCATCTGTTGGAGACATTTCTCTTACTTCAACATTTCTGACTTCGGGACGCTTGCGGCTAATCCACTGTGCTTGGAAGGGAAAATTCATGTTCTCAGCGAGGTAATAGTACCATCCTATCGCGCGTTCTTCTTCTCCGTAGGCATCAACAACAGCTTCCATATCAATGCGTTCTTCTCGGTTTTCGTCTCGTTCTAGCTTTGACATAGCTTTGACTTTTCATCCTGATAAAGTTATGCCTTACAATACAGTGCAATTGATGCTGATTTAATGGCAATACCCATAAATCAATTTTGTCAGATATCTCAAAGATATCTGGATAACTGGATGGTTAGTCTTAATTTACAGGGCGAGTGTAAATCTGTCGTGTGTAGGATAGTGGCGTTGTACAGCAGTATTACTTTCAATTGTCCCTGTGTTTACCATAAATAATATAATCATCTCTTCTGCTGGAATGAAAACAGAGGGTATTGGGTATGATTGACCACGACCGCCTTTTCAAAGAATTACTATCTACATTTTTTATTGAGTTTCTCGATTTATTTTTGCCTCAAGTAGTCAGCCAAATAGAGCGCGATTCTATTCAGTTTTTACCCCAAGAAGTGTTTACTGATGTCACCTCTGGCGAAAAAAAGGAAATTGATTTACTGGCTCAGGTGCGTTATCAGCAGCAAGATACTTGTTTTCTCATTCACGTTGAAAACCAGTCTTATACTGAGACAGCCTTTGCCAAGCGAATGTTTAAGTATTTTGCGCGTCTCCATGAAAAATATGATTTAGCGATTTACCCAGTTGTGATTTTTTCTTTTGATGAACCTAAACGGGCTGAACCTCAAAATTATCGTGTAACATTTGGCGACTTTAAAGTGCTGGAATTTCAGTTTGCTGCTATCCAATTAAATCGTTTAAGTTGGCGAGATTTTTTAACACAGCCAAATCCAGTGGCAGCAGCACTTATGTCAAAAATGAATATTCGCCGTGAGGAACGTCCGCAGGTGAAGGCGGAATGCTTGCGGCTGCTGGCAACTCTCAAGTTAGACCCAGCACGAATGCAATTGATTTCAGGGTTTGTTGATACGTATTTGTGCCTGGACGATATTGAAAAGCAAGTCTTTCAATCGGCAATCAGTACAATGGGATTAGATGAGCAGGAAGAAATTATGGAAATTGTAACCAGCTGGCAACAGGAAGGCGCTCAGAAAACAAGAGAAGAGATTGCATTGAATTTACTGCGCGAGGGTATGGCGACTGAAGCAATTGTGCGAGTAACACAGTTAACTTTAGAGCAAGTACAGCAGTTACAGGCACAGCTGTCTCAAGACAATTAGTCTCAGTATTTCTTAGTGTTAATTTACACTATAATCCCCTTTTGCGTTTCCAACAGCGATATCACTCAAAAGCCGCAGATTCGTCTACTTATGAATCACACTCAGATGCTTTGATTAAAAAAACTATAAAAAATTTGATATTAGGACGCAGTGTATGATCAGTAGCTGGTGAGTGATGCCTGCTCACCTGCTCATGAGTCTATGCATTGTTACCAAGGTCATGCCAACTTTTTTCTTCAATATGAATCCTATAATGCTCCGCTGCCTTCTGAATATTAGCAAATGCTAAATTGCGATCTTCCTCAATCACGTCTTGGACTTGATCAAAGCGGGCTAATGCATTCTTGACATGAGCGGCATCTGTCAAAGGTTCTTTACGCTGTTTGGGAAATGCAAACACATTATCAGGAAGGTTTTTACGATCCTCAGTACTGAGTTTGCTATGCTCTGTGTGTGGTTTCCAGGTAGGTTGAATTTCTATTAATATGTATCTCCTTTGACTCCGTGTATTGTAAGAATGTAAGAATTCTCTTTTCGATTGTTTTAATTTTGTTTCAGTACTTGTTCTATTTCTACTAATTTTTTGCGTAGGACTTCCTGTAAATCTATTAGTTCAGTAGGGTTAGCTTGCTTAAGCGTTTCTAAAGAAAGTTGTTCTAAACGACGAGATACTTGTAACACTGCTTTTTTCCTAGTAGTATTTGCTACCTCTGATTGAGAATGAGATGTTATCACCTCTGCTACTAATTTCCGGGTAGCAATAACAGATAAGTTCTCTGCTACTACTTTTTGTATAGTCTTCTCTCTGATTAATTGAGCCTTTTGTTCAGTCAATCCCAAATTTTTTGCGGAAAGTTTTTGTAGAGCCATTGCATGAACACCTTTAAGTCCTGCCCTTATGGCAAGTTTTAGGTCTTCTGCTAAAGATAGCATCGGAAAAATATTGGCATCAATAGAAGCAGGATTTAGCTGTAAATCTAACAGTAGACTTAAGATTGCTCGTTCTGAGTCGCTTAAATTTAAAGATTCTAGTTCTTTTTCTTGTTTTTTTGCATCTGCTGTTATTAAATCCACCAGCGATGTTATACGTTTTTGACTATTCAAACGTCGAACTACTGTTGAAAGAATACGCGGAATATCTTGAAGTTCTAATCCAGTAATTGTAGACAATTCACGCGCGATCGCCTCGGCTTTATCCAAAGGATTAAGGTCTTCTCGATGTAGAGAAGTTATTAGTGCTTTACGATGTAAACCAGTTGGTTCTGGAATAATAACTGCTGACAAGGTTTGCCAACCTAAAGCTTTAGCACTGCGCCATCGTCGCTCTCCGTCAAAAATTAATAAATGATTCTCCCTTTGAATCAAAATAACTGGTTGTAACTGTCCATCACTAGTTAAAGAGCGAGACATAGATTCAAGACTTTCAGGTAAAAATGTTTGTCTAGGTTGTTCTATATTTGGCTCTATTTGCTCGATAGGAATTGACAAAATGCCTATTTGTGACTGAAGTTGTGTTCGCAACTCTTCCAATTGTCTTTCCAACTCGCCAGAATTTTTGTCACGAAGTTCTTCAATCTCTGCTCTTAATTGCTGTATTTCTTCCTCAGCTTCAGATAATTGCTGAGATTGCTTCGCACCTGAAAAATAATTTGTAAGATTAGGAGTGTTACGAGCGCACATAATTATTTTGTCTTTTTATTTGTCTTAGGTTTTCCAATTAAAGTCACAATATGAGAAGTAGTTTCTTTAAAATCATCTTTAGCAGGATGACTAGGACGGTAAAGATGCAATGGTAAACCTTGACCACTGGCATTGACAAATTCTGCGCTATCCCGGATTGCCGGAAATGCTCGAATCTTCATCTGTTGCAACTGTTCAGGCAATCCTGCTAGCATCTGTCTATGAGTACTTCTGCGAACATCATATTGATTGGGAACAAATCCTAAAATTTCTGGAGTTGGGTTTAAACGTAAGTGTTTGCAATGATAGTAGTACCATTCCAATAAATGTGCTGCACCTTGAATTGATTTGGGTTCTAGCTGTACGGGGATAATAATATGTGTACAAGCGGCTAGAGCCATTAAAGGTAAAGGACCAAGGGTTGCAGGGCAATCAAAAATAACTACGTCCTGTGCTAGTGGATAATCTGTTAAACAGTCGGCTAAAAGGTAGGCTCCTCTTTTGTGTAGGACAAGTTCATCTGCTGTTTGGGTTAATACCATTCCCCCTTGACATACGACAACATTATTCGTGTATTGGCTCCAGCAAGGAGTTAATGGCCAAACACCGTCAAATTGATCTTTGAGAACTCCTGCTAAAGTCTGTTCTGGTTCTGGTGGATTCAAACCACAGAATAACGTTAATGAGCCTTGTGGATCTAAGTCTAGTAGGGCTACATTGTACTTGCGTTTTGCTAAGTCGTAAGCTAAATGAACTGAAAGTGTAGTCTTACCACTGCCTCCAGCATTGCTAATTACAGCTAGTCGAATTTGCATGGCTTCGCTTTAAGTGCTATTTCCGAATCATATATTGTGACGCTGAAATCATATATCAATATATGATCCAACTAATTACTTGTCTTTTTTATTGTGTCTTCCATTCAAGATAGTTTATTAAAGAAGGTTTTACGGCAGACATCATGAAATCTAGCAAACTCCACCCAAACAACAATCAAAGCTCAAACACCCAAGTTCAAAACTAAAACAGACCCCTGATGCTAATCAGTTAGAGGCAGAGTTTCTAAATGTAACTGATGGCCAATAGAGTTGACCCGAAATGCACAGGAGGCGATTAACATTATTCTTCGCAGCGATCGCAGTGCTGATCATGAGTCAGCACAGTCGCCCAAAGCGCAGTAAGCTTCTAAACACCGTGTTGAAAACTCAGAATATTTCAAGCGGTTTCAGTATGTGGGATTTCTAAACTGCAACAAACCAGCGAGGCGGATTATATTTTGAGTACAAGAACTGCAACAGGAATACTTTGCAAATTTATAAGTGAACCTGTAGTTGGAGAAAATAATGGGCGACCTTCAATCATCTAGATTAAGGTTAAGTACCCCAACTGCGAGCAAACAGCGATTAGACTGCAAGCAAGGGAAGTACTTTCAACAAGAGCGATACCTTCACCTTGGACATAAACAGTTTTCAACTAGCCAAATAATCTTTAATTTTGTCTTGCTCACCTCGTAAAGCTTTGATACCCTGGCCATAAGCAGAGCGTACCTTGGAATTACTGAGATTAAGTCTTTGTGCAACCTGTTTTGCAGTCAACTTGTTCTCGCCCGACAACCCAAACTGTAACATTAAGACTTGGCGTTGATCTAGTTTCAAGGTAGCTAATAAATTCTGCAAATCTGATCAGAGACATTCTAAAGCAACGTACTTACTCTTGTGCGGAGATTATTTCGTCAGGTAATATCTCTTGCAGTTGGTTTTCTTGCTCCTCTCCAATTCCTAACTCCAAAGAAACTAGCGGACGAAATGCGTTTAGGCATTCGGAAACTTGTTTAGATAATGCGTCAATAGCTTCAGCGATTTCTATAATAGTGGGTGTTCTTCTCAAGGTTGGAAAAAGTTCAATGTGTGCTTTTTTGATTTGCATCAATCTTTTGGTCAAGTCATGGGGTAGGCGAATAGTGTGAGATTGTTCTGCAATTGCTCTGGTAATTGCTTGCCGAATCCACGCCTTTTGCAGAAGTAGAGAATTTATAGCCCCGATTCGGCTCAAATTTTTCTACCGCTTTCTGTAAACCTATTGCTCCCTCTTGAATCAGATCCAAAAACTTTAGGTTACTCCAACGATATTTTTTAGCGACTGCAACCACTAAGCGGAGGTTGGCAGTAATCATTAAATGTTTAGCCAGTTGCCTTTGTTCAAGGATTTGGGTTAATTCTGCTTCTGTCTTATTCACCTCGGCAGAGAGTTCAGACCCATTTGGAGAACGCTTTAATCGTTGCACAAGAAGATTTTTTTGCTGCTCAAGTACGAGCATAGACCTTACAAGTCTTGCATAAAAAATTTCAAATCTCAGGTAATAGCCTATCGATACGACCAATTTCTCGTAGATAAATTCCAAGTGTATCAGAGTCAAAGCTCGCCATCTTACGTAAAGCTAATTTAGACCTTGACAGTAGAGTATAAATCAAAGAGTTAACCATCTAAATTAATTTCTGCTGCGTTGATAGAAAAGATTTCAAAAATTCTTGATGGGGGCTAAATAGGGGCTATATATACCCCAACAATAGGTCAAGACTTTGTGAAGATTTTGACCCCTATATAGGGTATGTATAGGTGCTAAGTAGGGGATATTTGACTGGTTGATATTTTGTGCCCCACTTAGCCCCCAAGGGGTTATGATAAACTCTTGGTTCTGGATCAAAAAGGGGTAGTTCTTTTATTCTTATCTCCCTGCTCCCCAAAATTACCTGAACAGATAGCTTTCACAAATCAAAGTGTATTACCTTTGTATTTATGTCAAACATTCACACGTTACAAAAAATTTTTCCTGCTGGTTTCGATAACGGTTACGGAAGCCTCAAACTTTTAGTCGATGGCTTTGAAGTAGTTCGTGTCCCCAGCTATATAACCAATGCCGAGATGGAAGATGTTCCAGGGAGGGTAGTTTTCAACGGCAGTGCTTACACCGTTGGAGAGTCAGCTTACCGTACAGGAAATTATTTTGACCGCAACACAGACAATAATGAAAATAAAGTCAACAACGCATTATTGACTTTGTTGGGTGCATTGGCACATCTACCACACCGTAGGGCTTGGCACTTAAAATTAGTCGTCAGTTTACATGATGTTGCTCTGGCTGAAGAACTACAAAAAGTACTCAATGGAGAATATCAGGCAATACTTGCTGGCAAGCAATCAGACGTAAAAGTAGAAGTCCTGAAAGTTGTACTAGAGGGGATGGGTGCATTGTTTGGGCATCCACTACCGAAAAAGCTAACCATTTTAGACTTTGGCAATGGTACGACCCTGTATTCTCGTTACAACCGTGGTCAGCGAGAAGTTCACACTGCTTACCCCATTGGTGTAGAAGTTCTCATCGATGATATCTCCCAAAAAATGAAACATTTAAATGGCGGAAAAATCGGAGACCCATCCAAAATCCGATTTTGTTTGGAAATGGGGCATACCCGATACAGCCGTGACATCGATATCAAAGATGTATACACTACTTGTTTGAAAGATTGGTATGAAAAATACTTGAAGAAAGTGGTGAATCTGACACTTGATGCCAAGCACCAGGGGGACGAAATCTGGGCGATTGGTGGAGGCTGCCTCTTACCAGGATTTAAAAAGCTGTTGGAGAAAAACGGCTTCAAAATCCTGGACAATCCGGTAGAAGCCAATGTCTCTGGGCTTCTAGAAATGGCAAAAACCATTAGCAGCAAAAATCTAACGGGCACATCTGGAAAGTGAAGTTATAATAATGGCAGATCAAAAAGACTTAGCACCGGAAAAAGTTCGCCTCAAAGATAATTACCGAGAGCGCATATTTGCAGAATCGCAAAAACTAGATAAAAGTTACCTGGACACGATTTACTTTATAGTTGATTGCTATTTTGTTTTCATTAAGGCTGGATTACCTGTACAACAAATGGCAAACACTCCGATTAATATTGAGTCAAACCAACTCACCTCTTGGACTTCAACTCCATTTCCAGAGGAGAAAGAAGAAGATTCTGAACCGGAAACATTCAGCCTTGATTTTGATTTGTAACCGTCAAAGGAAGTTGGCAACGGGAAAGAAGGGGAATTAGCCTTCAGGTTGGTAAGTGAAATGGCACGCTTGTTAAGGGTAAATCCCTGGTATTCCTGGATCAAGGGGTGTAGGGAAGCAAGAATATGTTGTTCTATTTGATACACTAAAATTCAATTTTTCTAACACTACACTCAACACCCTACACCCTACACGCGATCGCCTGGGCGGTTATAACATCGTACTCTGGAAAGGGATTTGCTTTCTTACTGTAAAAACCTTGCAGGGAGAGGAAAATACACCAAATGCCCAAAAATGCCTGGAAGCCAGATATATCAATAAACTACCAAACAAAACTATGTCTAAGTCTCTGTGTATATATATGTGAGAGTATTTTGACCGTGTTTTTTGTTTAAGTCCGACTAGCATCAATCAACACAGACAAAGCATTTCTAGCATATTGCGCTCCCATTGGATTTCCCTCAATCGTTGCCATTAAACTAGCTCCCCCAATTAAAAGCAAATACTGTTGTGAAAATGATACAGGGTCGCGCACACCTGCTTCAGATGCTAGCTGCATGATATAAGTGCGGATAGCTTCTCTCAAATTAACTGAGACTTGATGAGCTGGATGAGAAGCATCAGCGATTTCTAAGACCGCATTGATAAATGGACAACCCCGAAAGTCAGGGAGAGCGTACCATCCCTGGAGAACATCAAAGGTTGCCAGTAACCGCTCTTTAGGAGTGTTTCCTTTGTCTGCAACCGCATCTTCAAACCAACGCAACCATTGAGCAGCGCGATATTTCATCACTTCTTCAATCAGTTGATCTTTTGAAGAAAACCATCGGTACAGAGTTCGCTTTGCCACACCAGACGCGGCAATGACTTCATTGATTCCTACATATTGAATTCCCTTTTGATAAAACAGTTCAGAAGCAGTTTCTAAAATTTGTTGACGTGCAGCACTTGATTCAGTAGTCATAAATTTGGGTAGACAACTTTGTCTCCATAGGGTTATACTAGCACCTGTTATAAGTAGACAAACTTGTCTACTTGAGAATTCATTGGAGAAGTAAAACAATGGAATTTACGATTTATACCATTGCAACTGCGCCAGAAGATTCGAAGGAAGCTTTGATCCATGCAAAAGAGACATTTGGTTTGCTCCCAAATTTAGAGGGGATTCTTGCCGAAGCTCCCGCAGCCTTGAAAGGAGCTTTGGCATTGTGGGATTTGTTTGAAACGACCAGTTTTACGCCTATCGAACAACAAGTCATCTATCTCACTGCTAATTATGAACATGACTGTCGCTACTGTATGGCAGCTCATTCAGGTTTAGCAAAAATGATTGGGATGACTCATGAAGACATAGAGGCTCTCCGTCACGGGCAACCTCTGGCAGATCCGAAGTTACAAGCGTTGCGGCTGTTTACTAAGCGGATGATTGAGGCGCGAGGTTGGATAAATGATCACGAAACCGAAGAGTTTCTAGCAGCAGGTTACACAAAGCAGCAGGTTTTGGAAGTCATTTTAGGAATTGCTGTAAAAATTATCCACAACTACACTAACCACATTGCTAAAACTCCTTTAGATAAGGCTTTTCAATCTTATGTTTGGTCAAAACCTGCGGTAGCTGTGTAATATTGTGCTTAATAAACGGGTATTCATTTCAAGCACCGTCAAATTTAGCTGCTGTGATTCAGATTCTTGGATGAAATTTGTAGCCACTCGACAAAAGTGGCTACTTTTTCGATTTGATTATCCCGCTTTCAACCCAAAACAAATTTTTGTAAACTTCAGGATCTCGGAAAAGCTCCATAATCAAACTTCGAGTAAAAGTACAGTAAATCATATTCCCTTGCGTCTCATACAAACCAAATGCTTTAAATAAATCTTTTTTCTATCTTTGTAAATCTATTTGTTGTGTTTGAGATTTAGCTAAAATTTTATCTATCTGACTATTCGCGTCCTCAAAAGTTTGTAATATCTGTGGAGTTAGTTTATTAGTCTGCACCTGACCAGATTGCAAGTTGAAAATTACCTCTCCACTTTTCTGCGAAATAGTTAAATCCCTCTGCTGGGTATTGAAAGCCAAGTCATAAATATTTCCAAGGAATTGAGTACCATTTTCATCTGACTTACCCCAGACCATGCCAATCCTTTGAGCAATTTGAGTCAGCCGACTGATGGCTTCAAGTTCAAATGTATCTTTCTTCATTACTGTCAACGCTTGGACTGATAATTGCTCACCAGCTTTAAACCCATTAGCCACTTCTACAATGCGTTTTTTGTAATTTTCCGACTTCCCTAACTTATCTGCGGCATTGTACCAACTTCTTAAGTCATCAATAGTGACTGTCGGGGGCTTCTCTACACCTAGAGGTTCGGTTTTTGTACTATTACTAATGTCTGGTGTAGAAAGAGTAGTGGAGAGTAATGGAGTTATAGATTGATTAGGTGGGGATTGTGCTGTTTGTTCTGGTGGTTTCAAAAACTGCGGTCGTGTGGCGAGGGAATTAACTCTTTGTTGATACTCAAGAGTAGATTCAATCACAACCCCAAATTTCTTGGTCATGCTCGACAAAGTTTTGGGGGGAATTGAACTACTGACTAAGTTAAATACCGCTAGACCTTTTTTAGTTTCCCTGATAACATCTTCTGTTGGTACTTGTTGACATTCAACTTTTTGAGCAGTTAACCATTTAGTTACAGTCTCAGCTTTCTGGTTGTCAACAGCCAAGCCCATGACTCCAAGTTTTTTGTTTGATTCTGTAGAAAATAAAAAAGTAGGACGCTCTTTAATATGATGTAGAATTTTCGCACTACTATCTATCATCTCTTGCTGTTGAGAATTAACTGATTGAGTCCCAAAAGCCTGAAATTCCTTCGTCCATTTCTGGGGATATTCAACGGTATTAGGGTCTATTTGAGCGCAAATAACAGAAAAGTTACTTTCAATGATAGCGTCGGCGGATGTAAGTTTTCCGGTTTTGAGTAGCCCAAGTTCTCTGAGCGCGTCTTTGTCTTTCTTGAAATGTAATACTCCCAAGGGTTCACCATTCAAAAATACAGCATCTCTAGTTTTAGAAGCTGAGGTTTCGATAGTCAGTTTTCGGTAATCTTGATCATTGAATGTCTGCCCAGAAAAATCATAAAAGTTAATTTTATTAATTTTCAGGAGATTACCATTGGGAGATTCACCCAGAACAAAAGCTTGATCTCCAGTTTCGGAGATAGAAGTAAGTTTTAACTTTAGAGGATTACCATTTTTCAGGTAATCAATTTGTTTCAACTGTTGGACAGAATCACTGTCTAACTCCCCCAGAGTTTTGCCATCAAGTTTGATTTTTACTGTTTTATCAGGAATCGGCACAGTGCCAAATTCTAAGTTGACCGATTCGGCGTTAAAAACAAGTCCTGCATAAGAGAAGTTCTTGAGTTCACGGATGGTAATTTCAACCGGCTCGTTTCCTGGCAGTCCAATAGTTGCTTTGGCAGTAGCAGGTTCTACCCCAACCATACTTGCTTGCGCTTTCGTTCCAATGGGAAGCTGTGCGGTTCTGGTTTCGAGCATGGCGAATTCCTTATATTCGCCGTCACTATCCTGGACAAACATTAGCCTGGAAACATGACGCTCATGCCCAACTGGGTGGTGACTAGCTCTAATTTCTATCGGGTGTTTTTCGGTGGGATTCCAGTCTCGACCCAAAAATTGATTCGCTTCATTATTCAGTGTGACTAACTTCGGTTCGGTAAATTGCAGTTGCTCCAGGCGGGAGATAATTTCATTGGGGAAAGCAGCAAAGGCAAAATTAGAGACTTTTTTAGCGTAAGCTTGGGGGTTTGCGTTTTCTTTTCTTGCAACTTCAAGTTCATCTTGGCGAGATGCACAGATGTTCCAAGCGGCGGCGGCGGATGCAAGTTTTTCTGACTCTGGGATCTTCGCATAAAATGCGAGAGCCGCCTCTTGTGCCTTGTCGAAAAGTAATTTAGTTTGGCTTCTAGTAAGTTCTGGTTTTAGTTCTAGGAGTTTAGCTCCCTGCATGGTCATCCCCGCCTTGAGATTGTAAGGAACTTGCGATTGTTGGCTAACTGTCCCCAGGTTGCGGTAAGCAGGTTTTCCATCTTTGCCAACCTCGCCATCTATCTGTGCAACTGCTAGTAATTTATGGGGGCGTTCACTGTTTGTGAATTTAATCTCATCTAGGCGAATATTAAGTGTCTGGGCTTTCCAGATTAGGGGATGCCCGTAGCGGGTGAGGTTGGTAATTTCAAGTTGCGTTCCTGAATCCGTTTGAACAATTGCGCTAGGGCCAGACTCTGTTTCTCGCCGCCTTGAGGCACGAACCGCAGCGTTGAACTTCAGATCAAACTCGTACTTAGCAGCGATCGCTGCAAATCTTTGTTGTGGTGTAAATTCTACTCCTTTGAATAAGTCTTTAAACTGGACGATGGGGCGCGATTCTAACTGTGATTCTTGGAAATATTTATTGGTTTGGCTAATCAATAATTCTACTGGTGAGTAGCCCTTTGGTGTTATCCCCGTGCTTAAATAAACTGACGAAGATTTCTTATCTTTAATATAATTAACATCACGATACAAGTAGCGGCTGTTTTCCTGGATTAAATTCATCTCAGGTTTTTTAGCACTTTTGAATAAATCAACCGCTATTTGGTTTTGATAACATCCCTCACCAATCATTTCTCGGTACATCAGGCGGTTAACATCCATTGCCTGTTGAATAATCTCTCTTCTTCTGTTAGGATTCTCTGCTAGAGCTACAACAGATTGCATGAAGGGTTTGTACTCTGCTCTAATTGGCTTGGGCTTCTCGTCATGTTCCTGTTCAAATAAACTTTGATAATGGCTAGATACTTGGTCTAAATAAGTTGACTGTTGTTCTAAGGTACCGTAAGTTTTAAGTACTTCAATTTCCGATTCTAATGCTTCCAGTGCTGTCACTTGATTGTTGATTATGCCTACGCTGATGCTATCGCTCATGTGAATAGCGATTTTTTCAAATGGGGGTTGGCTTCCATCGCTGGGATCATAGAATGATTGTTTTTTGAGCTTAACCGTAGGCGAATAGGCGTTTTGGGGAAGATTTCTTCGCTCTGCCTCTGCTGTTAAATTGGGGTATAAGCTAGCTCTTGCTACACCTATGCAGTCACCATCGTAGTCTCGTGCTTGGCGTTCTGATTCGGTTTCTGCTGGGTCGAAAAAATCAACACTAATCCCTCGTATTTCTAACTCTGTAATTCTGGCTTGTATACGCTTGTGGTCTTCGT
>JAESFO010000807.1_pt1 | contig 13347 bp, 7 predicted proteins | sample 9269421 | NCBI WGS metagenome assembly JAESFO01 (sample SAMN14502839, study PRJNA617101) | algae metagenome | isolation source: Nostoc desertorum CM1-VF14 and co-occurring heterotrophs from rocky... | place: USA: Clark Mountains, San Bernardino, California | collected 2000-06-05 | reverse complement strand
CTGTTATTTGGTTTTTTTCAGCAAGCCATTGTTAAGGTCTGATAGAATAACCTACAGCACATGATATCATTGACTGTCCTAATTGGACTTATGAACGGTATCCTCAAATAAATTCCTTAGCTGAAAAGTAATAATCCGCCTAACCGGCCTTACAAAAAAACTGGCAGGAGCCATCTCCTCCATATTTTCCAACACTGATACAAATTCAATGTAAATCATCAGGTATAGCATAATGTCTCCGAATATCCATGAAAACTGCTGGCCGAATTTTTCGGTTGATGCACGAATGATGTTTAAGATAACGGTAGCAACAATAATGCAACCGCCGTATTGCAGCAATTTAATAATTGATTTCCTAAACCCGTTGGACCTGCGCTGCTGGCACTTGAAGATTGTTTTAAGAATACCAAAAACCAGATCCAGCATATATACAATCAGCAACCATATCAATAAATGGGGCTCCGGCCCAGTATTGAATAAGTTTTGTCATGATGTTTATATTTATTTGTCTGCAATAGGATCAATATTATGAAAAACAAACCGCCTTAACGGGCGGTTTGCTGGCAGGGGGAGGGTAGTCAGATTGCGGCTTTGCGGGCTTCCACTTCGGCAATAAATGCTTCCGTTTCTTCTAACTCCCTTTCAACCCTTTCCAGGTCAAGTTCCTTTTCCAACAGCGCAACATTGCCATAATTATTGCGTCTGTTTTCTAAGAGAAAGATGCTGTACTCCGCCCTGGTTTTTTTGTTCTGGTTTTCGATCTTCAGGTTACCTTCCGGCAAACCGGCAATGATAGAATCCAGCACTTCTACCTCGGCTTGCTTACCAGCTAATTCTGCAGTAATACTTACAGATTGATCTGAGTACTGTGCTTTTTGGCGTTCAAGCGAGAGCTTTTTCCATTCCAGGTCTTGCTTTTCTTTGATGGCGATGCTCAATACCGCATCGCAATCGCTGACACTGGTCAGCTGTGTAACTGAATAATTGGACATAATTGATGTTTTAAATGTGAAATAATACACCAAAGCTATAGGGCAGTTATGCCCTATAATGCTTATACACCGTTTGTTTGATATATCTTAACGAATAGCGTACTTTGGCTTTCCCAATGATAGCGTTGTAATGTAGTAAGAACGCGGCCCGGAGAAGAGGGCTAGAGGCATATGACGGTTTTTGTAGCAAATATTATTGTAGCAATTGTGCAGTGCTACAATTGTTATTGCTACAATTTTGTAGCAATAGTATAAGTATTATTGAACTCTACTACTTTATTATCATCATCAGTGTTTGTCTTTCCTTTGTAGTTTTTGATGCATATCCATCGCAACCTGCTGCCTGGTGATCAGCATTGCGAGCCTGTAAGTGCAGGCATATTCGCTGGATGGATTGCAAACGTCAATTGCATGAAGAAGCCGTTCTTGTAGATTACTAAGTACTTTCCATTCGCGGCTGCCCGCCTGGACTTGCTCTATCAGTACCTGAATGACACCCAATTTATGCTCCATCTGTCGAAATCGCTCTCTGGTTGCTGCTATTTCCATACTGAGTCGGGCAGCTTGAACCGCCGCCTTCTTAGCGTGCTTATGCAGCATATCCTGAGCGCGTTTGCGATGCTTTTGTTGCAGGGCCAGTAGCTTTCGGCAAGGTTCTGTTTTTTGTTTTTCAACCTCATTTAGCAGCAACTGAATTAGCGACAGCTTCTCAAGCGCTTTTGCAGGAAGACTGCGCAGGCCTTTGTCATAAAGTGAAATAAGGCCCCGGCTAACTCCTAGTAGAATAGCCAGCTCTTCCTGGGTAAAGCCCAGGTCATGACGAACATTTTTCATAGCCGTAACGGATTAAGTCAATAATATTTCATAAGTGTAATGATCAGCCTGGGTGCTCATTAACAGGACATAAATATATTATTAAAAAATTATATTACACTTCCTCTGGTATAGGTTGATATAATTTTAACAATATCACTGGTGCACTCCATTAATGACCTTCTTTCTTAGTATAGTCAGTACCAGGCGCTTTCATTTTTATTGATACACCTACTTCTTAAAAATGGGTACCCGGTGGTTTTAGCAACAATTATGCTGTTCAATCGGTCCGATTATTTTTAAGTTTGCAACGACAGATGCTGTTTGCAACTCGTAGCGTTTAAGCCCGGATCTGAAAGTGCTTGTTAAAATAATTTGTGATCCGTTCAGAACATTAAGGATATTTCTGCCACAAATTTGCAACCGGAGCGCGAGGATAGTATTACATAAATTAAGATACTGTAAGAGGTTTTGGTTTCATGAGCCGACAAAGGAAATACCCAATAAAAAAAAAGTTAAAAAAATATTTCAAAAGTTATTAGGAAGATTGTATCTTCATACTGTTTTTCATAGGTTAGCAACGGCTAGGGTGTCTACCCTGGCTTTTTTTTTGCCCAAAAATGAGTGGGGGATGGTGAATAGTGAGAGTGAATAGTTGTTAGTGAAATAAGGCTGCAAACGGTCTGTTGCTCCCAGGTTTTTGAAATTGGGCATCTATCTATAATTATCCGCACCTGTCAACTCCCATCTTTCTACTGTCATCTTCCCCCTAACCGTGTCTAATATGTGCATAGCTTCTCCTTCCATAATCCCCATATTATCTTATTTTGCGTGCCCCGATAAAGTGACGAACAGGGCATGACAAGCGAAAACATAAACTTTTTAATACAATCTTCACCGGCTTTACAAATGCTGCGACTGCGCAATGCGGGCTGGGTATTACCATTTTTATACACGGTATTTAAAGAAAACCGCCGCATGGTGGTAAAGGAAGAGCAATTGGTGCCTTTATTGGCCGAAACCCTGAGTCAGCACGACGATGGCACCGAGGACCTGGAAGAAGCCCGTATAGAATTTGGTGAAGATGAGGAGAGCCGCAGCCGCAAATACCTGGTGAGCTGGGTACAAAAACGTATACTGCAGGATTACCCTGATACCGAGGGCAATACCAATTACCAGTTGAGTGCTTATACCGAAAAAGTGTTTCAATGGATGCAGAACCTGCAGCTGGGGCAAAACCATGTGGGTACCGAAAGCCGTTTTAAAATGCTGTTTGGCTCTTTGCGCGATATGGTTGAAAATACCGAAGACGATAAAGAGAAGAAATTACAGATACTGAAAGACCGCAGGGCGGAAATTGACAAAGAAATCAAAGCCCTGGAGCTGGGTGTGGCGCCACAGCGCTATAATAATGCCCAGGTACAGGAGCGGCTCGATCTGTTCATCAAGCTTTGTTATGAGCTGATCGGCGATTTCAGGGAGGTTGAAGATAATTTTAAGCAGATCCATCGCAATATTGTGGAGCAGCATACCAAAGCCGAACAGCATAAGGGTACCATTGTGGGCTTTGCCTTCGAGTCTTACGATGCATTGCGCAGCAGCAACCAGGGTAAAAGTTTTTATGCTTTCTGGGACTTTCTGATCTCCCGCAACGGGCAGGAAGAATGGCGTAACCTGACGGAGCAATTGCTGGTATTATTGGAGGATCGGGAGCTGGAAGCCGATACGAATTTCCTGCAAAATATCAAGTCCTTCCTGTTGGAGCAGGGCAAATCGGTATATGACGCTAATGATAAAATGGCGGAGAAGCTGAGCCGTATCATTACCGAAAAAGAAATTGCCCGCCATCGCCGGTTAAGGCAGCAGATCAGCAGTATTAAAGAGTTGGTTTTTGACCTGATGGAAGAAGAGCAAATTGAAGCGGGCTTGCAAATTGAAGAGCCTGCAGAGATAAAAATAGTGATGGACCGGAAGCTGGCGTTGGAGGAAAAGAAATCGGCCGCTACTTTAAAACAACCGGTAGCTGCGGTAGAAAAGATAGCGGATATAGAGCGGTTCAACCGTTTATTGAATACGGCTTTTATTGATAAAAAAATGCTGTGGAATAAGGTGGAACAGGTATTGAAAGATAAACAGACCGCTACCTTAAAAGAAATTGTGGAAGCAACCTCGCTGGATAACGGCCTGGCCGAAGTGATCGGGTATTATAGCTTTCTGAAAGAAAAATCAAAAAGGGTACAGATCATTGGCACGGCGGTAGAACTCATACCACTGAACAGGGAAGCCACAAAATTTGTGGAAGTACCGTATTTATTGTTTAGCAAATAAGATTAGAAGATGGCGGATAAAATACATGCATTTACCCCCGTATTTATAAAACTGCTGAAGGGCCCCGTAGAGTACCTGGAGAAAACTACCTGGGAAAAGCTGGTGCAATACCGGGCGGAGCTGACGGGCTTTTTACAGCAACTGGGCTTAACCCTGGTGCTGGATGAGCAGGATGGGTATGCCTATATAAAACATAGTATTACTGAAGAGGATACCACCGGGGTGAGCTGGGCCCAGCGCCGCAGCCTTACCTATGATGAAAGCGTGATGCTGGTATTGCTGCGCGATATGATGGCCGAGTTTGAAGTGGGTGAAGCCACCCATAGAGAACTGATCAAAAAGCGGCGGGAGATAAAAGAATATGCCGAACTGTTTTTTAAAGAAAATGCCAGCCGGGTAAAGATGCTTAAAGACATTGATCGCCTGATTGACAGGGCAGAGGAGAATGGATTTTTGGAGCGATCGGAAAATCATGATGTGGCAGATGAACAGAAGTTCCGGATCAAAAAGATCATCAAAGCCCGGGTAGACAGTGAAATTTTAGAAGATTTTAAACAGCAACTGACAGCACATGCAGCTAAGCGTATTCAGCACGGATAATGAGAAAAGTGGGTTCCGGTTACAATACATGGAAGTGTTTAACTGGGGTACTTTTGATGAGCAAATACATACCATTACCCCTAATGGTGAAACCAGCCTGTTAACAGGGGCTAACGGTAGCGGTAAAACTACTTTCGTGGATGCCCTGCTTACCCTGATCGTTCCCGAAAAAAGATACCGCTTTTATAACCAGAGTAGTGGTAGTGAAAAGAAAGGCGACCGTACCGAGGATACCTATGTAATGGGGGGGTATGGTACCATAAACTCTGATACAGGTGTTACCAAAACCCTGTATCTCCGCGAAAACCGGGACGAGGCCTACAGTATACTCCTGGCCAATTTTACCAATGAAGCCCAGCAGGAAGTAACCCTGTTCCAGGTACGTTATTTTACCAATGGCGACATGCAGAAACGTTTTGGTATTGCCCATAAAAGCCTGCGTATTGAAACGGATTTTAAACCCTTCGACCTGGGTAATGCCTGGAAGCGAAGGATCGATCAGCAATACAATAAGGGCAGCCGTAAACAGGTAGAATGGTTTGATGCGGCCAGTAAGTACGCCAACCGTATGGTGGATGTATTAGGTATGCAGAGCATCCAGGCCCTGACCTTATTTAACCAGACCGTAGGTATCAAAGTATTGGGCAACCTGGATGATTTCATTCGCACCCATATGCTGGAGCCAAGGGATATGGAATCGGCCTTCCAGGAGCTGAAAAAACACCTGGCTACTTTGCTGGATGCCCAACGTAATATTGAAAAAGCTGAAGAACAGATACGTTTATTGCAGCCGGTACATGAGCATTATACCGGTTTTAAAAACCTGCAGGACCAGCAGAAGACCATACAACAATCGGTGCAAACAGCCAGCATCTGGAAAAGCTATACCCAGGATGCTTTGTTGCAGGAGACATTGGAAGAAGATGCCAACAACATCAAAACACTGGAGCAGCAGGCTGCGGATCTTAAAGACGCTATAGACCGGTTGCACGAAGAAGAACGGACCACCCGCAACCAGATTGAGCAAAATAAAGCCGGCCAGCGTTTAAAGCAACTGGAGCAGGAGTTAAAAGACCTGCAACTAAAGAAGAAAGAGGCCGAAGCCAACCTTACCCTGTTTACCGAATGGTGCACTACATTGCACCTGGAAGATAAAACCGCTTCGGATGAAGAAAGCTACAAGCGGATTCAAAAAGAAACGGCCCGTGCAGCGATGAGACTGGACCGGGAAAACCGCCTGAATGAGGATGATGATTTTGATGCGAAGAACCAGCACCGCAAAGCCAATGATGAACGCGAGCAGCTGGAAAGAGAACTGAATATTTTATTGCACAGCAAAAGTAATATACCGGCGCACCTGGTAAATGTGCGGAAAGACCTATGCAATGCGCTTAGGCTGGAAACCTCCGACCTGCCTTTTGCAGGTGAACTGGTACAGGTAAAGTCGGAGGAGCTGCATTGGCAACCAGCTTTGGAAAAACTATTGCATGGATTTTCCTTACGTTTACTGGTACCCGATAAGCATTATAAAAAAGTAACCCGCTATATCAATCAAACCAATATTGGCGCCCGGCTGGTGTACTACCATGTAAAGGACACGATACCTGTATTGGCCGAAGACCAGACGGTTTTTTATAAGCTCGATTTTCACCCCGATCATTCATTGTCGGAGTGGGTGCAACAACAGGTGATACAACAATTTTCTTATGTATGCCTGAACGACGAAAAGACCCTGGAGCGTTACGATAAAGCCATTACCCTTAATGGCCTGGTTAAGAATCGCAATCGCCATGAAAAGGATGACCGCCCGGGTGTAAATGATGCAGGGCGTTATGTAATGGGCTGGAACAACGAACGTAAAAAAGAAGCGCTGATCACGCGCCGTAATAAATTAACCGATGAGTTGGCCAACGCCGCAGAAATTATTGAGCGATGTCGCAACCGTGCAGGCCGCCTGCAAAAGCAGTTTTATGCTTTAAGCCGCCTGCAGGAGCATGGTGGATTTGCTTTGTTGGATGTGGCAGGCTTTCAGCGCGCTTTGCATAAAACCGAAGAGCAGATCAAAGAGCTGAGCCAAAGCAACAACCAGCTGCAGGCATTAACGGCCCAGCTGGATGAGGTAATAGCACAACGTGCCGAGGCGGAGAAGAAATGGTTATCTGCCAACGGGGACGTGACCACACTGCAAAACCGGGTGAATGGTCGCATGCAGCTCCGGACGACTTTGCAGATCTTATTGCAACATATCACGCCAGAGAATAAAGATGAGCTGTTGCAGTTTCAGCAGCAACATGCCGTAGCCCTGGGTGGTGTAACATTGGACACTATTGAAGAAACCTATCGTTTATTTAAAGAAAAGCTGGATGCGGAAGCCACCACCATACAGCAGCAGTTGCATAAAACAGAAACCCATTTAAACCGCAGTATCAGCCAGATCAAAAACCCTTCGCCTAATTTGCTGCAACGATTCCCTGACTGGTATAGCGATGTACAGTTCTTACCAGAGGAAGCTGCTTATGCGGAAGAATTTAAGGAGTGGCTGGATAAACTGGAAACAGAGAATCTACCTAAGTACAGGAGAGACTTTGAGAATTTCATCAACGATACGATTACGTATAAGATTGGAGGATTAAATGAAGAGATGGAAAAATGGGAACGCGAGATCAATAACAGCGTTAACAAACTCAATCAATCTTTAGGCGTTATTAATTTTAACCGCCTGCCGGATACCTATATTCAGCTGGGTAAACGCTCGGTGCCTGATGCAACCATTAAGGCCTTCCGTAATGCTTTGCTGGATGCCTTGCCACAGGCCGCTAACTGGCAGCAAAGTAAGTTTGAAGATAAAGCCCTGCACTTCCGCCAGAAAGTACAGCCTTTGATCGATAGCCTGGATGAAAGTGAAAGCTATCGTGCCCGTGTAATGGATGTGCGCAACTGGTTCGAGTTCTGGGCCGATGAAAAATACAGGAATACCAATGAGCTGAAGAAAACCTATCGCCAGATGGGACAGTTATCGGGAGGGGAGAAGGCGCAGTTAACTTACACGATATTGTGTAGTGCTATTGCTTACCAGTTTGGTATCACCCGCGAAGGAAAGAACAGTCGCAGCCTGCGTTTTATAGCCGTAGATGAAAGCTTTAGTAACCAGGATGAGGATAAAGCTACTTACCTGATGGAGCTTTGTAAGCAGTTACACTTACAATTATTGGTGGTAACCCCTAGTGATAAAATACAGATCGTTCAGGATTATATTGCCCATGTGCACCTGGTTCAAAGGGTAAATAACCGGCATAGTGTAATGTATAACATGACGATTAAAGAGCTGCAACAGAAAATAAAGAACAAGGAAATGGTGGAGGCATAAGAGGGGTGAGTTGTGCATTAGTTGGATAATAAACGGAGAGACATTGCCTGAAAGGGACCGGCACCTTGAGCGAAGCGCAGCGGAGTCGAAAGGTCTCATGAACGGGGGGGTGATCCCCCGTCAGCATGCAGCTACAAAAACCTGTAGCAGCTAGTCAGCCGTTCCGGCCATTTCCTCATTGCTTAAACGCCAGGAGTTATCGAAAAAACCAGCCAGTTTAACTCCCGCAGCGCCATCCTTCAGCATCTGATCAGAGAATATCATAAAATCGGGAAACCCGCTGCCGCCTGCAAAATATTGATTGGCATAAGCTGCTTTCATTCCTTTTACACCGGTGCCGGCAACAACTCCTACCAATAATGCAGGATCTTTTTGAGGCCATACAAAATAAGTGGCCAGGTTATCGCCCGTCCATTTTTTGTTTCCCGCGCTTAACTGGTTTCTTGTAACCTGTACGGGGCTTTCGCTTAACAGTATTTTCCAGGCGCTGTTATTATCGGAATTGCCGTAAACAATAATATTTCTTCCTGCATATCGGGCGGGCTGGTATTCGGTATCGTTAACAATATCTACGGCACCATTGCCCCTGTAGTACCAGCTTTCTGCATCATAAATGGCTTTATCTCGATTGGCCTGGTTTTCAGCAGCAGTGCCGCGGGTGCCCACCACAAAAACCATCCGCTTATTAAAAGCCTCTTTAAAAGTGCCGTACCGAAGCGGGTTTTTACCGGCTGCTGCAGGTGGCTTAGTTAATGCCCATCCTGAATGGGTTTTACTAAGGTACAGGCTGTCTTTAGAAGACAGGGTGGTGTATGATAAGGTTGGTGTACTGTCTAGACGAATGTTGATCGTAGTGCCGGGCTGGAAGTCATCCAGGGACAATTTTAATAAAGCCACATTTTGGGTATTGCCTGCAATGATTGCTGCAGGACGGTTGCGGTGCAGCTGTATCCTGCTATACTGCAGGGGGTGCAGCTGCTGGTAAATGGCAGCCCAGCGATAGCTGGCCGAAATGCCCGGGCTGCTGGTGGTAAAATCGATCGTGTTGGTCAATGAATCGGGCAGACGCCGGTGCCATTTGAAATAGTCGAACATCGGTGGCCAGTCCACGCTCTGATCGCCAAACCAATGCTCTCCACCCGGGTATTCGTAATAGCTGAAGTCTTTATGAAATGTACCCAGCACTTCCCGCATCTGCCTTGCATAAGTTACCGGCACCACCCGGTCGCTGTCGCCATGTAATATATAAACACCCAGTGGCTGGTAGTTGGCGGCCAGCTTGGGTACATCACTCTGGTTGCCCGAACGAAGCAGGAGCCGCTCCGCTTCACTGCGTGCGCTGTCAGGTATGCGACCATCTGCCGAACCATAATCTTTTAAAGAAGCATAGCCTGCTGCCGGGCCTATCGCGGCCCATTTGTCAGGATAAGTAGCACCCAGAAACCAGGTACCATGCCCACCCATAGAGTGGCCTGTAAGATAGATCCTCGACGGATCGGGCTTAAAACTATCTTTGGCAATCTGCAATACTTCCATGGCATCCAGGCGTCCCCAGTCTTCCCAGTTAAAGCCACGAGGACGCCGGTTGGTAGCCGCCACCAGGTTGCCCCAGTCTTTAGGTTGATAAGCTCTTGCCTGGCCTATCGCTTCCACACCCGCGCCATGTACTGAAAGAAAAAGCGCCTGAGATTCTTTATTACCCTGAACCTGCGGGGTAACTGCATAATACTGCAGGCTGCCATCTATACCACTTACAAATGTGCTGCTGTAATGCTCTCGGGGTAATACTGCTTCTAGTGTTATGGTAGCGTTATGCACTGTTTGGTTACCCTGCTTCAATACCAGCTTACAATCATATTTTCCCTTTTGGTTGATAGCCGATCCATCTACTTCGAAAAATATCTTGCGGGTGGTAAGGCCCGGTATAACCGCAACAGCGCTCGTTAAAGCCTTACCCTGTATAGTAGCAGTTACGGAAAGATCTGCAGCAGCGCCTGTGCTGGCATTGCTCACCACCAGCGCTACTTTCAACCGGCTGTTATTTTTATTAAGAACGATATGCGGTGCAGTAATATCATCTGTATGTAAATGGAGGGTTTGATGTACCGGTATCAGCTCGGGCAGCACATTGGCTCCCCGGATGTAAATTTCATTCAGCCCTTTCTTTAATAGTACCGGAATATGCATATAACCTGCACTGTACGGATCGCCCATATGCGGAGCCCCATTGATGTACAAACCGGCGCTGCCTTGTATACGCAGCAGCACAGCCTGTTGCTGAGGTGCATCGTAGGTAATATATAAATAATCAGCTCCGCGGTCTACCGCACCCGGGTTGAGAAAGGGATTATTACTGCGTTGAAAATTGCGGCGACTGAACACGCGAAACCGCCCGCTTTCATCGGCTGTAACAGGTCGCCATATAATAGAATCGCCATTATGAGTCTTATCAAACAGGTTACCGGCCCTGGGCTGTAATTGTCCATTGAATAATTGATAGCTGAGCAGATCCGTATAAATAGCTTCCCTGCCATACCTGCTGCCCGACTGCACCGCTAATGCTTTTTCGAAACGTATGGTATCCTGTGCCACCATTGTTTGCGCCAGTAACAATAATGCCAGTACTCCTCCTGTTTTCATGAATTGTGTTTTGTTGATCGATGCTATAAAGTTAGGTCAATCAACATGCTAAAGACAAAGCCTGCCCAAACTTTAAAAAGTAAACGGTGCCGGATCAGATGCACATTGATTTTGATGAGTAACTAACCTGTTACTGATTGAATCTTTTAATCAGGCGTAATAGAAGCCTGGTCGTCACATCACCCTGTTCAAATGTTTATTCAAATACAGGGCTGTTGCTGAATGCGGCTGTTGCAATAGATCCGGCACCGTACCGCTGAATACCAGCTCGCCGCCTTGCCTGCCGGCGCCGGGGCCTATATCAATGACCCAATCGGCCTGCGCTATGATATCCAGGTTATGTTCAATCACCACCAGCGAGTTGCCCTGGTGTACCAGCCGGTTCAATAAGATCATTAATTTCTGTGTATCTGAGGGATGCAGTCCGGTGCTGGGCTCATCCAATACCAGCAGGCTACGTGCGCTTCCCAGTTCACTGCTCAATTTCAGGCGTTGTCGCTCGCCTCCAGAAAAATCGCTGAGTCGTTCTCCCAGGGTCATATAATCCATACCCAACTCTATCAGTATATCCAGCCCGGAAACAAAATCGGCTTCTGCAAAAAAAGCTCGCGCCCCGGCAACGGTTAACTGCAATACTTCCGCTATATTTTTACCGTCGTAAGTATAGGCCAGTACTTCCGGTTTAAAGCCGCTACCTCCGCACACTTCACAGGGGGCTTCTATATCGTCCATAAAAGCCAGGTCAATTTTTGCGATGCCCTGTCCCTTGCAGTTAGGGCAGGCGCCTTCGCTATTGCTGCTGAAGAGCGCTGCATTTACTTTATTAGCGCGTGCAAACAATTGCCTTACCTTATCGGCCAGGCCCAGGTAGGTAAGCAGGTTGGAGCGTATACTGCCACGAAGTGGTGACTGATCAATGATTTTTGCCTGTGGATATTGTTGGGGCAGTACCTTGCTCATTAAGGTACTTTTACCAGAGCCGGCAACACCGGTTACCACTGTCAACACCTGCTGTGGAATGGTCACCGAAATATTTTTTAGGTTGTGGAGGTTTGCTTTTTTTAATTGATACCAGCCTGCAGGCTGCCGGGGTTGCTGGTTAATGCTACGTGACGCTGCAAAATAGGCAGCCGTTTTTCCCTCAGCATGCGCCAGCCCTTTAAAGCTTCCCTGGTAAACAATGTCACCACCCTGTGCTCCCGAGCCCGGCCCCATGTCTATAATATGGTCGGCTATTTTTACCAGGTCGGGATCATGCTCTACAATCAATACTGTATTTTCTTTAGCCTTAATGCCCTGGATAATAGTTCCCAGATTATCCAGGTCTTTGGGATGCAGACCGATACTGGGTTCGTCGAAAATGTACAATAAGTTTTCAAGGCTGTTGCCCAGGTGTCTCACCATTTTAATACGTTGCGATTCTCCACCTGAGAGGCTGTTGGTAGCCCGGTTTAAAGTAAGATACTGTAAGCCGATGGTAACCATATTCTGCAGTTTTTTTAAAAGCTCATGCAGCACGGTTTCGTAGGCCGGTGCCTTTATGTGCTGTATAAAAGTATGCAGCTCATCAATTGGCATTGCGGCACAATCGGCAATATTGTGGTTTTTGATCCGGCAGGATAAGATCGTTTCGTTCAGTCTCTGTCCCTTGCAGGACGGGCAGGTGGTGGTGGTAACGATGGATGCCAGCGCTTGCTGACGCAGCTTCAGTTCTTTGGAATCTTTTTTCAGGAAGTCGCGTTGCAGGCGGGGTAGTAACCCCTGGTATTCCATCGTCTTTCCCCAGCCGGGGGCAGGATGAGTTGGTTTATGGGTATCGGCATGCAGGAGCATGTCCCATTCTTCCGGTGTATAATCCCGGAGTTTTTTATCGTTGTCAAAATAACCCGATAAAGTATAGCGGAGCCAGCGATAACCACCGGGCTGAAAAGTAGGAAACTGAATAGCACCCTCATTTAGTGAAAGGGTTGTATCAATGAGTGCTTCGGTGTTGATAGCGCTTACAAAGCCTAAACCTTCGCAGGATGTACACATGCCCTGGGGATGATTAAATGAAAATACATTGGAATAGCCCACAAAGGGTTGCCCCAGGCGCGAAAAAAGCAGCCTCAAAGACGCATAAATATCAGTAGCAGTACCCACGGTAGAACGGGCATTGCCGCCCAGCCTTTTCTGATCGATGATCACCGGTACGTTCAGGTGCGCTATATGGTCTACGTCGGCTACTCCCGGGTGCTGCAGGCGGTTGCGTACAAAACTGCTTTGGGTTTCATTGATCTGCCTTTGTGCTTCGGCCCCGATGGTTTCAAATACCAGCGATGACTTGCCCGATCCGGAAACGCCTGTAAATACGGTAACCTGGTTTTTAGGAATTTGTAATGATAAGTTTCTCAGATTGTTTTGACGGGCTCCTTTAATTTTTATATACTTCATTGGGTTAGAGGTTATGGTCAATCGAAGTTAACAGGCAAATATCGCACCAGTGGTACTGCTATTCATACCCGGTCTTTGCAGGCTACTCCAAATCATCTTATATTTACATACTGCAATTGGCATCGGGATAAAAGAAAAGCTAACCCTGTACAACTGCAAATTCAGCAACCAGAT
>JAESFO010000806.1_pt1 | contig 13366 bp, 6 predicted proteins | sample 9269421 | NCBI WGS metagenome assembly JAESFO01 (sample SAMN14502839, study PRJNA617101) | algae metagenome | isolation source: Nostoc desertorum CM1-VF14 and co-occurring heterotrophs from rocky... | place: USA: Clark Mountains, San Bernardino, California | collected 2000-06-05 | reverse complement strand
GCAGGTGGGCTCCCCGATCACCGGATCGGCGTCGATGGTGAGCCCGCTCAGGCCGTGCAGCTGGGTGAGGTGCCCGAAGTCGAACGCGTTCTCGACGATCATCTGCGGATGGCCCGCGAGGTCGACCGTGGTGTGCCGGAAGACGCCGGGCCGCGGGCCGTGCAGGGCGGGCACCTCCCAGGTCGGCGGCTCTCCCAGCGCATGCCGCCACACGTAGACGGAGCTGTTCACCTCGCACAGGTCGTACCGGGTCAGCGCGGCCTTCGGCGGCTGCAGCCCGTAGCCGGTCGCCACGCAGGTCCCGCTCGGGTCGAAGGCGAACCGGTGGAACGGACAGACGATGTTCTCGCCCTCGACCGCGCCACCCGCCCCCAGATGTGCTCCCAGGTGCGGGCAGTAGGGCCGCACGGCCCGCAGCACTCCCCCGCGGGTGCGGTAGAGCACCACCTCCTCCCCCATCAGCGTGCGGGTGAGGACGCCACCGGGCGGGAGCTCGTCGGAGAAGGCGAGGCAGAACCAGCCGTCGGGATAGGGCAGCGCGGTCGCGGTCAGCGCATCGGCGCGGGCGGGACCCGAGTCGTCGTGGATGTAGCGGGCGAGACCGGACATCGCAGGTCCTCCGTGGTGGTGGGGTGCTCACGGGCGGGGCCGCCGGCCCCAGGCGGAGATCAGCAGGAACGGCAGGTCGGCATGCCCGGGGTCGTCGAGCAGGGCGAGGCAGTCGGAGATGTCGTCGTCGGAGACGAGATCGTGCTCGCGCAGCAGCGGGCCGAACTGCTCCAGCGAGACACGGACGAGGCCGGTGGCGTTTCCGGTCGACCCCACGACGCCCGGGGTACAGAGCACGCCGACCTCCACCAGCCCGGCTTCGGCGAGCATCAGCGGCAGGCCGGTGGCCCACCCGATGTCGGCGCCCATCCGGCCGGACGCGAGCCGGGAGAGCCCCTCCAGGCAGCGGTGGAAGGCGGTGCGGCTGCCGCCGGGCGGGGTGATGCGGAGCGTGGCGTCGACGCAGACCCACCCGCCCGGCGCGGTCCACCCCACCATCCTGGCCAGCGCGGCGGCCCGGTCGGGCAGGTGCTCCAGCAGGGCGCGGGCGTGCACGAGGTCGAACGAGGCGGCCGGGAAGTCGTCGTACAGGACGTCGTGCCGCAACGGCGTCAGGTTCGCGACGTCGGTCGGGAGCAGGGTGGTGTCGAGATCGGTGACCACCACCTCACCCGGCGCACAGCGCTGGGCCAGCCAGCGCCCGACCGACCCGGTTCCCCCGCCGAGCTCCAGGCACCGCCAGCCGGGCACCGGGTCCAGTCCGTCGAGGGCCCGTCGGGAACCTGCGTCGGCGAACTCCTCGTGGGCCCGGAGTCTGCGCAGCTCCAGCGGCTCGTCGTGGTCGAGGTGACCCGCTCCGTAGCCCGCCGTCATGCCGGGCACCCGGCCCCTGCCGAGGGCTCGCCGACCGCCGGTGCGGCGTCCCGTGCCACGACCCGCAGGGTCAGGCCGCGTGCGGTGATGGTGGCCTCCACCGCGGGCCGGAACGGCTCCGGTGAGAGCGGCTCGACACGCCAGCGCCGGAGGACCGCGTGCAGCGCGGTGACCATCTCGGTCAGTGCGAAGCGGTCGCCGATGCACTTGCGGGCGCCGGCGCCGAAGGGGAGGTAGGCACTGCGGTCGGGAGCCCGGTCGACCCACCGGCCGGGATCGAACCGATCGGGGTCGCGGTAGAGGTCGCCGCGGTGCTGGATCAGGTACGGGCTGACGGCCACCACGGTCCCGCGCGGCAGCGCGACCCCGCCCAGCTCGGTGTCCGCGGTCAGGGTGCGGGTGAACAGCCACGCGGGCGGGAACAGCCGCAGGGTCTCGGTGAGGACCCGGCCGGTGACGCCGTCGAGCGGCGGCGATCCCGCCCCTCCTGCCGCGCACGCCTCCGCCGCGACCTGGTCCTGCACCTCGGGGTGGGTGGCCAGCAGGTAGAGCGCCCAGGCGAGGGTGTTGGCGGCGGTCTCGGTACCGCCGATGAAGAACGTGAGCACCTGATCCGCCAGCTCGGCGTCGGTGAGGGTCGCGCCGTCGTCCACCGCCCCCAGCAGCGAGGACATGAGGTCGCCGTGATCGGTGGGGTCGGCGCGGCGGTTCGCCACGATCGTCGCGACGACGTCGAGGAGCCGCGCGCGGGCCTCGTCGAACCGGCGGTTGAACGGGATGGGCAGCCGGCTCAGCAGCGGCGGCGTGAGCATCCGCCGGAACACACCCCGCACGAGCGTCGTCGTGTCGTCGATGCTCCGGTCGACCACGTCCGCGGGCAGCTCACCGCTGAAGATCGTCTCCATGGTCGCGCGGGCGGTGAGCGTCATCATCTCGCGGGTGACGTCGAGGTGCTGCCCGGTGTGCCACGCGATGCTGCTCGCCTCGGCCGTCGCGGCGAACACCTCGGCGTAGCCGGGGAACCGGTCGCCCTGGAACGAGGGCTGGCACAACCGCCGCTGCCGGCGGTGGCTGCTGTGCGGGCAGGTCGACAGGCCGTTGCCGGCGACCTCGCGGATCCGCTCGATCACCGGGCCCTCCTTGTCGTAGGTGCGGTCGTCGAGCAGGACCTGACGGGTCACGTCCGGGTCGCAGGCCATGACGACCGAGAAGGGGCCCAGCCGGATCCGCGCCAGCGGCCCGAGCGCGGGCAGCGACGAGGTGAACGCGAGCGCGTCCCGCAGCAGCGGTACCGCGTGGCCCAGCACCGGCAGCGCGCCGGGTGCGAGCGGGATCGACGGGGGGCGGGGCATGGTCACCTCGTTGTCTCGGAGGGTCCGGTCACCACGTGACGGGCAGGTCGTGGACGCCGTAGATCAGGCCGTCGTGCTTGAACCGCACCTCGGACGGCTCGACGGCGAGGCGCAGGGTGGGGATGCGGCGGTAGAGCGTGCCGTAGACGACCTGCAGCTCGACCCGCACGAGCGGCTGCCCCAGGCACTGGTGCGGGCCGAAACCGAACGCCACGTGGTGCCGGGCGTCGCGGCGGATGTCGAGCCGCTCGGCGTCGGGGAAGGCCTCGGGGTCGCGGTTGCCGACGTCGTTGGGCAGCACGATGCCGTCTCCGGCGCGGATCGTGGTCCCGTCGGGGAGCGCGATGTCGGCCAGTGCCACCCGGCGCCGCGCGGAGTGCACGATGGGCAGGTACCGCAGGAGCTCCTCGGTCGCGCCCACCACCAGCGCCGGGTCCCCGGTCGTGCGCAACGCCGCGAGCTGCTCGGGGTGGCCGAGCAGCGCGAGCGTGCCCAGCGCGATCATGTTGGCCGTGGTCTCGTGACCGGCGACGAGGATCAGCAGGAGCATCGACGCCAGCTCGGACGAGGTCAGCTCCCCGGTGGCGACGTGCCGGGCCGCCATCCTCGACAGGATGTCCTCGGCCGGGTCGGTGAGCCGCCGCGCGATCAGGTCCTCCAGGTACCCGACCAGTCCGCGCTGCGCGGCGAGCACCTGCTCCACCGTCGAGTACCGGTGGATGAGCACGTGGCTCGACCGCTGGAAGAACTCGTGGTCGGCGTAGGGCACCCCGAGCAGCTCGCAGATCACCATCGTCGGCACGGGCAGTGCGAAGGCCGTGACGAGGTCGACGGGACGCGGTCCGTCGAGGATCGCGTCGATCCGCTCGTCGACGATCCGCCGGATCGTGGGCCGGAGGGCCTCGACCCGCCGTACGGCGAACGGACTGGTCAGCATCCGGCGCAGCCGCCGGTGCTCCGGATCGTCCATGGTGATGAAGGAGCGCGCGTCGGCGTGGCGTGCCTTGATCCCGGCCGTGACGTGCGGATAGCCGTCGTTGGTGGGGTCGGCGCTGACCCGCGGGTCGCTGAGCAGCTCGCGCTGCAGCGCGTGTCCGGTGACGAACCACGGCGTGCTGCCGTCCCAGATGCGGACCCGGCCGACCGGCCCGCGCGCGTGCAGTCCGAGCAGCTCCGGCGGCGGGTCGAACGGGCAGCCGGCCGCACGCGGCAGGGGGAACTCGGGGATCGGGGCGGTCATGCCGCGGTCCGTCCGGGGACGGGCGCGGTGATCTCCAGGACCGCGGCGGTCCAGCGGAACCCGAGCCCGAAGCTCACCACGAGCACGCGGTCGCCGGGCACGACCGTCCCGCCGCGGAGCAGCCGGTCGACGGCCAGCAGCAGGTCGCACGGTCCGGCATGGGCGACGTGGCGTCCGAACGTCCAGCTCGTGTCGGCCGCACGGGCGTGCAGCGGTGGCCCCGACAGCAGGACGTCGAGCACCGCCGACCCGATCGCGACGACGGCGGTGTGCGCGACGTCCGCCGGTCCGAGACCGGCCTCCTCCAGTACCTGCTCGACGCAGGAGCGCGTGGCCTCCTGCAGGGAGGTGACGTGCGGGGCGAGGCCCGTCTGCTCGACCGCCATGCGCCGGCCCGTCGCCCCGCCCGCGACGCCGGCCGCGGCCCTGCTCATCTCCTCCAGACGGGGCACCGCGGCGTGTGCGGTCGCCACCAGCCGGGCCCGGCCCGGCGCACGGGTGAGCACCGCGGCCCCGCCCGCGTCACCGGCGAGGTAGCCGATCTCGTGGACGAAGTCCCAGCGTTCGGCGGGGAAGCGGGACCCCGCGGTGACCATCGCCGCCCGTGCGTCCGGACGTGCGGTGAGGTGCTCGGCCGCCGTGACCAGCGCGGCCGCACCGCCGTCACTCGCGGCGCCGATCTCCATCCCCGTCGCCACCGTGGTGCCCAGGGCGCGCAGCAGGTAGGGCGAGGGGGTGTAGTGGTCGACGTCCTGGAAGCTCGCGTGCACGAGCAGGCTCAGGTCGGAGCCGGCGGCACCGGCGTGCCGCAGGGCCTTCAGCGCCGCGCGTGCCGCCATCCCGACGGCCGTGTCGCCCGTGGCCACGGCGGCGGAGCCGAACCCGTTGGCGTCGGCCGCCGAGGGGGTGTCCGGCCGGGCACCTGCCCGCGGCCGGATGGGCGGGATCCACGACCCGCTGCCCGCGATGTTCACGTCGGACCAGAGCACCAGTGCCTCCTCAGGCGGGGACGGGCCGGTGGTCGTCGGCCCCCGGACGGACCAGACGCCCCGGTTCGCTGCTCGAGAAGGCGGTGACGCCGCGGACCCGGACCAGCACCCGGCCGTCGGCGGCCGCGGTGAGCACTCCGGACGCGGTGTCGTGGCCGAGCCGGACGACCGGGTGGCGAGCGGCGAGGTCGCAGTCGTTGCCGGCGCACCCCAGATCGACCTCGGTGATACCGGCGAGGGGGCCCGGCACCGGTGGTCCGCCCTCGGCCCCGGCCCGCGGCACGAGCAGCAGGTGGGCGAGCGCGTCGATCAGGATCGAGGGCACCGTCGTCCCGCCGAGCTCGGCCGAGAACCCCGCGTGGTCGAACGAGAACAGTGCACTCGTCCCGTCCGGCCCGTGGGCGTGGGCCGAGGTCCCGGCGAACGGCCCGCTCAGTGCCAGTACGGGATGTCGGTCGTAGATCGGCATCCGGAACCCCGGGACGGGGGTGTGCGCCCGCAGGTCCGGCGCCGGGCCGAGGTGGGGGCGGACCGGGGCGAGCAGGACGTCCGCCTCGTAGCAGAGGTCGCCGAACCGGAGCACCTTCCCGGTCGCGCTGACCCTGTTCGTCGTGACCCGGACCGACACCCGGGCCCCGGCGGGATCCTCGGTGGTCACCCGCGCGGAGACCGTGACGGTGCGGGGAGGACCGTCGGGCCGCACCGTCACCGAGGCGTGGCAGGCGAGGTCACGGAAACCGGTGACGGCCATCTCCGGCCGCAGCCGGGTCGCGGCGGCCGCGGCGGCCTCGAGCGCGAACGTGCCGGGGAGCACGACGGCGCCGTTGACCCGGTGGTGGCGCATCCACCGCCCGTCCCGCTCGTCGAGCGTGCGGGGGTCCCACGTCTTCGTCGCGACAACCCAGGACCGGCCCTCCATCGTGATGCCGTCGAGGAGCGGCGAGGCCGGTTCCGGACCCGGGACGGCGGGGTCCGGGACGTCGGGGGGCGGCATCGGCGGGGCGTCCGGCCCGATACCCCGGCGGGCGAGCATGGCCCGTTCCGGCTCGCGCAGGAAGAACGTCACCCCGTTCGCCGGCGGGTGGGCCAGCGACGAGAGGAACTGCGCGCACCCCTGGGCCGGCGTGATGTAGGCGTCCATGTTGTTGCGCCGCAGCGTCTCCTCCATGGCGACGCTGCTGGCCACGCCGACGTCCTTCCAGCCGCTCCAGAGGATCGCGATCTCCCGGTGCCCCGTGGGCAGGTCCCGGTCGGCGGCGGCCGTGGCGTACTCGAGGTAGGAGTTCACCGCGCAGTAGTCGACGTCGCCGGGCGCCGGCGCGACCGTGGCGAGGGTGCTGAAGGTGGCGAGGATCGTCGGTGGTCGTCCGGCGAGGGCGTGCTTCAGGTTGCGGTAGCCGGTGGCCTTCGTGGCCCGCACGGCCCGGAAGTCGGCGAGTGCCTTGGCGTGCAGCGCGCGGGGGCGCAGGTCGAGCACGGCGTTCACCACGAGGTCGACGCGGCCGTGCCGGTCGTGGATCTCGTCGAGGACGGCGGTGGTGGCCTCACCGTCGAGCACGTCGCAGACGCGGTGGTGCACGCGGTCGGGACCGCAGACCTCGGCGAGCCGCCGCAGCGTCGCCCGAACCTCCCGGGCGGCGTCGAGACGGTCGTACCGCGCCTTGAGCTCGCGCAGGCTCAGCTCGGGATGCAGGCGTCGCTGCTCGGCGATGAACTCCGCCTGGGGTACCGGCTCGGTGGGCGGGCCGGCCGGGACCGGGGTGCGGCCGATCAGGTAGACGTGCGGTCGCTCGACGCGGACGGCGAGCGCGTGCAGCAGCTCCGGCGTGATCCCGCGTGCGCCGCCGAACGCGACGACGACCGAGCCCGGCCCCAGCGGGATCTCGCCCGGGCCGGCGGGCACGCCGTCCGGGCAGACGTCCATCCGGGCCCAGCTCCCGTCCCCGCGGGCCGCGACCGTGTGCAGCGGACCGGCGTGGCCGCTCGCGCGGGCCAGCTGGTGCAGTGCGGTCAGCGCGTCGGGCGCCGCGGTGAGCAGCGCGGCTCCCCCGCACTGGGTGATCTCGGCGCGGACCGAGCGGACGAACCCGGTGAACAGGCCGGCGAGCGGGTGCGGACGGTCGCCGGGCAGGGCGTCGAGCAGCGCGGCGCTGACGGTTCCGCCGTTGCGCAGCGCCGGGAGCAGTGCCTGGGTCGTGGTCAGGAGCAGGTCCTGCAGGATCTCGGCACGCTCGACGTCGGCGGGGGCGTCACCGCGGTCGGTGAACCGCGTCAGCACCCGCACGTGGGCCGGGACGAACGGGAGGTCCGCGAGAGCGCCGGCCGCGTCCTGCGCGGCGACGCCGTCGGTCGTCCACACGGCGACGTCGACGCAGCCCTCCAGTGCGGCCGCGAGGTCGGCGGAGTCGGTGACGACGACGGTGCCCGGCGGCACCGGGTGCGGCAGGGTCCTCCCGGGCGGAGCGGGCATGTCGACGAGGTCCACCGTGCCCCGGGTACCGATGTCCGGTTCCGGTGCGTCGGCGGGCCGCACCCCGGTGAAGCGCAGGCCCGGTGTGGCCGGGTCGCTCGCACCGACGAGCGTCTCGCGGCCGGTGACGACACCGTGCAGCAGCGCGAACAGCGCATCGACGGCGAGGTAGGTGCGATCGGGCGCGGGCGGCGCGGGCGGCGCCGCCCCCGGACCGGCCGACGCGACCGTTCCCAGGATCGGCAGACCGTGGCGCTCGGCGGTCGAGCGCCGGGCCAGTGCCACGACGGCGGCGCCCTCTGCGATCGTCGCCCCGTCCGGTACGAGCGGACCGAGATGTCCGTCCCAGCCCCGGACCGGTGCCACACTCACGGCCCCCACCAGCGCCAGCGCGCAGGCCCCGTGGCGGAGCTGACGCATCGCGAGGTCGAGTGCGGCGGTGCCCGAGTCCCGGTGGTCGTAGACGGCCACGCCGAACCCCTGCAGGTCGTCGTAGTTGGTCACCCGGCCGGCTGCGATGCAGGAGACGGCACCGGTGAAGTCGTCCTCGCTGATGTCGGGAGCGAACGCGTCGACGGCGGCGGTGAGCCGCTCACGCAGCGTCGCGACCATGCCGGGGTCGGGCAGCAACCCGAGCGCGTCGGCGCACTCGGCGGCGTGCACCCGGACGGCCATCCGGGTGGCGTGCCTGCTGGGCAGCGCCGACCCGATCAGCAGCGCGGTGTCGGGACGCAGGTCCCCGGCCGCGGCGCCCAGCTGCGCCAGCAGCGGGTCCACCGCCTGCAGCATCATCAGGTGGCTCGGGTCCATGTGCGCGGTGGTGCGCGGCGGGATCCGCACCTCGCGCGGCGACGGGACGGGGTACGGGTCGCCGAATCCTGCCGAGGGACCGGGCCCGGTACCCGCCAGCCAGGCAGCGGTCGCGTCGCGGTCGGAGCCGGGCAGGTGCGTATTCCAGCCGACGACGACGAGGTCCTCGGGGGGCACCCTGGCGGGCCGCCGGGTCGGGACGCGGTCGGCCAGCACGGCGTGTGCGTCGGCTCCGCCGAGCCCGAACGACGAGACGCCGACGATGCGTGGCCGGTCCGAGGGCCGCCAGTCGACGTCGGCGACGGGCACCCTGAGCCGTTCCTCCCCCTCCAGCAGCGCGTGCGGGGCGATCCGGTCCGTCTGGGCCGGGATCGCCCCGTGCTCGATCGCGGTGAGCGCGTGCGCGACCGAGACGAGCCCGGCGAGCACACCGGTGTGGCCGAAGACCTGCTTGTTGGAGGTGAGCAGGCAGGTGCGCCGGCTCTCGCCGAGCCGCGCCAGCAGGGCCCGGGCCTCGACCTCGTCCCCGGTCGGCGTTCCGGTGCCGTGGGCCACGATCCAGTCGAGGTCGTCGGGTCCGACACCGGCGTCGGACCAGGCGCGGGAGATCGCCAACTCCTGACCGCGTTCGGCCGGGGCGTGGATGCCCTTGCCCCGGCCGTCGGCGGACAGGCCGGTGCCGAGCACCAGCCCCAGGATCTCGTCACCGTCCGCAACGGCCTTGGCGTGGGTCTTGAGGACGAGCGCCACGGCACCCTCGGCGAGCAGCGTGCCGTCCGCGTCCCGGTCGAACGGACGTACCCGGCCGCTGGGGGTGATGCCCTGGGCCTTGCAGAACAGGGTCAGCAGGGTCGGCTCGGCCACCGAGGTGCCGCCGGCGAGCGCGACGTCGCACGTGCCCTCCCGGAGGGCCTTCACGGCGGCGTCGAGCACGTAGAGGCCGCTGGCGCAGGCGGCGTCGAGCGTGAGGTGGCGGGCGTCGTCGGGCACGAGCCCGCCGAGTGCCACCCGTGAGACGGACGCGGGCTGGTGCATGAGCGGGTCGGCACCGCTGCCGGAGTAGTGGGCGAGCACGGCGTGCTCGGCCATCTCACCGAGCCAGTCCCCGCCCGAGTCGGCTGCGGTGGTCCCGCGGAGCATGCTCGCGTACTGCGCCCCCAGGACCGGGGCCCGGTCGCCGAGCCCGATGTGATCATGCGCTCCCGTGGTGACGGCGAGCCACCGGTCACCCGCTCCGCGGCGCACACCGTCGAGTGCCTGTACGGCGCAGTGCCGCAACCAGCGCGCGGTCGGTGCCACCCCGGGGTGGTCGCGCAGTCCGTGCGGCTCGCTGAGCGAGCGCGGATCCGGGACGAAGCCGGTGAGGTACCCGGCCCGGCGGGCGTGGAAGCGGTCGGGCACCGTGGGGTCGGAGGCGTGGAAGTGCTCGAGCGCGAAGCCGGTCGGTTCGCTCGCCTGCAGCGTGGCCTCGCGCAGCCGGTCCCACAGCTCGCGCCGGTCGTTCGCGCCGGGCAGCGCCACCCCGATCCCGACGACGGCGACGGCGTCGTCGTCGGCAGCGACGGCCTCGGCGCGGGGCTCCTCGGAGGGGGTCCCGGCCACGGTCCCCGCCGGCTGGGGGCCCCCGCTCGGCGGTCCGGCGGGCGCGGGCGACGCCGACCCCCGCGCGGGAGCGGCGTGCGCGGCGAGGTTGCTGTGCAGCTGGAGCGTCTGCATCCCGGTGAGACCGATGCCGCCGTCGGCGACGAGGGTCTGCCCGGTGACGAACCCGGCGTGCGGGTGCAGGAAGTGGCAGATCAGGTCGGCCGCGTCCGGCGTCGAGATCGTGCGCCGGAGCAGCCGCTCGTCGTCGGAGCGGTCACCGATCGTATCCGGGTCGGCGAGCGACCTCACGATGTCGCTCGCCACCGAGCCCAGCAGGACCGTGTTCACCCGGATCCCCCGCGGGGCCAGCTCCAGCGCCAGGTAGCGGACCAGCGACTCGGCGGCCGCCTTCGTCACGCCCCCGGGCCCGTAGCCGGGCACCGGTAGGTGGGACCCCACGGCGGACAGGCACAGCACCGCCGCGCCCGAGCGGCCGTCCATCAACTCCGCCGCCCGCCGCGAGCAGTGGTAGGGCCCCATCACGTTGGTGCGCCAGGCCCGTTCCCAGTAGACGTCGTCGACGTCGAGCAGCGGGAGGAAGGCGCCGGCCGCGGCGTTGTTCACCAGGATGTCGAGGCCACCGTGCCGCTCCCGGACGAGGTCGAACATCCGGTCCACCTCGGCGGTCTTGGCCACCGAGGCGCGGATGAACTCGCAGGAGCGGCCTGCGGCACGCAGCTCCGCCTCCAGCTCCCGGGCCGCCTCGACCGAGTGGAAGTAGTTGACGATCACGTGCGCGCCCCGGCGGGCCAGGCTCCGCACGATGTCGGCACCCAGACTGCGTGCCGCGCCGGTGACCAGCGCGATCCGCCCCGTCAGGTCGTCCGGGGAGCCCTCGTGCCCGTTCACGCAGCCTCGCCGACCGCTCCGCCGGCCACGACGGCGTCCGCGATGCGCCGCAGTGAGCCGAAGCCCAGCAACGAGGCGTTCGAGCGCAGGTCGGGCAGGTCGAACAGGTCCGCGACCTGCCCCAGCAGTGCGACCTGCTTGAGGGACTCGACGCCGAGGTCGGCCTCCAGGCTGTCGTCCTCGCCGAGGAGGTCCGGCGGGTAGCCGAGGTAGCCCCCGTAGAGGTCACGCAACTGCGCCAGGACGGCGTCGTAGTCGCGGGTTCCGCTGGAGGGTGCCGCTGCGGGTCCGCCAGGCTCGGGGCGCGTCGCCGGCGTGACCTCCGCGGCCGGCGCCGGTGTCCGGACCGCGGCCGGCGGGTCCGCCGCGGGGGTGGGTGCAGAGACGGTCGGCTCGGAACGCACGGCGACCGGGGCCCCCGGGCGCGCGCCGTTCGACCGCGGGGTGCCGGTCGTGGGCCGGGCCGGGACGGCGGGGGCGTCGCGCTCGGCCAGCGGCACGGCGCACCGCACGCCCGGAACGCTCGCCTGGATCATCTTCGCGACGACCGCACGTTCGCCGCACTCGACGAAGACGTCCGCGCCGGCGGCGTGCAGCTCGCGGATCGTGTCCAGGATGCGCACGCGGGCGGTGAGGGCCCCGGCCATGAGCTCCACGGGGTCGTCGTCGACGACGTCACGGCCCAGCCACGGCGAACACACCCGCATCCGGCCTCCGCCGTAGGGCACACGGGGCGCACCGGCGCGGAGTTCCCTGGCCGACCGGGCCAGTGCGGGCGAGTGCGTGGGATGGGGCACGTCGAGCCGGTTCGTGGGCCACCCCGCGGCCGCGGCCACCCGTTCGATGTCGGCGGTGAGCGCGGTCGGACCGCTCAGCACGCTCTGATGGGGCGCGTTCTCACATGCCAGCACCAGATCGGGGTGCCCGAACAGGCCGGCGAGGTGCTCCGCCCGGCGGCCGTCCACCCCGACGGCGATCATCCGGCCCTGCCAACCCTGTCTGGTGAGTGCCCGGGACCGGGCCACCGCGAGCCGGACGGTGTCCTCGATCGAGATGTACCCGGCCGCGGCGAGTGCCCACAGCTCTCCGACGCTCTGCCCGACGACGGCGACCGGGTCGACGCCCGTCTCGACCAGCGCGCGTTGGGTGGCGATGCTGACCGCGAAGATCTCCACGTACTGCAGGTCGGGGCCCCGCTCGGGAGCCACCTCGCCGCCCTCGACGAGTCGGGGTGACACCGCTGGGAGGTCCAGTTCGCGGGCGGCGTCGTCGACGCGGGCGAGCACCTCGCGTACGCCGTGGTGCCGGGCGTGCAGATCGTGCAGGATCCCGCCACGCGGCGCGGGCACCGTTCCCGGCATGACGAGGACAGAGGTCGTGTTCACGCGTCGTCCCTCTCGGTTGGACAGACCGAACAGGTCCGATCCTCGAGGTCCACGGCCAGGGATTTCCTTAGTGATCACAGGAATCTGCAGCGAGGTGTAGCTCTCGACTCGCATGTCCACGTGACGTCCGGTCCCGCTGCCTGCGTCCGGTCGACGGCCGAGTAGGGACGCGGCGGGCTCGGCGGCTCGTCGGCGGGCCTCACCCTCGGCTCGTGTCCGGTGGTGGCCGAGGTCGCCGCCGATGACGGACCCGTCGACCGAGGCTGTGGCTGCTCGTGCTCGGATACGCCCGATGGGGTGTGTTCGTCGGCCACGACGACGTCATCGTGGCGGTGGGACGGGCAACAAAAAAGCCAGGACCGGAGTCCTGGCTTTTCGTATCGGGTGGAGCTGAGGGGATTCGAACCCCTGACCCCTTGACTGCCAGTCAAGTGCGCTACCAGCTGCGCCACAGCCCCTTGCGACATGAAGAACACTACACGGGCCGGTTTCCGGCTCGGAAAGGGGGGTGCCCCGGACGGCACCGGCACCTACCGTCGGCCCCGTGCAGCCCTCTGACATCGGACGACTGGTCACCCTCGGCGCCCCCGCGGTGTCCCCGGACGGCACGGTCGTCGCCGTCGCGGTCCGCCGCGTCGACCTCGGTGCCAACCGGTACCGCACTGCGATCTGGCTCACCCCGACCGACGGGAGCAGCCCACCGCACCGGCTGACCGGCTCCGAGCACGGCGACTCCTCCCCCGCCTGGTCGCCGGACGGGACGCGGCTGGCCGTCGTCACCGGGCGGGAGGGCGGCGGCGCGCAGCTGCGGGTGCTGCCGATCGGCGTCCCGGGCGAGCCGGTGGTGGTCTGCGAGCGTCCGGAGCCGGTGTCCGAGCCGGTGTGGTCGCCGGACGGCACGCGGATCGCGTTCGTGTCCCGGGAGCGGGCGGCCCGCTGGGCCACCGGCGACGACGACCGGGCCCGCGAGCCGCGCCGGATCGACCGGCTGTTCAGCCGGTTGGACGGGGAGGGCTGGATCATCGACCGGCCGTCGACGGTGTTCGTCGTCGACGCCGGGGGTGGCGACCCGGTGGCCGTCGCCGGCGGGCCGTACGAGCACTCGTCGCCCGCCTGGTCGCCGGACGGGCGGACGCTGGCCGTCGTCGCGGACCGCGAGCCGGACTGGGACCTGGACGAGACCGCGCGGATCTACCTGGTCGACG
>JAESFO010000805.1_pt1 | contig 13370 bp, 11 predicted proteins | sample 9269421 | NCBI WGS metagenome assembly JAESFO01 (sample SAMN14502839, study PRJNA617101) | algae metagenome | isolation source: Nostoc desertorum CM1-VF14 and co-occurring heterotrophs from rocky... | place: USA: Clark Mountains, San Bernardino, California | collected 2000-06-05 | reverse complement strand
GTGCGACGAGGTCATAGAACGCGTCCGGCATGCGAGCGATCGCCACGGCCGCAACCTCCGTCGTGGAGCGGGCTACGCGGCCATCGCGCAAACCTCATGCCACCCGGTTTTGTCAGAGCCTGTAAGGGGACGGTCGGGTTCGCCCTCACCGTCCTCCAGCGGCGGCTGGCGTCGTCCCCGGAGGCCATCTACCAGTCCCTCCGGCGGCGGCGGGAGCGGCTGGAGAAGCGGGTGCGGGAGGAACGACTCCTCCAGCGGGGGGCGGACGCCGGGGCCGCTCTGTCCGAGGGGCCGCCGGCCATGACCGCCGACGAGCTGGACGAGCTGGACGACGCGCCGGAGGCCGAGGTCGAGGCTGCCGAGGACCGGGTGGTGGACCAGGCGTCGGCGGCCCGGACGATCGAGGAGCTGGGGGTCGGGATCGAGATGCTCAAGCGGCTGGAGGAGCGGGCCGCCCAGGTCCGGCGGGGGGCGGCCGACCGGAAGTGGGACGAGCTGTCGCGGCTCCTCCGGGACAACGACGAGATGTTCGACGCCCACGGGCACCGGCGGAAACTGATCGTCTTTACCGAACACCGGGACACCCTGAACTACCTGACCGACCGCATCCGGTCCCAGCTCGGCAGCCCAGACCTCGTCGTCTGCATCCACGGCGGGGTAGGCCGGGAGGACCGGCGCAAGGTGCAGGAGCGGTTCACCCAGGACAAGGAGGTGCAGGTGCTGGTGGCCACCGACGCCGCCGGGGAGGGTATTAACCTCCAGCGGGCGCACCTGATGGTCAACTACGACCTGCCGTGGAACCCGAACCGGCTGGAGCAGCGGTTCGGCCGCATCCACCGGATCGGCCAGACCGAGGTCTGCCACCTGTGGAACCTGGTGGCCGCGGAAACCCGGGAGGGCGACGTCTACCGGCGACTCCTGGAGAAGCTGGACGAGGCGAGGGCGGCCCTGGGCGGGCAGGTGTTCGACGTCCTCAGGCGGGTGGTGTTCGAGAACCATTCCCTCCGCGACCTGCTCATCGAGGCGGTCCGCGAGGGCGACCGGCCGGAGGTCAAGGCCCGGCTCCACCAGGTCGTGGATCGGGCGATGGACCGGGAGTACCTGCGGCGGCTGCTGGAAGACCGGGCACTGGCCAGCGACACACTGGACGCCCGGAAGGTCCAGGCGGTCCGGGAGGAGATGGAGCGGGCCGAGGCCCGCCGGCTCCAGTCGCACTACGTCGCTTCGTTCTTCCTGGAGGCGTTCGCCCGGCTGGGCGGGCAGGTCCGGGAGCGGGAGCCTGCGCGGTACGAGGTGACCCACGTCCCGGCGGTCTCCGCAACCGCGACCGGCAGGTCGGGGTCGGAGACCGGGTGCTCCCGCGATACGAGCGCATCACCTTCGAGAAGGATCACATCGGCGTCCAGGGGAAGCCGCTGGCCAAGTTCGTCTGCCCCGGCCACCCGTTGCTGGACGCCACCCTCGACCTGACGCTGGAGCGGCACCGGGCTCTGCTCACGCGGGGGGCGGTGCTGGTCGACCCGGGCGACGCCGGGGAGGAGGTCCGCGCGCTGGTCTACCTGGACCACGCCATCCAGGACGCCCGGACGGACCGACACGGCCGGCGGCGGGTCGTCTCCCGGCGGCTCCAGTTCGTCGAGATCGACGGCGGCGGGCAGGCCCGGGGGGCGGGGTACGCCCCGTACCTCGACTACCGCCCGGCCACCCCGGAGGAGCGAACCCTGGTCGGCCCGCGGCTCGAAGCCGGGTGGCTCACCCGCGATCTGGAGGCCCAGGCGGTCACGCACGCCATCACCCGGCTCGTCCCGCCCCACCTGAACGAGGTGCGGGGCCGGAAGCTCGACCTGATCGCTCGCACCCGGGCGGCCGTGCGGGACCGGCTGACCCGCGAGATCGCGTACTGGGATCTGCGGGCCGGGCAGTTGGAGGCCCAGGAGCAGGCCGGGCGGTCGCCCGGCCGCGTGAACTCGGGGCGGGCGCGGCAGCGGGCCGCCGACCTGGGGGCCGTCTCCAGAAGCGGCTGGAAGAACTCGACCAGGAAGGACAGTTGTCCCCGCTCCCGCCGGTCGTGGCCGGCGGGGCACTAGAACGGCCGTTCTCCAAGAGGGTTGGTAATCAGCCAAGTCTGACCAGAAAAAATCCAATTGAATTCACTAGAACGTATGGCGCTCGGTTTGAAGATGGTTTCGGCACTGCTGCCCGTTGTGATCGCTCACGCCGCAGGCTTCGGCCGCCCGCGCGCGAACAGTTCGGGAAATACACGCGACCGACTGGGCCATGCTCCGTTGAGGGAGCCGGCGTGTGGTCGGCTCGACCACACGCGGCCGTTGGCGGACCACCCGAACAACACGGGGACCGACGGACGGTCCCCGCGAACCGGGGTCACGAGGCCGACGTCGGGTGCCGGTACTGGCCCGTCGACCCGGTGCGTGCGAACTCCGCCACCCCGGCTCGGGCCACCACCACGTGTCGGCCTACGGCCCGCGGTACCCGGGGCCGGGGTGCTCCGACCCTGGCTCAAGGGGTTCGTGAGCCGTGTCCACCGGGAGGGCACGGCTCACGAACCCCGCCCCCCAAAATGCCCAGCCGGTTGCCGGCCGAGTCGGATGAGTTCTGGAGCTTCGTGGGCACCCTCCGACCCACACCGAGCGGCGTCACGGCACCGGCTGTGGCGGTGGCAACGGCTGCGGCGCCGAGAACTTGCTGCCACCCGGCGGCCTTGGGTCGGGTGGTGTGACCGCCGCCGGGGCGGTGCTCCGGAGCACGCACCCACCCACGCCCGGGGTGGGCGCGTCGATCCCGAGCACCGCCAGGTAGTTCGCCGCCGCCCCGAAATAGAGCCCGAGCACCGTCACCGCCCGCACCCGGGCTTCGGCCGCCGCGATTTCCTGGAGGTTCAACTCGAACAGGCTCGTCCGCTGGCGTTCGAACAGGGCGGTCTCGATCTCGAGCACCCGGTTCGCCTCCCGCACCTCCTCCCGGACCTGTCCGACGCGGCCGTACGTCTGAACGAGTTCGGACACCGCGTCCTGGACCTGGGCCGTGATCTCGTCCCGGGCGTACCGCTCCTGACCGAGCAGCTGGGCGAGGTAGGCCTGGGCCGCCCGCACCCGGCCGCGGGCGTCCCGCCGGGGGAGTGGCACCTCCAGCGTCGCCCCGACCTCGGCGTTCGTCCGGTCGGTGGCGAACGGCCCCGTCCCCGTGAACGTCTTCTTGCTGTAGCCGACGTCCTGGGTGGCCCCGGCGAACGCGTTGAGCGTCGGCAGCTCTTGGTTCGACGCGAGCCGGAGTTCGACCGCCCGGCGCTCCTTCTCCAGGCGGAACCGGACGAGCTCGGGGCGGCGGGCGAGGGAGGCCGCCACGTCCGCCTCAAGCTGGGCCGGGTCGGGCGGCGGCGGGACCAGGTCGAGGAAGTCGGGCAGCAGCCAGTCGGCCGGCGGGACCACCGGGTTCCCGCCCGCGTCCCGCAGGAACAGCGAGAGGCGGACGGCCGACTGCTGGACCTGCCGCTCGGCCGCCAGCAGAGCCTCCCGCCGGCTCGCAATCAGCCGGCGGTTCAGGGCCGGTGCGGACGCCGAGATCAGCCCCTCCTTCTGCCGGACGTCGACCACCTCCTGCCGCTTGAGCGCCAGGTCGACCAACTGGGCGGCGACCCGGTACTGCGCGCCGGCCGCCTGCCACGTCCAGTACGCCTGGGCGGCGTTTCGGAAGTAGTCTAGGCGGGCTCGGCGGACGACCGGGTCGGCGAGCTGCTCCTGCACTTGCGCGGCCCGGAGGCGGGCTCGCCGGGGGTCCACGTCCCGGTTCTGAAGGAGCGGGATCGTCACCCCGGCCCGGAGCTCGCCCCCGTCGGCGGTCTTGCGGTCCCCGTAGTAGATCGGGAAGTTTCCTTGCCCGAGTCGCCAGCCGGCGAACGTGCTCAGCCCGCCGGCCGCGACCGGCTGCTCGACGGCCACGTCGAGCCGGCCGCCGGCGAACGTCCCGGCCTGCTCGGACCCGCGGGCGCGGAGGACCGGGTCGAACAGCCCTTCGGCCGCGAGGCGCTGGCCGGCGGCGATTTCGCGCTCCTGCTCGACGGCGTACAACAGCGGGAAGTGGGTTTCGACGCTGGCCAGTACCTCGCCGAGCGCGAGCGGGGCGGTCGGGCCGCTCCCCGGGCGGGGTGCGGCGGCCGGCGGGGCAGCGGCGGGCGCGGCGGGCAAGGCTGCGGGGGGCGGGGGCGGGGGGAGCTGCGGCGGCGGAATCGGATCCCGGATGAGTGCGCCGTCCGGTAGCGGGCGGCCGGGGAACGAGCACCCCGCCGCCGTCCCGGCCGCGGCCAGCACCCAGGCCGTTGCCCGGGACGCTCGTGCCCACCGGCGAAACACACTCGACCGCATGACGCCCCCTCGGCCCGTCACCGCTTCCCGACCGGGCCGACGCCCAACACCTGCCGCTCGTCCTTCGACTTCACCTCGCGGGCCGGCGGGAACCCGTTCAGGAGCCGCCACAGCTCGTACCCGAGCCGGACCTCCCCGACCAGCACCCACCCCTGAGCACGCACCCCCTGGCGCAGGAACGACTCGTCCGGCCACCCCGCCCCCGGGGCCGGCTCCACCAGGATGCGGAACCGTCCCTGCCCGTCCGACGTCGGGTCCACCAGGTAGACCCGGCCCTCGAACGTCCCGGACGCCGCGTCCGGGTAGGCCGCGAACTGGACCGCCGCCCACCCCTCGAACTGGAGCAGCGTCCGGTCCCCCTTGCGGACCAGCGGCAGGTCGTTGCCGTCGATTAGTAGTTCGGCGACGATACCGGGGGGGGCGTCGCCGGTCAAGACGGCCGCCCGGCCCACCGCCGGCCCGCCGACGGCCGCCGTCAGGGCGGCCGAGGAGTCGGCCGCGCGGGCCGCGGGGGAGACGTCCGGGACCAGGACGGCGAGTTGCTGGCCCGGGCTCACCAGCTGGCCGCCGGACTCGGCGTTCGCCAGGATGCGGAACACGACCCCGGCGGTCGGCGCGGCGACGAACTGGTTCTCCTGCCGCTGGACGTCACTCCGGGCCGTCTCGTACTGCTGGTTGACGGCCGCCTCCTCGCTCCGCCGGGCGGCCAGGGCGAGCCGCTCGGCCTGGACCAGCGCCTGCGTCTGCTGGACGACGGCCTTGTACTCCTCGGCCACCGCGGCGTGCTGCTTGTCGGCCACCGTGACCTCCGCCGCGACGAGCGGGACCATCTCCCGGGCGTTGGTCCACACCCGCTCGGCTTGCTCGAGCTGGTCCTTGGAGAGCGCCCCCCCTTCCTTGAGCCCGCCGACCGGGGTCTGGTAGATGGCGAGCTGGCGGCGGTACGACTGCTCCTCCCGGATCTCATCCGCCCGGGCGCGGAGCAGAGCCTGGCGCGCGCGGGGGACGGCCGCCTCCGCGGCCTCCATCCGGGCCTTCGCCTGGGCCACCCGGAGCGGAGCCTCGGCCGAGATGAACTGAAGCCGGCTCTCCTGCTCGGCCACCATCGACCGGGCCAGGGTCCGCCGCTGGTCCGCCAGGAGCAGCTGCTCCCGGAGCATTTCCAGCCGCCGGGGGTCGTTGTCGACCAGGTCGACCAGCCGGTCCCCGGCCCGCACCCGGTCCCCCTCCTTGACGTGCCACTTCATCACCCGCCCCTGGATCGGGGACACGATCGCCTGCGGCCGCTGGACCGGGTCGAACGCGATCGCCCGGCCGGTTCCGTGGACCGTCTGGGTCCACGGCGCGAGGGCCAGCGCCGGCGCGAGGAGCAGGAGCAGTCCCAACAGCCCCCACCCGAACCAGCGAACCGCCCGCGGGGTGCGGGCGAGGGGGGGGGCCGGGGCGGCCGGGCCGGGCGGGGCGGCGGTCATGGCGGGCCTTCGTTCGGGGCGGCGGGGGTCAGTGGGGCGCCGGGCCGGCCGTCGGCGGCCGTTCGAGCCGGACCACCCGCCCGCACAGCCGGGCGACCTCGTCCGAGTGGGTGACGATCAGGACGGTCCACCGGGCGTCCGGCCCGAGGACGGCCGGGAGGACGGTCTCCCGGAGGTCCACGTCCATGTGGTCGAGAGCCTCGTCCAGGATCAGCAGGCGGGGCCGACCGACGATCGCGCGGGCGACCATCAGCCGGGTCGCCTGCCCGAGCGACAGCGGGGTGCCGCCCGTCCACAGCCGGGTGTCCAGCCCGTCCGGCAGGTCGAGCACCCGGCCCAGCAGCCCGACCCGGCGGAGCGCCTCCCGGGCGTCGGCCAGGGTCACGTCGTCCCGCCCCATCCGCACGTTCTCGAGGATGCTCCCCTGGATCACCTCCACCCCCTTGACCACCGCGACGTGCTCGCGGAGGGTGTCGAGCCGGAGGGACCGCAGGTCGGCGCCGTCGATCTCGACCCACCCGCGGGCCGGCACCCGCAGCCCGAACAGGACGTCCACCAGGGTGCTCTTGCCCGCCCCGTTCGGGCCGACCAGCGCCACCCGCTCGCCCGGCTCGACGCGCAGCGACAGGTGGGACAGGGCGTCCCGGTGCGTCCCCTCGTACCCGAACGACACCTCCCGCACGGCGACCGCCGCCCCCTCCGTCCGCGGCCGGTGGTACGCCCCGCCGTCCCGCTCCAGCGGCAGGTCGATCAGGTGCCCGAGCTTGTCCACCGCGGCCAGCAGGTCGTAGTACGCCTCGAGCTGCTTGCCGAGCTTGGTGAACGTGGCCACCACGAGCGTCACCACGATTTCGGCCGCGACCAGCTGGCCGAGGGTGAGCTCGCCGCGGATCACCAGCGCGCCGCCGACCGCGAGCAGGGCGACGTTGGCCGCCGCCTGGAGGAACAGGGCGAACCCGAGCTGCCGGGCGAGCACCCGGAAGTGGTCCCGCCGGGCGAGCAGGTAGTCGCGCGTCAGGGCGTCGGTCCGCTCCCGGGCCAGCCGCGGGCCGCCGGCCGTCTTGAACGCGACCGGGTGGCGGGCCACCTCCTCCATCCACCCCGCCACCTCGTACTTGGCGATCGACTCCCGGACGGCCGACCGGACCGCGCCCCGGCCGAGGAGGAAGAACAGGGCGGCCAGGGCGCCCACCAGGATCAGGTCGAACCCGAGCAGGTACACGTGGTAGAGCCCGAGCAGGACCAGCCCGATCAGCACCTGGAGCGCGATCGTCACCCCGTCCAGGAGCAGGGTCGCGGACGCCTTCTGGACGGTCAGGACGTCGAAGAAGCGGTTCACCAGCTCCGGCCCGTGTTGCCGGTCGAACGCCTGCAGGTCGACCCGCGGGAGCCGGTGGGCGAGGTCGTCAGCCACCCGGACGAACACCCGCCGCTGGATGAACTCGACCGTCACCGCCTGAAGAAACTGGAGCACCCCCGCCAGCGCGAGCGCGACGAACAGCGCGACGCACAGGACGACGAGCTGCTGCACGAGGGTGCCGAGCGCCACCGTGTTCACCACCGCCATGGCCACCACGGGCGTGGCGAGTGTGAACACCCCGACCCCGACGGCGAACAGGAGGACGACCCACAGGTCGCCCGTTTCGGGCCGGAGCAGGCCGAGCAGCCGGCGGAACGGCGGCAGGTGGTGTGCGTGGCCGTGGGGGTGCCCGTCCCCCCCGGGCGAGCCGGGCGGGGTGCCGCGCGAAGCCGCGTCGGCCATCGGGGCGGCCGGCCGGGCCAGGTGCCATTCCCGCACGGCGTCGGCGTCGGCCGCCCCGACCAGCCGGGCGAGTTCGTCGGCCTCCACCCACCCGGACGGGTCGGCGGGTTCCAGGGGCTCCAGCCGGACCCGCCCGCCCCGGGCCTCGGCCAGGGCGAACCACCGGGTGCGCCCGTCGGGGGTGGCGGCGTCCAGGGCGAGCGGCGCCTCGCCGGAGACGGCCCCGATGGCCTCCCGGACGGACAGGTGCCGCGACAGCAGCTGGAGCCCCAGAGCCCCCGCCGCGTGGGCGAGCCGGAGGGCGGAGGCGCGGGGCTGGGTCGGGGGGATTTCCCGCGCGGCGGCCCGGACCGCCTGGGCCGCCCGGGTCGGGTCGAGTGTGACCCCGGCGGCCCTGGCCAGGGCGCCCAGCAGGGCGAGCACGCCGGCCTCCTCGTGGGCCAGCCCCGGGGGGGCCGGCGCCGGTGCGGGCGCTGAGTTCACCACCGTGATCGCCTCCACAGTTCTCACCCGGCCGCCCGGGGTACGCCGGCGAGCGGCCGGCACTACCGCAGGTCGGCGTCGTACCCGATCCGCTGTCCCCTCACCAGCCGGTCGCACTCGACCGTCAGGGTCGGGGCCGCGCCCCCGGCCGCCACCTCGAACGTCCGCGACTCGGCCGGCAGCAACCCCTTGAGTGACGCCCGCGCGCGCACGCCGTTGACCGCCGGGAAGGCGTCGTGGTAGAGCGGCGCCACCCCGGTGTTCGTGACCGTGACCTCCGACCGGGCGGCCGAGGTGCGGAACGCCGTCACCCGGAACCGGTACCCGCACGCCAGTCCGGCCTCCCGGATGCGGGCCGCCGTCTGGTGCCGGGGCTGGGCGTCGCCGATGACGAACGACACGTGGAACCTCGCCGCCTGCGCCTCGAACCGGACGCCGTGCGGCCCGGTCGGCGACAGGGCGTCCGTCTGGTCCTTCGGCTCGAAGAAGCTGAACTCGCCGCCGGCCGGGGCGGCCTTCCAGCGGTCCCGGCCCAGGCGGTTCCAGTTCGGCTCGTTCTCCCGCGCGTGGCTCGCGTGGTTGAGCGAGTCGTCGAACAGCCCGAACGGCAGCGCCCGGAGCTTCTCGTCGCCGGCGAACGGGGCGTGGCCGCCGGCCGCGTCCACCGAGATCATCCACGGGGTGTGCTGGAACGTCGTTCCCAGGTGGGTGGCGAACCGCGCCTGGAACGCCCTCGACGGGAACGTCTTCCCGAGCTCCATCGGGCCGTCGTAGATGTGGTACTCGGCCCACAGCCCGAACCCGACCTGCACGAACGCCAGCCGCGGGTCGCGGTCGTACCGCTCGGCGAACCGGGTGAAGAACTCCGGCACGAACCGCTGCCACTCCGGGTGCGACCAGTCGGGGAACCCGGTCTTCTTCCCCTCGCTCCGGGCGGTCGTCTCGCGGTAGTCCGGCAGCGCCTTGATGTACGCGGGCACGCCGGTCGGCCGGCCCACGTAGGTGTCGTGCCAGCGGAGGACGAGTTGGTGCTTCCGCCCGGCCACCTCGTCCAGCAGGCTCTCGACCGCGGCCCAGTCGTACCGCCCCGGCTCGCGGACCACGCGGTCGTAGGTGAGGTAGCTGTATTCCAGTTGGATGGGCGCGGTCTTCGCGGCCGGGTTCGTCGCCCACAGCACGATCCCGCTCATCGGCTGCACGTCGGTCACCGCCGACCGGAGCGGAACCGGGCGCAGGTCGTCGCCGGCCGCTGCCGCGGCGGCGCAAACGGCTGACAGAATCAGGACGTGACGCACAGGTCGGTCCTCACAGCCCGGGCCGGCGGCGGCCGCGACCTCGTTTGGGGCAGGGCAGCGGCCCCGACGGCGGTTTCGGCTCGGCGGGCTGGCGGTGGGGTAGGTCGGGGGCATCACGCGCCCCTTCCGCGCCGCCTGCCGTTCGGCTGACGCACGCAGGTACACATACCGGTCGCGTGCCGGGTCGTCGCGGTAATCGTGTTCCGGCCGCTCACCCCGATGCCTGTTTGCCCACCGGACAGCCCGCGACGTCGACGCGCAGCGTGATCGCGGCGGTGACCCGCACCACCGCCCCGGGCGGGGCGGTCTTGCGGGCGCGCCGCCGGTCATCGATCGAGAAGTACGTCCTCCGACGCTGAACGCGAGTGGGACGACGGCGCCCCCGGCGAAGAGGCCGCCAGCCAGCGGCGGTAGCCGGACGAGACGAGCACCCCGACGGTCGCCAGGGTCAGGATCGCCCACCCCCGGCTGGCCCGCTCGTCGACGCGGACGTGGAGCGCCCCGGCGACCAGCAGGAACCCGAGCATGCTGTTGCAGGAACGCCTGGTTCAGGTCGATCCGGCGGACCACCTCGGCCGCCTCCCGCTCGACCGCCGGGACGACCGTCCCGACGACGACCAGCCCCAGCGACGCGGCCAGGCTCAGGGCCATCAGCCCGATGGCCGGGGGCAGCTTGAGGACCGCGCAGTTGAGGTAGCTGAACAGGGCGGCCAGGACGACCAGCCCCGCCGCGATCTCGAACACCGTCATGCCGATCCCCCGCCCGCCGGACGTCCGTCCCGGTCCGGAACGCTAACGCGGGCCGCCGGCCGAATCAGCCTCCCCTCGGGGCCGTCGCCCGCGGACCGGTCGCCGCTGTCCAGACGGTGGTCTCGCTGACCGGAATGTGGGCAAGCCGGGCGTGTCAGCAGGCCGGTGGGTGGAGAAGTTGCTCCCGAAGTGACGGAGCCCCGGAGTCCGCGGGCGTGACGGCGGGCGTGCGCACCCTTCCCCCCGGCCGCCGGCTTGCGGGCGGAGGTAGAATGCCCGTAGAATAAATACACGCAGGGCCGCGTCCCGACACACTGGAGGTGCGCGATGACCCCAGCAGCCGGCCCGAAGTCGGTGTTCACCACCCCGGAGTTCGAGCGGTGGTGGGAGGCCCGGGGTAGTGAGGTGGCAGCTGCGGGCGGTCTCGAACCGGCCGCCGCCCGGGTGTTTGTTGGGCTGGCTCGCGTGGCGGGCCGGGCGCGAGCACCTGAGTGAGGCCACGGCCCACCAGCGGTTGCAGCCGGTCCGTCGGTAGCCCCGCGTCACGGATTCGCTCACGCGCGCCGGTCCTTCCTCGTCCGGACCGCGCCGCGCGATCCTCGCCCGCGGAGGTGGTCGGCGGGCGGGCCTCCTCGTTCGTCCCCGCCGTGGAGGAGTGGGCGGGTGACCCACCCCCTTCCCGAGGCTCGATGCCCCATGCCGCCCGTCGCCGTCGCCTACCTGGGGCTGGTCGCCGTGACTAGCCTCGCCTCCTACGGTGCCTACGGGTTCGACAAGCGGCGGGCCGGAGCCGGAGGGCGACGGGTGCCCGAGCGGACACTTCACCTGCTGGCCCTGGCCGGCGGGTGGCCGGGCGCCCTGTTCGGACAGCGGTGGTTCCGCCACAAGACGCAGAAGATCGAGTTCCGCGTTGTGTTCTGGGCCACGGTCGCCCTCCACCTCGCGGGCGCCGGGTTGGTCGTCTCCCTCCTCGGGTAGGGGCTGCCCTCCGTCCCCGTGGGAGAAGCGCCAGTGTGGCACGCGCGGGCGTGCCGCTCACCGGGCTTTCCCGTCGCCGTCGCACCTGCACCCCCGAGGTCGTCGGGAAGGTCGTCCGGTTCGCCGCCGCGCCCGGTCGGTCGCCGCCCGCGCCGCCATCCCGGCCGCGCCATCCGGGCAGGCCGTCTGGGATTGTCTCTACGCCGCCCTGCCGAAGCGCCGCCGGACCTTCGAACGCCGCCTCCTCCCGGCCCTCCACGCCCCGCTCGGGCGGCGGAGGCGGTCGGCCCGGGTCGCCATCGACTACCACCGCGTCCTGTACTTCGGGGCGCCGAACCGGGACACCACCCGGGCCAAGGAAGCCGGCGGCACCCGCACGTTCCACACGTACGCCACCGCCTGCGTCGTCGGCGGCCCGGCCCGGTACACCCTCGGGTTAACCGCGGTCAGCGAGAAGGAGTCGTTCACGGCCGTCCTGACCCGGCTACTGGATCAGGTGGCCGGGTCAGGACGGCCCGGGTGGCGCTCCTGGACAAGGCGTTCTTCTCGATCGCGGTGCTACGGCTGCTCCAATCCCGGAACGTGCCGTTCGTGATCCCGGCGGTGATCCGGGGGCGGAAGCCCCGGATCGGGGTGAAGGCGGTCGGGTTGCGGGCGGTCCGCAACCGGGGTGCGGGTCGGTACGCCTACACCCACGAAGACCGGGGGGCGTCGGTCCGGGTGACGGTGGTGGTGGCCCACAAGAGCTGCCGACACCGGGGGACGGGGCGCCACGCCCGCAAGTTGCTGTACGCGACGTGGCGGGTGGGCGGCGCCCCGGTGGCGATTCGGGATCTGTACCGGACGCGGTTCGGGGTCGAGAGTAGCTACCGGCAGTTGGGCCCGGTCCGCCCACGGACCTCGACGACCGATGGGGTAATCCGGTTGTTGTGGGTGGCCGTGGGGCTGATCCTGCGGAACGCCTGGGTCCGATACGGGGCCGGTCCGGGGGGCCGGTAGACCCTGGCGGCCGCATGCCTCGTGTTACTCGCCGAGGCTCTGGTGGCCGGACCCGGTGAACGGTCGCCGGCTGGCCTATCGCCACGCCAGCCCGTCTACTTGAAACTACTGGACTTGCGTTGAAGATTTATTGTTCCATCCGGGCCGCTCCGCTGAACCCGACAGTCCCCAGGCCACCCGCCGGTCGAACGTGTCGTTCGCCACCGCCTTCCGGACCAGCACCCAGAGCAACTCGACCGACTGCAACTCCAGGGTGTCGGGCGGGAGGAAGTGTGGGGCCGGACATACGCCGGGACGGCGAACCGCCTCGCACGGTGCCCCCGGCGTTGCCCACGACCGGGAGCTGCGCCCATGCCCGTGTCGGCGGGGGCGGCGAACGTGGCCAGGGCGTCGGCCGCCCCCGCACCCGAGTCTCTCGTCTCGTCCGTTCAGTTTTTCGGCACCACCGGCACGCCGGTCACCACCGTCGCTATCAACGTCGAAATACCGGGTGGGTGTGACCGGTGTGCCCAACTTCGGCCCACCAGTTGCGACGCCCCCGCCCGAGCGCGTTTCGCCGCTCGCCACAAGGGTTCGTCCATGGTCCGCTGGGCAATCGACTTCTTCATCATCGCCCTGATCGCCGCCCTGTTCGGGTTCGGGGGGGATTGCGGGCGAGGCAGCGTGGATCGGCAAGATTCTGCTGGTGGTGTTCCTGGTCCTGGCGGTGGTGTCGATGGTTGCCGGGCGGCGTGACCCCCGCCGTCTGACGTGACCGCCCCTGAGACGACGAACGCCCCGGGAGCCGAAGCTCGCCGGGGCGTGTCGTTGCTGTCCCGGATGCCGTGCGCGGGTCTGACGGCATCCGTTCGCGATGCCCCAGTCACCCGACCCACCACACTCAAGGAGGAGCTGTCGTGACCGCCATTTCGTTCGCCGACGCCGTTCTGAGTCTTGAGGCGGCCTGGCTGGGTGGCCCGGTCGTCCTCGGGACGGCGGCCGGGCGGTGGGCGGGCCTACTGCTCGCCGCAACTACCGGGCTCCTCGTCGGCTGGCTCGTCGGGTGGCCCATTCGGCTGCTGCTGAAGCAGGCCAAGTCTCGTGTCCCCGGGGTGACCTGGGCGGACGGGTTCGAGCACGGGTTAGCTCGACTGGTGCCGATTCTCTATCGGCTATGCGGCGGGCGCAAGCGTGGTGAGCAGCCGTTCGCGGACGGGTTCGGGGCGCTTCTGGAGTGCCCTGGCGTGACCGGCCGGTGGCAGAACCGCCTCGC
>JAESFO010000801.1_pt1 | contig 13446 bp, 11 predicted proteins | sample 9269421 | NCBI WGS metagenome assembly JAESFO01 (sample SAMN14502839, study PRJNA617101) | algae metagenome | isolation source: Nostoc desertorum CM1-VF14 and co-occurring heterotrophs from rocky... | place: USA: Clark Mountains, San Bernardino, California | collected 2000-06-05 | reverse complement strand
CCCGGCTGCGCGGCGTCGTCGGCGGGGCGCTGCTCGGCGCGCTCGCCACCGCCTGCGGCGCCGGGCTGCTGTCGCTGGCCGCCTGGCTGCTCGCCACCGCCGCCCAGCACCCGTCGGTGACGGCGCTGTCGGTCGCCGTCGTGCTGACCCGTGCCCTCGGCGTCGGACGCGGGGTGGCCCGCTACGCCGAGCGGCTGGTCGGGCACGACGCCGCGCTGCGCGCGCTGTCGGACATGCGCGGCCGCGTCTACGCCCGGCTCGCCGCCACCGAACCGGTGCGCCGGTTCCGGTCCGGCGAGCTGGTCGCCCGGCTGGTCGGCGACACCGACTCGGTGCAGGACCTGGTGGTGCGCGGGGTGCTGCCGGTCGCCGCAGCCGGGGTCGCCGGGTCCGGTGCGGTGCTGCTCGCCACCGCGCTGTACGTCCCCGGCGGGGCGCTGCTCGCCGCCGGGCTGCTGCTCGCCGGGGTCGCGGTGCCCGCCCTCGCCGCGGCGCTGTCGCGGCGGCCCGCCGAGCGCGCCGGTGTCGCACGGGACCGGCTCGCGACCGCCCTGGTCGACCTGCTCGACGGCGGCCCAGAACTGCTGGCCCACGGCGCGACCGGCCACGCCGTCGACGCCGTCGCCCGCGCCGACGCCGAGCTGACCCGCACCGCCCGTCGCGACGCCGCGCTGCTCGGCCTCGGCGCGGGGTCCGGCGCCCTGGTCGCCGGGCTCACCCTGGCCGGGACGCTGCTGCTGGGCGTCGCCGCCGTCGACGCCGGCACCCTGGGCGCGGTCCCGCTGGCCGTGCTGGTGCTGACCGCACTGGCCGCGTTCGAGATCGTCGCGCCGCTGCCGGCCGCCGCAGCGCGGCTCGCCGCGGTCCGCGCCGGGCTGGCCCGGCTGGTGCCGGTGCTCGACGCCGCACCCGCCGTCGTGCACCGCGCCCCGGGGCCGGGGCCGCTGCCGCGCCGCGGTGACCTGCAGGTCCGCGGGCTCACCGCCGCCTGGCCCGGGCCGGGACCGGACGGGCGCGGCCGCACCGTCCTGCACGGGGCGGACCTCGACGTCGGACGCGGGGAGGTCGTGGCGCTGGTCGGTGCCAGCGGGTCGGGCAAGTCGACGCTGGCCGCGGTGCTGTTCCGGTTCCTCGACCCGCGCGCGGGGTCGGTCCGGCTCGACGGGCACGACCTGGCCCTGCGCCCGCCCGACGAGGTCCGTGCGGTGGTCTCCGGGGTACCCGCCGACCCGCACGTGTTCGACTCGACGGTCCGGGAGAACCTGCGCCTGGCCGCCCCCGACGCCGACGACGCCCACCTCATCGACGTCCTGCACCGGGTCGGACTCACCGGCCTGGCCCTCGACGACGAGGTCGGCGCACACGGCGCCCGGCTCTCGGGCGGGATGCGCCGACGGCTCGCACTGGCCCGCGCGCTGCTCGTCGACCCCGCGGTGCTGGTGCTCGACGAGCCCACCGCGCACCTCGACCCGGACACCCGCGACGCCGTCCTCGACGACCTGCTCGCCGCCGCGGCGGGCCGGGCCGTGCTGGTCATCACCCACGACCCGGCGGTGCTGCCGCGGGCCGACCGGGTGTACACGCTGCGCGACAAGAGGGTTCACCTGCGCAGCGGGGCTGCGTGCGGCCCTCGCGAACCGCGGCCCTACTCTGCTCCGAACGTCCGATAGCGGGCCCCGGCCGGCTCCGGGCGTTCGCGAGGTTCTCTCAGTCGGGTCACAGGAGCCCCCTGACACGCTGGGAGCACCTCGCCGGGACACCGTCCCGCGCAGGAGTGCAGGAGTCAGTACGAGCCCGCGCGCGCCACGGCATCCGCCCGGCGCCGCGTCCGGTCAGAACGTGAGGTCACCAGCCCGTGCGAGCGTCACGCCGTCCCTCCCCGACGACGTCCGGACCGAGGTCCCCGTCGCGGACCCCCCGGTTCCGTCCCGGCCTGCGCCGGACCCCGGCCCTGGCCCTGCTGCTCGCGGGGGTCCTGGCCCTCGCCGCCTGCACCTCGGGGACCGGCGGCACCACCACCGGTGACACCGTGCCGTCGTCGGCGCTGGAGGCATCGGCGAAGGCCGTCGACCTGAACGGCTGGCGCTGGGAGGAGCAGCCGGGCCCGATGGAGATCGGGGTGACCCACACCCAGGACAGCCTCGACGACACCGAGCCCGCGCAGGCCCGCCAGCGCGGCGTCGACATCCTGTCGAGCCTCGGGCAGGAGTACCAGAACCACCACCTCATGGGCTTCGGCACGCTGAACCCCGAGCCCCGGCCCGGCGAGTTCGAGTGGGGCTCGCTGGACCGCCGGATGCAGCTCACCGAGGAGACCGGCGGCAAGGCGATGCTGACGCTCTGCTGCTCCCCGGACTGGATGAAGGGCGCGCCGCGCGACAGCGGCGCCACCCGCTGGGACCGGCTCGAGAAGGCACCGCTGCCCGAGCACTTCGCCGATTTCGCCAACCTCGCCCGTGAGGCCGTGCAGCGGTACCCGCAGGTCGACCGCGTCCTGGTGTGGAACGAGCTCAAGGGCTTCTACAACCAGGCCGAGAACCGCTGGGACTACGAGGGCTACACGAACTTCTACAACCAGGTGTACCAGGCGGTGAAGTCCGTCCGGCCCGACGTCCAGGTCGGGGGCCCGTACGTCGTGATGAGCAGCGTGCCGGTCGACTCGGGCGACGCCTCGGCCATCCGCGGCCCCTGGGGCGCGCTCGACCAGCGGCCGCTCGACGTCCTGGACTACTGGCTGAAGAACAACGTCGGGGCGGACTTCATCGTCGTCGACGGCTCCACCACGAACCGCGGCCAGCAGGACGCGATCTCACCGGTCGACGTCGGCGCCGAGAAGTTCTCGGTGATCGACCGCTGGATCCAGGAACGGACGCAGCTCCCGATCTGGTGGGCCGAGTTCTACGCCAACGTCCCCGCCGACGCCCAGGCCGGTTTCGCCTCCCCCGCCAGCGCGGTCTCGACGATCGCCGCCCTGCAGGCGATGGCCCGCTCCGGCACCCAGGGCTCGCTGCTGTGGGGCCCCGAGGGCAGCAACTCGCTCGAGTACTCCTCGCTGTGGACCCCGGCGACCGACGAGAACGGCGGTCAGCCGACCCCGCTGACCGAGGCGTGGCGCTGGCTGGTGCCCAGGCTCCGTGAGGGCACCGTCGAGCTGGGCCGGGCGACCGACGGCTCGTCGCTGGGTGGTTTCCGCGCGGCGGACGGCTCGGTGCTGCTCGTCAACTTCTCCGCGGACGCCGTGCCGGTCTCCGGCCAGGACGACATCCCCGGCTGGGCGATCGTGCCGATGACCAGCAGTTCCTGACCCCCGCGACGACCGACGGGCCGGCACCGCAGCAGCGGAGCCGGCCCGTTCGTCGTGGGTGGGTCAGGCCTTCGGGCCACCGGCCACGTAGATGACCTGGCCGCTGACGAACGACGAGCGCTCGTCGACGAAGAACGACACGGTCTGGGCGATGTCCTCGGGCGCGCCGGGGCGCTGCACCGGGATCTCCTTGGCCCGGGCGGCCTTGAACTCCTCCCAGTCCACGCCGATCCGCTCGGCGGTCGCCTTGGTCATCTCCGAGGCGATGAAGCCGGGGGCGATGCAGTTCGCGGTGACGCCGAACTTGCCGAGCTCGATCGCGAGGGTCTTGGTGAAGCCCTGCATGCCGGCCTTCGCCGCGGAGTAGTTCGCCTGGCCGCGGTTGCCCAGCGCCGAGGTCGAGGAGAGGTTCACGACCCGGCCCCAGGCGGCGTCGACCATGTGCTTCTGCACCGCGCGGGTCATCAGGAACGCACCGCGCAGGTGCACGCCCATGACCGCGTCCCAGTCGTCGACGGTCATCTTGAACAGCAGGTTGTCCTTGGTGATACCGGCGTTGTTGATCAGCACCGTCGGGGCGCCGAGGCGCTCGGTGACCGCGTCGACGGCCGCGGCGACGGCCTGCTCGTCGGCGACGTCCGCACCGAACGCGGCCGCGGTCCCGCCGGCGGACTCGATGGCCTCGACGGTGGCCTTCGCGGCCGACTCCTCCAGGTCCAGCACCGCGACCTTGTGCCCGTCGGCGGCGAGCCGGATCGCGGTGGCGGCCCCGATGCCGCGCGCCCCACCGGTCACGACGGCGGTCCTCTGCTGCTGGGTCATGTCTCTCCTCGCTGATCGACGGTGATCTCCGGGTGTCTCCCGCCGCCGATCGTGTCACCACCTACCGCAGAGTCACATCGCGGCCCGTGCGACATCGCTCACCCCCGTTCGGAGGCGCCGGGTGCACTAGCGTCGAGGTGTCCGTTCCCGACCAGGAAGGATTTTCATGGCCGTCGAGCGTTCCGAACCGACCTACCGGCTTGCTCTGCCGGAACCCACGACCTCGTTCGAGCAGGACGCGGAGTACTGCGTGCTGGACCTCGGACACGGGTGGACCGAGTACCGCTTCCACGACTACGACGAACTCTTCAAGATCCCGGGCCTCTACGAGAAGCTGTTCTACGACATCCTGCAGTGCCAGTCCCCGGCCGTGGTGGCCGGTGCGCTGGCCGAGCAGCTCGACGCCGTCGGCGTCGACCCGTCCGGGCTGCGGGTCCTCGACGTCGGCGCCGGTAACGGCATCGTCGCCGAGGAGCTGCGTGCCCGCGGCGTCGGCAAGGTGGTCGGGATCGACATCCTCCCCGAGGCCCGCGAGGCCGCCGAACGGGACCGCCCGGGGGTCTACGACGACTACCACGTCGTGGACCTCACCGACCTGGACGAGGAGACCACCGAGACCATCGCCGCGGGCGGTTTCGACGCCCTGACCTGCGTCGCCGCGCTCGGCTTCGGCGACATCCCGCCCGCGGCGTTCCGCGCCGCGTTCGACATGGTCGCGGTCGACGGCTTCGTCGCGATCACCCTGCGGGACGACTTCCTGAGCGACGGCGACACCTCCGGGTTCGCCGGTCTCATCTCCTCGATGCTGGCCTCCGGCGAGCTCGAGGAGCTCGGGTCGACCGTCTACCGGCACCGGCTCGCGACCAGTCGCGACCCGCTGCTCTACCGGGCCGTCGTGGCCCGCAAGCGCCGCCCGCGCGGCTGACCCCGCGCGTTCGCACCGGTCCGCGACGCGTCGGCCGGTGCGAACGCGCCGCGGCGAGATCTTCCGGACATTTCGGGTTAGGTTAGCCTCGGTTATTGTCCCGATGTGCATCGACGACTGATCCTCCTGCTGGCCCTCGTGGGCCTGCTCACCGCCTGTACGACCGGCGGTCCCGGCCCGACGGACGCCCCGTCCACCGCCGACGGCGCGTTCCCCGTCCGCATCGACCACGCCTTCGGCGCCGCGGAGATCCCCGCCCGCCCGCAGCGGGTCGTCGCCCTCGGCGTCACCGACGCCGACCCCGTCCTCGCCCTGGGTGTGACCCCGGTCGCCGTCGCCTCCTACACCTTCTACCAGGAGACCGGCGGGCTGGGTCCGTGGGCCCGCGGGCTCGTGCAGGGTGAGGCGCCGCAGGTCCTCACCGAGCCCGAGCCGAACCTGGAACGGATCGCCGCGCTGCGCCCGGACGTGATCATCGCGCTGTCCTCGGGCATCGACCGGGCCGCCTACGACCGGCTGACCGCGATCGCGCCGGTCGTCGCCCGTCCCGCGGGCTCCATCGCGTTCGGGGTGAGCCGCACCGACCAGATGCGCGCCGTCGCGACCGCGCTGGGTGAGACCGCTCGCGGCGAGGAGCTGATCCGGACCGCCGACGCCGCGTTCGCCGACGCCGTCACCGCCCACCCCGAGTTCCGCGGGAGGGTCGGGGCGACGGTGCTGCCCTTCGACGGCACGTACGGCGCCTTCACCGCCGCCGACGCCCGCGGCCAGTTCATGACCGGTCTCGGTTTCGCGCAGCCACCGGCCATCGCCGAGCGCGACGACCGGCAGAGCTTCTACGTCGAGGTCTCCTCCGAGCAGGCCGGCCTGCTCGACGGCGACGTGCTGGTGATGCTGGCCGACGAGGGCGCCGCGAAGCAGCAGGTCGACTCCGACCCGGTCCTGCGCCAGATCCCGGTCGTGGCCCGCGGCGACATGGTCGTGCCCGACGCCGACACCCGCGGGGCGATGACCTACAACAGCGTGCTGTCCGCGCCGTACGCCCTGGAGCGGCTCGTCCCGCAGCTCGCCGAGAAGCTCGCCGGCTGATCCGGGTTAGGGTCGCGGCGTGACTCTGATGGAGCGGTTCCGACTGGACGGCCGGGTCGCCGTCGTCACCGGTGCGTCGTCCGGCCTCGGTGTGGCCTTCGCGAAGGGCCTCGCCGAGGCCGGTGCGGACCTCGTACTGGGCGCGCGGCGGGTCGACAGGCTGGCCGACACGGTGGCCCTGGTGGAGGCGGCGGGCCGGCGCGCGGTCGCCGTCGCCACCGACGTGGCGAAGCCCGAGGACTGCCGGGCGCTGGCGCAGGCCGCCGTCGACGAGTTCGGCCGGCTCGACGTGCTGGTCAACAACGCCGGGATCGGCACCGCCGTCCCGGCCCTGAAGGAGACTCCGGAGCAGTTCACCGGGGTCGTCGACGTCAACCTCAACGGCTCGTACTGGATGGCGCAGGCCTGCGCGGCGCACATGGGCGCCGGGTCCAGCATCGTCAACATCTCCTCGGTGCTGGGGCTCACCACCGCGTCGCTGCCGCAGGCGGCGTACTCGGCGTCGAAGGCCGCCATCGTCGGACTCACCCGGGACCTGGCCCAGCAGTGGACCGGCCGCCGGGGCATCCGGGTCAACGCGGTCGCGCCCGGGTTCTTCGCCTCGGAGATGACCGACCAGTACCAGGACGGCTACCTGGAGCGGATGACCGAGCGGATCCCGATGGGCCGCAAGGGCGACCCGGAGGAGCTCACGGCGGCGGTGCTGTTCCTCGCCTCCGAGGCCGGTGGCTACGTCACCGGCCAGACCTGGGCCGTCGACGGCGGCATCACGATCACCTGACCGACCGACCGGCCCGGGGGCGCCGCACGGCGCCCCCGGGCCTGCGCGGTCAGCTGCGGGGCACGTCGTCGGACCGGGGGGTCAGGCCGGAGGCAGGCACGAGGTTCCAGCGCTCGAGCGCCGCCCGGACCTGCTCGGCGGCGTCGATGTTCAGCGGGCCCGAGGTCCACAGGGCGTAGGGCAGGTTCAGGAACCGGTTCTCCCTCACCGCCGGCAGGTCGCGGGTGTCGGGACGGCTCTTCAGGATCGCGACCTTCTCGGCGAAGGTCTGCGGCGGGTAGTCGACGAACAGGAACGCGGCGGGCTGTGCCGTCGCGACCCGCTCCCACGAGACCGTGGTCCAGGTGTCGTCGACGTCGGAGAGGGCGTTGCGCGCCCCGGCCGCCTCGATGATCGCCTGCGGGGCGCCGAACCGGCCGCTGGAGAAGGGGGTGTCGGTGCCGCTGTCGAACAGGAACACCGTCGGCGGTGTCGCGGCCCTCGGTGCCTTCCCGAGCGCGTCGAGCCGGGTGTCGAGGTCGGCGACGACACGGTCGGCGTCGGCGGTGTGCCCGGTGATGGTGCCGAGGTTCTGCAGGTCGTCGCGCAGCGCCGTCCAGGGGTCGACGATGCCGCGGGCGCTCTGCCCGTCGGCCTGGCGGCAGGACTCGGTCAGCACGTACGGGGCGATGCCCTGCTCGCGCAGCCGGGCCGGGGTGAGGTTCTTCGCCTCGCTGTAGCCGTAGTTCCAGCCGGCGACCATCACGTCGGGGTCGCGGGCCAGGACGGTCTCCAGGGTCGGGTACTCCGGCGCCGCCTGCGCCAGGCCGTCGACGGCGGCGCCGTAGTGGCGGCGCAGCGTGTCGGCGTCGCGCTGCATGTTCGACACCGCGGTGACCCGGTCCTGGGCGCCGAGCGCCAGGACCATCGAGATCATGTTGCCGTCGTTGACGAACAGGCGCTGCGCCGGCGCCGTGAACTGCGCGGGGGCACCGCAGTTCTGCACGGTGACCGTGCCGGCGGGGTCACCGGCTGCGGTGGGTGCCGTGGCGGGCGCCGAGCAGGCGGCGAGGACGACCACCCCCGCGGCGAGGACGGCGGACAGGCGTAGCGGACGGGTCACGAGCTCTCCCTGAGCGAGTCGAACACGAGGCGGGACCGCCCGGTCACCGGATGCGTGACGCGGGCGGCGGCGACCCCGAAGACCCGAGAGACGGTGTCGGGGTCGAGGTCGGACACGGCCGGGAGCGCCCGGCCGTCGTGCAGGACGACGAGGCGGTCGCACCAGCGGTCGGCCAGGTCGAGGTCGTGCAGGCTCACCACGACGGTCCGGCGCAGCGACCGGACCAGCTCCAGCAGGCCCAGCGCGTGGCGGACGTCGAGGTGGTTGGTGGGCTCGTCGAGCACCAGGACACCGGCGTCCTGGGCGAGGCCGCGGGCGAGCAGCACCCGGCGCCGTTCACCGCCGGAGAGCCGGTCGACCGGGCGGTCGGCGAGACCGTCGAGCTCGACCACGGCCAGCGCCGCGGTGACCGCGGCCCGCTCGACCGCGTCGCCGCCCGCCCACGGCGGCCGGTGCGGCACCAGGCCGAGCGCGACGACCTCCCCGGCGCACAGGTCGGGGGGCAGGTCCTCCTCCTGGCCGACGAACGCGATCCGCCGGGCCCGCTGCCGGGCCCGCAGCGCGGTCAGCGGTGTGCCGTCGAGCAGTACGCGCCCCGCGGCGGGCCCGCGGATCCCCGCGAGGGCGCGCAGCAGGGTGGACTTGCCGCTGCCGTTGGGCCCGACGACGCCGAGCACCTCCCCCGGCTCGACGGCGAGGTCGACCCCGGTCAGGACGGTGCGGCCGCCGAGCACGCAGGTGAGCCCCTCCGCACGCAGGCTCACGCTGGGCTCCCGGCGGTCCGGTAGCGGCGGCGTCCCATCAGGATCAGGAACACCGGGGCGCCGATCAGCCCGGTGACCACGCTCAGCGGCATCTCGGTGGGCCGCACCGCGATCCGGGCGGTGACGTCGACGACGAGCAGGAACAGCGCGCCGCCCAGCGCGGTCACCGGCAGCAGCACCCGGTGCCGGGACCCAACGAGCAGCCGGGCCAGGTGCGGCACGACCAGGCCGACGAAGCCGATCGCCCCGGACACCGCGACGAGCACGCCGACCGCGACCGCGCACACGGTGAACAGCGCGGCCCGGGCGGCGGTCACCGGCACGCCGAGTGCGGCCGCGGTGTCGGGCCCGGCGGTGAGCGCGTCGAGCCAGCCGCTGAACGCCCCGAGCAGCACCAGCAGGAGCGCCACGGTCACCGCGGGCACCGCGACCCGGTCCCACTGCGCCCCGGACAGGCTCCCCAGCAGCCAGAACAGCACGGACTGGGCGGCGGCCGGGTCGCCGGAGCGGAAGACCAGGTAGCTCGCCGTCGCCGAGAACGCCGAGCCGAGCACGGTGCCGGTGAGGATCAGCCGGATCGGGGTGATCCCGCCCTGGGCGACGGCGATCGCCCCGACGAGCGCCCCGGCCGCGAGGGCCCCGAGGAGCGCGCCGGCGAACAGCGCCCAGGTGCCGAGCGCACCCAGCACCCCGGTGGTGATGACGGCCGTGGCGCCCACGCTCGCGCCGGAGGACACCCCGAGCAGGTAGGGGTCGGCGAGCGGGTTGCGCACGAGGGTCTGCACCCCGGCGCCGGCGAGCGCGAGGCCCGCGCCGACGATCGCGGCGAGCAGCGAGCGCGGCATCCGCAGGTCCCGGACGATCGTCGAGACGGGGCCGGGCCGGTCGTGCAGCACCGCGTCGACGACCTTCGCGACGGGGAGGACCTCGGCGCCGAACGCGAGCGAGCCCACGAGCGCGACCGCCAGCAGTACGGCGAGTGCCGCGGTCACGGTCGCGGACCGCACCGCCCGTCGCTCGAACATTTGCACAGTTCATCATGTGATGGCTGGAGATGGGATGCGGGAAGGATCACCGCGCGGGATGCAGCCGTACCGGTAACGCGGCGAGCCGCGCCCCGACCGGCCCGCCCGGGTGCACCTCGACGAGCCCGGACACCGGACCGGCGGGACGAGCGTCGGGGAACCTGTCCCGCAGCACCTCCAGCACGGTACGGAGCTCGAGGCGGGCCAGGTGCGCACCGGCGCAGAAGTGCGGACCGTGCCCGAAGGTCAGCGGGTGCCCGACGACCGGGCCGGCGTCGATCCCCCGGATGTCGACCAGCACCGGCGCCCCGGCGGGCAGCGGCACACCGTCGAGGTCGGCGACTGTCCGGGCGAAGCGCCACAGCGAGAACGGGGCGGGCGGGTGGACCCGCAGCACCCCGGCGACCAGCGCGTCGAGCTCCCCGGCGGTGCGGTCGGCGAGCCCGGGGGCCAGGGCGTGGGCGACGACGTACCCGAGCGCGGCGTCGGTGGTGAGCTGCCCGGCGAACACCAGCCCGAAGACGAGGTAGCCGACCTGGGCGTCGGTGAGGTCGGGCAGCGCCGCGCGCAGCCCGGCCGCGACGCCGTCGCCGGTCCCGTCGGTGACCGTGGCCGTGCCGATCGCCTGCAGTCGTCCGAACGCCGCTCCCGCCACCGACGGGTCGGGACTCCACATCGCCCTGCAGGCGGCGACGGCGTCATGCGGCGAGCGTGCCCGTCGACGCGGACACCTCCGGTCCTCAGTCGAGCAGCACCGTGCGCAGGTCGAGGCGGCGCAGGACCCGGTCGACGGCGTGCGGGTCGACACCGGGCTCACGACGCGCGGCCAGTACCTCGGTCCGGGCGGCGGCCAGCGCCGAGGCCTGGGCCTCGGCGACGGCGGTGCGGGCCTTCTTCACCGCCGCGATCCGGGACCGCTCCTCCTCCGAGGGCGTCTCCCCCGACAGCACGCGCTCCAGCCGCTCGACCCGCTCCCGCATCGCGGTGCCGACCTCCTCGGGCAGGCCCCGCACCGTGCGTTCGAACTCCAGGGTCGCGACGGCGGCCCGGCGCGCCCGCAGCACGATCGCGCGTTCGGCACGCTCCTCGGCGTCGGCCTCGTCGTCGATGTCGAGGGCGCGGACCAGCGTGCCGAGGGTGAAACCGGGCACGAGCAGCGTCACGAACAGCACCGACACGGCGATGAGGACGAGCTGGTCGCGGGCGGGGAACGGCGCCCCGGACGCGGTCTGCAGCGGCAGCGACAGCGCGAGGGCGAGCGTGGCGAGGCCGCGCATGCCGCACCAGGACAGCAGCACCGCCTCGCGTCCGGTGAGCGGAGCGGCGCCGGCCGCGGCGGCGTCGTCGGCGCTGCGGGACAGCAGCCGCCAGGCGACGACCATCCACAGCACCCGCACCGCGACGACGACCACGCACACGACCGCCGCGTGCGCGAGCATCGTCGGCAGCTCGTCGCCCGCGGCGAGCACGACCTGGCGCAGGTCGAGTCCGATCAGGCCGAACGCGAGCCCCGTGACCAGCAGCTCGACGACGTTCCACAGCGAGGACTGGGTGAGCCGCTCGGCGGCCTCGTCGGCGTCGGCCCCGGCGCGCAGCTGCAGCGCGAGGACGACGACGGCGATCACCCCGGACGCGCCGAGCTCGTCGGCGGCCAGGTAGGTCGCGAACGGCAGGACCAGGGTGAGCGCGCTGCGTCCGGTGGCGTCGGTGAGCCTGCCGAGCACCCGGCGCGCCAGCCAGGCCACACCCAGTCCGATGAGGACCGCGCCGGCGGCGCCGAGCACGAACCGCAGGCCCAGCCCGAGCGGGCTCAGCTCGTCGCCGGAGACGGTCGCCAGAACCGCGGCCTGGAACACGACCAGCGCGGTGGCGTCGTTGAACAGGCCCTCGCTCTGCAGCACCGCCACCACCCGGCGCGGGATCGGGACCTGCCCGGCGACGGCCTCGACGGCGACCGGATCCGGTGGGGCGACCATCGCCCCGAGCGCGACGGCGGCGGTGAGTGCGAGCCCCGGCACGAGCAGCCAGACCGTCCCGGCGACGGCGGTGGCGGTGACCAGCACCAGGCCGACGGCGAGCAGCGCGATCGTCCGCCTGCGCGCCCGGAACAGCGCCCACGACGTGCGCTGCGCCGTGGCGAACAGCAGCGGCGGCAGGAACAGCGGCAGGATCAGCTCGGGGTCGATGACGAACGCGTCGGGCAGTCCGGGCAGCAGCGCGACGACCACGCCGAGGACCACCATCAGCGCGGGCCAGGGCAGCCGGAGCCGGTCCCCCACCCCGACCAGGACGACCGCGGCCACCATCAGCCCGACGAGCACGAGCAGCATCTCCACGGACCGACACCCTGCCCTCCCCGCGGCCGGACGGCAGCCGACGCGCCGTGCCAGGATCACGGCGAGACCCACCGCCACCGATCCGAGGAGGTCCGCCCCGTGCCCCGCAACCCCTACGACGAGCTGCCCCCGGTCCCGTCGTTCACCCTGACCAGCACCGACGTGAACGACGGCGCCGCGCTCGCCACCCCCCAGCTGTCCGGTATCTTCGGCGCGGGCGGCGAGGACGTCTCGCCGCAGCTGTCCTGGTCCGGCGCGCCGGAGGGGACGCAGTCCTACGCCGTCACCTGCTACGACCCGGACGCCCCGACCGTCGCCGGGTTCTGGCACTGGGCGGTGTTCGACGTGCCGGCCTCGGTGACCTCGCTGCCGCCCGGCGCCGGTGACGACAGCGGGTCCGGCCTCCCCGAGGGCGCGGTCCAGCTGCCCAACGACGCGAGCCTGGCCCGCTACCTGGGCGCCGCGCCGCCGCCCGGGCACGGCCCGCACCGGTACTACTTCGTGGTGCACGCGGTCGACGTGCCCACGCTGGACGTGCCCGCCACCGCGACGCCCACCTTCCTGGCGTTCACCCTGTTCAGCCACACCGTCGGCCGCGCCGTCCTGGTCGGGACGCACGCGAACCTGAGCTGAGGCCGCCGGCGTGGACACGGACGCGGAGCTGGACCGGCTGTACCGGGTCCCGCCGGAGGACTTCGTCGCCGCACGCGACGACGCCGCCGCCCGTGCCCGCGCCGACGCGGACACCGACGCGGCCCGGGAGATCGCCGCCGCCCGGCGGCCGACGCGGGCCGCGTGGCTGGCGAACCTGCTGGTCGACGACGCCCGCGACGAGGTCGAGGGGCTCCTGGCGCTGGCCCCGGTGCTGGCCCACGCCCAGCGTTCCCTCGACGGCGCGGCCCTGCGGGAGGTGTCCGCGCAGCGCAACCGGCTGGTCGGGGCGCTGGCCCGCCGGGCGGCGGCCCTCGGTCGCGCCGCGGGGGCCCGGGTGGGCTCCGGTGTGGAGCGCGACGTGCGGTGGGTGCTGGAGTCGGCGCTGGCCGACCCGGACCTGGCCGACCGGGTCCGGTCGGGGCGGCTGGAGCGCTACGAGCGGCACAGCGGCTTCGGGCCGCTCGGGGAGGCGGGGTCCGGGGCGGCGGGCTCCACGGCGAACGCGGACGCTCCGCGTCGCGCCCGGTCCCCGCAGCCGGACGGGGGCGGCGAGGGCCGTCACGGCGACGGGGAGCTCGCCGGGCGACGGCGCGACGCCCGCCGGCGGGAGGCCGAGCACCGCGCCGCGCAGGAGCGGGAGCGAC